>WNFR01000069.1_pt1 | contig 118974 bp, 107 predicted proteins | sample 5400221 | NCBI WGS metagenome assembly WNFR01 (sample SAMN13153357, study PRJNA577476) | soil metagenome | isolation source: 40 cm soil under Madrone tree | place: USA:California | collected 2016-06-14
GACGTTGAGACATGGCGGAACTAATTCTCCAGGGCATCCTTTCGACCTCCTTTTAGGCCGTTAGGTATACCGCTTATGTGTTTACCATGTCTCCGAACACCTGTTTACGATCTCCCCGGTCTATACATCGCCCGCTACGCGGGCTATCGACAAGCTGAAGCTTGTCGGACATTATGCCCTTCGGACCCCTCTAACACGCTGGAAATAAGCCTCAATTAGTAATTTCACAGATGCGAATGTAAAGCGCTTGATTACGATTGTGTAAGCGGCTCCAATCCCTGGCTCTCGTGGAGCGGCTCAAACATGATCAGTTCAAGCACAATGCGAGATAGGTAAGGACAATTCCCCATGTTCAACTACGCCTACAAACGGGTTTACGAAAAGGTCAACTATGAGCTTAGGACGCTCGGTGGGGGACGATGGGCCTCTCACTGCCGTCCGACCTCGATCGGGTTGATGCTCAGCTATCGGTGCAACGCGCGTTGCGTTCACTGTGACATCTGGAAGAACCGCGGAAAAGAAGACTCTCCAAGTCTCGATCAGTGGAAGACAGTGCTGACTGGCGTGCGCCAATGGCTCGGTCCGGTGCACATCTTCATCAGCGGTGGCGAAGCTCTATTAAAGCCATACGCCATCGAAGTAGCAGCACACGGCTCATCCCTGGGTCTGTTCGTAGAGTTCCTGACACACGGCTATTGGGACGATCAATCGAAGATCGAGAAGCTTGCGCTCGCGCAACCGTGGCGGATCACAATTTCACTGGATGGCATAGGTGAAGTTCATAACACGATCCGCGGACGCGAGGGCTTCTTCAACAAGACCTCCGCGTCGATTGAAACGCTCAAGCGCGTGCGCGCCGAACACAAGCTGGATTTCGAGATCCGCCTCAAGACGGTAATCATGCGGCAGAACATTGAGCACGTCTCCGATGTGGCGCACTATGCCAGCCAGGAAGGTATCCACGTGTTCTATCAGCCTATCGAACAGAACTACGACACCGATGAAGATCCAAAATGGTTTGAGCACAGCCCTACGTTTCCCAACGACCGCGAGAAAGCAGTAGAGGTCGTCAATCAGTTAATCCAGCTCAAGCGGGATGGTCTTCATATCGCAAACAGCTACGCTCAACTGCAAGCTATGATTCCGTACTTTCGCAACCCGGACGCCCTGCGCATCGCGACGCAGAGTCATAGCGCGCATGAAGAGAAGACCTTGTGCTCGGCCCTCACAATGCTGCAGATCGAAGCCGACGGAGGTGTGACTACCTGCACGGCGATGGAGCCGGTGGGCAACATCAAGACCAACGGCATTCGAGAAATATGGGAGATGCGACCGCAATGGTGGGAAGGCGCTTGCTGTCTTGAAAGGCGCTGCACTACTGCCGAGAAGGCGGCGTTATCACTTCCGGTGCTTAGTTCCTATTAGTCAAGTGAAGACCGTCGTTTCAGTCTTTGGCATTGAGCCGGCTCGCATCGGCGGAGCCGAGGCCTACGCGCGCGAGCTTTCGCTTCAACTGGAAAGGCGCGGCTGGCAAAGCGTTCTGTGCTTCCTCAAAGAACCACCCGAGCCGGTCCGCGCTTATCTGCAATTGCCCAACGTCCGCATCGAGGTGATTGAAGACTCCTGGCGTGGGAAGCGGCGCGCAGTCTCGAGCATGAGGCGAATACTGCGGCAATATCGCCCGGAGATCTTGCACCTGCATTTCACCGGGTTCATCGGCGCCTATCCGTGGCTTGCGAAACTCTGCTCGGTTAAGCAGGTCTTCTTCACCGACCATTCATCACATCCCGAAGGCCACATCATTCGCCGCGCTCCGTTGTGGAAGCGACTGGTCGCGCGGCTGGTCAACTTTCCCATAACCCGAGTGATCGCGGTCAGCGATTATGGATATCGCAGCGTGGCCGGACGAGATCTGATTCCTGCGGAACGCATTGAGATGATCTACAACAGCGCGGACCTTTCACGAGCGACGGCATCTCGGGAACTGGCTTCTGAATTCAAGCGAAGGCATTCAATCCCTGAAGACCGCACCCTGGTCGCTCAGGTGAGCTGGCTGATTCCTGAGAAGGGTGTCGACGATTTGCTTCGCGCCGCGCGCATCGTGATCTCGCAAGATCCCAGAGTCCACTTTGCTCTGGTCGGTGATGGCGCTTACCGCGATCGTTATCAACGTCAGGCTCGGGAAATGGGCATTGGCGATCATGTAACCTTTACCGGCCAGGTTGAGGATCCGATGAGCGAAGGCGTCTACGCTGCGGCAGACGTGGTTTGTCAGGTCTCGCGTTGGGAAGAGGTATTCGGATATGTGATCGCGGAGGCAATGTCTTCTTCCAGGCCGATGGTTGCGACGCGAGTCGGTGGAATCCCCGAGCTTGTCGAAGACGGGAAGACTGGATTTCTGGCCGAGCGCGCAGATGCTCAGGCAATCGCGGACAGAATTCTTAAGCTCGTCGCCGATCCCGAGCTACGCAAGCGAATGGGCCGCGCCGGTCGGGAAGTTGCACGGGAGAGATTTGATCTCGTGCGCAACGTTGAAAGGGTCGCAGGCTTATACGGTCTCGAAGCAACTCAGACGGTCGCGGTTCGCGAAAGCCTTGCCGCTGTTCTCTAGTTCTGTGGCATCCTTCACAGCTCACGTCGCAAAAGACAATTAGAAATCGAGCTACTCAAGCTATCGAAGCAATCCCGGGTTGCTATGAAAAACTCCCTTTTCGCAACAATTTGTTGATTGTGTTTTGTAGTACAATCGCGGCGATCAGGCTCAGGTGCCGGTCGAAGGGGGAAAACAAATGGCTAAAGGATCGACAACACAGAAGAAGGTCGCGAAAAAAGTAGTTAAACCAAAGGCAGTGCAACTCCGGAGTGTCACTGGAAAACTCGCTTTCCTCCGGGTGCATGATGTAGGCACTGGGTTCGGCCCGCCGTCGGATTTTATTGACGTAGAAGTTGTCTGCGGCATAAAGCAGGTTACCGGCGGATTTGGTTTCAAGTTGCGCAATGACGCCAATGGCCTGGCGCACACGGGGATGCTCGACCTGCTACGCGATGCCTTCAACGCAGATACCGCGGTGAACATAGAGTTCCTGATTGATCCGGGAGAATTCGGCAAAGTCAACGGCACAATCATTCGCGTTACGCGGAGACATTGAAAGACTGAAACGGTCGGTCCCGGCGACGATCCTTATACGTCGGTCCCGCGCCGCCTCGAAATACTAAAGTAGTTCTGCTGCGAGCTTCTAGAAGACTGCTCGAGAAATTCGCTTACTGACCCAACTTTATTGACCAGTTACAAGACGCGTAATAGGCTGCTGCTAGATGAATCGGTCCTTCCGATCCAGGGAGAGGGAGGCGTTGTTTGCGGACGTTGATGTGCCTCGATTTAGCGCATTCGAACGAAGCGCGCAGGAAGTTGCTATACCTCCATCGCGCCAGATCACTTCAGGATCTGCTCGTTCCGCCAGGGAATCGATTGGAAGCACTGAAGCGTGATCGGAAGGGTCAACATAGCATCCGGATCAATGACCGATGGCGCGTATGTTTTGTATGGACACGTGGTGACGCGTATAACGTCGAGATCGTCGACTATCATTAGAGGTGATCCATGGCTAACAAAAAGTTGCTCGATCCGATCCATCCCGGAGAGATCCTCTCTGAAGAGTTTATGAAGCCGATGGGCATTAGTATCAGCAAGCTCGCTCGCGATATTAGGGTTGCGCCCGGTAGGATCAGCGCTATTGTGAGAGGAAAGCGATCAATCACCGCTGATACTGCGCTCCGGCTTGCCAAGTACTTCCGCGTCTCCTCCGAGCTTTGGTTAGGGCTTCAGGCCGACTATGATCTGAGGATCGCACAACGCCTGGTTGGTCCGGAGATCGAGAGAGTTGTTCACGCCTATGTTGCTTAGACACCAGGAAGCGAAGTGCGTTAAGCAAGGTGCATCAAGCAGTGCATCGCATAGTGTTAACCGTGAGGAACTGATCTCGTGTCGCACGTTCTCGTAGAAATTGAAATGCCTTCAGACCTTGACCAATTCAAACTACCGACAGGAGTGAACGAGCGACTTCGTGACTTGCTTGATCGCCAGGATCGAGGCGAAACGCTCACGCCCGGCGAACGAAGAGAAGCTGAAGGCCTGGTCAACCTGGGCGAGGTGCTTTCCTCCTAAGATTGCGCGCCCAAGTCACCTGAGTGAGATATCCCAGTTCCCCAACTAGGCGAAAATTGACAAAGCCCGATCTCTCAGTAGACAATTCACCAACCTAAATTCGACAACGAAAGGTTCAGATGCATAAGAAGTTCACTGCCTGCGTTGCGCTATTCGTAGCTTTGCTATTGCTAACTGCTTCGGTGAATGGCGCGTGGCAGGGCGCTCCTTCAATTGCCAAACCTGATACCGCCGCGCTCAATTCCACCGACGAGATACTCAAAATCGTGAGTCGTCTGCGCGGGCTCGACATCAAGCAACCCGTTCAGAGCGCGTTCAAGACCAAGGACGAAATCGAGCAGTCGATAATAAGAGACCTTGATGAAAACACTCCCGCCGAGGAGTTCGAGGCGACGCAGAAGACGCTCACCAAGCTCGGGCTTGTGAATAAGAGTTTTCGCCTGCGCGATTACGTCGTGCAGCTTCTGCGCGAACAGGTAGCCGGCTTCTATGAGCCGAAAACGAAGGAGTTTTATCTCGCAGCCTGGCTGCCGGTATCCGAGCAAAAGCGAGTGATCGCTCACGAGCTGGTGCACGCGCTTCAGGACCAGCACTTCAATCTGCGCCGATTCGAACGCTGGCCCAAGGGTGACTCCGATGCCGAGCTAGCCGCTCACGCATTGGTAGAAGGCGAAGCGACGCTGGTGATGATCCAGTACGACTTTGAACAACAGGGCATGAAACTCGACCTCTCGAAAATTGCGTCGCTCACAGACGGAATGCTCGAACAGGATAACGACAATGACGCAAAGAATTATCCTGTGCTGGCGGGCGCGCCAAAAGTGTTGAAAGAAAACTTACAGTTCCCGTACCTGTACGGAGCGGGGTTCGTCGGCGCTGTCCTGAAGAGCCGTTCCTGGAACGGATTGGACACGAGCTATGTGACTCTCCCTTCATCGACGGAACAGATCATGCACCCGGAGCGGTTCCTGGATCGCGACGATCCGGTGAAGATCGAAATGCCCGACCTCGCCGGCGCGCTCGGCGCGGATTGGAAGAAAGCTGATGGCGACGTAAACGGTGAGTTTGGTTACCTCGTAGCCCTGGCCGAGTTCATACCGAAACGCACGGCAAAGACAGCCGCGGCAGGATGGGGAGGCGATCGCTACGCGCTATATGAGAACAAGGTTAGCGGGGCGCTGATGCTGGCGCAGTTCACAACGTGGGATACCGAGGGTGATGCTAAGGAATTCTTCGACGCCTATACCGAGCGCACCTCGAGACGCTACAAGCTTGCCAAGCCGATGGAATCCAATCAACAACGCCGAGTCTGCGAGACAGGCGAAGGTCTTGCGTCAATCGAGCTTCGGGGTAAAGACGTAGTGATGATCGAGGGTGCGACGTCTCGCGAACAACTGGCTCGAACGGCGGAACGAATCTGGCAAAGCAGGAAGGGGATTTCGAGCGCTAGCAAATGACCGACTCCTCCGCGCCCTCTGCGGTTTGATTCCCAGCGCTGATCAAAAAAACCTATAAGGACGCCGAGGCCGCAGAGGACTGCTTTGCCGGCCAATACGCTATCACCCGGCGTTGACAACCGCAGACAAGCCTATATCATTCCGTTCGTGTCTCGATCGATCCCCGACGACCTCTCCCACACTCAGCGCGCAGCGGACCTCGCAATCGTCAATGGACGTATTTGGACGGGCAACAAGTCTCGACCGGTAGCCGACGCACTTGCTTCACAAGGTGAACTCATCGTAGCCGTCGGGTCAAACAACGACATAACCAGGCTCATCGACTCGAGGACTCGGGTCATCGATCTTGAAGGCAAGCTCGCTGTGCCGGGCTTCATCGACTCACACACTCATTTCATCGAGGCCGGCTTTCATCTGCTGTCGGTCGATCTGCGTAACGCGCCCACCCCCGAAGAGTTTGCTCGACGAATCGGCAATCATGCCGAAAAGCTGCCCGCGGGTCGCTGGATCACCGGCGGTGATTGGGATCACGAGCGGTGGCCTGGTGCTGCGCTACCAACGAAAGAGCTGATTGATCGTGTCACACCAAACAACCCGATTTTTGTCTCACGGCTTGACGGGCATATGAGTTTGGCCAACAGCGCAGCGCTGCGAATGGCCGGCGTATCAAAAGAAACCGGCGACCCTCCAGGGGGAACGATAGTTCGCGATCCGACGAGCGGCGATCCGACGGGCATTCTCAAGGACGATGCGCAGAGCCTGGTTCATCGAGTGATCGCCGAACCTTCGGACGCCGAGCGCGATGAAGCTCTTAAAGCTTCGCTCGCCGAAGCAGCAAGCGTAGGTGTGACTTCGATCCACGACATCGCGCCATGGAAGGACTACGCGGCTTACAAGCGCTTTCGCGATGCAGGCCGACTGACTGTGCGAGTATACGCTCGCACGCCGATGAGCCAATGGGAACGTCAGGCGGACACCGTGGCTCGTGAAGGCGCGGGCGACGATTGCCTGCGGTTAGGCGGTCTCAAAGCGTTTATGGATGGCTCGCTCGGGTCAACCACCGCCTTGTTCTTCGAACCATTCGAGGATGCGCCTCACACTTCGGGGTTGATGACCGGGGACAACATCCCGGAAGGAAAACTGAAGCAGAATATCAAAGACGCCGATAAGGCGGGCCTTCAGTGTTCGGTTCATGCGATTGGTGACCGGGCTAACAATATTGCTCTCGCATATCTTGAAGAAGTCGCCACGGAGAATGGGCCGCGCGACCGCCGATTCCGAATCGAGCACGCGCAGCATTTGCTTCCTGCTGATGTTTCTCGCTTTGGCAAGCTCGGCGTGATCGCTTCGATGCAGCCTTATCATGCGATCGACGATGGCCGCTGGGCCGAGAGGAGGTTGGGGCCGGTTCGCATCAAGTCCAGTTACGTGTTCCGTTCGCTCCTGGACGCCGGGGCGACGCTGGCGTTCGGTTCGGATTGGTACGTCGCACCGCTGTCTCCGATTCTGGGAATTCACGCAGCGGTGACACGCCTGACGAACGATGGTGAAAACCCGCAGACCTGGATACCTGAACAAAGGATAAGCGTTGAAGAAGCGGTTCGAGCGTACACGACATCCGCCGCCTACGCTGAGTTTGGAGAGAAGGCCAAAGGCTCGCTGGAGGTTGGGAAGCTGGCGGATGTAGTTGTGCTGTCCCAGGATATTTTCCGGATAGACCCCGCCGAGATCAGGAAGACCAGAGTGATTTGTACTATCGTCGGGGGCAAAGCGGTCTACGGCGAGAGTTCAGAGCACCGGCCTTAGTGGTGAAAGACTCTTATGACAAAACTCGCTCGCGTACTAAACCTGCGTGACTTGACTCTGCTGATCGTCGGTTCGGTGATCGGCTCCGGCATATTCCTCGTGCCGGGAGCGGTGCTAACCCAAGCCGGCGGAAAGGTCGGCCCAGCCATGTTGGTCTGGCTTGTAGGCGGAGTGTTGTCGCTGCTCGGCGCGTTGACCTACGGAGAACTCAGCGCGGTGAATCCGAAGGCGGGCGGGCTGTATGTTCATCTTCGCGATTGCTTTGGGCCGCTGCCTGCATTTCTGTTTGGCTGGACGCTATTCTTTGCGATGAACGGCGGCACAGTTGCAACGCTGGCGGTTGCCTTCAGCAAAACGCTATCGCAGATAATTCCAATGTCGATTGCGATGAACAAGGTTGTTGCCCTCGCAGTGATTGCGGTTCTGACGGTGGTCAATGTCAAAGGCACCCGCACGAGCGCCGATTTGCAGAATTGGACAACCGGGATCAAGGTCGGTGCGATCCTGTTGATGTCGATCCTCCTGCTTGCGTTCGGGCGCGGCTTCGGCGCGGCAAGTCCGGCGATATGGCCTACTGAATTCAGCGGCTCGCTGCTTTCGGGCTTCGGGCTCGCGATGATCGGTGTGTTGTGGGCTTACGAAGGATGGCAGTACCCGACCTTCAATGCGGGCGAGGTAATCAATCCACAACGGAACTTCCCGCGCGCATTCCTCGTCGGGACCGCCACTTTGATTGCTGTTTACGTGATCGCGAACCTGGCATACGTAGCCGCGCTGGGGCCGTCCGGCGTGTCGTCGTCGGGCAACGTGGCCGCGGAGTCTCTGAGTGTTGTGATCAACCCTGCGGTCGCGAAACTGATCACCATCGCGATCCTGGTTTCGGTCTTCAGCGCAGCGAACAGCAACTTGCTGAGTTGTCCGCGCGTGTACTACGCGATGGCAAACGACGGGTTGTTTTTCAAAAAGCTTGCCGAAGTTCATCCCCGATTTGGCACGCCTGCCTTCGCCATCGTTGCCGGCTCGCTGTGGGCCGCTGTTCTCGCCGTTGCCGGAAATTTTAACGAGCTTTTCACCTACGTTGTCTTTTGCGGTTGGGTTTTCTACGGCCTGTCGGCGGCCACAATCTTCGTTTATCGCAAGCGCCTTCCGGACGCCGACCGCCCTTACAAAGTTCCCGGCTATCCCTGGACTCCATTGCTGTTCATCGCTTCCGCGTTCGTATTGGTAGTCAATACCCTGGTTAATAATCTCAGAGACGCTCCGATCAAGACGGCGTTGGCGGTGTCCATGATTCTGCTGGGTCTGCCGGCTTACGCGATCTGGCGCTGGCGAAGGCCGGTAGCACCTGAGTCCGCGCCGGCCGAGGAAGCCGGTTGAGATGGCTCTGTGATATTTACGCCGCAGAGGTTGGTAGCCAATCGCCGGTTTTCCGCCTGTTCCCATCGAATACGGTGGGCCTCCTAATATGCATCGTTGCCGGTCAGAACACGATATAGTGTATTCGTGTGGCTTTCCTGCGCCGCTCGGCGGGCTCGATAAGTCCCGTTGCTAAACCACAAAAAGCCGCCGGCAAACCAATACCTACAGAACCTGCATCGCTACTCATGAAAAAGTTTCGGGCATCGCTGTTGCAGTGTTAACAGCGGACGAGCCTGAGGAGGTGCAAACCATGCTCAACAAAATCAAGAATCGCTTATCTGGACTTTCGACTCGCGGCGCTATCATCGTCGCATTTCTAGCAATCGCTGTGGCGTCGGGCACTGCGTACCTGCTCACACGAAGCGGCACGGATGCTCAGGCGGACACAACGGTGCAACCGGTGGCTGCGCGGATTGATCAGGTTGACGGTAGCGTCGCAATCGCGCGTACTAACGCCGACGCCGCCAACGAGCAATCGGATTGGGCTGAAGCGACGGTCAACACACCAGTGAGCATCGGGGATCGTATCTACGCAAAAAGCAATTCACACGCATCCATTGCGCTCACGGGGCATGACTCTGTTCGGTTGAACCCGGAAGCCTCACTCGACGTTCTTGCGTTGGCGGACCGCCGGACGCAACTGGCGCTTCGAAGCGGTTCGGCGACCTTCGATGTAGGCGCGCTTGCGTCGGACGAGCTGTACGAAGTCGCAACGCCGTGCGGCTCTGTCGACTTCGCACAGCCGGGCCTCTATCAAGTTGGGTTGGACGGGGACAATGCAGTGATATCAGTGCTCAATGGCGTTGCCAGGGTCGTCGGTGGGGACGGCTCGGGCGAGATAAACAGAGGCCAGGTTTTCACGCTCGCGTGCCAAACGTCGAGTGAGGCGGTAGCTTCACAGATTGCGCCTGACCTGGCGGGCGAAATTGTTGACGGCTACTATCGCGATCGATATGCGCGCGTCTACGACGGCCGCTATCGAAACTACGATACCTATCTCGCCGATCCGTCCTTCTATGACCCGTATCGCACGTCACTGAGTTGTCAGTACGTGACGTCGGACATACCGGGTCTCTATGATCTGGATTACTATGGTGACTGGGTCAACCTGAACGACTATGGTAACTGCTGGGCGCCTCGCGTTAGCTCTGGGTGGGCGCCGTATCATTCAGGATTTTGGGACCTGAACGATGTCTGGGGGCCGACCTGGGTCGCAAGCGAATCGTGGGGCTGGGCGCCTTATCATTATGGCCGATGGGCGTTTGTCAGCGATCGGTGGTTCTGGGTTCCTGAGGTGAGGACTCGCCCTGCATATTGTCCGGCGCCGGTTGCGTTCTTTTCAGTTGGCGAGCAGATCGCTTGGCTGCCGCTCGGCCCTCGGGAAGTGTACGTTCCGAGATACTACGACCAAAACTTCCAGCCGCGCTATCTTGCGTCCGCCGATGTCATCAACGTTGTGACGCGGCAAAGGAGCTTCGTCAATTTCAACGCCCCTGGCGCGGTCACTGTGGTCGGCGTCAACGCGTTGAGAGGGCAAATTGGCCCTGGCCGATTTACGGCGGGCGATTCGAGTGTAGTTGGAAGGTCGCGCGTTCTGCTTGACCCGTTATCTGTGGATGGTGTGCGTCAGGTCGCTATGAATCGCGAGGATGCGAAGCGGCGTATTAAGCTGGCGCGCTCTGAGCAGGAGGTCTTCAACAAGAATGTCGTGGCAGGCGCGAAGGTAGCTTCAGCGCCCGGGCGACAAGATCTGGCTAAGGCGCTTAATGTTCAAGCTGTGCCCGACCAATGGAAAGGAAACAAGCTGAAGATCAACCCGGGCGGAGAGGTCACCGCGCGTCGCGCGGACGGCCTGCCGCAGCCGGCGTTGAGCTCAGGCCAACGCGAACGGCAAATGTCGGCGCTTGCCACTCGGGCCCAGCAAGGCGACAAGTCGGCTCGTCGTGAAATGCGTCAAATGATGCGCGAGGAGCAAGCGACTGGAAAGCAAACTGCAGTGCAACCGCCGGCCAGCGGGCAACAGACTCAACCTGCGCAGTCTCGTCAACAGATGAAGCAGGAGCGGCGGGCCGAGCGTCAGCAACAAGCTGCCTCGGCGGCCCAACAAGGAGCCTCGCGTCAGGCACAGAAGCAGCAGGTGAAGCAGCAACAGGAGATCAAGCAGCAACGCAAGATCGACCGTCAGCAACAAGCCGCGGGTGCGTCGCAACAGCAGGGTGCGCGTCAGGCGCAGCAACAACAGGCCGCGCGTCAGTCCCAGCAACAGCAGATGAAGCAGCAACGGAAGATCGAGCGTCAGCAGCAGATGCCTCAACAGCAACAGGCCCGTCCGCAACCGAAGCCGCCTAAGCAGCGGCCGCCGGATGTCCAGTTTCAGCAACAGCGACAGGCGGCCCAGCAACAGCAGATGAAGCAGCAACGGAGGGTCGAGCGTCAGCAGCAGATGCCTCAACAACAGGCGCGTCCGCAACCGACGCCACCTAAGCAGAGGCCGCCGGATGTCCAGTTTCAGCAACAGCGACAGGCGGCAATGCAGCAGCAGGCGGCTCGAAGCCAGCAGCAGGCGCAACGTCAAGTTGTGCACCCGCAGCCTCATCAGGGACCGGCGCTCATCGGTCCGCCAATTCGGCAGGATCAGCCGCAACAACGGGGCGAAGCGCGGCGAAAACCACTGAACTAGTCTAGTGATGATGCGTGATGCGTGATTCGTGAAAGTGTTCTACAGAACCTATTGCGAAGAATGACAGGTTGGGAAGGGAGGCTTGCCCCCGCTCCACCACAGCCTCAGTTCAAGGAATGAGGAAGACAAAAGAGCGGGCGCAAGCCACCCTTCGCAACCTGTCATTCTTCGCACGGCGCCAGAATTTGAATTTGATTTGTGAGCAAGGTGCATCACGATTCAGGATTCACGCATCACGTTTTCCGGCTCAAGCCAGTACTAACCTTTACTTGCTTTCGCGGCAAGGACTTCATAACGTGCATCGTCGCTGCACTCCGAGCATGTCGGGAGTTTCAGCATACTCCAGCCCGGCTCGGTCACCCGTCCGACGTTATCCATCGCCCCGACGAATCCGCCACGAACGTTTGCTACATTGCTGTAGCCCATCTGACTCATGATGTCGCATGCTCGCGCCGAGCGGCCACCTGTCTTGCACCCGATGAGCAGTTTTGCATCTTTCGGTAGCGCGCCTTCGACGACTGCTGGAAACTCCGGGTTCGGCGTCATACCGGCCGGTGTGATGTGCATGATTGGAATGTTTATCGCGCCTTTCGCGTGACCGGCTTCGAATTCGGGCACCGACCTTACATCCAGGTAGAGATACTCTGGATCGCTCTGCATTAGTTCATATGCTTCTTGCGGGCTTAACTCTTTCATTGCGTTCTCCTTTCTTATCCTCGTCTTTTACTGAGCGATTATAGCCGAGGATTGCATCGCCTTTCATCCTGCCCGAGATCCATTAAGGCGCTAATCGTTACTGCTTAGACATTTCCCGCAACAAATTTACAAGAACTTATGGCCTATTGTTTCGTTGACACAAACCCACATCCCTCATAGAATCGGCTCCTTGGCAGGGACTCCATTTCTCAGGTAGTAAGAACGAACAAATCGGTTTCGGGAACAGCGAAACTCGCTGTGTGTTAAAGGAGAGTGTATTGACTAGAGCAGGGGCAGGCCGAATTTTTACCGCAATCATCCTGGCAGTGTTTACCTTTTGCAATGTTTCATCCGCGAAGTCTCGGGGATCTCATAAGGTCAGCAAAGACCAAACGACGCACCGCCAATCATCAAAAGTATCGCGTAAGAATGCTAAGGAGCGCCCAACGGGCCGACAATCCCGTATAGCTCGTAAGAACAAGAGAGAAGAACGAGCTGATCGGCATTCGCGACTGGCTTATGCGGCGAGCAAGAAGTCTGGTAAGCGGAAAGGATCGAGTCGGCAGGACCGGTTGGCTCTGAAGCAACGCAAGGAGCAGCCATCTGGCAGGCGGTCCCGCGTTGCCGAGCGGACACCTACCGAGAGAACGAATAAGCAATCGGTCGAAAGATACAGCGAGAATCAAATAGCCGGCGGCGGTCAGCGGATGCGCACTGAGCCAAACACATCCTCGCTGCAGCAGGACACAGTCCAGACCCAGAAGTCCGCGGAGCCTCAAACGAATCCGGAACTGGAAAATGCAGTAATCCCTCCTTCGCCCGTCATCGTCAAAAAAAAGGCTAATGCAATCCTGATCCCTGTGGAGCTTGCGGACCCGGATTCGAAAGCCAGGGATTTGAAAGCCAAGTCAGACAAGCAGCCTGATACGCAGTCTGACGTCAAGCCTGAGCCTAAGTATGAGGAACGCGCAGTTCTTGCTTCCGGCGTGAGTGTTGGGAGTAGCTTTGGTTATCGGCGCGATCCGTTCACCCGTCGACCGAAATTCCATTCCGGCGTGGATCTCAAAGCGCACTGGGGAGACGCCGTCGGCGCGAGCCAGGCAGGCATTGTTCAGTTCGCAGGTTGGCATCACGGCTACGGCAATATGGTAATCGTCGCTCACGGCGGTGGAGTAACGACTCAGTATGCGCATCTTTCAAGCTTCGACGTCGAACCGGGTGCTCACGTCGAACGCGGCACGATAATCGGTCGCGCGGGAAGCACTGGACGCGCCACCTCTCCTCATCTTCATTACGAAGTTCGCCTTGACGGTACTGCTATGGATCCCCTGCAGCCTCTGGCCCTCGACCCCTCATCTGAGTATTTCAAACTGTCACGACCGACAGTGGACGCCGGTCGTGGTAGCACAACCCAAACCGCCGGGTCGTCGCGAGACAAGTAGGCGGTACACTAATCCCCTTTTCAGAATAACGACTAGAGGGCCTGCCAAAAGCGGGCCTTGATTTTTTGCACCGGCTGTACTCACTCGTTGCAGCCGTTCCTGTTTCAGGGCATCATCAAATCAGCGGGACGCATCACACCTTGGCGTTACAAATGAGAAGGGAGCGATACTTAGTGCTTAGAGCCTTCCTGGTATTGATCGTTATAGCGACCTCTCTGCCGGTAGCGATGCCCCAGAGCCGATCTGTTAAGTCGGAGCGTGCGATTGCCGCGAGCGCGTCCGCGCCTCGGAATCCATTCGTCGCAGGCGAAAGACTGAGTTATGACGTGTCCTGGGCCGACTTCATTGTAGCCGGCGAACTCACAATCCAGACCGACGAGCGGCGCAGCTTCGACGGCGTCGATGGCTATCACGTGACCGCTCAAGCCAGGTCGGTCGGACTTGTCAGCCTGCTCAATCTAAAGGTCAACGACATTTACGAATCATTCATCAACTCGACGACGCTCGAACCGTTTCGTGCTGAGAAGCGTTCACGTCACGGCAAGAAGCAGGCGCAGACGTCAGTCGCAATAGACCAGCAGAAGCGCAGCGCGCAACTCTCCGGCGGACGAACGATCGAGATACCTTCGGAGACTTTCGATCTAGCGGGCTTGATCTTTGCTATGCGGGGAATGGACCTGACCATCGGGAAGTCGCACACTTTCACGGTGCTCGAGGATGAGAAGTTGTATACGATAAGCGTTCATCCAGAGGCTCGAGAGAAAATCTCAACGCGCGCCGGCAGCTACGACACTGTAAGGCTTGCGACGAGCATGATGAAGGGCCGCGAGAATGACAAGCTATACAACCTTCGAATGTACATCACCAACGACGCTCGCCGATTACCAGTGCTGATAACCGCCGAACCTTCGTGGGGCTCAGTGAGGGTCGAGTTGACTTCGGCGACGGCGTCGACCGCAGCCAGGAAGCCGTAACGCTGCCCACTCCGGAAGAAATAGCTCAGCGCAGGCTCGTTTGAGCGCAGCGTTCAGCCTTTACACTGCTTGTTACGATGAGAAAGCTGAGGCTTGAACTCTCAACAATAGCTCTGATTGACAGTGCCACGCGCGTGTAGTAGGTTTCGGTTATGACCTGCTTTGAGCGGCAGACGAGTTGCGCAGTTTACCAACGATAATAGGATTATTTACGGTTGCGCGCCGGTGAGCTTCACGCTGACTGAGCGCTCTTTTTGCATGGGAGACAAACCAGCAGCTTTGAAGAAAGTCACACTACCAGAAGAAGGCATACGGGCGCTTTTTGGCCCCTACGACGAGAATATCAAACAACTCGAAAGCTTGATTGGCGTGCGCGTCAATCTGCGCGGGAGCGAGCTGACGCTCGAGGGTGATGAACGCGACGTTCAGGTAGTAGAGCGAATCCTTGAAGACTACGCCGCCCTGTTTGAAGAAGGGCGGCGAATGTCGAACGACGAGCTGAAATCCGCCTTTAAGCAAATCGCCGAAGACCGCGCCTACACGCTACGCGATTACTTTACCAGGACGCGGCTCAATCCAACCGGCAAGAAGCAAGTCACCGCGCGATCGACGAACCAGCGCAAATACATCGAAGCGATCGAGAAGTCCGACATTGTGTTTGGCATTGGAGTGGCCGGAACCGGAAAGACTTATCTGGCGGTCGCGATGGCGGTTCAGGCCTTGATGCAGAAGCGCGTTAATCGGATCGTGCTCGCGCGCCCGGCGGTCGAAGCGGGCGAGAAACTCGGTTTCCTTCCCGGCGATTTGCAGGACAAGGTCGATCCCTACCTGCGGCCGCTGTACGACGCGCTCTTCGATCTTGTCGACTATGAGAAGGTGACGCGGCTGCTCGAGAAGAGAGTTATCGAGGTCGCTCCGCTTGCGTTCATGCGCGGCCGGACGCTGGCGGACGCCTTTATCATCCTCGACGAAGCTCAGAACACAACTTCCGAGCAGATGAAGATGTTCCTGACGCGAATTGGGTTCGGCTCAAAGGCGGTGATCACCGGTGACATCACTCAGATCGATTTGCCCGCGGGTCGCCGGTCGGGACTGGTTGAGGCGCAGCGGGTAGTTGCGGGCGTGGATGGCATCGAGTTCGTTTATTTCACCGAGAAGGATGTCGTTCGCCATCACCTGGTTCACATGATAATTCAGGCTTACGAGAAACACTCTAAGACAAAGCTCGAAGACAAACTCTAGAAGAAACGATGAACGATGAATGATGAATGATGAGCATTCATCATTCATCATTCATCATTTATAGTTCATCGTTCATCAATATGCCTAAGCCCGTGCCAACTGCTAACGCGAACCTCACAACCCGGCTTGCGCGGGGACTGAAGGCTTTCTCTGCGAGCCTCTCCGATCAGGCCGTCATCGATGCAGCCGTTGGGCTTTTTATCATCGTCGGTCTGTCCATCCTGCTTCTTCGCGACTATCAGCGCCCTCGAGTCGAGCAACTGCCTGCGGGCAGCGTCGCTGCTTCTGATTTTATCGCGCCGGAAGACTTGAAGGTTGAAGATCAGGCCGAAACCAATCTTCTGCGTGACCAGGCCGTCGCCTCCGTGTTGCCGGTCTTCGACCACAACACCAAGACCGCGCGCGAAGCAACCAGCAGCCTCGAGCAGCTCTTTGCAGCCGGACGCGCGGCGCCCGCCGACATGGGCGTAGAGGACTTGCACACAAAGATTGAAGAGGAGATCGGGATACCGCTCGACCCGGATCAAATAGCGCTGCTGGTGAAGCACCGGTTTAGTCCGGATCTCGAGCGGTTGATGGAAGAACACCTTGAATCGGCGATGATGATGCCGATCGTCAACAGCCGCAGCCAGTTCAGAAGGATGGGAGCGAACGCCTTCGTTCGGCGAGATCTGAGGTCGGGGCAGGAAGTCGTCGTGACTGACTTGTCTTCGATCCGCGACAAACTGACTGCAAGTGCGGCGCTCAGATCGGAGAAGCTTATATGGCCCGCCGAGTACGATGCGCGTGATCGCAGTCTACTCGGAGAGATACTCGGATCGTTGATCGTCCCGAACCTTGATTACAACGAAACCGAGACGGAAAGACGCCGAACCGTGGTTCGCGATGGCATCTCTCCGGTGATCGTCAGCGCGCAGCGGGGAACGCCCATCGTTTCAAAGGGCGAGAAGGTGACTCCGGCAAAAGCATTACTCCTCACGCAGGCGGTCGCCCATCGTCCCATTGGGCAACGCGCGATCGAATTCGCCGGAACGATAGTGATAGTGATGCTGCTCCTGTTGGTGTTGTGGCAGTATATGGTCCGCTACCAGCGCCAGCACCTTCGTGTGCGCAGGCACTTTCTACTTCAGATTACCTGCTTTGCAATTACGCTCGCGCTTGCGAGGCTTTTCTTTGCCTTCGCGGCGGCGATGAGCCAATGGTCAACTCACTCCCCGTTCAATTCACCTACCGGCTATCGCTATCTCGCGCCTCTGGCGGTAGGTGCGGTGTTGATAACGATTCTGACCGATGCCCAGGCGGCCTTCATTTTTTCGGCGATCCTGTCTGTGTTCGTTGGCGTCCTTTCCGGCGACGTGCATCTTGCCGCGTTCACTTTGATGTCGAGCGCGGGAGCGATCTACCACTTGCAGAATTGCCGGGATCGAACCGCGCTTGTCGCAGCCGGGCTGTGGATCGGCGCGATAAACGCAGCTACCACGTTGTCGCTTGATTTGCTCGGTGCGAACGAACCGCGGCTCTTCGTCCTGCTGTTCGATTCATTCTGCGGCTACGCCGGAGGAGTGCTTGCCACGATGGCTGCCTCGATCCTGCTGCCGATGTTTGAGTGGCTTTTTGAGATAACCACAAGCATCAAGCTTCTCGAGCTGTCTAACCTGAATCTGCCGTTGCTCAAGGATCTGGCGGAACGCGCTCCCGGGACTTATCACCATTCGATAATGGTCGGCTTGCTTGCCGAAGCCGGCACCGAAGCGATCGGAGGTGACGCGCTGTTTGCCCGCGTGGCTTGCTATTATCATGACATCGGCAAGACGGTGCGGCCCACTTACTTCGTTGAAAACCAGTCCTACATGGACAATCGGCACGACAAGTTGTCACCCAAGATGTCTTCGATTGTTCTGGCAAATCACGTCAAACAGGGTATCGAAATCGCGAAGCAGCACAAGCTCCCGCCTCGTATCATTGCAATCATTCCGCAGCATCACGGCACAGGCTTGATGAAGTTTTTTTACTACAAGGCGCGCAAAGGTAACGATGACGTCTCGATGGCGCTCGAGCATGAATTCCGCTATCCCGGGCCCAAACCGAAAACAAAAGAGGCGGCGATAATCATGATCGCGGACTCATCGGAAGCGGCAGCCCGCACTGTGGAAGAACCGACGCCGGGCAAGCTGCGAAACATGGTCGATATGATAATCGGCCGTTTGCGCGACGATGGTCAGTTCGATGAGTGCGACATTACTTTGCGTGATCTCCGGATTGTGGCCGAAAGCTTCGTTAAGGTGTTGATGGGGATCCATCATCATCGTATTGCTTATCCCGGTTATGACTTCAACCAGTTGTCTAAGGTTGCGCCGGCCGTCGAAGCGTTCGATTCGGGCGCTCAGTCCGTTGCCACGATTACCAAAGCGACTTCCGCGCGCAAGCTCCGAGAAGCTCGTGGCAACTGAAGTCGTAAATCGCCAGCGACTCACTCGCATTGATGTGCAACGGATCGCAACCCTGTCCGACGCCACGCTGGGCGCTGTTGGACTCGCGGGCACGTCCCTTAGTGTGGTGTTCGTTCGCGACCGCGCAATGCGTCAACTGAATCGCAAATACAGAAGCCAGGACAGAACAACGGATGTACTTTCGTTTGCGGCCGCCGGCGATTTGGCGGGCGCGGACCTAACCTCCTTTATCGGTGAAGCGACGTTTCTGGGAGATGTAGTGGTTTCAGTCGACACAGCCAGTCAACAGGCGAGCGAGGCCGGGCATTCGCTAAGTCGAGAACTTGACGAGCTTGTAATGCACGGTGTGCTTCATCTTTGCGGCTACGATCATGAGACCGATAGCGGAGAAATGAACCGCCTGGAATTGAAGCTGCGAAGGAAGCTTCTTACCGAGGAGTAATGCGGGATGCGTGAGTCGGGAAACCGTTTTACAGGACTATTGGGTAGAATGACAGGTTGGGAAGGGTGGCGTGCCCCCGCTCCCGCCACAACCGTAATTGAAGGAAGAAGGAAGACAAAAGAGCGGGCGCAAGCCACCCTTCCCAACCTGTTATTCTTCGGACCGCGTCTTGGAATTTGAATTTGATTTGTGAGCCAGGTGCATCACGGACCACGGCATCACGAATCAGGAATCAGGAATCACGCTCCAATTCTCTTATGTCCATTGAGCTCATAGTAGCCGGCGTGCTGGTACTGGTGCTGGTGTTTCTATCAACCATCGAAAGCGCCTACGAGTCCCTGAGCGAGGTTTCGCTCAGAGTATTGGGTAGTGAGCGCGAAGACAGCCCCCGCCGTGCACGCTTCCTACGTGAGTTGATGGAGCACCGGCGCCGGTTCGAAATGATCCTGGTGCTTGGCACACAACTTTCGATTGCCGCCATAGCGATTCTGCTCACCGATGGTTTTATTGACACCGGTTTGCGGGCGCCGCTGCTCCTGGCCCTGATTGCGGTGTTCGCGATCGTCATGCTGTTTCGTCAGCTCGTGCCTCGGCTGTTCACTCAAAACCACCCGGACGATGTTTTCTGGGCGCTGCTCCCGCCACTCGAAATCTTCTATCGGTTCTTCTCGGTGTTCGTTGCGCCGGTAGCCGTGTTTCTGAATCGCATGAGACGCGAGGACCCAGAAGAAGCCACGGCCGCGGATGAAAGCGAAGAGGGCAAAGAGGAGATTCAGGCTTTCATTGATGTAGGCGAGGAGGCCGGCATCATCGAGGAGTCCGAAGGAGAATTGATTCAATCAATCATCGAATTCAGCGATACTCGGGTCGACAAAGTCATGCGCCCGAGGCCGCAGATCGTTGCAATCGAAGCGGGCGCAACCGTAGCCGATGCAAGGCAACTGATGATTGAATCCAAGCACTCGCGGATCCCGGTCTATCGGGATCAGATCGACACCATCGAAGGCATCGTCTACGTGCGCGACCTGCTCGCTCTGTGCGACACCGAGAAGATGTCCATGCGCGTAACAAGGTGCATGCGCCCCGCTTACTTTGTGCCCGAGAGCAAGTCCGTTCGCGAACTGCTGGAGGACATGCAAAAGGCGAAGGTTCAGATTTCGATTGTCATCGATGAATACGGCGGAGTAGCCGGACTGGTGACTCTCGAGGACATTATCGAAGAGATCCTCGGCGAGATCGAAGATGAAGACGAGGGCACCCCAGCCGTTGAGATAGTCCAATCAGAGGATGGGTCCTATTTGATCGACGGTGGCACGGAGATAAGAAAAGTCGAGCTTCTCTATGACAAGGAACTCGAAGCCGACGACTTCACTACCGTGGCCGGGCTGATCATCAATCAGCTGGGTCACGTACCGGCGGTAGGCGAGACGCTTGACTTCAAAGGCTTGCGTCTGGAAATAGTAGACGCAGACAGCAAGCATGTGAACCGGGTTCGGTTGAGACTCATTGACGAGCCGGCCTCCAATCCTGCTGATTCCAACGCCGCCGTCGAGTGATTGGAAAAAACACCAGCCAGGTGGCTGCCTGGTAACGAACCCTTGCGTATGCTGAACGCATAGGACGCAACCTCTCCCGCGTTCGAATTCACTGGACGCAACCTCTCCCCCGTTCGAACTCACGACAGTTCAACCATGGAGGATACTATGAACACAGTTTCTCGCCGGACAGTTGTTGGCACTCTGTTCTCCGGCGCTCTTCTGGGGCTGGTCTCGCCGTCTCGCGCTAAGGCCGCCGCGGACCAGCCGCACATGCAAGCCGCGCTTGATGCATTACGCACCGCTGAGCGTGAATTGCACGAGGCTGAAGCCGACAAAGGCGGTCATCGAGTCAAGGCCGAAAGGCTGGTGCACGATGCCATCGTTGAAGTCGAGAAGGGAATCAATTTCGACAGGCGCCACTGAAACTGATCGAAAGCCGCTGCCTCCATGATCCCTGATCGGCGGCTATGGACTTAATAAGGCCGCGCCGGTTTGAAAAACGGTGTGGCGAAACAAAACGCACAGGTTCGACAGCGGTCCAGCCTGTGCGTTGTTGTTTTCTGGCAGGAATCTCACGGGTGTTTTGAATCCCCCAACTGCGTTGGTGGGATTCGCGGGACTTTCACACGGTCTCTGCGTTGGTGCAGCAACCACGTTGTGGTTGAAGGTTTGTAACCGCGTAGTGGTGTCCTATCGATAGTTGACGTGGTTCGAGAGTCTCCGGCCGCGTAGCTGTTACCTATCGACCTTGTAAAATCGATTCTGGCGGAACATAGGTAACCGCTACGCGGCCCGCGTGCATCGCCAATCGCGCAGCTATCGATAGGACACCGCTACGCGGTTATTCTCTGTTTAGGTTGTTCGAGGATGGCGCGCGAAATGTCCAAACTCCAGCCATCAACTGCGTTGGTGGGATTTGCAAGACTTTTCCACAACCTCTGCGTTGGTGGGATTCGCGGGACTTTCACACAACCTCTGCGTTGGTGGGATTTGGAAATGGGTTCTGTGTTTTGTGTTGGATCTCTTAAGCCGGGACTTCCGCCAATTGTCCGATGCGCCCGTAACGCCGGTCGCGTTTTTGGTAGTCCACCAGAGCGGCCAGTAGATCGCGCTCACTGAAATCCGGCCACAGCGTTTCCGTAACGTGGATTTCAGCGTATGCGATCTGCCAAAGCAGGAAGTTGCTGATGCGCATTTCGCCGCTCGTGCGAATAAGTAGATCAGGATCCGGGAGGGATCGCGTGTAGAGGTTGTGCTTGATTAATTCATCGTCGATCTGGTCCGGTTGCACTCTTCCGGCGGCGACTTCGCGCGCAATCTTCCGAAACGCATCAACGATCTCGGCGCGCCCGCCGTAGTTCAGAGCGATGTTCAATCGCAGACCAGTGTTCTGAAACGTAGCAAGCTCGCCTTTTCGAATCTGCTCGAGCACGGAAATATGCAGCTCTTCGCTCCGCCCAATCATTCGAAACTGAATGTTGTTCTTCTTGAGCGACTGCAGTTCCTTGCCGAGGTACTCGACCAGCAGGTCCATCAATGCGCGAATCTCATATCGCGGCCGCTTCCAGTTCTCAGTGGAAAAGGCGTACAGCGTCAGGCACTCGATGCCCAGACGCGCCGCGGTCTCGACGGTTCTGCGCACCGCGTCCGCGCCGGCGCGATGACCCGCGACCCGGGGCAAGCGCCTCTTCGCCGCCCATCGACCATTGCCGTCCATTATGATCGCCACGTGCCTGGGTAACATCGCTGGATCAAGGCCGCCAAGCATCTCTTCATTAGTTGTTCGGTCGATCGCCGCCAGGTCAACACTTCGCATTGCCATAAGAATTTTGAACTCCCTCGTTCAGCCAACCTTGTAGGGGCGTGCCTCCGTGCGCGCCCCTGATTACTTCATCAAACTGTCGAGAGGGCGCGGACGAGGCACGCACCTACATGTGTAATGTTCTACTAAGGCGCTTCAAACGCAATTCGCTTCTTTCCAAAGAACACGACATCGAGGATATCGCCGGCCAGACCACCCTCCGAAATCCTTAGTTGCGACACCCGAGCGTCAACAGGGAGATCAAACACGACGTCGATCGTGCACGAAGCGCCCGCCGGTATTGGTGCTAAACACTGTTGGCCTTGAGTCGTTTCGAGCGCTTGTTGGCCGTTCTTCGACACGCGAAACTCTCTTCCAAGGCTATCGACCAATACCGCACTGTTTCTCTTAAAGGTGTAGTCAACACGCTTGGCATGATTTGCCACACTGATAGTCACAACGTAGTAGACTCCGTTCGGGACTTGCGAGTCACTTTTTCCGAGCGCGCTTGCCGTGTGCGCCCCCACAACTGAGAACGCAAAGTCGTCGTACTGAATCTCCTGATTCAGGCCGACCGTCTGGTCTCGCCGATTCAGCAGGGCAAGAAGCGCCAGCAACGAGATGCCGATCGCTGCCAGGATCGCCAGCGTGACTGCGAACCCTTTAGAACGGTGTTCCATTGATCGCGAACCCCAACCTGGAGCTAAGACTTCTGTACCTTAGAGGATCTCCCGCATAAATGAGTGAGCAACAAGTGAGAAACTTGTGAGAAGCGTCGGTTAGGTCACTTCGACTGCAGCACCGGCAGTTGGGAATGAAGCCTCTCCGCCGCAGCAGGCTTGCCGTCGTGGTTCGAGCCGGCTGCGGCCGTTCGGCTCGTGGGGTGCGAACCGAAACCGGTCAGCACCGCTTCGAGCATCGGCAACAGTGAGGTTACGCGTTTGGCTCGAATAACCCAGTCCCACAATGGCTCAAATTTTTTCCAACCTCCTGCATACGCTACGTGTCTCAACCGCTCTTTGAGCCCGGGTTTTACTGAGGCGCCTCGCAGAATTGATCCCCACTTGTAGAAATCGGCGTAAGCCTTCCAGTAGCCGGTTTCCAGAGTCTCGGGCGACATCCGCGCCGGCTTGAACACGACGTGCCGTGTGTCAAACAGATCCCAATCAGTGCTCATTATTCGTCTTTGCGCTTCAAGTCTCTGATACAAAGCGGTGCTTGGATATGGAGTGAGAATGTGAAACGTGGCGGTCTCGATGCTCTGGTTGATGGCCCATTCGACGGTGCGCTCAAACACAGTCTCGTCGTCATCGTCCATCCCGAAGACGAAGCTCCCATTGATCATCACACCGGCCCCGTGCAATCGCCGGATCGCCGCGGAGTAGTCGCGATCGAGGTTCTGATACTTGTTCTGTTCGACAAGGTTGTTGCGGTTCAGCGTTTCAAACCCAACGAACAAACTCCGCAGCCCGCTCTCGACCGCTTTCTCAACCAAACGCGGAGCCAGCACTGAGTTAACAGTGCCCGCCGCTTGCCAGAGCCGCTTCATGCCTTTCATTCCGTCGAACAATGCCGACGCAAAATGAGGGTCTCCGAAAAGATGGTCATCCAGGAAATAGAGATGGCGTCCGGGCAGCCGGTCGATCTCGGCCAGCGCCTGATCGACCTGCTGCGTATAGAAACCCTTCCCGCCTTCGAAGAACGCAACCTTGTAGCAGAAGTCGCAAGTATGCGGACATCCGCGCGACACCACTATCGAGTTCGGCACTAAATAGAGGTGTCGCTTTATCAGATCGCGGCGCACCGGAGGCATGCCGATGAGGCTGCGAACTTTCGATGTGTAAACGCGGCCCGGCCTGCCATCTCGGTAGTCCTTCAGGAATGCCGGCCACGTGTCCTCGCCCGGGCCTAGAAAGATCGTGTCTGCATGGATCATTGCCTCATCGGGGAGCGACGTCACGTGAAGACCGCCTAAGACAACGTATGCGCCTCTGTCATGGTAATGATCGGCAATGGCATACGCACGCTTTGCCGAAGTGATATATACCTGGATCACAACAAGATCGGGCTCGTCATCGAGACGGAGCCTTTCGACGTGTTCATCTTGAAGCTCGACCTGCGCATCGGACGGCAAATACGCAGCCAGCGTGGCAAGGCCTAGTGGTGGGAAGAGGGAATATTTGATCGGCCTCCAGAACGGGCTCTTCGCTTCGGTCAGTGCCGGCAGTATCAATTTGACTTTCATCCGGGCTCTCCTGTTAATGAACATCTTGCTGATAAACTGCTGCTTCAAAAGCAACGCGAACCGGTTGCTCCGGCTCTAAGCTGAACTCTAGCGGCTTGCGACTCTGGAAGAATGAGCGATCGGTGATAAAGTTATGAGAAGATCGAATCAATGAGTCAGGCAGGAACTTCAATAAACTGTTATCGCTTCGACGACTTCTATCTCGACGCGAGGAACCGGCAACTCTTGCGCAAAGGCGAGCCGGTTCCGCTCAACTCAAAATATCTGGACGCGCTTTTGTTGCTCGTGAGCCGTCGCGGCGAGCTGGTCGAGAAGCAGCAGATCTTCGAAGAAGTATGGGACGGTGTGTTTGTGACCGACGCCGCGCTGACTCAGTGCATCAAGGACATTCGCAGACAGCTCGGCGATGATGCGTCGAACCCGCGCTACATCAAAACGGTCCCCAAACACGGATATGTCTTCATCGGCGACGTAGTCGATGCGGATGATGAATCAGTCGCCAACATACGAGCCTCGGCGATTGCGGGTGCCCGCGCTTTAAGCTCGCCCGCCGCAATCTCACGCGCCGTGGTCTCACAGGCTCCCGTCCCGCGGCCCTACAAATTCCTCGACTACTACACCGAGCAGGACGCCCGACTTTTCTTTGGCCGCGAACAAGAGGTTGACGCGATCTGCTCACAGATACTTGCCCATCGTTCCTTCATTTTGCATGGGCGATCCGGCGTCGGTAAGAGCTCGATCCTGCGAGCGGGACTGATGCCGAAACTCAAGGCTCGAGGCCATCTCGTCCTGGTCATCCGCAGTTTCACCGACCCAGTTCATCAGATGGTGAATTCAGTCTCTGAAGCGCTCGACATCGAACCGGCGACTGATCTCAGATCGAGTCTCAACGATCTCGCCGGACGAATTGAAGACGGGCGCTGCGTGATCTTCTTCCTGGATCAGTTTGAAGAATTCTTCTCGTTGCTGTGCGAGGAGGCGAGGCGCAACTTTTTGAATGTCGCTCGCGAGCTTGCGTCCGGCTCGCTGCCAATCCGGCTTGTCTTCGCTCTGCGTGAAGACCTTCTTGCGGAAATGAGCCAGCTGAAATCGGCGATACCCGAGGTCTTTCATCACGAGTACCGGCTAAAACGTTTGAGTCGCGAGCAAGCGGAAATAGCGATCACCGGACCGGCCCAGGCAGTCGGATGCAGATATGAATCTGAGTTGCTGACTCGCTTGCTCGAGGATATCGGCGATCCGGGAGGAATCGATCCGCCGCAATTGCAGATTGTGTGTGACAACCTTTACGACGCGAGGGACGAGACTTGCGCGATCGGGCTTGAAGCTTACGAGCAGCTCGGCGGCGCGCGGCAGATACTTGCGGGTTACCTCGAACGCGTCTTGCGGCGGTTCAACGCGAGCGACTTGGATTGCTGATGGATGAGCTGGTGGCGGCTCGTGTGTTGAGACGCCGGCGGCAAGACGGCTCGGCCTGGATCGAGCTGGCGCACGATTTTCTCACGCCCGAAGTCTTACGCTGGTTGACTGCCGGCGAGCTTGCGCTCAAGCGAGCGCGCGGCGTAATCGAGCGCGCGATGGAGAACTACCTCGCTCACGGGTTGTTGATTGATGCGGATGCCGTCGATCTGGTTCTTCCGTTCGGCGAGCAGCTTGGATTGACCGGCGCCGAGTCCGACCTTCTGCTGACCAGCGCGTTGAATCGCGCGCGCCCCGCGCCCGAGTGGCTGGTCAAGTCCTCTCCTCGCGCCGAGTCATTAGTCGCTGACGCAGCGGAGTCCGCGGAATCGGCCGTTCGCATAACTGCGACCGAAGCCGCCGGCTTGCTGCGCACAGACGCAATGAAAAGTTTGTTGCGTAAGCTGGCGCTTTGGGATCGAGACTTGATGGTCAGAAAGATCGCGAGCATCGCGTTGGCCGAATGGATCGGCACAGGCGTCGAAGAGACATTGTCGGATACCCACGGCGGAAAACACGCCGGACTCATTCGTCAGGCGATCAGCCTGGCAATGGTGCGCGATCACAATAAGAAGCTCGTCCGGCTCTCTCACCTTACAATCCCCGTGACCCTGTTGGTGGTCGGCGGACTGATGTGGGTCCGGTTCAGGCGTGACGGCTCGGAAATAATAAGAGGCGGGATCGGCGGGATGCTGGGTGGCGCGGCTTCCGGGATAGTGGGTGGAATCATATTGGGCTCGGGGCTGGGCATCGCTCGCGAAGCGAGTGCGCTTGAAGGCGCAGAGCTTGTGCTGGTGCTGGTCACGCTTGGCTTTTTCATCGGCGCGGTGGGCGGCCTCGGCGTGAGCTTCGGAATGGTCTCTCTCGTTCACGTCGCCTATCGTCACAGCAAATGGTGGTCGGTAGTTGGAGGCGCGGCGGGCGGTGCGTTAGTTGGCGGCAGCACCAAGCTTCTCGGCGTAGACACTGTTCGAGCGTTGTTCGGCCAGAGCCCGACCGGTGTGACCGGGGCGTTTGAAGGCGCGGTGATAGGCGCCGGCTTATCGCTGGGCATCGTAATCGCGACGATGCTGATACGTAACTCGCGGTCGTGGCAAAGAGTATTGGCTGCGGCTTTGGGAGCGATGTGTGGAGGCATTCTGCTTACGGTGATCGGAGGGAACCTGTTCAGCGCGAGCCTCGAGATAGTCGGGCGGATGTTTGCGAATTCTCAGATCGGGATGGATCCGCTCGCGCCGCTGTTTGGTGAACTACATTTCGGGCGAACAACTCAGATCGTGATGGGAGCGATTGAAGGACTGCTGTTCGGCGCAGGCGTCGCAAGCGGGATCGAGGTATCGCATCAAGAGAAGGGTAGTGAAGCGATTAACCGCTGATTTGCGCCGCCTTCGGTGCGCTGATCCGCGCAGATCAGCGAAACGCAGCCAGCGGGAATCAGGCGGTTAATTCTACCTTGGTTATCGAAAGAATCAGACGGAGCCATTACCGCATAGAGTCATAAACTCGCTGATCGATCTATTCATGATAATATCCACCAACGAGGCAATGTTATGAGCACGACCATCCGACCGACGACCGCGAATGATCTGCTGCGTATGCCCGACGACGGCCTTCGATATGAACTCGTGAGAGGAGAACTGACGAAGATGTCACCAGCGGGAAATAAGCACGGCCGCTTTGCAGCAAATATCACCACCTCACTGGGGGCTCATGTGAAAGCTAACAAACTCGGTGCGGTTTACGCGGCTGAGACGGGCTTTTGGCTCGAGTCCGAGCCGGACACGGTGCGCGCTCCGGATGTTGCCTTCGTATGTCAGAAGCGGGTCGACGAAGTAGGCGATGTAGAGGGCTTCTGGCCTGGAGCACCCGACCTTGTGGTTGAGGTGATCTCACCGAGCGACACCTATACTGAAGTCGAGGAAAAAGTCTTTGAATGGCTCGGAGCAGGAGCGCGCATGGTTGTTGTAGTCAATCCGCGTAAGCGCGCGGTGACTGTCTATCGTTCTCTCACCGATATCAGAGTGCTCACCGAAGATGACACGTTGGACGGCGGAGACGTTGTCCCCGGCTGGACAATGTCAGTGAAAGAGATCTTCGCTTAGCGTGAGGATGGCTGTAGCTGAACGAGGGATTGGACAGGGAGAGGCCGTCCTTCTTCTTCAAGACGCCAGAAGCAATCCGCGACACCCTGAGGCCCTTCCATGCGGCCGTCGTAATCGCGGCACATCTGAGGGCGAGTCTCGTACACACCGCAAACATAGTTAGTCTCGCCGCTTGAAGTCTTGATTTCCTGGAGAGCGTCGCAGCGTTTCGGAATAGTGAAGTAGTACTCGGTGCGGCCTTGCTCCTGGACGTAATCGATCTTCAAGCCGTGCAGCTCCATCCAATAGATCTCATCGCGGGCTTCTTCATCAACCTCGCCACCTGAGAAAGTCATAGCCATGCAGCACTTGCCGCAGATGAGACACAACTCAGACTTTCGCTTCGCGGACAATCGCTTTTTCATTCGGTCTACCTCTTTGATGGAGCTATTGAGAAAGGCGAGTATAACTGATTCGACTCAACGCATGAACTTGCGCCGAATAGCGAGCGCGAGCAGTGCGGCTTGAACGGGTCCGAGAATGGTTTCGAGCAGCACGAGCGTCTGCGCCGTTCCGGTGAGAGGCTTGGGCTCTGGCTTCTGCAAGCTCATCACCGCGAAGCTGTATGTAAGCGAGCGAGAGAATTCAAGAGGCTGCCCTATTCTGTCATCGATTGTCATTGCCGCCGCCATCGCTGACGACGCAGCTTGATTCGAAAGCGGTTGCTGCACGAAGCCAACCTGCGTGTAGAGCAAAACACAGACGAACCACACAGCGGCAAGCACTCCGAACGCTCGAAGGATCCTTTCGCCATATCCACTCACCGCCCAGTAGACCATGTGCAGCCAGTCTGTCTTCCAAAATGACCACCCCTTCCACTTGATCAGTCGAGCGAGGTCCATTGCCCAGTATCGGAAATTCGATGCCTCCTCGTAACGGTTATTCTGTTCGGCATTTTGGGCTAGTTGGCGGCACGCTATGGTGAGAAGGCGGTTCGGCGATGAAACCCTTTTGCTTTCCAGCGCCATGATCTCTTGTTTGATACTGATGCGATCCCAGCTAATGTCGATGAAGACAAATTCACGAGGGTCGACGTTGACGAACCAGTGAGGGCGGAGGTTTAGTGTATGAAAGGCTATCCGTTCCGGATGCTCGATCTTGGTGTGCTGAAAGTTGAGCGACAGGGCTTTTCTCGGGACTGTTGACATTAAGCTAGTACCGAAAAACCGAAAGGAGTCACAGAAAGACGCGCCGCCGAAGTCGGCACGGGCGGGAAGAAAAAAGGGCTCGAAGTACGCCTCCGCGCAGAATGTCGCGTCGATGAACATCGCATCCGCTCTGAACCGCGCAAATAAGAACTTCGCATTCGCGCTGAACGCGGCGTCGATGAACGACGCTTCTGCTCTGAACTCGGCAGATATGAAGTCCGCTTCTCCGCTGAATCTGGTAGAGATAAAATAAGCGGCCGTAATGAACGTGGCATCGCGGAAGGACGCAACGGTGCTGAATGTGGCATAGCGGAAGGACGCATCCGCGCTGAACTTGGTAAGCATGAAATACGCATCGCCGCTGAACCTTGCGGAGCTAAAGTCTGCAGCGGCGCTAAACGTCACAGAGCTGAAGTCAGCGACCGCAGTGAATTCATAGTGGCGGAAATTAGCTTCGTCGGGAAACCAGCCGCCCCCAAAATGAAAATCTTTGTTGTTCAGCTTGCTCTCAAGCAACGCCTTGAAGTCGGCGCTTTTCTCTTTGCCGGGGTAGTGCAAAACACAATAGCGCCGAGTCTCAAGCTCCCTGTAAAAGGGAAGTCCCTTGCAGGCCGAGCGCATCCATTCTTTTTCGCAGTCGCAAACGAAGCTAAAGTCGCCAGTAGGTTCGGTCGCACGTTCGCCGGATTCAGGCTTCGGTTCGAGCGCCGTGGCGGCTTCCGCTTCGATGGATTCTGCCGCGGGGTGCGATGGCGGAGACGACTCTTCAACCATAAGTGTTCTCTCGCGAGCAAATGCTACATTCGCGCGAAGTGTAATTGAACCCCGCGGCTAAGCCAACATTATTTGATGTGAGTGACAGGATGATCAAAGCCAATAGACAAGGCTCGAACTGCGCGTGTTCGTCGGCTGCGCGGTGCGTGGTAGACTTGAGCCGTGGCCACAAGGATCCCTGACAGCGACGTGCTCGTAACGATCAAGCGCGCGGTTCTAGCTGGTCGGTATGAATTTAGTGAGAAGGCTACGCTGGAGATGGAAGCTGACTGTCTCACAGAGCTTGATGTTGCAGAGGCAATTCTGAACGCGGTCGCGATCTTCAAGAAGATTCGGTCAACTAATCCACTGCGCAAGCGGCCTCGAGAGTATCTTTAAATCATCCAGAGCACGAACCTTGAGGGCTTGCTCATCTATACAAAAGGGAAGCTTGTTAAAGAAGCTGGACAATATCGCTATTATTTTCTGGTATCATCCAAGAGAGCGATATGACGATGGCCAAACTGAACATAACAACGTGTCCGACTTGTGGAAGCAAGAAGATCAAGAGGGTTCGACGAAACTTGACGCGGAAGTTCGACGGGCACGAATACACAGTACCCAACCTCGAATACTACGAATGTCCAGACTGCGGCGAGAAAGTCTACGACCGCGACGCAATGCGACAGATAGAGGCTCACTCTCCAGCCTTCAAGCGCGCCGCCTCGAAACGCAAACCTGCCAAATCCGCACGGTCTGCGACATACGCGCGGCATTAGTTCTTCTCGTCGGAACCTACGCCGTGTGCGAGATGCCTTGCTCGCTGCCCAGTGCCGCCTGGGCCGCGGCCAATCGAGCGATAGGCACTCGATACGGTGAGCACGACACGTAGCTCAACCCCGCTCGATGACAAAAAGTTACCGATGAAGGTTCGCCGCCATGTTCCCCGCAGATTCCTACTTTCAAACCAGGACGCGTCTTGCGGCCGCGCTCGGTTCCTATCTTTACCAACTGGCCGACACCTTCTTGATCCAGCACCTGAAACGGATCGTCTTTGAAGACCTGCTTCTCGATGTAGCTCAGCAGGAACTTCGCCGAGTCGTCTCGCGAGATTCCATACGTCGTCTGAGTCAGATCGTTTGTGCCGAATGAGAAGAACTCCGCCACTTCGGCGATCTTGTCGGCAGTCAACGCCGCGCGAGGCAGCTCGATCATTGTGCCGACCAGGTACTCGATCTGCTGTTTGGTTTCATCCATTACTTCCTGCGCTATGCGGCGAACGATATCAGCCTGGAGCTTGAGCTCACTCACATCGCTCACAAGCGGAATCATGATTTCAGGCAGCACCTTCACGCCCTTCTTCTGAACGCGAGCCGCGGCTTCGAAGATCGCACGTGTCTGCATCTCGGTTATTTCGGGGAAGACGATTCCCAACCGGCAGCCGCGATGTCCGAGCATCGGGTTCGCCTCGTGAAGCGACTGCACTCGCTCCCACATATGCTGCGGCTTGACCTTGAGCTTGCGAGCGAGTTTCCGTGTCTCTGCTTCATCGTGGGGAAGGAACTCGTGAAGCGGCGGATCGAGGGTCCGAATCGTTACCGGCAGTCCGTCCATCGCTTTGAAGATGCCCTCGAAGTCCTTACGCTGAAGCTTGAGTAGTCGCGCGAGCCCGCCCTTGTACATCCGTTCCGGTTCCTGGATTTCTTTCTTACGTGTCCGGCGTGCCCGGCTCAGCTCCTCTACTTTCTTGGGCGCCGTAGCTCTGCGCAGTTCGGCTTCCAACACCGCAAGCTCCCGTTCGAGCTTCTTGTAGTCAAGCGAGCCGAGAATCATCTCTCGAACATAATCGATGCGATCGCCTTCGAAGAACATGTGTTCGGTTCGGCACAAGCCGATTCCTTCAGCGCCGAAGCCGCGCGCGACTGTCGCATCGTCAGGCGTGTCGGCGTTCGCACGCACTCGCATCGTCCGAACGCCGTCGGCCCATTTCATGAGAGTCTTGAAATCATCGCCAAGCTCGGGATCGATTACCGGAGCGACGCCTTCGATCACTTGCCCGCTCGTGCCGTCGACCGTGAGCCAGTCTCCGCGTCGAACGCGCGTTCCGTTAACCGAGAATTCGTTCTTGCCGTAGTTGATTGCGATATCGCCCGCGCCGACAATACAAGGCTTGCCCCAACCTCTCGCGACCACGGCGGCGTGACTTGTCGGCCCGCCAGTAGAAGTGAGGATCGCTTGAGCTGCGTCCATCCCGCGGACATCTTCGGGCGAGGTCTCGCGACGAACCAGGATTACCGGCTTGCCTTCGGCGGCCCACTCTTCGGCTTCTTCAGGTGTGAATACCACGCGGCCGCTGGCTGCGCCGGGGCTGGCATTGATCCCGCGAGTCAGGACGTTAACCTGAGCCTTGGGATCGATCATCTTGTGAAGCAACTGATCGATGTCCCCGGCGGGCACACGAAGAACCGCCGTGCGTTCGTCGATCAAGCCTTCACGGACCATGTCGACCGCGACCTTCACCGCCGCCGGACCGGTGCGTTTCCCGTTCCGAGTTTGCAGCATCCAAAGCTTGCCGCGCTCGATCGTGAATTCGAGGTCCTGCATGTCTTTGTAGTGGCGTTCGAGCTTGCTGGCGACTGCAACAAACTCGTCGTAGATCACCGGCATGTCTCGCTGTAGCTCGTCGATGTGCTTGGGCGTGCGGATGCCGGCGACGACGTCTTCGCCCTGGGCGTTAACAAGGTAATCGCCGAAGAGTTTCTTCTCGCCGGTTGCTGGATTTCTCGTGAATGCGACGCCGGTTCCGGAATCGTTACCCATATTACCGAAGACCATGGTCTGGATGTTCACCGCGGTTCCGAGATCATCGGGGATCTTCTCACGCCGCCGATAAGCTATCGCGCGGTCGCCATTCCAGGAACGAAAGACGGCCTTGATTGCTTCTTCGAGCTGTTTGTAAGGATCGGTCGGGAACGGTTTGCCGGTGTGGTCTTTGACGATTTTCTTGAACTCTTTGCAAATGCGTTTGAGGTCGTCCGCGTTGAGACCCGTATCAAGTTTTGCGTGGGCCTTCTTTTTGGCAGCCTCCAACGTTTGCTCAAACAGTTCTCCATCGATGCCGAGCACGATCTTGCCGAACATCTGAATAAATCGGCGATACGCATCGTAGGCGAAGCGTTCGTTTGAGGTCAGGTGGGCGAGTCCCTTGAGGGTTTCGTCGTTGAGCCCAAGGTTCAACACCGTATCCATCATTCCCGGCATGGAGAACTTCGCGCCCGATCTTACAGAAACGAGCAGCGGACTGGAGGGATCTCCAAACTTCTTGCCGGTGGCGTGCTCGACTTGATGCATGGATTCGAGGACCTCGTCCCACATGCCCTTGGGAAACTTTGAGCCAACGCCATAGTATGCGTTGCAAGCTTCGGTGGTGATGGTGAACCCGGGCGGCACCGGCAGCGAAGCGTTGGTCATCTCGGCCAGCCCGGCGCCTTTGCCACCGAGAAGGTCTTTCATATCGCCGCGCCCGTCAGCCTTAGCCTTCGCGAAGAGGTAAACGTACTTGATTGCCATAGAGTCTCCCGTCTTGAAATGAAGCGCCCCACCTATCAGTGAGGATTTGGTGATAATGACTAAACTAATCGAATAATGGATAGCGGAGAGGTTGTCAAGGAAGCGGGTCGTTGCCGGTGAATGGTTTGATTTGGAGTGCGGCGGCAAGGTACTCCGCGACCTTGCCGCCGCACTCAAATCAAATTAAGACACCGCGCCCGTGCGCGTCGTTAGGTTATTCATTTTAGCCGGCACGTTTCAAGATGTTTGTGATACGAAACCAGAAGCTCAACCTTCTTTCGCAAGAGCTCGATTGGCACATAAGCGGGAATGTAGTCGTCCGCGCCTGCCCTGAGGCCCTCAACTACATCGGCCTCGTCGCAGCGCAGCGCGGTCATCAACAGGACTGGAATATTGCGAGTGTCAGGATTCGCTTTCAGCTGCCGGCACAGCTCAATCCCGTTGATTCCAGGCATCACCACGTCGCTGATGATCAGGTCGGGCTTGGTTTCGCGCAGCAATTCCAATGCAGCGCGGCCGTTTGCCGCGGTGACCACCCTGACCTCTTCATCACACAAGATCGCGCTCAACAGGGTCAAAAAGTCGGGACTGTCATTGACCGTGAGTATCAGTGTTGTTCCAGCGACTGGAAGCGCTTCAGGTAATACCGATGCGGACATTTTGATTCTCCTTCTTCCGGGAAACCTCACTTAAAGTGCCAAGCTTCGCAGTAACGAATGAATTCGTTACTACGAGTCATCTCTATCGGACTCTTAAGCCCCAAGAAGGAGCAAAGTAGTTTAGATCATAATTCCGTGGAATCTCGAATACAACAGTTTTATCGGGTAGTGGATCAGCCGGCTGTCGTTCAGGCGATCACTGAAACCATATCGAGGGCCTTTGCCGCCAATGCCTGATCGCCGAGCAAGGTTGACCTGGCGAGAGCGTCGTCTTTGCTGACACCTTTGGTAAACAGGCGCCAGGCGAGGTCCTGTTCAATAACAAGGCCGGCGTCGGCGGGCTTGCCCGCTTCGACGTAAAGATTCCACCGGCCGTTCTCTCGTAACAGAAACCACCTGCCGCCGGAGTCGCCGGTTATCGATAAGGCGATTAGCGTCCCGTCTTCTGAATAAACTTCTGCGTAGGTGCGAGGGAGCGCTCGCACAAAAGCGTCGAGCACCGGCGCGAAGAACCGCGGGTCTTTCATGCCGGGCTTTTCAACCGCATCGCGAATCTGTTGTTGATGATGCCAGCGCTCGGTGTACTCGCGCGCAAGGTCGAGCCACGCGGGCGCAGGCTCGGAGCTGGCCCAGTCAACCGGACCACCGACCGCGCAAGGATCGAGAGATTTGAAATAGTCACATACCTGCTCGCCCGTGAGTTTCATCAGCTCACACAAGACGCGAGGACTAATTCTGCTTGTGGCCTTAACCCACGAGTCATTCAAGCGATTGATCAACACAACCAGGTCTTCCCAGCTTATGGAATCGCTTCCCGAATAGGCATAGCCGTCGCGCTTACGAGAAAGGATGCCGACTTCGCCGCCGAGCAAGTGACTCGCTATGTCTTTGACTGACCAGCCGGGGCACGCGGTTGGTTTGTTCCAGTCATCCTCTGAGAGACTGCTCAATAGTTCGAGTAGCGAGTCCAAAACGGGCGGGAACAAATCCACAACTATGATTGGTTGAGGGGGTTTCATTCAGGTCGATGGCTCCCAGTAGTGACATGTAGGGCAGATCTCGCGGGCGCATGACGACCGCCCTTACAGGTCACGGGCAAATTGCTACTTACCGGCCGGCTCAAGGGTAGTTAGAACGTACTCGACGCCCAGCGATTGACACTTGACCGGGATTCCCAGCTTGGAGTCCAGCCACAAGTCCGAAGTTCCTCGGTCGGTTTTGAGTACGACGTGGCGCGCGCGAAACTCGCCTGCAGGAACGCGCACGGCTTCTTCGCCTTTGGCCTCCCAGTTCATCAGTTCAAGCGTGCCCATCGCCTGATCAAACTGGTCGGGAGTCAGGTAGCCGGAAATCTGAAAGCGCTCGCGTTCCGACGCCGGCACAAAACCCACGGCAGCGATAGCCGGTGACGACAGGAAAAACTGTTCAGGCACTTCGAGCGTTTGAGAGATCACGCCCGAGACGCTTCCGCGCATTCGCGCGGTCATGGTATTGCCGTCAACGTTGAAGCGGGTTCGCGTCCGCTCTTCACCGCGCAGCTTGGTTACTTCCGCGAATGAGGGCCGTCGCTTCGCGTCTATTCGATGAAACACTTCAGTGGTCAGATCGCCGACGGTTATCCGGCTGTGAACGAGGTAGCCCCCTTCTGCAGTGCTGAACAGCTCCCATTGCTCGGCGCCGAATTGTTTTCCACCCCGATCGCGATACGAATAAGTCCCGCCGGCAACGCGAGGCCCGCGGTCCCAGCGGCCGTTGTAAACCGGCTGCTTTCCGCCGAGTATCGCGGCGAGATCTTCTTCCATTGTCGATGCGGATGGCGTTTCAACTATGCGTCCGATCTCGCGACCGGCCCGCTCGACGATCACCGTAGGAACGTTGGTGATGCGCAGCGGTTGAACCGCACTCACAGGTTCGTGGAATTGATTGTCGATCCCAATGAGTTTGAGCTGAAGCTTCGCGTTGCCGGCGGCGCGTAGGGCTTTGATCAAGCGAGGAACATAGTTCTTGCTGTCCGGGCACCACGTTCCAAACGCAAGCGTCAACGTCGTGTCTTTATCAGTTACCTTGAGCGCATCGACCGCTTGAGTGTTGGGCTGATAGTTCTTCATCACCGAGCGCCAAACCGGAACGGTGTCCCAAAGTTTATCGAGACTCATTTCGCCGGTTGCTCCCGGATGTGAGCGAATCAGGACCGGCTTTCCTTCGACCACGAAAAAATAGATCGGCCCGTCGACCCGCGTGAACCTGCCGACAGCCTTCATAGCTGCAGATGAATCAGAAGTTGCGGAGGTGCGATCGACGCCAAACTGAAACGACCCTTTTGGGAGCGTTTTTACTGTATGCTCGGTCACATCGAGAACGATGGCGGATTCGAGCTTAGTCGAGACTAACGCAAGGCGCGACGGCGAATCGGCCGTCAGAACTTGGGCATCACGATCCAGCTCGTTGTCGATATACACATCGCGGGTGCTGTCGCCCCAGGTTACGGGAGCCTGTTTGTAAGTCCGGGCGAACGCGACATTCGCGCTGACGAGAAGCGCTGCCAGAATGATTAATCTCATCTCCCTTCACTTTCCGATCCCATATCTTTTCCGGACATCTGACTATTAAACGCTGAGAGCATCACCGTGGTTACTGCACGCCCAGGAGTTCAACTTCAAACAGGAGCGTGGCATTGGGCGGGATTCCCGGTCTGCCCTGGGGGTAAGCAAGGTTGCCGGGTATGATAAGCCGGCGTTTTCCACCGACCTTCATTGTCATTATGCCTTCGTCCCAACCCTTGATCACCACTCCGGTGCCGATGGGAAAAGTATACGGTTGACCTTTATCAACGGAGCTGTCGAATTTGAAGCCGTTCTCAAGAGTGCCGGTGTAATGGACGGTAACGTTCTGCCCCGGCCTGGGGCTGGCTCCGGTGCCGACCACTTCGTCGACGTACTTGAGCCCGGACGGCGTGGTAACCTCGCCTCCCGGGCCTGTCACGTCACCCACCGAGCTCGGCGTAGAGTTGCCGCCACGCAAGACGATGAATAGCACGGCGGCTAAAGCTATCGCCGCGATTATCACGTACACCACCGCCCTCGTCAGTTGTTGATTGGAATTCTTTTTGGACGAGCGAGTGCTGCGCGATGAGCTACCGCCTCGCCTGACTTTTCGCTTTCGACTCTTGGGCAAGTTCGTCCTCCGTTCAAACTACATTTTCAACTTCACGGGGTCACAGGTCTTTGTTAATGGCTTTCGAAATATGTAAATTCGGGTGAGCCTTGTCAAGCCGGCGTAGTGGTTCACCCTGACTCTTTCAAGCGCCTGGGAAGAATTAACCGCTGATTGTCGCTGACTGCGTTTCGCTGATGTGCGCAGATCCGCGTACCGAAGGCGGCGCAAATCGGCGGTTAATTGAGTCGGTGCGACAGACTGAACGTCAGGCTTACGCTCATGCTCTTGAGGACCACGCCGCAAAAAAGCGCGGAGCTTGCTGAGGCAGTTCGCGCGCGAGCATCTCTTCGACTTCGCCCGAAGACGCAAGCTTCATCGCATCCTTCATAAGCGTTTGCACGAGGTGGAATTCGACAGACCGAATCGCATACTTCACCAGCGGTATCGAACCCGGCACCAGACTCAAGGTGCGGATGCCGAGCCCGATCAAGGCAATGGCTTGCAGCGGATCGGCGGCCATCTCGCCGCAAAGCTCGAGGCTCACTTGCTGGGCTTCGGCTACTCTAACAAGGTGCGAGATCGTCCGCAGGATGGCAGGATGAAGCGGTTGATAAAGATAGGCGACGTTTTCGTTCGCTCGATCGACTGCGAGGATGTATTGGATCAAATCGTTCGTGCCCACGCTGAGAAAGTCAGCTTCGCGAGCGAACACATCGGCCATCAACGCGGCTGCGGGCACTTCAATCATCACGCCAATCGGTAGACCGGCGTCGTGTTCTACGTGTGCATCAGCCATCTCCTGCTTTACCTCGGCAATGATGCGCTTGGCTTCACGCAATTCTCTTATCGTGCTGACGAGCGGAAGCACCACGCGCAGCCGGCCGTGCAAGTTGGCTCGCAGAATCGCTCGAAGCTGGGTGCGAAATACATGTTCCGCTCTGAGCGAGAGCCGTATCGCGCGAAGCCCCAGCGCAGGGTTCTGTTCGGTCTCGAAGCCTTCCAGCGTGAGCTTATCGCCGCCCAAATCAAATACGCGAATGTTTGCGCCGTTTTCTCCGGTTGCTTCGGCGAGCGTGCGATAGACCGCGTATTGCTCGTCCTCGCTCGGCAATTCCGGGAGCCTGTTAAGAAACAGGAATTCGGATCGATAGAGCCCGATTCCCTCGGCGCCAAACAGCTTCAGCGAATCGACTTCGGTCGAAAGCTCGACGTTAGCCCTCAACGTGATTCGCACGCCGTCGATGGTTTCGGCCGCCAGCGCAGTCTCCGCGGGTCGCGGCTTGCGCAGGCCGGCCTCGCTCTCGCGCTTTTCAGCATAAGTCCGCAGGACAGACTTTGTCGGGCGCAATATGACTTCTCCTGCGCTGCCGTCGATGACGATGAGGTTGCCGGTCTTAGCCAAGCGGGTCACGTCGTGAAGCCCAACGACCGCGGGGATTCCAAGCGAGCGAGCGATGATCGCGGAATGCGAAGTCAACCCGCCGGTGTTAGTCGCGAATCCGAGCACGTGGTTGAAGTCCAGCTCCGCGACGGTGGAGGGCCAGATGTTTTTTGCGACTATGATTACGTCCTGGTCGAGCTTCGACAGATCGAATTTGTCGTGCCCGGAGAGGACGGTCAACAGCCGGGTAGCTACGTCTTCCAGGTCCGAAGTGCGCTCGCGAAGATACTGGTCGTTTACCTGTTTATAGGCGTCGATCGCTCGATCGGCGACGGAACGCACTGCCCACTCGGCGTTGACTCGTCTTGTTCGTATCTCGTGTTCGAGTTCCTGGATCAGGCGCTCATCTTCGAGCATGAGCAAATGCGCATCGAGTATGAATGAGTGGTCGTAGCCAAGCACTTCGGCGAGCCGGACCTTGATGTCGCGCAGCTGGGCGCGCGCTTCCTGAAAGGCTTCGCGCAGGCGGCGGGCTTCCATTCGCGCCTGAGCAGCGGATACACCGATGTAGTAGAACTGATGCCGGCCGCGCTCATCGAGTCTGAGAACGCGCCCTGCCGCGATTCCGGGCGAAGCGGGAACGCCCTGGAGCTTCACATCACGCGAACGAGTCGCGCTAGAAGACGCCATCCGATAGTTCCTCCAGGAATCTCTGTTCCACCAGTTCGGCGAGCGCCTCGACTGCGCGCTCCTCGTCGTCACCTTCGGCTTTGATTATAAGGCAAGTTCCGCGAGACGCAGCAAGCAATAGAACGCTGAGAATTGATTTGCCGTCGGCGGATTCTCTCGTGTCTTCGCGAACAAGCTCGATGCTGCTGTTAAATTGAGCTGCTCGCCGCACGAGCCGGGCCGCAGCGCGCGCGTGCAGCCCGAGACGGTTTGAGATTGTTACGAGGCGTTGTTGCATTAAGAGTGATCTGTCTTAAAGCTCTGGTTCAAGGGGGCTACTGGGACTATTCGAGAAACCAATCGAAACAGATTTATACATCTCCTTCACTAATAATATGCATTCCTGATAAGTCTCATCTATTTCGTCAAGTTTGAACCTTTCTTTAATCGCATGGATAACTTCCATCATCAGATATACAGCAACACCAAACGCCCCTTTCTCATCAGCCTCTTTTGAGTCGCCATATCTGACTTTGAGCCTGTCATAGATAGCGCCCATCTTCGGATGTGTCTCTTTGATACCTCCGTAGTAACTGAAGACCAGTAGGTCTCCCTTGAAACCTATGGCGTTTGCCATTTGGACAAGACCTAGTTTGGACCAAGAAACATTTATGTGCTGTTCAGGACAGTCCTTTCTGCAGTTACATTTGACGAGGTACTTCTCTTTTACCTCATCGCGTTTTGCCTTGATTTCGTCAAACTGCTCTCTAGTGAGAAACTTTCCGGGATGTATTCGCTCAAGTTCAGCTGCTATTTTATAAAGGTCAATGTAATGGTAGTTCTCAAATGCTTCAGCTTCATTTGGGTGCTGATCAAGGTAGATAAGGGTTACGGTACGCTCGAACATTCCGCGGAGTATTTTCATTGCTCCATTAATAAAGCCGTTATGGCAAAGAGTAACTATCTCGACTAAGTCCTCAGTGATAATAGAACCAAGCTCTATGATAAGGTGATCGGCCGTAGATTGTGGCTCCGGGGTATTAAGAACAAACCGGGTAAGATCTTTTGGGCAGTTTAGGAGTTGTGGCAGACGTTCGTTCCGTGCGGCAAACTTAATCTGAAAATCAAGATCGCCAAGACGAAACTTTGGCTCTTTTACCATAAGCACACTTCAATGCGAATTCTTAGAGCGAAGCTCGGCAAGACGCTCTTTCCTCCATTCTGAGGTTTTCTGCTTTAGTCGGCGGCGAAATTCAGCATCTGAGATTTCGTGCTTCGGAGGTTTTGGAGGAATCACAACAGGCGCTAACTCTCGCTTCTTATTCATACCTTCCCCGGGTCGAATTATTGTTTCTAAGTAGCGTGTATCAAGGACCATCTCAATGTGCGTCGATGGACCGATCATCTGTGTCGATGAGCCGGTTTACCCGGGCATCGGTTTTCATCTGCGCCTCGGCGAGTTGGGCGAGTTTCTCATCCGCCCATGCTTGCGCCTGGGCCAAGTCTGCGAACTTGGCATCGGCCCGGGCTTGCGACTCGGCGACCTTAGCCTCTGACCGGCTTTGTGCGTCTGCAAGTTGGGCGAGCTTCGCATCTGATCGGAGTTGAGCTTCGGCGAGCTGTCCGAGTCTCAAATGTGACTGCAACTGCGCCTCGGCGAGCTGCGCGAGTTTCGCGTCTGACTGCCCCTGCCCCTCTGCAAGCGCAATCATACTCTTAACCAAATTGCCAATCGTGCTGCTCAATGTAGTCATCGCCTCGTCGAGGTGATCGATTCTATCATCCGTAACGCGCGCCAATTCCACGAGCGTCCTAAAAGCGTCCTCAAGGCTTGTCAGCCGCGATTCGTCTCGGTCAAGTCTGGTGGAATAGCGCGACTGTTGTTCGACGAGAAATTCGATAGCCCTTTTCAAATCTTCATCGGACATCGGTATGCCTCCTCATTTGAAATTGCTCCGTAGTCTAGATGATTTGCCAATAGCGATTCAACTCAACGTCCTCGGGTCGGCCGCGTCGCGCAAGCCATCACCCAGGAAGTTCCACGCCATCACCGCCACGAAGATAAACACGCCGGGAATCAGCACCCACGGGAAGTCGTTCAGGTAACGATTGTTCTGCGCGGCTACCAGCATGTTGCCCCAGCTTGCTTCGGGCTCCTGGATTCCCACTCCAAGGAACGACAGCGCGACCTCGCCGAGAATAAAGAACGGCACCGATAGTGTGGCGGTCACGATCACAAACGAAAGAGTGTTTGGCAATATGTGGCGAATGATGATTCGCGAATTGCTGAAACCCATCGCTCGAGCAGCGATCACATACTCTTGTTCCTTGATTGATAAAACCATTCCGCGAATCACTCTCGCCTCGGTCGCCCAGCCTATGAACGCCAGGATGATGACGATGATCAGATAGATTTGAGTCGAGCTCATCCCGGTTCCAAAGAGCTTTCGCATAATCAGGATGAAATACAAACTTGGAAGCGCCAGCAGCACTTCGACCGAGCGCATCAACACGAAGTCGGTCACGCCGCCGAAGTACCCGGCTATCCCTCCGACTATCATCCCAATGATGGTTGAAATGAGGATACCGACTATCCCGATCGACAAAGAGACCTGGGCGCCGTAGAGGATTCTCGAAAAAATGTCCTGGCCGACTTGATCCGCGCCGAACAGAAAAAGGTGCCCCGGTTCCTCGACGCCCAACAGGTGAATGTTCGAGTGCACGAGCCATAGCACGTGATAGTTCTCGCCGCGGACGAACAGACGAATCGGAAATCGAGCCGATGTATCGTCGCGATAAGTCGCAAGCTGAGGATCGACTGGAACGATGCCATAAACAAATGGACGCCGGAAGGCGCCCTGCTCATCGACAAAGTGTATGCGCGTCAGCATCGGAGGATAAAAAGGTAAATCGTGTCGGGCGTTGTCGTATTTGTACGGCGCGATGAACCCGGCCAGTATCGCAGCCGCATACATAACCGCAAGCGTGTACAAGCCGAGCATCGCGGCCCGATTGCTGCGCAGCTTGAGCCACAGTATTTGTGAAGGCGAACGACCCCGTGAAACCGCCGCCTGGTCCGGGCTCGCCGGGAGGATCGCGCCGGCCTCCGCGGCTTTCGCATCCCCTACTAGCGCCGCGATAGCGCCTTCCTCATGCGAGGGCGCCGCGGGTTCATCATGCTTGAGCAAGTCAGTCATCGACAATTATTCGAGCCGTATTCGCGGGTCAATGATCGCAAGCAAGACGTCCGCGATGAGGTTTCCAGCGACCAGCATCAACACCAGCATCACTACCGAGGCCATAACGATTGGCTCGTCCTTACTCGATAGCGCATCGAAGATCAGTGTGCCCAGACCCGGCCAGCCAAACACGTATTCCGTAAGCAGCGCGCCCGCAAGCAAGGTCGCTAGCGAGAACCCGAATATCGTGATCAACGGATTGATTGCATTTCCAAGCGCGTGGCGAGTCAACACTCGCCACCGGCTCAATCCTTTTGCCCGAGCAGTGCGAATGTAATCCTGAGATAACGTCTCGATCATCTCGCTGCGCATCTGGCGAACATATTGAGCCATGCCGATGGTCCCGAGCACGATCATTGGTAGCGCCAGATGCCAGACCGTATCGACGAAACGCTCCCAGCCGTTCATGACGTCCCAGTTCACCTGATCGTGAATTCCGCCGGCAGGAAACAGGCCTGTCTTGGCTGCGAACAGAATCATCAGGAGCGAGAAGAAAACGCTTGGAATCGAAAGCCCGAAAAACGATATGAAACCGATCAGCTTGTCCAGCCAGCGATTGCGATAAACCGCCGCGAGCGTTCCAAGCGGAATCGCGAGAAGCCACGAAAACACAAGAGCCGAGCCGGTGAGCAGCAGTGTATTCAACACTCTTTCCCCGATCAGCGATCCAACCGTCGCGCTCTTTGTAAACGAATAGCCGAAGTCGCCCTGGATCGCGGGCCAGAACCAATACCAGTAACGCTCGAAGACGTTGTTGCTGTCCAGGTGGTACAAGTGCTCCATCTGCGCGACGTATTCGCGTGATATCGCGGGATTGAGCCTGATTGTGTCCAGATAGTTGCCGGGCGACGCGACCAGCATTGCCTTCGTTATGAAAGTAACAACGATTATCAGTGGAATTGCTGCGAGCAGGCGTCTTGTAAGGAAAGTCTTCATCAGAGGTCAGAAGTCAGAGGTCAGAAGGCAGAAGTTCAGAGGTCAGAGGTCAGAATACGGAGGCTTGATCACGCTCTGACCTCTGACCTCTGACTTCTGACTTCTGACTTCTGGTCTTACTTCTTCACGTAAATCTCTTCGCAGTTCCAGGTAGCGCGAGGCGACAAAGGAACCGCATGAAGATTACCGAACTTGCTTTTGTAGGCAACAGCCTCGAGGGATACAACAAGGTTTATCTCGGGCAGGTACTCCGACCATATCCGCTGAACCTCTGCGAAGAGTCGATGTCGCTCGGCCTGGTCCGAGGAAGCATCGATCTGGTGCATTAGTTTGTCGGCGCGCATCTCCCAGTCCGATGAAGGTTGTTCCTGTAAGGCGAAGGAAACGTGGTTCTGACCGGAAGACAGGACGATGTTCTTGCTGTTGGCCGGGCCTGGCGGGGTTGGACCCTGCCAGCCCAGCACCATCGCGTCAAAATCGAAATTCTTTTCCATCATGTCGACCAGCGAGCCCATCGGAACCGGACTTGAATTGGCCTTGAGACCGATATCCAGCAAGCTCCGGGCTATGAAACTCACTGTGTCGACTCTTTGGCTGTTGCTGCTGTTGGTAACAACGTTGAACTCAACCTTATGACCTTCGGTGTCTTCGAGAATGCCGTCGCCATTTGTGTCCTTCAGGCCGATCTCCGCAAGCAATTGTCGAGCGCGCGCGGGATCGTAAGGGTATTTCATTACATCATCGCTGGACCATGTTTTGTCGCCCGGTGAGATGAATGAGTAGATGGGCACACCTCGCCCGTTGAAGACGGTATTGATGAGAGCCTCGCGGTTTATCGCATACGAAACCGCCTGCCGAAACTTTACATCGCGAAAGAGTTGAAGTTTCCACTTCTCGACGAACGGCTTGTGAGTTTTCGGATTGGCTCCGGTGTTCTGATTGAACGCAATCCAGTTGGTGTCGTATGAGATGCCGATGTCCTCGACCTTGATTTCCGGGCTCTCCATTCGCTTGACCAGCGCATAGTCGACCGGGCGAACGCGTTGCATTACGTCAATCTCGCCGGACTGGAACTTGGACTGAACCGTGTTGAAGTCCTTTACGATTACGAAGACCATTCGGTCCAGATACGGCAAACGTTGGCCGCGGCTATCGACTTTCCAGAAATACGGGTTTCGCTCCAACACGAGCCGCTGTCCGGTAACATATTCCTTCAAGCGAAACGGACCGAGCCCGACTATGTTGCTCGGGTCATCGGCGAGCCCCATCGAGGAGCTGAATCTGCCGGTGCGCCACGGCTGTTCCCACTTGTGCCTGGGTATCAGCCAGAGATTGTAGATGATATCGAGGAAGCTTCCATTCGGGCTGTGCAGCTTGAAGCGCACAGTATAGTCATCGACCTTTTCGAGATCGGGATAAACCGGATTGCCGCTTTCATCCTTTTGTTCGACAAATACGTCGCGCGACGGAGTGGCCACATTCTTGTCCAGTATCACATTGTAGGTGAACACCAGATCGTCCGCATCGAACGGTTCGCCGTCGGACCAACGCACACCCCGACGCAAGTAGAAGGTCCACGTCTTCGCATCCGGAGACGCTTCCCATTTTGTGCACAGGCCGGGATCGAAATCAGGTGGGTTGCCGCCATTGCGAAAATCTATCGGGCATCGAAAGACGTTAAACCAAAGCACGTCGGCAGTCGCGGTGTCGGACGCAAGAATGATGTTAAAGGTCTTCGGGTCATCTGGCGTCGAGAGCACCATCGTTCCGCCGTAAACGCCTGTCTCGCCGGTGTACTTGTAAACATCTTGTGGGGGGGCGCCCTGGAAGGGCGGATTGGGAGTTCCGCTGACGCCGCCTGACGAACCGCCTCTGCAACCTGCCGAAACGATCATCGCGGTCATTACGACGGCGACGACGAAGTTTCTCATGAGGACTCCTTTGGGGGATCGAGGTGAAGCGATGCCTGTCGCAGGAAAATTATCGCAGACTATGGTGCATGTCAAACTTGCCGTCAACTTGCGCCCGAGTAAGAGTGGAACTCGCGATGCTTCAGGCACCAGTGAGTAAGTACAGGAGGTAAATAACCGGACGCCTCAGCGCCGGCGTAGCCCACGTAGTGGGCGATAGCATGTAACCCAAGGCGAGTCCGCGAGCCTTGGGTACGTGAATCCTTGGGTGGATCAAATCCCTGGGCCATTTGTAGCCCGCGCAGCGGGCGGCAGGGCGTTCTCGGAACTCAACGAGCGCGAGCATATGCTGTCGCGCGCTACGCGGGCTTGCCGGTGGTCGCTTTGTGTTGGCTGCAACGGAACCTCCCGCTCACCCAGGGCTCGCGGACTCGCCCTGGGCTTTATGCTGTCGCCCGCTATGCGGGCTTGCCGGTGGTCCATTCGTGATAACCCCGACAACGCAGGGATAACTGCGCTCCCAGATCACCTGGTGAAACCTACTTGCGCGCACGCGCCAACCTGACCGAGAATTGTTTGAAGCCCAGAGCCTTCAAACTGAAGGTGAACAAGGACGAAGGCGACCCAAATTTCTATCAAGAGGATTCTATGAAACGACTGACAATGTCCCTTTTGCTGCAGGCGGCCCTGCTCATAGCGCTTGCTGCTCCAATGACGGCGGCCAAAGACGGTGCTAAACAGGCGCCGGTAGCCAAAAAAGTGGCGCATAGCACTGAAGTTCACGGCGATACGCTCAAGGATGATTACTTCTGGCTTCGCGAAAAGTCGAACCCGGAAGTCATCAAGTATCTTGAAGACGAAAACGCTTACACCGAAGAAGTGATGAAGCCCACTAAAGAGATGCAAGACGCGCTCTATAAAGAAATGCTCGGTCACATCAAGCAGACTGATTTGAGCGTTCCGTCTCGTATTGGAGAATACTACTACTATTCGCGAACCGAGGAAGGCAAGCAGTATTCCTTCATGTGCCGCAAGAAGGGCAGCATGGACGCCAGGGAGGAACTGCTACTGGATCTGAACAAGCTCGCGGAAGGGAACACGTTTCTGGGGCTCGGCTCATACACTGTCAGTGATGACGGGAACTGGCTTGCTTATTCAACCGACACAACCGGCTATCGCCAGTACACCCTTCACGTCAAGAACCTGAAGACCGGGGAGACTCTTGGTGAAAAGATCGAGCGCACCGGCTCCGTGGTCTGGGCGAACGATAACAAAACTCTCTTCTACACCACGGAAGACGCCGTTTCAAAACGGTCGGACAAGTTCTGGCGCCACGTTGTTGGAAGCGACAAGAACGATTTGCTCTACGATGAGAAGGACGAGCTGTTCGACGTCGGCGCGGGCCGCTCGCTCGACAAAAAGATGATCTTTCTCGGTTCTTATGCGAAGACCTCCAGAGAGATTCGATATCTGGCCGCTGACAACCCGACAGGCGACTTCAAAGCCATCCTTCCCCGTCAGGACGGGCATGAATATGACGTCGATCACTACAAGGGCCAGTTCTATATTACGACCAACAAGAACGCAAAAAACTTTCGCGTAGTAACCGCGCCGATCAACGATCCATCCGAAAAGAATTGGAAGCCGTTCATCGATCACAATCCAAATGTAAAAATCGATGGAGTGTCTACATTTGCAAATCACTTCGTGGTTTCGGAGAAGGAAGGCGGCCTCAATTATCTGCGCGTTATCGATATGAGAACCGGCAAGTCGCACCGGATCGCTACCGATGAAGCCGACTACGCGCTTTTCATGGGCGGTAATCCGGAATACAACACGACAACGGTGCGGTTCAACTATCAGTCGATGGTTACGCCGAACTCGGTTTACGACTATGACATGAACACCCGGCAGCGCAAACTCCTCAAGCAGCAGGAAGTGCTGGGCGGCTACGATGCGAAGAACTACGAGGCGAAGCGCATCTGGGCGGTCGCTCGCGACGGCGTGAAGGTCCCGATTTCGCTGGTCTACAAGAAAGGCGTGAAGTTCGACGGATCAGCGCCCATGCTGCTCTACGCTTATGGTTCTTACGGCGCTTCGATGGCGCCGACGTTTTCGTCGAGCCGGCTCACGTTGCTTGATCGCGGCGTCATTTATGCGCTGGCTTACATTCGCGGCGGAGGCGAGCTCGGCGAAGAGTGGCGCGAGCAAGGCCGGATGATGAACAAGCTGAACACGTTTTACGATTTCATCGACTGCGCCGACTATCTGGAGAAAAACAAATACACATCGCCGGGCCGGATGGTGATCCAGGGCGGCAGCGCGGGTGGCCTGCTGATGGGCGCGGTGACCAACATGCGGCCCGACCTGTTCAAGGCGGTGGTGGCGCAAGTTCCATTCGTCGACGTGATAAACACGATGCTTGACGCTTCGTTGCCGCTAACCACCAGTGAATGGATCGAATGGGGCAATCCCAATGACAAGCCCGCGTTCGACTATATGATCAAGTATTCGCCTTATGACAACATTCGGCCTCAGAACTATCCCTCGCTGTTAGTGCAGGTTTCGCTAAACGACAGCCAGGTCCCTTACTGGGAAGGAACCAAGTTCGTAGCGAAGTTGCGGGTGACGAAGACCGACAAGAATCCGCTGCTGCTGAAGGCCAATATGGGAGCGGGTCACGGCGGCGCGTCGGGGCGCTACGACGCGCTGCACGAAGCCGCATTCGTCTATTCCTTTATGCTCTGGCAGTGGGGAATTACGAAGTAGCACAACTATCGGTTGGCAAGTTATGCGGTGAGGCATGCCTCGCCGCATAACACCGGTGATTTGCGTCTCAACCGACACCAAGCTTGCTGGACGTAACGGCGAACTAATGAAAATACTCAAGTGGTCCGGCATTGGGCTTCTCGTCCTCTTGGTTTTGATTCAAGTGATCCGGCCTGCAAAGAGAAATCCTCCAGTCGATGAGACCAGGACCATTCAGGCAAACACCACTATGAGCCAGGAGGTGTCGGCGATCTTCGAGCGCGCGTGCAATGATTGTCACTCCAATAAGACGGTTTGGCCCTGGTACAGCCAGGTCGCGCCGGTTTCGTGGTTATTGGTCGACGATGTGAACGGCGGCCGCAAGGAATTGTCGTTGTCTGAGTGGGGCACTTACGACTCAAAGAAAAAAGCTAGTAAGCTGAAGAAGATATGCGAAGAAGTTGAAGGGGGCGATATGCCGCTGAACTATTACCTGCCTCTCCATCCAGCGGCCCGGTTGTCGGAAGCGGACAAAAATATTCTGTGTGATTGGACACGACAGGAGAGCGAGCGCCTGCTGGCAAGCCAGTGAGCCAGGAATGTTGTTTACACACCTGATATCAATGAGGAGTCTTGCGCTGGCGCTGCTGCTGGCTGTGGTCGCGCCCGCCCACACTGGTTCTAACCCGGCAGGCTCGACTCAAACCAAAGAGACTCAAACCAAAGAACAGAGAAAGGCTGAGGCTCAGAGAAAGCGGGCGGGAGAAGAGCTGACGGTCGAAGCGGGCGCTACCTCGACCTCGCGGCTCGCGCTTCCTTTCAAGCGAGCCTGGCACTATCTCACCGACAGCGCATCTACTATTCCGGCCTCGATCGACGACGCGCGAATATATCTGCCGCTCGCGGGCGGACGCGTGCTGTGCCTGGACCGGGAAACCGGGACGTTGTTGTGGACCGGCGAACCGGGCGGAATCATAAGTGCGCCGGTTGCTGTTGCGGAAAGCTCGGTCTATATCGCTACGAGCAAGTTTTCAGATGATGGGTCGGAGGTAGGCGGATCGCTTCGTGCGGTGGACAAGGCGACCGGTTTGACGATTTGGGTAAAGGATTACGCGCGCTCCCTCTCATCGCCGCTGGCGCAAGGCGCCGGCAGGATCTATGCAGGCAGCGCGGACGGTTCTTTTTACGCGCTGGAAGCCCGGAATGGCGAAGTCGTATGGAAGGTCGAGACACAGGATGTTGTTCGCGGTTGTGCGCTTGTGACGGATCGCGCGATTTATTTCGGTAGCGACGACGGCGCTCTGCGTGCGGTCGATATCGAGCGCGGGCAATTGATGTGGAAGTTTCGGACCTCCGCCAAAGTCGTTGCTCAGCCCGCGGTTGATGACCACGCTGTGTATTTTGGCTCGGCTGACGGCTACGTTTACTCGGTCGATAATCACACGGGCAAGCTGCGATGGCGGTCGCGGACCGGAGCAGCGGTGGGGGCATCGCCGGTCATCGCCGGGGACCGGGTGCTCGTTGCGTCCTTCGACAACTTCGTATATGCGCTCGCTCGCTCGACCGGGGATCGTATCTGGAAGCGCCGGCTGGAAAACCGAATTACCGCGGCCCCGATTGTCGAAGGTGATGCGAGTCTCGTCGCTCCTCTTCATGGCGAATACGTTGCGGTTTTTCTAAACGCGGACGGCCGCCGGGTGAATGTCTATCAACTCGACAAAGACTTCGAAATCGTAGCCGATCCCCTCTTCACCAACGGCAGTCTCGTGCTTCCCACAAGTAAGGGCCTGGTCGTCGCAATCGCGACCCGTCCAAAAGACAGCCAGACAAGAGCCGTGAAGAAGTGAGGGTCAAAAGCCGAAACCGCCGCGCGCTTAGGGGCGAGCGATGCTCGCGACCATCAGCGCAGCGGCGGTTGATCGGATTAAGGGGCTAATGCGAAGGGGCCTGGTAACGGGGCGCGACAGACAATCAAGCAAATCGTTAATGATTGCCACGTAACATCGAGCGACGCTTATCACATATCAACTACCGTTCCAACGTTGAAGCGATCGTTGTTCATCGAACGACGCTATTGAAAGCAAAGACGAAATCGATTATCGGAGTGGCCGTGCCGGGTAAGAGCGCACGATGGGTTCAACCAGATTGAAGGAGGGGATCGAGCGTGAATGCTTCAGATTGACCGAGAGAATAAGTGGTCGTACTGATGTGAAATATTCATCACACTCGATTATGACAATCGGTGTCAGGGCCGGCATACCAATGGTTGTCACCGATCAGGCTTCGCCGGCGCTTTTGGCATGCTGAAATACACTGCACATCCGCTTAACGCCATCCTCGATGGTTTGCGGTGACTCTTTCGAGTACGCCAGTCGAAGCGTGTTTGCGCCGCTTCCATCAACAAAGAAAGATTGCCCCGGTACGTAGGCGACGCCGTTGTCGATTGCCTCGGGTAGAACTGCGGCGGCGTCTACTCCGGCCGCAAGCTCCATAAGTACGAAGAAGCCGCCCATCGGTTTAGTCCAACGCGACCCGGAAGGAGCGAAGCGCTCGAGAGCGTCGAGCATCGCGTGACGTCGGACGCGATAGAATTCGCGAAGCCCTGGCAGACGGCGCTCGATCAACCCTTCGCGGATGGCTTCAATGACGATTGCCTGATCGAACATGCTGGACGACAGATCGGCGCCTTCCTTCGCCAGCTCTACTTTCGAGGTCAGTGCTTCAGGGGCGCGCAGATACGCCGTGCGCAATCCCGGCGCGAGCACTTTCGAAAACGTACCCAGGTAGACCACCCTGTCAGGACAAAGCGCCGCAAGCGGCATCAAGCGAGACGCCTCGTCAGAGAAGTAGAGATCAAAGTATGCGTCGTCTTCGATGATCAGAAGGTCTTGCTGCTCAGCGACCTCGGCCAACTCTTTGCGGCGTTCGGCTGCGAGCGTCACGCCTGATGGGTTTTGAAAATTCGGAATCGTGTAGATGCATTTCACCCGCCGGCCCTCGGAGCGCAGGCGATCGATCTTGCTCCTGAGATCGCTGATGACCATGCCGTCGTCGTCCTGACGAACGCCCACCAATTCGGCTTGAGCGTTATACAGTGCAATGATCCCGCCGATGTAACTGGGCAGTTCGACCAGCACTACGTCACCCGGGTTCAGCATAACTCGAGCGATAAGATCGAGCCCTTGCTGCGAGCCGGTTGTGATCACGATCTCCGATGGTTTAGAGTCCGCGATACCGCGCAACCGGAGAATACCGGCTACCGCTTCGACCAGGCCGCTCAATCCTCGCGTAGGTCCGTATTGCAGAGCAAACCGACCGTGATCGCGCAGAACCCGTGCCGAGATTTCCGCGAGTTCCTCAACCGGGAATGTTTCATAACTCGGTGCGCCTGCCGCGAGCGAGATCACCTCTCGGCTGCCCAGCAGTTTGGTGAGTTTGCGAATCGCATTCGACTGCAGCCGCCGTCCGGCCGCGGACAGCATTGCTTCGTAATCGGGTATGGTCTCGATCATTGGTTGTGCAAGAAGCGTCAGCCCTTCACATCGAACATGAATTGAATGATGTGTGAAGGATCAGTCGGATCGTTTGTTTTGATGGTTACGGATTTGACATGTTCGCCGGGTGATTTTCCGGTCTCGACTTTTACTTTGATGGAGCCGACCTGACCAGGCCGGAGGACTTTCGGGAAGTCCACGGTGGTGCACCCTCAGCTAGGGGTGACCGATTCGACCTTGAGGTCGGCCCGCCCTCCGTTCCTGATGACTATCGCGCGAACGAGAGTCTTGTCCTGAGGCTGCTTGCCAAATTCCAGTCGCTTTGCGGGCGCGATTAACTTCGGTGCTCGCCCATTCGGCGCGGGAGCCGGCTTCGCCGGGTTGCCGTTCACCGTTGCCCGAGGCTGCACCGGCGCCGGTGGCGGAGGAATTTCCTGGACTGCGGGCGGCGCCACGCTCGGTGAAGCATCCGAAGGAGTACCTTGCGCGACTGGTTGTCTGGAATTGCCGTTAGCTTGCTGAGCGGAGTTGCCGTTTGATGTCGCAGCATTCTCGGGCGATCTCGCACAGGCTGAGAGTAGAGTGACCAAGCCTAACAGCGCTATACATTTCTTCAAGGCCGACTGTTCCATGGCCAAAATAATTTAGCACAAAGCAACCGCTCGTGTGCAACACAAGGTTTGCATGAAAGTTTCCATCCTGAAAGCCTGGCTCAATCAGCGCTCTCGTCGCGTATGCTCATGGTTACAATCGTAGCTCCCCAGCCGCCGGCTTCCGCGGGGGCGTCTCGAAAATCGGCGACCGAAGGCGAGCGCTCGAGAATCGAGCGGACTATCTCGCGCTGAACACCGACGCCTTTGCCGTGAATGATCCGAACAAAGCGAACTCCGCGGCGCCCCGCTTCCTCGAGGTAGTCTTCAACAACCGCGCGTGTCTGCTTAGCGGGAATCGAGTGGATGTCGATGACGTCCCGGAACTCGATGATCACCGGATCTGGAAAAGGATTGTCGGGGTCGAATGATTTGTAGTCATCTTCACCTGGTGACGATGACGACTTCGTGCGCTTCTCAGCTTGATGCTCTCTGCGAATCAATCTTAATACGAAGTCGAAAATCATGAAGCAATAATACCGGAAGTGAATCATGTAGGGGCGGCCACGGAGGACCGCCCTGCATGATCATCATCAATTCCACCTCTCACCAAAGTCACCCAACCTTGCCCGCTCATTTGAAAACATGAATAATCGTTTATTGAACTCTTCTCGCGCGCCGCGATTGAATCCTGGTTTGCCGGCGGCGCGCGCGTTCCGCCGCTATGCATCTATGAGCGCATTGACCGCCACTTATCTCATCGTCGCTTCTATTGTGACCGGATCGGGTGCTTACCCACAGGGTTCCCGCTCGAAGCAGAACTATCCGGTTATAATCAAAGACTCGGCTGACCAGCGTGCAAAGGCCGAGCGAGACTGGAGGCGAATGCTCGATGCCTACGGAGTGCCCCAGACCCCTCCCGATCTTTATCCCATTATCGATACGCCGCGCTCGTTGCTTGGAGTATCGGGCGGAATAACGTTGTTAGGCGGAAAGCCTGAGCCGGGTACTGAGGCTTTCGCGCTGCGACAGGCGATGAAGTTTTTCATCGAGCGCTGGCGTGATCTGCTCGGCGCGGATCTGTCGACAATATCGCTGGTGAGCGCCGACGAGTCGGACGATATGCGGCGGCTGACATTTAGACAGGGGAACTACGCTTTTCCAGTCGGGGGGAACTATGGCGAGATGGTTGCGGTTATAAACCGGGATGGGAAGCTGATGCAACTGGATGACAGGTTCATACCCGTCGTCGATTTGCCCCTGAAGCCTTCGACGGACAGAGACGTTGCGGCCAGGAAGGTTGTTGGAAAAGTGTTTACCTATACTGATATCGCGGGCCGCGAGCAACGGCTGGAAATCGGCGCCGCGGACGAAGTGACCGTGAAGCGATTGGTCATCCTCCCGATCCAAAAGGGCGATGCCGTTGAGGTACATCTCGCATGGGAGATAGTCGCGGGAAAATCGCTGACCTGGACCATGTATCTGGACGCGATGAACGGGGATGAGCTAAAGGTCGCACAGAATTTTCAGACATGAGATTCAGTAGCACAGACTTCAGTCTGTGGATTTAATTTGATTGGAAGACTGACAGACTGAAGGCTGTGCTACCCCAACCCCAATTATGGAAACAGTCATAACGCGTGATACAGACACGCTTCGCGAGTACATGGCGGCGCTCGACGCGCAGGAGCGGGGCCTCTCTCCTTTTGCAAAGCTCGCCGCCACGGTGAAGCTTTCCCGGTTGCATCGCGAGCTGGACAGCGCGCAGCTCGAAACAACTGATGACGACTTTACCGCGCTCCGCCGGGAGATCGATGAGCGATTGAACCGGTCGCTGCTGCGCCGCTTTCAAAGCGGACCGTGGGGAGCGAGAGCATCAGTTTTCCTGTTGCTTGTAGTCGGCCAACAGCTCGCGCTTGCGCTCGTCTGGCTCCTGACCCATCTCTTTGTCCGCTTCGCGCCCGTGCCGAAACAATGGAATCCGCTGTTGCCGCACGAGCAGCCCGGTTTCCTGTTCGTCTTCATTTTCATTTTCTTTCTCACAACTCCGATGCTGGCGTTGATGGTGTTGTTCGGCGGAAGGTACTTTCGCTCCTGGAGGACCACACTGCCGGCGACTCTGCTGATTATAGCGATGTCGGCACTGCTTACCTTTCTGGTGTTGCGCACAAAAGAAACGACCAATCCGGTTAGACATGCCAGCTCGCTTGCGCAGCTCGCGAAAGAGCGCGACGTGAATGTTGCGAGTTATCACGATTGGGTTAAAGCGAACTGGCTGCTGTCAGATGAGAGGTTTCAAGCCGATTACGAACGCTACCTGAGAAACGGTCCGGGGCGATGGATCACATCGCGATTCGACTCCGAGAACGATGCGGCCTGGGCGGATTCGACGCCGCCTTCCGCACCTGATTCGCTGTCCGGTGCCCCGTCGAGTTCGCCGTCTGGTTCCTTAGCCGTGATCAATGAGTATCTCGACGGTGGACAGGATCCCAACGGGTTTCGGGCGTGGCTGAAATATTATCTGGACCGCAATCGCATCTACTCGGAAGACCGTCTCGACCAGGAAGTATCCGCGCTTACCGGCCTTGCCAATCAAAGATATCTCGGCATCTGGCAAGTCGAGCCGTATTTGAAAGAGCGCGATCAGAGATTGTACCGGGCGTACCTGGGTTCGATTAACACTTCAATGAAGCTTTGGGCGATTGGATGGCTAGGGCTCCTGGCGGTCGTCTTCTTCGCGTGTTATGCCGCTGCGCCATTGTTCTCATTCAGCAAGTCGCTGCTACGCCGCGGAAGCGTCCGCCGTGATCCGGTCGTGATTGACACCGATGAAAGTGTTGCTACACCTGTTGCTGCAGCTGGCGGATTCTCGGACCATGGCTTTACGTTTCCAGAGCGGGGCGAGATACACACGGCGCCATTCTTCGAAGCGCCGTTCAAACTTTTATCGCGCGTGCATCGCGCCTTCCTTCGTCTCGCGATCCTTTCGTCGATCTTTGTGTTTGTGTTGTGGTGTGTGGTGTATGCGCTCGAGCTGACCGGTAAGCATGCTGACCCGTCATCGCAGCTCGCGTTCATGCGGAGCAATCTGCTTTTCGGCGGCTCGGCCGCAAGCCAGGATAGGGCGGCAACTCCTATCTTAGGGTTCTCTGGGTTTAGTCCAACGACCGCCCCGTCCGCGGAGCAGGGAAGCGGGCGAGAAGGTATTCTTGGGTCGCGTGTGCGCGAGCTTGAACAGACGCTCGATGAAGACGATTACCAGAGCGACAAGAAATTCAAAGAGCAATATCGAATCATTGCCGCCCAACGCAGCGAGCTGAATTCAATCAAGAGCGCGACGGGTCAGCTCCAAACCTTGCCCGAGCAGCTCTCGAGCATCGGCACGCGCGTGGGCGCCGCCGAAGCGCGGGCCGGCGAAGGAGTCGGCCAGGCTGAAGCCGCCAGGCAGACGGCCGAAGGATTTCAGAAACAGCTCACCGCGAAGCTGACCGAAGTTGAGACGCGAGCCACTCGCGCCGCCGAGCAGGTCGGCAAGGTCGAAGACCAGGCTTCGGTGCTGGCGACTCGCACTGAGGCGCTCGAGAAGGAACTCGATAGGCGAGCGCGACAGATTGAAGCGCGCACCGAAGAGCTAGGGGAGCGAACCGCGGGGCTGAAGGAACGAGAAGAACGAATCGACCGCTTGCAACGCATCGCATTCGCCGGCATCTTCGCCGAGCTTAAGTCGAACGTCGACGAGCTCGAGCGCCGCATAGCGTCGTCCTTCTATCGAGCTTTCAGCAAAGGTGAAGCGAAGCGTGACTCCGACTCGATTCGCGAACGCGTTAATGCGCTTGCCAACGAACTTCGTCAGTTGAACACGGACCAGGCAAAGCAGTTCATCGCAGAGCTTGACGGGCTGACAAAGCGCCTGGATCAGATTACAACGCGGATTAAGTAGTAAGCCGCGACGGGGCGAGAGGGCGACTGGGAGACGGGGCGAAGCGGCGAGGGGGCGAGTGGGCGAGACTTTCGATTCAGACCAGACACCATTAGTACCGACGACGGACACCAATCTAGACGAAGCTCGCCCCCTCGCCCCCTCTCCCAGTCTCACCGTCTCTCCCTCTCTCCGTCGCCCCGTCGCCCCGTCGCCCCGTCGGTATCTAAGCGCTCTCCAGATCACTGCCGCCTTTGTCCTGATCGTCGCGGTCATGGGTTGGATCGAGTTTAGCGGGCCCGCTATCCTCGACAATGACGGCTACTATCATATCCGATGGGCAGCGATGCTTCGCGAGAACTGGCCCCATCTTCCTGCCTTCAAAGCGCTGCCTCTCACGACTCTCGATGAAGACCGCTACGTCGATCATCATTACCTGTTTCACGTCCTGTTGATCCCGTTCACGTTAGGCGATCTTCGAATGGGCGCCAAGATCGCGGCAGTGGTTTTCTCGAGCCTCGGAATCGTTTCGCTGTTCGCGCTGCTGGTCGCTTATCGAGTCAGCTATCGATGGCTCTGGCTTATTCCGCTCGTCGCAAGCTCCGAGCCTTTTCTGTATCGGATGTCGATGACGCGAGCGCCTGCGTTGTCGCTTGTGTTGCTTGGCGTTGGAACGTATCTGATCCTCAAGCGCAGGCACGTCTGGGTAGGCGTGTTGTCTTTCGTGTTCGTCTGGGCCTACAGCCTGTTTCCGCTGATGCTTGCTTTTGCGCTGGCGTATTCGCTCGCGGTTTATTTGTCCGAACGCCGAATAAATTTGTGGAGCGCGCTGACTTCGTTCATCGGCATAGCAGCGGGGTTGGTGATCAACCCTTACTTCCCGAAGAACCTGACGCTGCTTCGCGAGCACTGGTTTATGAAAGCCGGCGGGACCTATGCCGTAGACGTCGGCGTCGAATGGTATCCCTACGAGACGTGGGTGATAGTCGGAAGCAGCGCGGTCGCATTCATTATTTACGTCGTAGCGCTGCTGGCATTCGAGTACCGCGACCGAGTTCGTGACCTCAAGCCTCTCTTCTTCCTGATCGTATCGGCGATGCTGTTGGTGATGGTTCTCAGGTCGCGCCGCTTCATCGAGTACTGGCCTCCTTTCGCAATCTTATTCGCCGCGTTCACAGTTAGCCCGAAACTCGAACGCATGAGATTCACCTGGCTGGCTCGTACGCGCGATCGAGCCATCGCCGCCATAGCTGCCGCGGTAGTCACGATGGCGGCGATCCTCTGGATGGGCGGAGCGATCTGGCAAGCTCGCGAAGACGTTAAGAGCGAAGATAATCCGTTCGCTTATCGAGGCGCTTCCGAATGGATTGCGGCAAATACTCCGCCGGGCTCTATGATTTTCAACACCAACTGGGACAAGTTCCCGATGTTGTTTCATTACAATCCGAACAATACATACATCGTCGGCCTCGATCCGACTTACATGTACGATCGCGATCCTGAGTTATGGAAGGTGTACGCTGCGATCACGCTCGGCGAAGAAGAGAACCCGGCGCCTTTGATTCGCGACCGCTTCGGTTCGGAGTACGTAGTCACCGAAAATGCTCAGAGCGATTTCATGCAGGTGTGTGATGACAGCGGCGACTTCGAAAAGGTTTATGAAGACAAATTCGCGGCGGTGCTTAGAGTTAAGCGGCCGGACGAACCTCGTCCAAAGATGGACGAAGACGAGAACGAGCAGTAATTGAAGGTGACTCTGCTAGTCTTGCTCGCAGTTTGCAAAAACATCCGGTCTGGTTTTGAATAACGTTGGAGAGTCAAGCGATGTCGACACAAATCAGTTCAATCCAAGTCGGGTCCGAAATTGCCGACGCCTATAACTCTGCTTCTCAGGAAAATCAAAAGAAGATACAGCTATTGATGGGACTCTGGCTGCAAGAGCTGTCAACTCAACCGAACATATCTCTTTCAGAAGTGATGGACATGATCAGCGACCGCGCACAGGCTCGCGGCCTCACGCCGGAGATCCTGGAGTCAATATTGTGTAATTGAGGAGCACCGCTATGAATGAAGTACTGACAGTCGCAGAGATCAAATCGAAATACGATTCGGAATGGGTATTGATCGAAGACCCGCAGACGAACGAGGCCCTTGAAGTGCAAAGCGGTAAGGTGCTTTATCACAACAAGGACCGAGATGAGTTTGATCGTAACGCTTTGGGATTCCATCCTAAGCGGTTCGCTGTGCTGTACACGGGACAACCGCCTGAGGGAATGGAGTTCGCGCTGTGAGCTTCGCTTTCGATCCGCATCAGGGCTTGGTTATTGTCCACGTGGAGATATGGGGACCCTCGGGAAGTGCGGTTCTGTCACTCGCGCTTGATACCGGCGCAACTTTTACGCTGGTTAACCAGAGCCGGCTTATGCAACTCGGGTACGATCCGGCGGCTGCTCCAAAGCGCTTTCAAGTGTCCACCGCAAGCGGAGTCGAATTCGTTCCCCGGCTGACCGTCACGAAGATCGCAGCTTTGGGGCAAGAGCCGAACGGTTTTTCTGTCTTATGTCACACGCTACCAGCGAGCGTGAGAGTCGATGGATTGCTCGGTTTGGACTTCTTTCGAGGGCAAAACTTGAGTATCGACTTTCGAGCCGGCCAAATAGTGCTGAGTTGAAGCGGGTCCGTTAAAACGACGCTGGATCGCGCGTCGAAGATAGAAAGATATATGCGTGACGAAGTCTCGATCTGGCGAATGAACCTCTTCATTACCATGGGAGCACACCGCGTGGCGTGCTCCCGGAAAGAGGTGATGAATGAAGAGGTACCACGAAGAGCGCGCTCGCATTCGAAGCGAGCACCGATTTCATCTTCGCTACGTACACCACTGGCCGAAAGAACCCGTCGACTGCGACTGCGAACTGCAGCCCGGACGATTTCGCAAGAAGAAAGCCCTCGATTGCGGGAAGACTGCATGCCTGCTCTGTCACTACGAGAAGATCTTCGGGATTGCTTCTTATCGAGACCGGCTCATGTCATTGCGGGCGAAGGACTCGTTGGCGGATTATTTGGAGGATTTGAACGAACCCTCGCTGAGGGGTGCTAGAATTACCAAACGATGTCCAAGTCGGAGACACGGCTAGAGCGGTTGGCAGGGTGGTGTTTGTGGATCACCTGTTGGGGCCCAATCATTGCCATCGTCATGTCGCTTCAGCAGGACGTGGACTATCCTTTCTTTATCTTTTACAGAAGGGTTCTTTTTCCGGCTCTGCTCATTCAGATATGCCTTAGACTGGCGCGGGATGAAGACCCCGACTTTCGGAAGACGGCCCTGTTGGTCATCGTGGCCGTGTTACAGAATCCTATACGCATAATTCACTTCGGCGTCGCTTGGCCTTGGTGGATCGTCAACGTAACCACGATCATCATTTCCTTTGTAGCCATCGCAGAGGTTCGTGACGCTCGGCTTGCGAAAGAAGCAACCGAACGAACCAACGCCGGGCTCGGTGATGCGCAGCACTAGGTCCCGTCAGACAGTTGTGAGGAAAGATGCCCTTTCATATACGGATCTTTAGGAAAAATGAACCCTTACCGATCGTAAAATTCGATCTGTCGCAGGAGGAGCTTGAGTCCAGAATATTGGCTCCGTACCGCTCGACGCTGCCAATCGTCGTCGCAGGGCAAACGACGCTTCCTGCCGTGGTTGCCCGAATCGAGATCATTGAGACGCCACATGACTCGACAGAGTTTGGTGAATGGACTCCGACACTCGCGCGTAACGGCGCACTCCAGTGGTACCACAGTGAAGCGGGCGCTCGAGATGTCACCGATAGCTTGATCATAACCCCTTCTACACCCGTGTTGCCGCAGAAGAACGATGCGATCGAATTACTATGTTCACGGTTTCACTCTGTTGCTGTACAACTCCGGCGACGCCACGCGCACCGCCCGACTCTCGAAGTCTCTGACGAATACGACGTGCAGGACTTGTTGCGTTCTCTATTATCTCTTTTCTTTGATGGCATCAGGCCAGAGGAATGGGCACCTAGTTACGCGGGCAAGTCGGCGCGAATGGACTTCCTGCTGCCCAGCGAGCACGTAGTCATCGAGACTAAGAAGACTCGCAACGGTCTCGGGGCTAAGGAAATCGGTAGCCAGTTGATCGAGGATATCGCGCGTTACAAAGCACACCCACAGTGTAAGCGGTTGGTGTGTTTCGTATATGATCCGGAGAGTCTCGTGGACAATCCGCGCGGCATTGAACATGACCTTTTCCATCAAGAGGAAGGATTCGATGTGAGGGTGTTCATCTTTCCGCGCAACTATTAGCCCCAAATCGGCCTGACATGCTTTTCAAAAAGAAAATATCTGTTGAAGAGTATTGCACTTGGACACTGACTTCGCTGTTTTCCACAGATCGTGAAGCAGCATGGGAATCTCTGAGGCTCAGCTGCAACGATCCGCACCTGAGCGCTGTAGATCCCGATACATACTATAAGAACCTCCGGGCCGTAGTTATTGACCTCATGCTAATTGCAATAACAAAGAACTGCAGTCTCGACGTTTCTATGGACGCGCGGTTTTTCGTGATGACGTATCTCAATGAACGCAGCTTGGAAGAAATTGAGTTGCTGAGCAGTGACTACAACAGAGCCTTTGGCACTATCGGTGCTGACGGAGTGGAACAGATGGCCTTGTTATTCGCCTATAAACTGACTAGTTCAAAGATGAGTGCGGTTACTACGCAGAGATTCCTAGCGGAATTTTACGAATTCTTAAGGGCATTCTTTGATGAATTCAAATCCATAAAACTAGTTGCCGCGAGGTGAATTGACCTTAGGCCTAACCCAGCTGCGCGGTAGCCGCAAACAATACAGCACGATGATGCGGAGTTATGCCGGTTTAAGAATATGGTGAGATGAATGAAGGCAGACATATTCATTAGTCACATTCACGACGAAGAGAAGGTTGCGAAAGCCCTTCAATCTTTCATCGAGTCCAAATTCGAGAAAAAGCTAAAGGTGTTCCTATCATCTGATCACTGGCAAATGTCTGCTGGGGAAGTATGGCTTGATCGAATTCGCGAGGAACTCACTAGCGCGAAAGTATTAGTTCTCATGCTCAGCAGTCGGTCGGTTATGAGACCTTGGATTAATTTCGAGGCTGGAGCTGCCTGGTTTGCTCAAACGACTATTATCCCAGTTTGCTTTGGTGGCCTTTCCAAAGATCACTTACCGATGCCGTATGCTGACTGGCACTCGCTGAATCTTCGAGACGAGGCTTACTGGCTACTCACAGCTATAGCAGGGCACTTCCCACTTTTTGCCCCGTTTCCAACGTGGGAAAGCACCTTTGGCGAGTCAGCTCCGCCTTCGGCGAGGCCAAAGGACGAAGCATTCATTCGTCTATGGCAAGTTTTAGATTCACGAGATACAGACGGGCGTTGATCAACGCTCGCGACCTAGAGAGCATGACGCAGGGGTCGCACACGAGGCTGGCTGCCGAAGCGACTCCCGGGCAAGCCCATCTTCACCTTTGAGACTGGCACGGCGACCCGTGTACCCTTGTCCACATCGCTGGGATGCCGTAAATTGGGATTGTTGCGCAAGAGGAGATGCCTCATGGACACTGTAACTGTTTCATCTGATTTTCAAATTGAGATTCCGCGTGCGGCACGCGAGTCACTAGGTATTCAACCCGGCCAGAAGATACAAGTTCTGCTCTACAATAACCGCATAGAATTTATCCCAGTTAAGCCCATCAGCCAGATGAGAGGATTCCTGGAAGGAATCGACACAACGGTAGAGCGAGAAAATGATCGGATATGAATGTCGTCGATTCATCTGGATGGCTGGAATACTTTGCCAACGGGCCCGATGCGGATTTCTTTTCTCCTGCCATTGAAGACACAAGCAATCTCATAGTTCCTTCCATAACTATTTTTGAAGTGTTCAAACGCGTCTTGCAGCAGAGAAGTGAAAGTGATGCTCTTCAGGTAGCGGCGCTCATGCAAGAAGGCCGAGTGGTAAACTTGGATGTCTCGATCGCGCTACAAGTGGTGAGGGTAAGCGTTGATCATAAATTGCCACTGGCCGACAGTATTATTTTGGCAACCGCTTTGGCCAACAATGCTGTTCTATGGACGCAGGACGCGGATTTCGATGGCTTGCCTGGCGTGCAGTACAAGAAAAAAGTGTGATTCCGTGACCTTGCGTCGGAACGTAGCATGACGGGAAGTCAGCAGACTCACCGTGGCTTTGCTCCGTCAGCACGTTCGGGATTCAGTCACAGGGCCTGATAAGGACCGGTATCGAGGACTCGGTTACTTTCGTTGCGTCATGTTGTATGTTCCTTCGCAAGAGGTTTGCCGATGAAGACTGTCAAGGCTGGAGAGTCAGAAAAGAGCTTACAAGAACTCTTGGAAGAGACTGCTGCTTCGCACGAACCAATTCTAATTCTCAGCGATGCTTCTAATGGAATCCTGGTTTCAGAGGAGGATTGGCGTGCGATACAGGAGACGCTTTGCTTGCTCTCGATTCCTGGGATGCGCGAATCCATTCGAGAGGGAATGGAAACATCGATTGAAGACTGTTCCAAGGAGTTGACCTGGTAGTCGACGCGAGTATTGTGACCCAGTGATTCACGACAGGGTGATCCCACGATGAAACTGGTGACAGATGGGAAGAGCCATCCGTTAGCATCCTCACTCTACCAACGATTGATGGGGAGTGCCTGGGCCGACTTGGATGAGGCGATCCGTCAGGGACACAAAGGCGATGCGAGGTTGAGTCGGTGCGGGCTATTCCGAGTCCAACACGGAACCAGCAGGATGGCGCGGTTCCTAATAACAGTATTGCGGCTGCCATCGGAAGCCGACGCAGGTGATCACCGAGTTGATCATTACACCGTTCGACCGCGGCGAGATGTGGATGCGCCGGTTTGGCGACAAGGCTTTTGTCACGATGCAGGCAGAACGCGGTGGCGGAATCCTAAGCGAGCGGCTGGGAATGGTCGAATTGCGATTGCGGCTTGAGGCGTCGAATGGGGCACTGCTCTACCGATCGATAGGGGCAGCTATGCGCGTGGGCCGGTTGTCTGTTTCGCTGCCAGCATTCTTGTCGCCACGCGTTGAGGCTCGCGAAGCGATTAACGGGAGAGGTCGCACGAGCGTATCCGTAGCTGTAACACTGCCAATTGCTGGCCTACTGTTCTCTTACCAAGGCGATACCGAGAAGGAGGAGCCGGAATGACTGCCGCTCTTTGGCTGTTATCGATGCTTGGTATGATCGGAGCCTTCGATACAATCTACTATCATGAATGGCGTGCCCGGCTCCCGGCCCTCGTGCCGAACGCCATTCCGGAATTGAGATTTCACGCCGCCCGTGACTTCTTGTATGCGATGCTCTTTGGCACGCTGCCGTGGATTGCATGGCAGGGGATGTGGCTCACAGTGTTGGTTGTCATACTTGTGGCAGAAATCGTTCTTACGCTGGCTGATTTTGTTGTTGAGATCAAGGTGCGAAGGCCTATAGGTGACCTGTACGCGGGCGAGCGGATAACGCATGCAGTGATGGGGATACTCTACGGCGCAATACTGGCAAATCTGATTCCGGTTCTTCCCGGATGGTGGGCGCTTCCGACGGCGCTTTCGGTTCGCCCGCCGGCTATTCCTGAAGCGGTGCGGTGGGGCTTGGTAGTGATGGCGGCTGGTGTGTTTCTTTCCGGGTTGCGTGACCTGTATGCCGCCTTCGAACTGCCTCGCGGGAATTGGCCGTGGGCGGTTTCAGTGTTCTTGCCGGGCTCGACCCCTCGCTAAACAACAGCTATGAACAAGAAACGACCGACAGCTGGATTATTGGTACTCTTGCCACTAATCCTTCTCGCGGTCGCGATCGCGCGGTGTCCGTTTTTGCCGTTCTACTACTATCATGACTACAATGTCCTCAAAGAAGCTGTCCTGGAAGCCGAGTGCGAAATCGAACACGAGACTGTCAACCACGATCTTACCCTTGAAGAGATAGACTTCAAGATTCGAACGCCATCGGGTTGGAAGCTGAACCTGAGCTTTTCTGATGACCGAGACATGGACCAGCTCTGTAAGCGCCCCGCAGGTATTTTGTTCCAACATTCCGGCGGGTACGCTCAGGTTCTGAGCATCGCCTTTCTTAACGAATCCCTCAGAGAAAATGATGTCAGGCTTGTAGACATCAAAGACATTCTTAGCAGGTTCGACTTGATAGGGCCGATTCTCCAGAAGAACTACGAGAATGGAGTGATTCCCACAACAGAAGCTTTCAACGAGAGCGCGCTTCATAAGTATTTATGGCTCTACAACCCATGGCAACCATTGACGTCGCAGACACCAGGAACAAGCGCTGAGAACTTTGCTCCAACCAAAGAGCGCACCGAGTCAGGTCCGCATGGTCTGCCGTTGGCACAGGTCGATTTCGAAGTTCTTACGCTGAATACGAACGGAAGTGCGAAGGAGCGAAATACGCGGCACGCGCTTTGTTACGTTGAGGATCTCGGCGAGGGCGTTGCTCTGGATATGGTTCAGATTCCCGGCGGTAGCTTTCTGATGGGCACGACCTTTGAAGAAGCGACGTTAGTGCAAGCTGATTACGTGCGATACAAAGGCGAAGACTATGCGGAGTTTTGGCACGAAGGTCCACCACACGCCGTAAAGCTACCCACATTCTATATGGGTCAGTTCGAAGTGACGCAGGGGCAGTGGAGGGCCGTGTCCAAACTTCCGAAGCTAAACTGGGACTTGAATGACCAATCACGCTTCAAAGGCGATGACCGGCCGGTAGAAAATGTCTCGTGGTTGGCTGCGCTGGAGTTCTGTAACCGTCTCACTCGCGCGACCGGAAGACAATATCGGCTGCCGACCGAAGCTGAGTGGGAGTACGCGTGCCGAGCGGGAACGACGACGCAGTATCACTTTGGTGATGCGATAACGACAGCGGTTTCGAACTACAAAGGTATCTATCCCTACGGTGACGTCTCATGGGGGATCGATCGTGATGAGACGACTCATGTAGGATTTTTCGGCGCGGCCAACGCTTTTGGGCTGTTCGATATGCATGGTAATGTGGGCGAGCTTTGCCTCGACCCCTGGCACGACACTTACGATGGCGCTCCTTCAGACGGCAGCGTTTGGATTGAAAACGGAGATAACTACGTTCACGTAGTTCGCGGAGGAAGGTATTTCGGAAGTCCCGCCGATCTTCGCGCCTCCTCCCGGAGTATGTGTTACAACCCTACGAACGACTGCGGTGACTGCGGCTTCCGCGTCGTTGCCGTGGCGCGCAGGTAGAGATTCCCGATTACAATGGCCGGAGGGGTTACTTTTGCGTTCGATAACTGATTCATAGAGTCCTTAAGAACGCAATTAGCGCGCGCTTGTCTTCAGCCGCTAAGTCCATTCCAAATTCATGACCAGGCACCGCGCGGGTCCTCTTGCCCGGAGCTTTCCAGCCGCTCGGCACATAATCTTCCTTAAGCCTTCGCCGATCGAACCATTCCTCCAGCGTCGCAATCGAACCCGAGTGCTCGATCAAGCTTCGATACCAGAGTCCCTTCAAGGAAGGCACTTTGTAATATCCCGTTCCTTTTCTCGTCTTCAGCGCCAGACTCGGATCGGTGCCGACCGGAAAGCGCATGATGTGCAGCCGCAACGTGACGTGATCATCCTTGGGCGGAGTGAAACCCGAAACCGGGATTAGCATGTTGTTCGTGTACAGCGGCGGCGTGTGGCACATTGCGCAGCCTTCTTGCTTAAACACCTTCTCACCGCGCTCGGCTACTGCGTCGAGCTTGTTAGGATTCGGCGGCGGCTCGAGAGAATAAACGAACTTGCCTATCGCGTACATCGCTTCATCGCTGTATCGACGATCGAGCTTGCGCTGCTTCTCATCGAAGAACTTGTATTGGCCGATCGAGCCGTCGTCGGCAACGCTTACGAGGACCGCATAACGGGCGACATCCTCGGGGCCGCGGTTAATGTGAGTTCCGGTGTGATCGATGTAACGGCGATCCTTCAAGCCAATCAGGTCGGGGATCTTTGTGATGTAGTAAGGGCTACCGTTGAATCTCGAGAACGTGCCGGGCTGCGGAATTCCGTCCACTTGCCCGATCTCTTCCGGCTTCATCGTCTTGAAGCCTTCGTGAATGTCGTCCTTCAGCCACGGCATTCCATAGGCGCCGTATTCGGCTTGATTGAGCGACATTCCCTTCCGTTCGAGGTCTTTGTTGAATCCCTCTACAACAACTCCTACGGATTCGAACGCAAAAGCTAAATTACCCTGCGCGCCGAGAAGCACCGACCCGTCGGCCATCAACCTGCTGTGACAACCCGAGCAGTCCGCGAGCGCGACTTTTAACTTGCCGTCGCTGCCGACGCTCCAACGCAGCGAAGGAAGAATTCCGTCTTTGGTGATTGCGTCTCCGCCTTTGCGCACTGCGTCGGCGTCGCTGAGGAACTTCATTATGCGAGGGTCACCGGTTCGGGTAACCGGGAAGTCGAGCCCTGCGAATACCGCGCGGCCGGCCTCGATCCAATCGCGCTCGGTCTTGAGCTTCTCGGGCTCGATCAATCTCTGTTGGCCCTGCTTGAGCATCCATTCCCGATAACCCTTTGGCTCTTTGTCAGGAGCATAGACCGGGTAGGTGCGCACGTTGTCGACCGGCGCGGCGTAGTACTCTTCTTCGCTGTAGAAGTTTGCCGTTGTGTTGATGCCGGCGACCGGCGTGGCCCAGGTCGCAAGTTGCTTTGAGTCCCAGATCTTTGGAACGGCTATCTTCTCTGACACTGAGCCGGCCTTGGTTTGAGCGGCGGAACGCAATTCCGTTGGAGTCGTCAGAAACACCGCGGCAGCTATCCACAGGAGTACAAGAATCAAACGATCTGGTCTTCTCATATTCAGTCCTCGCAATGGTCTTCAAGAGTTGAACTAATACACCCGAAGAAAAGTTACGGTCAACCACCCTGGCAGGATCGCCGGCTGATTTCTTGCGAGCTTTGCGGTCCTTCGCGGGCTTTGCGAAAAAGGAATCCGCTCGAGACAAGAGAGATACGTTTAGCGCAAAGCTCGCAAAGGACCGCAAAGCTCGCGGCGTTGGGGCGGTTTCTGAGGAGGGACGCCCGGACGGGTGTGCTACTTTTCTCGATGTCCGTTGAGCAGTGGACGTAGTGCTTGTCCGGTGTATGAACGTTTCGTGCGAGCGACGTCTTCGGGCGTTCCTTCGGCGACGACTTTGCCGCCTTCTTCGCCGCCTTCAGGACCAAGATCGATGACCCAGTCCGCGCTCTTGATCACATCGAGATTGTGCTCGACTACGAGCACCGTGTTGCCGAGCGACACCAATTGGTGAAGCACGTCCAAAAGTTTGCGCACGTCCTCGAAGTGCAATCCAGTCGTCGGCTCGTCCAGGATGTAAAGAGTGCGGCCCGTTGCCCGCTTGGAAAGCTCCTTCGCAAGCTTGATGCGCTGCGCCTCGCCGCCTGAAAGCGTCGTCGCCGATTGGCCCAACTTGATGTAGCCCAACCCGACGTCGATCAACGTCTGCAGCTTCACTTTGATTTGCGGAATGTTCTCGAGGATCGGCAACGCCTCTTCAACCGTTGTGTCCAGAAGCCCCGCGATCGAGTAACCCTTGTACTGGACTGAAAGCGTCTCGCGATTATATCGGGCGCCTCGACAGACGTCGCACAGCACGTACACGTCGGGAAGGAAGTTCATCTCAATGCGCTTCAAGCCGTCGCCCTGGCACGCCTCGCAGCGGCCGCCTTTTACGTTGAACGAGAAACGTCCCGGCTTGTAGCCGCGCTCACGTGACTCCGGCAACATCGCATACAGTTCGCGGATTGGAGTAAACACGCTGGTGTAAGTAGCGGGATTCGATCGCGGCGTCCGTCCGATCGGCGATTGATCGATCTCGATGATCTTGTCGATGTGTTCGAGTCCGCCGACCTCGCGATGCGCGCCTGGCTCGAGCATGCTGCGATAGAGCTTCTTAGCGAGGCTCCGATAGAGAATGTCATCGACCAGCGTTGATTTGCCCGAACCCGATACGCCGGTGACAACGATGAACAGACCCAGAGGAAACCTGACATCGATGTTCTTTAGATTATGAGCGCGCGCGCCTAGAACGGTTATCGCTTTGCCGTTGGAAGCTCGCCGTTCGTCCGGCACTGGAATCGACAGCTCGCCGGAAATGTATCGGCCGGTGAGTGACGCCGGATTGCCGGCAATATCCGCGGGAGTGCCTTCGGCGACCACCCAACCGCCGTGCGCTCCAGCGCCTGGCCCAAGATCTAAGACGTGATCGGCGCGACGAATCGTCTCTTCATCGTGCTCGACTACGAGCACGGTGTTACCGAGATCGCGAAGGTGCTCGAGCGTGTCGAGCAACTTGCGATTGTCGCGCGGATGAAGCCCAATCGAAGGTTCATCCAACACGTAAAGGACGCCTCGCAGTTGAGAGCCAATCTGGGTGGCTAACCGGATACGTTGTCCCTCGCCTCCAGATAGCGTCGAAGAAGGCCGGTCGAGGGTCATATAACCAAGTCCAACCGTTTCGAGAAATTTCATCCTTTGACGAATCTCTCGCAGCACCAGGCCCGCGATTTTCTCTTCGCGCGCGTTGAGCTTGACTCCGTTAAAGACTTTGACCGCCTGCGAGATCGGCAGCGATGTGTAATCTGCTATGGTGCGCCCACCGACGCGGACTGCCAGTGACGCGGACTGAAGTCTGCGCCCTCCGCAGCCGGGGCAAACGATCGGCGATATGAGCCCTTCGAAACTCGCGACAAGGGTCTCGCTCTTCATATCTTCGACCCGAGCCATCAGATATGCGACTGCGCCCTTCCAGTCAGTCTTGTATTCGTAAGCTCCGTAGCGAAGCGTCAGTCGTTCTTTTGACCCGTAGAAAAACGAGTCCTGAACCTTCTGCGGCAAATCGGCGAAAGGTTTGTCAGTCGAGACGCCCGCCTGTCTTGCCATCGACTTGATGACGTCGCGAAGGTAGTTGCTGATGTTGGTGTCCGCGGGAAACGGGTCCTGCTGGTCGATCGGAAGCTGAGGATCGGACACGATTTTGGCGGGATCGATTTCGGCTCGACTGCCCAGCCCGTGACACTCGCGACAAGCTCCGTACACGCTGTTGAATGAGAACGAACGCGGCTCGAGTGCGTTCACGGATATACCGCACTCGGGACAGGCCATCTTCTCGGAATAGAGACGCTCCTCGCCGTCGACTATCGAGACCATCACCAATCCGTCGGTCAGCTTCGCTGCAAGGTGAACCGAATCATCGAGCCGCTTCTGCACGCCGTGCTTGATAAGCAGCCGGTCGATGACTACTTCAATCGTATGATTGCGGCGCTTGTCGAGTTTGATGTCTTCGTCGAGTTGTCGAATCTCGCCATCGATGCGCGCGCGATTGAACCCGGACCGCGACAGCTTTTCCAGTTCCTTCTTGAACTCACCTTTTCGCCCGCGAACGATTGGCGCGAGTATCATCACGCGTTCGCCTTCGGGCAAGGTAGCCATCTGCTGGACGATTTGATCGATTGACTGTCGTGAAATTGGCCGCGAGCATTTTGGGCAATGAGGAACGCCTATCGAGGAGAAGAGAAGCCGCAGATAGTCATAGACTTCGGTGACCGTGCCGACGGTCGAGCGCGGGCTGCGCATGGTGGTTTTCTGCTCGATGGATATTGCCGGTGACAGCCCTTCAATTGCGTCGACGTCGGGCTTTTCGAGCTGATCCAGAAACTGCCGGGCATAGGCGGAAAGGGATTCAACATAACGCCGCTGGCCCTCTGCGTAGATCGTGTCGAATGCGAGGCTCGATTTGCCGGAGCCTGAAAGCCCGGTGACTACGGTCAAGCGATTGCGCGGCAACTCGACGCTTACGTTCTTTAGGTTGTGCTGTCGAGCGCCGCGAACTGTTATTTTTTCTATCGCCATCGAGAGCCAGACCCTGATAGATACGAATTTGTCTGAGTCGAGAACACTTCATTGTACCCGTCGGGTGAGTGCACGTTCAAGGTGGGGCAAGTGTGCTGCTGGACCGCAAGACGCAACATTCGGTTGAGCCCGCCCCAGAAGCGCAGTATCATCCCTTTGTGATACGCCGACTCTATGTCCATAACTTTCGATGCTTAGAAAACTTCGAGCTGAAGGTCTCAGGCCACTCGTCTGTTCTCCTTATTGGGAAAAACGGCTCGGGCAAAACAACAGTCGGGCTTGCACTGGAAATATTTCAAAAGATTGCGCGCGGTACGAATCGCGTAGGCGAACTTGTGAAGCCCAAAGATCTCGCTCGCGGACGGGCAGAAGTGCCTATGCGATTCGAAATCGAGCTTGAGCTGGATGGACAGATATACGAGTACGTTGTGGCATTCGAGTTCCCTGAGGGGTTCAAAGAACTGCGCGTATTCGATGAGAAGTTGGTCGTTGACGGCAAACCCATATTCACCCGAAAGGGCGCGCAAGTGGCGCTCGCAAGAGCGGGCGGGGACAAGGAAGCGAACTTTCGAATAGACTGGCACCTCGTTGCGCTGCCGATAGTTCAGGAACAATCGACCAGAGACCCGCTTGCGATTTTCAAGCAGTTGCTGTCTCGCATGCTCATCCTCCGACCGATACCAAGCTTGATTCTAGGAGATTCCGACCAAGAGACACTTAAGCCAAACCTACAGGTCACCGACTACGGCGCATGGTTTTCTGCGGTGACCGTGCACTACCCGGCCGCCTACTCCAAGATCGATGCCTATCTCAAAGAGGTAATGCCCGACGTCGATGACATCCAAAATCCAGAGTTTGGTCCAGACTCGCGTAGATTGTACGTTCAGTTTTCGACGAAACAGGGAAGTCTGAAGCTTCCCTTCGAAGATCTATCGGACGGTGAAAAGTGTTTTATGATATGCGCTTTGGTGCTTGCGGCGAACAGTGCGTATGGCCCATTACTCTGTTTCTGGGATGAGCCTGACAACTATCTTGCAATCTCTGAGGTGGGTTATTTTGTATTAGCGCTTCGCAAAGCGTTCCAATCTGGCGGCCAGTTCATTGCGACGTCGCACAACCCTGAGGCGATCCCTCGTTTTTCAGAAGAGAGCACCCTCGTTCTCGATCGGAAGAGCCATCTTGAGCCGACTTTGCTCCGTCCAGTAAGCGAACTTCAAACAAACGGGGACCTTGTAGGCGCACTTATTCGCGGCGACTTAGAACTGTGAGCGTTAACCTCGATAAACCACACGTATTTGTTCTTCCCGAGGACGATGCCAACGGCCGGCTGGCGACAGGCTTCGTCCTCGAAGTTGACTCGATGCGTCAAATACAAGTGCTTCGAGTAGCCGGAGGTTGGAGAAGAGTCCTCGACATCTTCAAGTCACAGCACGTGGGCGCGATGGAAGGTTGCCCCAGTCGATTCATGGTTCTTTTGATAGACTTCGATCAGAAGAGGGAGAGACTGGAATTCGCTCGGGCTACCATTCCAGAACATTTGACTGATAGAGTGTTCGTTCTTGGTGCCTGGAGCAACCCCGAAGCCCTCAAAGCGGCGATGGGTCGGGTTTCTTATGAGATTATCGGTTCAGCGCTGGCGAAGGATTGCCGCGATGAAACTGATACGACTTGGAACCACCATCTCCTTCAACACAATGCCAGCGAGGTTGTTCGCTTACGCGAACACGTCCGCCCGATCTTGTTCTAGCACACTAAAAGGATTTTTTCAGGGATAAAGAAGGTGGCTGCGTTACTGAGCTGCCAAATGCTCATTAACTCCGTGAACTATGTCGCCCACGGTGAGGAACCTCGGGATGGCGTCGTCGGGAATCTTGATATTGAACTGCTCTTCAAGGCGAAGCGCGATGTTGAGCGCATCAAGTGAGTCGGCGCCCAGGTCTTTCATCAAGTGGGTGGCGGGTCCCAGTTGATCTCGGTCCACGCGAAGCTCGGCTACGATTATGCTCTTTACGGAGTCTTCAATAGTTTCCACAGCTTCTCTGGTCATTTGCGTTTTCCCTTGGGCCTATCTGCTACTCTGAAATTTGAAGGTTTGATACTACTGCACATAAGCGCGAAGGACAAGTACCGCATTGTTCCCGCCAAAGCCAAATGAGTTTGAGATTGCGGTCCTCAGCGGCGTAGAAGAGCTTACCTGCCGTGAGCCTTCGGTGACGTAATCGAGATCGCACTGTGGGTCCGCCTCTTCGTAGTTTGTCGTCGGTGGAATCACCTGGTTTTCGATAGCCAGCACGGTTGCTATGAACTCGATTGCTCCCGCGGCGCCCATCGAATGGCCTAGCATGGACTTGATGGAGCTGCAGGGAATCTCGTGAGCGCGGCTTCCGAACACGCGTTTGATGGCTTCGGTTTCGGAAGCGTCGTTGAGCTTGGTCGCAGTCCCGTGCGCATTAATGTAGTCAATCTCGTTCGGATTGACGCCCGCGTCTTTCAAGGCTCGCGTTATTGCGTGCGACTCGCCGTCGGGATCCGGAAAGGTAATGTGCGAGGCGTCCGCGGTTGAACCGTAACCGATGACTTCGGCGTAGATGTGTGCGCCGCGCGCGGAAGCCATTTCAAGATCCTCGAGCACGACGATGCCCGCGCCTTCCGACAGGACAAACCCATCGCGGTTGGCGCTGAAGGGTTTGCACGCACGCTCCGGCGGTTCGTTCTTGGTCGAAAGCACGCGCATTTCCTTCCAGGCGTCCATCACCACCGGAGTTATCGGAGCATCGACTCCACCGGCAATCATCCGCTCTGCGTGTCCGTGCTGGATCAGGTGAAAAGCCTGGCCGATCGCGTTAGCTCCCGACGAGCACGCGGTCGTCACGGTGATGTTCGGCCCGCGAGTCTTGAAGCGGATTGCAATGTTCGAAGAGGACGCGTTGTACATCGACTTCGGAATCGCAATGGCGGACCGGCGGCCCTTTCCGTTGGAAAAGAACGCGCCGCAGAACTCTTCAATCGACCCCTGCCCGCCGAACCCGGTTCCCAGGAAGACTCCCGCGTCGTAGCTATCAAGTTGGCCGTTGGTCAGTCCGGCCTCACGAGTTGCCATCTCGGTGGCCGCAATTGCCAGTTGAGACACGCGATCGAGTCGCGACATCTCACGCTCGTCAAACATCTCTTCGGGTCGAAAGTCGCGGCAGACACCGGCAATGTTCGTCTTTAGGTTCGACGTATCGAAGTCCTCGATGCGCGAGATCCCGCTGCGCCCCTCAACAAGCGCTTCCCACACGCGCTCGCGCCCCACGCCGGTTGGCGCGATGACTCCGATTCCGGTAACTGCGATTCGCTTCATAAGAGAATGATGAACGATGAATGATGAATGATGAATGACGGGATTCATCGTTCATCATTCACCATTCATCGTTAGTTTATCAGGTCCAGCTTCTTTCCTATTCGGTACATTGATTCGAGAAGTCGGTCGGCGTGCTCATCGGTATGCGTGGCCATGCAGCTTATGCGCACAAGACTGTGCGAGACGGCGGGAGCGAGCACTGGATTAGTATAAATGCCCTCGCTCATCAGTTCCCAGAAGAACTTGCACACCAGCACTTCATCATCGACGACGACCGGTATAATGGGAGTGAACCCCTCGAGCAGCTTGAAGCCCAGTCTTACGAGTTCCCGGCGCAACGACGCGCTCAAGTCATGCAGTCGTTGGCGGCGTTCGGGCTCGCGCTCGATTATCTCGATCGCCTTTAAGACTGCTGCTGCATTCGCCGGCGCGAGTGACGCGGAGTAGACAAAAGCGCGGCTGTGATGCTTGATGAATTCGATGACGTCGTGTCTCGAAGCTACAAACCCGCCGATCGACGCAAAGGACTTCGAGAACGTGCCCATCACGATATCAACGTCGCCTTCGACTCCAAAATGCTCGCTGGTTCCGCGGCCATTGGCTCCCAGCACTCCGATAGTGTGAGCTTCGTCGACATAGATTCGAGCGGAATAGCGACGCGCCAGGCGAACGATTTCGGGGAGATTGGCCGTGTCTCCCTCCATCGAAAACACCCCGTCTACTACTATCAATCTTCCTTCATCGGGCTGGAGGCCGGCCAGCACTTTTTCCAGGTCGTCCATGTCGTTGTGACGAAACCTGGTCGTTCGCGCGAATGACGCAAGGCATCCGTCCAGTATCGAAGCGTGAATGTTGCGGTCTGCAATGATCACGTCGCCCTTTTGAGCGATTGCCGAAAGCGCTCCAAGATTAGTCTGAAACCCTGTGCCGAAGACCAGGGCCGCCTCGCGCTTCATGAAGCGAGCCAGTTCGGACTCGAGCCGCACGTGCAGGTCCATGGTTCCATTCAGCATTCGGGAGCCCGAGCAGCCCGTGCCGTACAGGTCAATCGCTTCCCTCGCGGCGGCTTTCACTTCGGGATTAGTTGTGAGACCGAGGTAGTTATTAGACCCGAACATGAGGATGCGCCGATCGCCCATCATCACTTCGGCTTCGCCTGAGTCTGCGCCGCTCGAGAACTCGGTGAAATAAGGGTAGAGCCCGGCTCTTCGGAACTCATCGGCCTTGGTAAACCCCGCAGCTTTCTCGAATACGTCTTTTACTGCGGGCGACCGCTGCTGCATAAATAGACCTCACTCCACTGATTTTGAAATTACTGCCACGTCACGAGGGACCCCAGCCGAACGTTACTCCCTGCAATGCGGAGATTATATATGAAAACGACGTGAGGGCAAGTTGAATGAGAAACCGCTTGTGAGTTGACGGTGGGCTGTTGTCAGGCATTTAAGTTCAAGTTTCTCGGTCATTAGGCGCTGGAATTGGGCTTACCGTCGGGGCTGCGCCTTTGACGCCGGTTCGCGTTCCGGCTCCGTGGTTAGATAGACCCGAGGAACACGATCGCTTATGCCGCAGGTTACTTCATAGGAGATAGTCCCTAGAAGGACCGCAACCTCCTCTGCCGTTATCCGGCTCTCGCCTTGAGAGCCGATGATTGCGACTTCATCGTTAATCGACGCACCTTCGACGCCGGTGACGTCGATCAAGGTAAGGTCCATGCTTACACGGCCTACGATCGGCGCAAGCAATCCCCGGACGATAACCTGACCGCGATTCGATAGCTCCCGGCGCAATCCGTCTTCATAACCGATCGCGATTGTGGCTATCCGGCTGTCACGGGCCGTCACGAAAGTTCCTCCGTATCCAAGAGGTGCGCCGGCTTTCACTGTTTTCACGAGCACGATCCTTGTGCGTAGCGACAGCACTGGACGCCAGTCTAACGGCTCGGTTGAGGGCGAAATCACATCACGCCACAGCCCGTAAAGGACTCCCCCGGGCCTCACCAGATTTCCGCGGGCGCGAGGATACGCAAGGGCGCCAGCGCTGCTGGCTGCGTGTATCCATCGTGGGCTATGACCTCCGGATCGGACCACCCGGGATTGGACCGCCTCGATCGCGCGGTCGAACAAATCTAACTGCTGCTTTGTGAATAGATCCTGGTCGAGATTGGCTGCAGACGCCAGGTGAGTCATTAAGCCGTCAAGCCGCAGGTTTTCGAATTGAATCGCGCCATCCAGAAAGCCTGCCAGTTCGGAGCACTGGACTCCGAGGCGTCCCATCCCGGTATCGACCTTCAGATGATAATCGACGTTATGCCCCGTCTTGTGTGCCTCTCGATTGAGCGCGGCAAGATCATCGAATCTAAACACAACCGGCGTGAGTCGATAAGCGATCATCGATTCGGCCTGGCCCTCCCAAAAACCGCCGAGACATAAGATGGGCCTCGCGATCCCGCCTTTCCTCAGAGCAATACCTTCTTCGGGCAGAGCGACTCCGAACCAATCAGCACCGGCTGATTCAAGCGCCCGCGCGCACTCGACTGCGCCGTGGCCATAGGCGTCCGCCTTCACCGCCGCCATGATCGCGGCATCGCCCACCGCCGCTCGAGTGACGCGGAAGTTGTGGATTAGATTATCGAGATTGATCTCAGCCCGGGTCGGTCGCTGCGCTGCGAGGTCTGGCATAAGTAAACAGGCGGATGTGATTTCAGTCTGTAGCGCCCGTCACGTCCGAAATTACACGACGAACGGGCGCGACAGACTGAATGTTGGGTGCGCGGCTATGGCTGATTTGGCGCGCGGAACTTTATTTCATTCCCGTTGCTTAAGAGTCTCAAGATCTTGCCGTTGGTATCTTTCTTTCCGTCGTAGTCGAACTCGAACGCGCCTCGTGTGTTCGGTGGCAGCGGATTCGGTGTGACAGCCCCTCTCCGAATTTCAGGTGTCGCATCATGTTGGAGCGATATTTCTACTTCGAGGTTCTCGAGCGGCTCGCCGGAAATGTTATCGATCGCGCCTTTTGCCTTAGTGCCTTCTTGTCTGAACGACGGAAATATCTGCGCCTTGGGCTGCGTCGATGCCTGCGCATCTGTTCCGCGAGCGCGCCCGATATAGGAGCTGACCCGCGAATGCACCGACGGTACGAAGAGGTACAACAGCACTGCTCCGCCCAGCAAAGCGACGACGACGATTAGCGCAATCGTTCCACCCCAACCGGCCTTCGGCGACAGATCTTTGCCGTAGTTTGTCAGCGCGCCGATTCCGGTGTCGCTCTCGGCCCGCACAGGATCGCCAAGGATCAGTGGTCCGTGCGACGCTTCGGCAGGGAGTCCGAGGATCGATCCAGCGGGTGCTTTGTAGGACCGTGCGCCGGCAACCGATGGTTCAGCGATTCTTCCAGACGCGGCAATAACCGGCTCGGCGGTCGACGGTCGAGAATCTGGTTCAGTCGAATGGGCGCCAAAAATCATCGTGTTTCGTGCGGGCGTTTCTTTGGCTTCCTCTCTTGTCGGGAGCGTTCGAGGCGGTGTGGAGGAGCGCAGCTCGCGCGTCACCGCGGCCTGCTCTCGCGGTGTAAGCGGCTTAATGGCGGGCGGCTCGAAGGGCTCTCGGTGAAGCACGCGTTCGATGCGCGGCGCCTCGAAGGATTCACGATGCGAGCGCTCGTCGACTCGCGCTCCCGGAAGCGGTTCGGTGACCGCGTGCAACGGCATCGTCTCGCCGCCTCGCACTTGTGACGGCTCTTCTACTTCGAGACCGTCCCAAACATCGTCATCGAAAGCTGTGTGCTCGCGCTCTAATTCTGTCTTTGCTACGGGCTGTTCCGAAGGTTTCGGTTCCAGGGGCGAAGGGCTTGCGAGCACCTGCGTCATACGCTCTTCACGTACGGGTTCGACCGGCGGAGCAGGTGCAATAACTTCGATGGGCGCGCTCGGATGAGTTGGAGCGGTGGGTTGAGGCGCGTCGGGCGCCGCCGGTTTAGATGATTGCGATTGCGGTTCGCTCGCCCGTTCGCTTGTCCCGCCAGACACGACTGGGGTTAATTCGGATATCGGAGCCGGGTGAACCGCTGCGCTGTCAATTGCGTCGTCGGGGCTGCGAGAGGGAGCCGCAACGTTTACAAACAAACTGCGTCGCGACAGGTCCCAATCCTCCTCCGGCTCTTTCTCGATGCGCCGGTACCGGCGATAGAAATAAACCAGCAGCGAGACACCCGCGATGAACAGCAGCGAGGCGCCGACTATCACGACCTTCGATAGTCTGCCCTGCTGAAGAAGGCTAATAAGTAATAACAACATATTGGGTTTTGTTGGACCTTTCTTCCTTCGATTCTCGTTCTTTACCGATTCACGCCAACGATTCTACAGATCCGGCGGACTCATGCGCAGGTTGCGCAAGCCCCGCGAGCGCCTCGAGTATGACCGCTTCCTCTTCGATCGAGACCGTTCGCAAGTCGATCATCACCCGGTCTTTTTCCGTGCGGGTGATGATTGGTATTCCAAAGCCGCGAAGCCGTTCTTCCAAGGACGCGGCCGACATCTCTGCGGCTTTCATTGTGACCAGGACCGTCGGCAGCTTTACTTCGGGCGCCGAGCCTCCGCCGATCACCGAAGCTCCGTCCTCCAGATCGATTGTGAATCGCCCGGTTGTCAAACGCGCAATTGACTCGCGAAGGCTCGCCGCTCGGTCCGCAATCTCCTGATATGAAGCCGCAATCGCGCGAATCACCGGAACGTCCATCCAAACTTCCGTCTGGGCAGATCCCCGTTCATATAACCTCAGCGTCGCCTCGAGTGCGGCGTAGGTCATCTTGTCGACTCTAAGCGCTCGCATCAGCGGGTTCCTGGCAACTCTATCGACGATCTCGCGAGAGCCCGCGATGATTCCGGCTTGCGGGCCGCCCAGCATCTTGTCGCCGCTGAAGCTGACTACGGATAAGCCCGCCTTCAGAGAATCCGCCACCACCGGTTCGTCCTTCACCCCGAAGGGAGAGAGATCAATTAAGCAGCCCGAACCCAGGTCCTCAAACGATGGCACGCCTGCGCTTCGCGCGACATCGGCAATTTCCTCCGCACTCGGACGGTGGGTAAAGCCGATGATCCGATAGTTCGACGGATGCACGCGCAGTATGAGCCGTGTTCGCTCGTTGATCGCGTTTTTGTAGTCTTCAATACGGGTACGGTTGGTGGTTCCCACTTCGCGAAGAATAGCGCCGCTCTTTGCCATCACATCGGGGATTCGAAAGCTGCCGCCGATCTCGATCAATTCTCCTCGCGAGACGATCACCTCGCCGCCGTCCGCCAATGTGTTCAGCACAAGCAGCACCGCGGCTGCGTTGTTATTCGCCACAGTTGCTGCTTCACTTCCGGCAAGACGGCTAATCAGCTCCTGACAATGCGTTTCGCGGCGGCCGCGCTCGCCTCGGTCCAAATCGTATTCGAGGTTCGAGTAGCCGGCTGCGGTTTCTGAGAGCGCTTCCAACGCCTGACGAGCAAGCGGCGCGCGCCCAAGGTTCGTGTGGATAATTACGCCGGTTGCATTGACCACCCTTCGAAGCGAAGGCTGAGAGAACCGGGCGGCTCGCGGTTCCAGCCTGCGTTCAACTTCTTCGATTAGCGATTGGCTTGTTATGGCCGGTGGCAATCGACCGCTGGTCACTTCCTGGCGGAGTTCGTCTGTGGTTTCGCGCAGCAGATCTCGCACGCGCTCGCGGCCTACAGCGGCGGACAACCGCAACGCCAACGGCCTCTCCAGCAGCCGCTCGATCGAGGGCAGCGATCTAAGCAGTTGATTTGGCATGTGATTTCCGTTGACACCGGTGAGTGTCTATCGTACATTCTAACACAACCCCCACAGGTTACACCCAAGCCCATCACGAGCGATTTCCATGGAACCTAAAATAGAGAATCCGCTTGATCAGGAGCTTGATAAGCTCGAATACGAGATCCGCCGGTTGAAGGTCGAATACGACATCTACTTCAACGGAGCGACTACTCGTCCGCCGTTGGAAACCAGAGGCCGCGTCGAAACCGCGATCAAACGCTTTTACGATGCGCGAGGGATTTCGTTTGGACAACGCTTCCGGTACAACAGCCTGGTTGCACGTTACAACGTCATGCGTGAACTGTGGCGACGGCAGAGTCAGGACCGTGAGGAGATCGGCCGGCGTCCAACGGTTGAGGCTCAAGCCGCGGTGCGCGAGCGCATCAACGCGGTTCGATGCCGCGACCCCAGACTCGAACCCGAAAAAGTCAGTGAGCTTTATGACCATCTCATCGCGGCAAAACGAGAATGCGGTGAGCGACTGGGCGCTTTGAGCCTGGAGATATTCACTCAGTTCATTATCTCGCGCGCCGAGCACATTAAAGATCATCTGGCAACGGAAGCCGTCGACTTCATAGTCGGAGTCGACAACGGCCACGTAAAATTCGCAGCACGGCCCGCGCGGTAAGCCGGTTGCGCGCCTCTCGTTCTGTTAGTTGTCGTTTTTGGTTAGCACTGCCTGCGCGATTTGAAGCAAAGCCATGATGCGCATCTCCGGGCGTTGGAACTCTTCTGCGACCGATTTCGCTCGATCAAAATCATATCGCGAGAGCGATCCCAGCCTCTGCGCTGACTCCCGGGCCATCTCATTCAACGAATTGCCGCCGTTGATAACAAGCTCGTTATTCCTGAAGTACTGTTGAATATCGAATCCACTCAAGACAAGCGCGGCGACTGCAAGCTCGTTGAGTTGACTTATCGTTCTCTCGACAAGCTCGGCGGACCTGCCCAAATTAAGTTGTTCGTAAGCAGTCGCTATCTGTAGCCGGGCCCTGAGCTGCTCATAGCTCAGCGCTCGATCTCCCACCAACGCCTCGGCTTCGCCGAGAAGCTCCAGCGCCATAGGCTTGTTGCCGTCGGTCGCAACGGACGTGGCCATCTGGGCTAACAAAGCTGCGCGTTCTTCGATGGGGAGGCGAGATAATAAAGAGCGAGCTTCGGCTATTTTTTGCTCGGATTGAGCACGCTGGAATGATCTGCGCACCAGATTCAACTCCATCTCGGCGCGCTGTCTCGGATCAGAAATCCTCTCCATAACTTGATGCGCAACGTCGGCATTGTCCTGACCGATTGCCCTCCAGGCTGCCTGCTGAAGGAGGCCTTCCGAAACTCCGGGTGGCGCCGTCTTAGCGGCCTGCATCAGCTCTTCGGCTGTTCCGGTTTGACTGAGTTGTTGGTATTTCGCCCAGGGACCTTGTTGCGCCTCGCTGCTCTTATCAAACTCGGCAATCTTCCGGGTGAGCGCTGAAAATTGACCAGACGACAGCTTTTCAACATCGGGCAGCATCGGCCTTAGCTGTTGAATGATCCCAGGCAACTGTCCCGGATAAGAACTAAAATATGCGCCTCCATCAATGATGCGAGGGTTGAGCCCATTGCTCGCGTCAGACGATCCGCTGTTCAAAACTTCGTTGATGATCATGCCGCTGAGCTCGCGCGCTGTATCCACATTCAGATTTGCCAGAGAAAGACCGGATGTTGGTCGATAGAGTGGCTGCTCTGGTGCAGCGCGGTTTGTTTCAATCCAGTTGCGCAATAGTGTCAGCGCAATGTAAGGCGCAGCCTGACTCCTGCTCGACTCACCGCTTCGGAGTTGTTTCATTATGTCATTGAGGAAGGTTTCAGCGGCCGCCTTGTCCTGTGAGTTCAAATTGTACAGGAGACTTGTCGCATCCTGGCCGAGCCCCAATTTCAAGGAGTCTTCACCCACCATCAACGCTGTTTTTGGGTCCCTTGCGGCGACCTGATTTGCGAGCCTCATTTCAAGCTGCGATTCGAAGTTCGGCTGCCAATACGGCTGCTCGCGCGGAATCGGCGGGCGGGTCGCCCTCAAGAAATCCAGCGCCAATCCGGCATCGTGGTTAGCCGCAACTTGTAAGATCTCCTGCCTTAGTTGCTGCGGAAGTTGCGCAAGGTAGTCGCGGTCCCGCCCCTCGTCCGCCGAGGCAGTGATCTCCTCGAGGCCTGTCGCAGCCTGCTTAAAAAGCAAGCGCGCGCGCTTTTCATCGCGCGGCCAAATCGAATCGGCCAATGCTATGGATATGCGAACTCGATTCTCAGGCAGTCTCAGGGACTCGGTTTCCCGGATGATTTCGTCGACAAGGACGAGCGCTTTCTTGTCGCGCTCTTCACGGGCCTTTTTCTCGTCAGATGATTTGGATGAAGGCTGCCCGGATACCGATTGAGCGGGCGCGAGTGAAATGACGATTGAATAAAGAAGCACAGTTATCAGAAATGAGCGTGCGAGCTTAGAAATCATCTGTCGATTCATAGTCACTCCTTCATAGGTCTCGAGGTCATTGCCGGTCGCCGACCTGCGGTAAGCGTGGTCGAGGTTTCTCGATTCTTAACACGCGGTTGCTTCAAAGATGTTCCGATGCCCGGAGACAAAAGTGGTTGCTTTCTGTTCAGAGAACGTGTCGAGAGAGTGCGCTTGCTGAGATTGTTGATTGAGATCACGGCATTGCGCCCCGAATCCCACCGACGCAAGACTATGTGTTGAAACTTCCTCGGCGTTCGTCGGATTCCTCAGGTCAAATGCTTCATTACACTAGCGCTGATTGACTACGAGGCTAGGCGGTAAGCTGGTTGACGAGAGGCTCCGGGCGCAACGGCAGCGCCAAAAAGAAAGCCCCGCTCCGAAGAGCGGGGCCCCGTCATGCGCCTGATCGGAAGTCTACAGTCTTTTCACTGCTTCTGCCTGAGGTCCCTTCGGTCCCTGAACGACTTCGAACTCGACAGTCTCCCCCTGCTTGAGCGACTTATAGCCCTCCTCCTGTATGGCCGAATAGTGAACGAACACGTCGGCTTCGCCGGGTTGCTCGATAAACCCGTAGCCCTTTGCGTTGCTGAACCACTTGACCTTGCCGTGTGACATCGACATGAATCCTCCTCCGAGTCTCCGACGTTTTGGGAATCCTGGGCAGCTTGTGTCATCGGTATGCTCTTGCGGCTATTCTGAAGGCTTGAGAACAAAAAGCCGCGAAGCGACGCTCGCTCCGTCGCGAACGTCCCTTGCGGCTTCTTATCAAGCTTTCACTTGCTGCCCAAGACTTCTCGTCGCTGTGGTCAATACTCCAAGCTGTCTGCTTGAAGCGGGCCGCATAGTAGCGCAAGGCCCAAACAGAGTCAAGAAAAAACGCACTCGGCAGCCCGTACTCCTGTTTCGCGCGTAGCCCCGCGCTTGAAATTCCCGCCGGATGCGGCTAGCTTACACGCTTGCCTAACACACACGAGTCTCATCATCCGGACACAAAACCTGAACAAGGAAGAATTCTATGCAACGAGTGATTGACGCCTGGCAAAGTCCAAGCCTGAATAGTCGTATGGAGATTGTGACCTACGGCCACTTTGGTTTCCCGCTGCTTATGTTTCCCACGGCGGCGGCAGATTATCTGGAATACGAACGCTTCTATGTGATTGACGCGATCAAGGACTCGATCGAAGCCGGCAAGGTCAAAGTCTTTTCGATAAACAGCATCAATCGCGAAAGCTGGCTCAACGATGAGCTGCACCCGAAGTACAAAGCGCTCCGTCAGGTGCAATACAACAGCTATATCACCGAAGAAGTTGTGCCCTTTATCTGGAATAGCTGCGAGGGTCGCATAGGGATCATCACCGCGGGCGCAAGCCTCGGGGCGTTTCACTGCGCAAATCAACTTTTCCGCCGGCCCGACCTGTTTGCCGGTTGCATCGCGATGAGCGGCGCGTTTGACATCCGCGGCTATTACAAAGGCGACTACTACGACGACAACGTGTTCTTCAACAACCCGGTTGACTATCTGCCGGGACTCGAGGGCCCGGGACTGGAGGCGCTTCGGCAAAAGGATCACATCCACATCGTCACCGGGCAGGGGAACTACGAGAACCCCAACGCATCGCGAAGATTGGCAGGCATTCTTGCCCAGAAGAGCATTCCGTACGAGCTCTCGCTGTGGGGTTACGAATGGCCGCACGATTGGCCGACCTGGCGCGCGATGATGAAATACTATGTCGCGGAAAGATTCTAAAGAGGCGGTGAACGGCGAAATGAGCACGCTCGGCGGGCAAGTGGCAATAATCACCGGGGCTTCGGCGGGAATCGGGGAAGCGTCGGCTCGCAGGCTGGCTCGCGAAGGCGCAACCGTAGTGATAAACGCGCGGCGAGCCGATCGGCTTGAAGCGTTGAAGCGCGACATTGAAAGGGCCGGCGGGCGCGCGCAGGTTGTTGTGGGAGACATCACAAATGAACAGGATCGCGCGCGGCTGGTACAAGACACGCTGGACGCGTTTGGACATATCGACGCGCTTGTGAATAATGCCGGCTGGGGGCAGCGTGGTCCGATCGAGCTCGTTCCCCTTGATGCAATCCGGCGGAACTTCGAGACGAACCTTTTCTCGCTGATCGCTCTCACTCAACGGGTTATTCCGGTGATGCGCAAGCAGAGGAGCGGGCGAATCGTCAACATTAGCTCGGTAGCCGGAAGAATCGCCCGGCCGCTGTCGTCGGTCTACGATGCCACGAAACACGCTCTGGAAGCCATTTCGGACGGGCTGCGAGGCGAGCTTGCTCCGTTTGGAATCAAGGTCGTGGTGATCGAACCGGGATTTATCATCACCGAGTTTTTGGGCGTAGCCAATGAGGAAGCTCGAGAGATAATCGAGCACGCCGGTCCGTACGCGGAGACGTTCGAACGGGTAGCAGCCGGAACGCAACGGTTAAGAAAACTGGCTGGCCGTCCCGAAGACATTGCCGAGCTGGTCTTCAAGGCTGTTGCCGCCGCCAGCCCACGAATCCGCTACGCGGCGCCAGGACATGCTCGGCTGGGGCTTGCCCTGAAACGACTGCTACCGGCGCGTCTTTTCGACTACGTTCTGAGCAGATAGGCGACCAAAAGCGATGCTCAAATCGACGTTTCTCTATCTATCAAAAAGCGAAGGCTTCAAAAACTTTCTCACTCGCTTCAAATCCTTTAACAATGTGACCAGGCGATTCGTAGCCGGCGAAGACCTCCCGGACGCAGTCGAGGCCATTCGTCAGCTCAACCGGAAGAACATCAGCGCTTCCTTTGATCATCTCGGCGAGTCGATTACCTCTGAAGCCGCGACGCGTATTGAAGTCGACGAATACGTGCGCGTGCTCGACAGCATCGAAGAAAACAAGCTCAACTCAAACGTATCGGTGAAGCTGACACAGCTTGGCCTGGATATCGGTCTGGACGTGTGCTACGCGAATACGCGTACGATCGTCGAGGCTGCGCTTCGCTACAACAACTTTGTTCGCATCGATATGGAAGACTCGTCCAAGACCGAGGGTACGGTCGAGGTCTTCAGACGGTTGCGAAGCGAATTCGATAACGTTGGCATAGTTGTTCAGGCTTATCTCTACCGTACCGAAAGCGACATAGAGAGCTTGTTGAAGATCGGCGCGAGGATTCGTCTTTGCAAGGGGGCCTACAAAGAGCCGCCGTCCGTCGCGTTTGCCGGCAAGAGTGATGTCGACGCCAACTTCGTCAAGCTCACCAGGATTCTTTTGAGTTCGGGAATCTACCACGGCATCGCGACTCACGACGAGAACATGGTTAACGCGGCTCGCGAGTTTGCTGACGCTGAAGGTATATCGAAAGACAAGTTCGAGTTTCAGATGCTCTACGGCATAAGGCGCGACCTGCAGGAACAACTGGTTCAGCAAGGCTATCGGATGCGCGTCTATGTTCCGTACGGCCGTTACTGGTATCCGTATTTCATGCGGCGACTGGCGGAGCGTCCCGCCAACGTATGGTTCGTGTTGCGGAATGCGCTTAGACGCTAACGCAGCTGCGTGAATGTACTAACCCGGGTGCCTAATCCGGAGGTCAATCAAAAAAGCCGCTTCGATCGAAGCGGCTTTCTTGATGCTGAATAAGATTGAAGATTTCAGATTACGTCGAGAGACGATATTCTCTAACTGCTCCGTCGGAAACCGGAGCCTTCGTGTTAGCGGCCCGCTTCTGCGCGGCCGGAGCCTTTACCGGCGCCTGCTTGATTATCTCAAACGCCTTCTTGAGCTGAACGTCTTCGACCGGCGGCGGCTTCGGTGGTGTCACCTGCGGCTGTTGCTGATCGGGCTTTTCCTCGCCGTCGTCGTCGTCATCGCCGTCAGGCAGGATCACTTCGGCTTCGACCGGGCGATCAACTTTCACCGTCGGGTTGATCGGCTCTTCCATAAATGCCTTGCCCGTTGCGGGCGCGTACTTGGCCGTAGTCATTAACAGCGCTCCGCCATCTGAAAGCGAGAACATCTGCTGCTCTGATCCCGCGCCGAACGTTCGCTCGCCAACCAGGTCGCCGCGTTTCTGATCTCGCACCGCGGCAGCGATGATCTCGGCCGGCCCGGCGGTGCTGCGATCGATCACAACGACCAGCGGTCCGTTGAACACGACCTTTGCGGGATCTGCTGTGAACGTCTGGGTTTCCTTGTCGCCCTTGCCCAGCACTCGTGCAAGCGTGCCCGAACCGGCGAACAGGTTCGCCACCGCGACGCCCTCCTGGACTTTTCCGTTAGCCGCGCCGCGCAGATCCAATACGATCTTCTGAGCGCCCTTTGATACCAGATCGCTCACTGCGCTCTTAACATCGGCAGCCCTGCCGTCCGCCAGAGTCGTCAGCTTCAGGTATCCTACGCCCGGTTCTTCTATGCGAGATTCGATTGCCGGTTGCGCAAGCTTCGCTCTGGAGAGAGAGACTTTGCGCGATTGTCCCTGGTGCAATATGCGAACGTCGACCGTACTCCCGGTTTGACCGCTGAGCAGTTGCTCGATGTCATAGAGACTAAGATCGCGAGATGGAACCTTTCCTACGTACTCGATGAAATCGCCGGAGCGAACGCCTGCCTGTTCAGCGGGCGAGCCCTTGAGCACCGCAACCGCATAAGCGTAGCCGCCCACCTTTGAAAGGAGCAGCCCTGTCTCCGCGCGATTCGCCTTCGGGTCGTACTGCTTAACCTGCTCGGGCGTGAGATAAGCGCTGTACGGATCAAGCCCTTCGGCGAGGCCGCGGAGGCTGCCGATCCTCACTTTTTCAAGATCTGGCTGATCGACGTAGTCGCGTATGATGTGGCTGAGGACCTCATCGAAAATTTGAAGCTGGCCGTATTGGCTGCCGCGCGCGACCACCTGCCCGGACTTCGACATGAAGCTCCCGACGATGGCGTAGAAGGCAATGATCGTAGAAAAGACGACAATGGCGATCTTGGTTTTGAACCGCATCTGATGCTCCTTGCTGGGCGTTAGCAGAATCCATATTAACCCGCGCGAAATGTCCGGCGCAAGGATTAGCGAAGGCGAGGGGGAGACGGGGCGAAGGGGAGACGGGGCGACCTGGCGACGGGAGACGGGGAGACGGGGAGATATGGAGACAGGGAGTCGACTTTCGCCCGGTCGCCCGGTCGCCCCGTCTCCGCTTCACCGCCCTTTGACACCTCGCGAGCCCACTTCCTATACTTTTCATCAATGCGCGTGCTTGCCATCGACCTCGGCAGTAAGAATATCGGAATTGCTGTTTCGGATGCCCTGGGCCTCTCGGTTCGACCGCTGGACACCATGCGAAGATCGAGCGACGCGAAAGACGTTGCGCGACTGAAGCTCATCGTCGACGACCTCGAAGCCGAAGCAGTAGTAGTCGGATTGCCGTTGAGGATGGACGGAACGATTGGAGACGCCGCTGCGGCAGCCATACGGTTCGCGGAAAAGCTTCGCGCGCGCGTTGGCGTTGAGGTCTCTACGCAGGACGAGAGGCTCACGAGCTACGAAGCCGAACAAATGATGTCTGAAAGAGGGTATTCGAGGACCAAGCGCCGCGCTCGATCAGACGAGTTCGCCGCTATGATAATCCTGCGTGATTACCTTGCTGCAACGCGGACCGAGGAACCGGCATCAACATAGCCTGCGCGAAGGGGAATTCGGCAAACACTTCATATGACTTCTTCCAGACGGCGACCTCTTAGACGCATAGCACTGCTGCTGTTGATCCTGATCATTGCTCTTGGTGTGTTAGCAATATGGGCGAGAAAGACCGCTACGACTCCGGTCGAGCACGACTCCGCGGACCGAATAGTTACCATTGATCCGCGCACCGGAACGCAGGGGATCGTCGATCGTTTGGCTGAAGCCGGCATCGTGCGTCACCCGCTGGCGTTGAAGATTTATCTGCGAGCCACCGGGCGCGGGGGCAGTCTTAAAGCTGGCGATTACAAATTCGCGTCGCCGATCTCCCCGCTGCAAGCTTTCGATAAGATTCGGCGCGGCGAAGTCTTCATCGAACGCGTGACCATTCCCGAAGGCTATAACAGGTTCGACATTGCTGAGACGTTCGCTACAAAGACTGGCAAGGCCACCGCCGATGAGTTTCGCCGCTTGATGGATGATCAAACGCCGATCCTGCGAATAGCGCCAACCGCGCGCAACCTCGAGGGCTATCTTTTTCCCGACACCTACAACTACAACACCAGGACTACACCCGAAGAATTGATTCACATGATGGTCAATCGCTTCGAGGAAGTATTTACCCCGGAGTGGACGATGCGAGCGCGCCAGCTTGGATTGACGGTCAATCAAGTAGTCACGCTGGCTTCTATAATTGAAAAGGAAGCAAAGGTGCCCGATGAACGCCCGCATATGGCGTCGGTTTTTTTCAACCGCTTGAAGCGGGGGATGGCGCTCGGGAGTGATCCTACTTTTATTTATGCGGCCATTCTTGCGGGTGATTATGATGGGAATCCCAACCAGCCGCGGCATCGCCAGCGGTTCTCGCCTTACAACACGTATCTGGTTTCGGGGTTGCCTCCGGGGCCAATCGCTTCACCGGGCCGGGCGTCATTGGAAGCTGTGCTCTATCCACTCAAAACTGACGACTTGTACTTTGTTGTGAACGGAACGGAAGGCCGTCACAAGTTTTCGAGAACAGCTTCTGAGCACGACGCCGCAGTTGAAGTGTATCGCCGTCAGCAGCGCGAGCAAAGAGAGCAGAACGCTAACCACTAGAGTTCCACGAAACTGGAATGAGGCTCACTCACCGCAACTCCGGCGGACGTTCGCTCAAGCGGACGGGCACGGTCATCTTGCCGCCTGCCCGCAGTATCTCGACGTCAACCGATTGCCCGGGCTTCTTGTCTTGTAGTGCGTTCTGAAGGTCGTCGGTGCTCGTCACCTTCTGTCCATCAACTGTGAGAACCACGTCTCCGATTTGTTGAAGCACGATGCCGCCCCAAATCGACTCGCGCACCACAGCTCCTCGAAGCCCAGCCGTAGCCGCGCCGCTCCCGCGAGTCACATCGCCTACGATTAGGCCCTGCTCAACCGATAAGTTCATTCCGCGAGCGATACGCCGGTCAAGCGGCATCGTCGTAATCCCCAACCACGGGCGCGAGACGTAGCCCTTGCTCAGCAAGTCCGGAATGATCTTCTTGGCTATATCGACCGGGACTGCGAATCCGATTCCAATCGAGCCGCCCTGTTGGCCGTTGCCGCTCGTACTGTAGATCGCGGTGTTGATTCCGATCATTTCGCCTTTGGAGTTCAGTAGCGGCCCGCCGGAGTTTCCGGGATTGATCGAAGCATCAGTTTGAATCGCGCCTTGAATTGTTCGCCTCGAAGCCGGATCTCGAAGCGGACGTTCGAGCCCACTAATGATCCCTGTCGTTAATGTGCGCTGAAGCCCAAAAGGGTTTCCGATCGCGAGCACTTTCTGGCCGACCTGCAACCCCGACGATGAGCCGAGCGGGACCGCGGTGAAGCGATGCCCGCGCGGAACGTCGACCTTGATCACCGCAAGATCGTTATCCCGGTCGGTGCCGACAACCGTTGCGGGATACTTATCGTTTTCAATTTGCACTTCGAGCTTGGTCGCGTTTTGAACGACGTGGAAATTGGTTAGGATGTCGCCTTTGTCATCTATGATCGAACCGGAGCCGGTTCCTTCGGAGGGAAACACTCCCCAGTAACCTTCTTGAAGAACGGTATTAGTGATGTTCACTACGCCGGGACTGACTGCTTTGTAGATCTCGATGTTGTTCTGTTCATCGGTGGCGACCGTTGGGTCTGCAATGGCGACCGGTTCGACCGGCGCCGAGCGATGCTCCAGAATTCGTTGGGCGCACGCGACGATTACTCCGGCGAGCAATGCCGAGAACAGCGCTACTGAAACCAATTGTTTAGCCGAGACCTTATACATAGTCAGCTCCTCCTTCGAGCCTGATCACATTCTGATTACTTCTGATTACAACGATAATGTTAGTCGAAACCCGGTAAATCATCCAAGGGGCGTTGTGCGAATGGGAAGAAGAATGGTTCTGGGAGAGACAATTAGACGGTGCTGTGAACACCAACGCGCGCGATTGAGATTCTTTGTGGACTCGCGCATGCACATTGTGTCGAGTCGATGCCTGTTTTTACCTATCAGGGTGGTTGGTTTACTCTCGCACGAATTACGTGGACTAGCGCTTAGCTTGCTCGACGGTGTAGTGAACTCTTCGCTCGACCCACGTTTTTCCGCCGTCCGCAGTATAGAGATTCAAGCCCGAAAACCCATCTAGAGCAGACACCATCCAGCCCTCGCTAGAGTCGATGAAATACAGCAGAGGCGCGTTCACGTCGAGCGAATTAGCGACAGTGGTCCAGGTCTTCCCGGCGTTTCGCGTATGATGCAAGCTGCGTCCGTACCTTGACTCGATCCAAAACTCACTGGGTCCAATGAACTGCGCGCGCACAAGTCCAGGCTCCTTAAAGCTCTTGAGAACGGTCCAGGACTCACCTCCAGTTTTCGTTTGGAAAACTACTATTTGCTTAGAGGAATCGTTTCGGTTCTCTTTGGATGCTTGCGCAACAATGAATCCGTGGCGGGGAGTAAAAACTTTGACATCGAAAAAGTCAACGCGCATGGCACCCAAGTCCCGGATCAGCTTGGCCAGAGCGGCCCCTTGGGACCGCCAGCTCACTCCACCATCGGTGGACCGGTAGACCTGTCCAAGTTCCCCGACTATCCATCCGTGAAGCCTGTCGCTGAAGTCAAAAGTCTTTAGGAACCCTTTGAACTGATCGCCGACCCATCCGGGGCCTTGAAGTTTGTACGAACGCCAGGAGTTGCCGGCATCCTCGGTGCGCAATAGTTCACCATCAAAGCCGGAAATCCATCCATGCTGAGGATCGATAAACTGAATCTTGTTGAGATTAGATCCAGTTGGGACCTTCTGCCGTTCCCAGGTCTGGCCTCCGTCGGAGCTTTTTAAGAGGGTCCCGGAAGCGCCGGCTACCCACCCGACCTGATCACTGGAAAAGCTAATATCGAAGAAGTGATCACCAGCAAGCGCCACCTTTCGTGTCCATGATTGTCCGCCGTCAGTAGAGTGTAAGATGACAGACGCATGGTTGCCGAGAAACTCACCCTCAGTACCTATCGCCCATAAATTGCGGCGGCCAACGCTGCTGAAACCGAGAAAGCCGCCTTGCACAGGTTGAGCTGTTTGTGCTTGCCGGCTGATTTCTGCCGAGTTCCTATGACCGATGGATGTCCGAGAGGTCATAAAACTGGCCGTTCCGGACGGTAGCGATGCAGGGCAACTGAGCACCAGGAGTGCTATCGTGATAAATCTCATAACAGGCGGAACCAGTCGCCACTCCTTTCACTGAACATCGGGGAATGCCAGGTCTTTGAAGCCGTAGAGTTTGCTGACACAGGAGTGGATGACTATGTCAGTGAGGTTATGCGACCCATCCACCTGGTCGTTCGTCTTACTAAAGTCCACGTCGTGCTTCCCAGTGAGATGAACCGCCTCGTGGATCAGCACAACCGCTCGCGAGAGGAAGATATTAATATGCGCGCCGCCCGAAGCATTGAAGAAGAGAGGAAATATATAGATATCTCCGTCTGTAAGGCCACCTGCTCTCGGAATCACAATGGCCGGGATGCCAGGTCGACTCTTAAACGTTGAAGCGTCCGGGTCCTCGGTCGTATCGCCGTTAAATATTCTCCACGGATCGCGCATCCTGCCGCCAGAATCGACGGAGTCGGGTTTGGTCAGGATGCGGGACAGTATCTTGCCAACCAGATCGCTATCGATGTTGTTGGCGTCCAAACCTTTCTTACAATTTGAATCCTTCAACAACTTCAGGGCGTTGCCCACAGCCTTGGTCACCGTTGCTACTTGGCCGCTGTTAAATCCGGTCCAAATTCTAGGAAGTCGCTGTGGTGGGTTTCTTTCGAAGATCGGGATGATAATAAGCGCAATCAGGCCATAACAAACTATTTCAGGAACCTCGAGTCCGTCCAACAGGAAGGTCACAGCCCAGGGGGAAAGCCCTCGCCCCTCGCAGTTGAATATGAACAACCCAAGCGGGTCTACGGTATTGATAGGATCGTTCCTGCCATAGCTATATCTGTTCAGGCTCTGAGGAATATCCGTTCTGCCGTTGTCTTTATCGACCGCCTCGAACCTACCGACAGCAAATCGGTCATAACGGTTTATCGCGTTATCGAGACCGCTCTCAGCGTCTCTCTCATAGCTGGTGAAGTGATGCTTGTCTTGCGTACCGCTTGCAGCGAAGTCGTCTCCAAACGGCAAATGAGCTTCACGTCCAAGCACATTGCCGGTTGCATCCAGAATCAATCGGTTGCTGAGCCGGTCGCTCACGAGATATTGAGTTGCGCCGCCTGATGCTTTCGCAATCGTTCGCTTGGCTGCATAGATGTACTCGGTTAGGAGCGCTCCGGCGCCGTCGTGCTCTGACACGACCTGGCTTCCCTCCCAGACGTAAACGGTTGTGCTCGATCCGGCTACTTTCTTATAGCGACGATTATGATGATCGTAAGAGTATTGCGCCGTTCCGCCGCCATCCACATTCACAAGCCGATTCTCGGCGTCGTATTGATAGGCATGTAATCCGTCGTTTGTGACATTGCCCGCCGCGTCGTAAGTGTACGAGCCGTACCACCCGGGAATGCTGAGCGCAGCTATCTGGTTGGTTGGCGCTCCGCCCGACTGCGCCAGCGCCACGTTCTGAATCAGAGTGCCTCCACTTGTGGCGTCCCACACACCGGTTCGATTGGCCCAGCGGTCATAAGCGAAGCGTCGTTGAGCTGATGATCCGTTCGATGTTTGAGCCGACGTAACGAGTCTCGCGACATTGTCATAAGTGTAAGCCGCGCTCTCGGTAGTCGCGTTGATAGAGCCGGTGATCGTCATCAACTGCCCGGCATTGCCGGCGGTTGAGCCCGCGCCCATCTGCCCTGCGGAAGCTTGATAATTGTAGGTAAGATTCATCAATCCGTTCTGAGGTCCACCGCTCTTTGTTGCTGATTGTGAGGCTAACTGTAAACGGTTCGCGTCGTACCCGAATACCTCTGCCACTCCGTTTCCGAGCGTGTCCCCTGTTAGCTGTCCGGCTGCGTTGTAGCTGAGCCCGCTCAGGTAATTTGCGCCGGCTCCATCAGTAAGTGAAGTCAGTCTTCCGCCGCCGTCTCGATTTATAGTTACGACTCGCCCGCTTTGATAGGTAATCTGCGAACGAAGGTCACCAGCCCCGAACAGATAGCTGGTCGTGTAGTTGTTTGAATCTATCGCCCGTGTTATCGAACGCAATCGCTTGTAGGAATCGTAGTCGTAGCTCTCTATACCGGCTGCTAGCAAGGTGCCATTTGTCGGGCTGGAGTTGTTGTTATCGTAGGTGTACCCCATACCCGGCGTGTCCGCAACGCCCGGTGCGAAGTATGTGTTGTAATAAACAGTCCAGAGCCGGTTTAACTGGTCGTAGTTGTACGTTGTTACTACGCCTCTGGCGTCCGTCTTCGTGGCAACGGCGCTGAAATCGGTGTAGGTGAATTTCGTCGTCCAGTAGGTCCCGGTGCCGTCGTCGATCGTAGCGGTCTGCTCTGGGATTCGCTCATACAGCTTTCTTCCAAGGGCATCATAGCTGAACGCCCGAGTCTGATTGCCCTGATTGACGAGCGTCAGCTTGTTGAGCAAGTTATATGTGTAATTGGTTTCCTGAGTGAGATTCCCCGATGAGTCTTGTTCGGTTACCTTCACCATTCGCCCGAGACCGTCCGTCTCGCGCTTGATCTTGCGGTTTACTTGATCGGTAGCAGTCACCGCGGCTCCCACGAACGCACTTTGGATAGTTTGGTTGTCGGGTAATGTTACTAACGTCACCCGACCGAGGGCGTCGTACGCATAAGCCGTTGACGGTCCCGGCTGCCCCCCTGCCGTGAACGGGTTTGTTCGACTGGCAATTCGCCCCATCCCGTCGTAGGTTGTGTTTACCTGTCCATTGTTCGCGTCAACCGTTTGCGTCAGCCGGCCGAACCCGTCATAAGTATTTGTGGTTGTTCCCAGCCCACTCTTGGTGAACCATGCAGTCATCGCCGCATCATTGTAGCTCGCACTCTCGGTCCCCCCGCTTGGCAAGTCCTGCTGGTACAATCTCAGCGCCGCGTCGTAGTAGTAATACCGCTTGCCCAGGTTCGCGAACTCCGTGTATTTCGCCAGCCCGGTGTTGAAATCATAAGTCGTACTTCCCACGAGATGTAGTGCCTGCGGGTCGCCATCGGTCACCGTGGGCGGGTTTGCCCAGTAATCGTTACCCACGTATGTGAATACTTTCTGTTTGCAGCACGACACTTGCTCCTGAAGTAAGTTGCCAAACTTGTCGTACTTTTTGAGCCTCGTCGACAGCGTCGTGTTGGACGCGATATCAATCCATTGAGTCATGCCGGTCACATTGCCGCGATACGTGAAGGTTGTGCCGTATGCAGCCGTATCGTGCCCGGGCGGTTTTGCGAGTCCGTAGCCTTCCATACCGCCGGTGCTAGCGTAGTCATCGTAGATGTTGGCCGTCTTCGCAATCAGTATGTCGTCGGCGTCGTTCAGGTTTTGCAACGCATCGTAAGTCTTTGACTCAGTTACCAGAGAGCGCAGATAGCGGGTTGTGTAATTCGTGTCTGTAATGTACGTGTAGTTGGTTCGCCTTCGCACCTGCCACGCGCCGGCAATCTGAAAACCATAGTCTCGTTTGTTCGTCGGGTTGCCATAAAAATCATAGTCGAAATCGAGTTTGGTCGGCGTGTTTGTATCGTCGTAAGAGATCACCGATTGTGGCTGCACCGAACCTCCGGGGTCGTTGACGTAGGTGGTCACTGTCTTCGACATCGATGCGCCGATGCTGTTTTTGATCTCCGTTTGCGTCACGAGACCGTTGGCTATCGAAGAAGCGTTGGTTGAGCGAGTGAACACGGCTGTGCTGGAATCCGGGCGCGCGACGCTGTAAGTCAAAGTCTGAAACCCAGGTGTATTCGAATAGCTGAATACACCGGTGCTTCCGCCCGGCAGTGTCTCTGTGCGCTGAGTGAAAGCCGGAGCGTCGGTACACGCGGTCGAGCCCGTCGTCGGATAATTGAAAGAGACGCTCGAGCTTTCGACGCCATCGCTGATGACTCCGTTTCCGTCAATTGTCATCTGACGGCGCAATGACACGTTGTAGATCATTCCGTAGTCAGAATAGGTATAGAGCCATCCGGTCGAAGTCCCGGGAAAGTAGACGTGACGCAGAACATTGACGGCTCCGCTTGGCACGTTCTCAACCGTGAGGCCGGTGAAGTTGTAACTGATCGTACGGCTCTGATAATCGAACTGAGCCACGGTTCGAGTGACTGGATTCTGCGCCGTTCCGCCGTAGCCGGGCGCTGTAATCGAGATCAGATTCCCCGAACCGTCGTAGTTGAATTGAATCTGGCGGCCTTGTGTATCGGTCACGTGATCGATAGCAAGCGGCAATGCAGCGCCATACTTGTAGGTGATTCCGACGTAGTTGCCGTTTGAATCTTTGACCTGAGTCGCCACCAGCCGATTGTTATAGGTGGTGATGGTTACCTGAGTCCCATCGTTGTAGTAAAGCGTACCTCCATATACGCCGCTCCGCACGAATGTTATGTGGGAGCCGTCGGTTGTTTGAAGAATTGCGTTCGCGTAAAGGTCGCATGAGCCAAGCGAGTGCGGCGTGCCATCCGGTTCGATCCATACAAAACTGGTGTTGTTCGACGGCCCATACGTGAGAATGCGCCCAAAGCCAATTGAGAAACCTGCGAAGGGAAACCCGCCAGCCGCGCCGAAAGTGACGGCGCTTCCATGACGCGACCACACACGGGTATTTCCGTACAGTATAAGATTAGCTCCAATGCCGCGCCCGCCGAGGGCTATGATCGGAGCCGCGAAGTTGAAGTTGTTGCCTTCAGGTAGAACCGGTCCGAGCGTCGTCGGTTCGATTATTCGATTGCGAGGTGAGCCTACGAGATTGCGAGGCTGACTCCACAATTCATCGTAGCCAAACTCGTTTCCAGTGTAGCCGCCTCCCTGTGCATATGCGGTAGGGGCAAGCTTATCGAGCAGCGACGGCAACAGGCTTCCGACGGGGCCAGTCCCCGGCACGGGCAGGCTTTCTTGATCGGCTTTCCACTCGGCGTCGGTTTGTATCGGTCGTCGCCCCGGTCTTACAAGGATGTTAGCGACGGCGACACCAACGCCGGCCCGGCAGATTATCTGAGTGGGTCCACCCGCGCTCACAAAAGTCGCGCGGCCAGTGTCATCGATCTGAACCTTTGATGAGTCCGAGGATTCCCAATTGAAGACCAGGCCCGGAATAGGCTGTCCAGAAAAGTTTGTTCCGACAGCGTCGAAGATGAGAGATTGGCCCGTGTAGGTCACAAACCTATCGGGAGTCACTCTAATGTGTGCAACTTGCGCGAGCCGATCAGCCAGAGAGTCTTCTGCGGGTTGAGAACTGGAAGTCAGCCATAAGAGCGATCTTAGAACTAGCGGAAGATAACCAATCGGAGCGCCGGTGAAGTCGAGCGCGTAGGCTTTGGCGGTGAATGATGGCAGCGCGATCTTGGCAGGCCAGATCGGTAAACTCATAACCAGCAGCAAACAGACTCCCTTCCTGATAATGCTGCTTCGAAATTGGTGTCTCCTTCTAAAAGTGGAAGTGGAAAACCGATGTGAGATTTTGGAGCGCATGATCGGACCTCCCGCTACTAAACTATGAGGTTGTCCTTGCTCAGGACGACATGATGTGCGCGAGAATACTCTCGTTTAGTAATGCGGTCAACAAAAATCTTTGGTTGGTTTACAGAGGTTCGTTTTGTTGAAGGATGTACCCGAACGGCCTCAGGAAAGGCTGCGCGAGGTACCGAACGATCTTGCGCATCTGTTGGAGATCCCAATCGAGTTAGCTAACCTGCGGTCGTTTTCTCGGCGACGATAATGTAGCTTCGCAGTCCCCCTGCGACTTCTGTTACATCTTTTGAATAAGTCGCTTTCACCGGGCGATGCTCTTTGATCAGGTCGACAAGCTCCTGAACGCCGGCCAATCCGGGTTCCTGATACTCGATCGCCCAGGTCCGAAAATGAGAGGCGGGTCTTAACAGTCGATCGATCGAAGCTAAGTAAGATTGCCTGGATTGAGAAGCGAGAACGTGCTTTGTCTTGCCGTCAGCGTCATCGCTTGCGCCTTTCACCCACGTTTCGCGCCATTCGGATCGCTCCTCCGCGCCGCCCCGATCCAATTGCGAGGAAGGCGCACTCAATAGAAGCAGATCGGCTCGCGCGTGCTTGATGAACTCCTCGACCGGCTGATTGAAGCTGCGATTGTGTGGCTGAGAACCAGGAGCTGAAAGAGCGCGGCCGGCCAGTCTCCAAAACACCGTTGTAAGAGGACGTCTCAACTCGCTAGTCTCGCCGTTGAATGAAAGCGCGTAGTCTCCCGTCTGGAGCCCGAGCATCAAGGCCTGTGCTTGCATTAGCTGATCGTCAATGCGGTCGATGTTGCGGCGAAGGTTGTCCATCCACCAGGAATCGGTTTCGCCAAACCAACGCCTCAGACCAGGGTTCGCGAGTCTGCTGCCCGGAACGTAGACGTCTTCAAGTATGCGAGCGATGATTTCTTCTCCAAGTGGTTCGGTCGCTTCGACCGTGGCGCGCGCAACAGTTCCTGCCCACGCGCGCGGATCATTTGCGAAGATCAGCCTGCCCCACGCCTTCAGGTACAACTCCAGCCGCGCTTCGCTTAAATAAGGGATCGCGATCGAGCGAAAGTCAATCTGTCGCAGCACGCTCGCCTGGAAACCGAGCAACGTCTTTTTGTTATAGCGAGAACCGTTCCACCCGCGCCACTCCGGCGAATTCGAGTGCGCACTATCTGTTGATTGAGCTTGTAACAAAAGCAGTTCAACCCGAGGAAGGGATATGGGCGGCTCGATGTCTCGCGGTGCTGGTTGAAGCGTAGATTCGTTTGCGACAGTCGAGGGAGGCGGCTCCGATGCTTGCTGCGGGTGAATCTCGAAGGGCTCGGCGTCGATCGCCTGGAAATACGCGTTTGGGTATTCGACTGCGACATATGGTTCAGGACCAGGTTCAGAATGCGGTTCAGAGTTGGAGGCAAGCATGTCGGAGGCAAGCACGTCGGAGGATTGATCGATCGCGTCCGACGAGGAAGGCGGAATCGTCGTTGAGGCTTCGGGCGCGGCCAGAACATGAGCTAACGGTTCACCCTCGGCGGCTGATTCACGGACTGTTGACTGCTCGATATCTTGCGCAGGTTGGCGCTCGCTCTGAACAGCCTGCACCTCAGCGACTCGAACAGCCTCCGCCTCTTCGAGGGCGGCTTGCAATTCGTCGAGCAGCGCAAGGAGCGCTTTGACGACATATGGATCGCATTCGACGCCTGCCGATGATGTAAGAGCTTCGATGGCTTGCTGGTCAGTGAGCGCCTCGCGGTAGGGTCGATCGCAAATGAGCGCACTGTAAAGCTCCACTGCTCGCAGGATTCTCGCGCCGATCGGAATGTCCTCAAACGCGAGCATGTCCGGATAGCCAGATCCGTTCCACCACTCGTGATGCCATCTGACGAGCAACTGCGCGTGACGCATCGCGTCTCGTTTGGCCATCTGCTGCTCGCCGATCACCGGGTGCCGCCACAGATCGAGGCGCGCTTCAAACGCGAGCGTTCGCGGAAGTGAGTGATACGAAGGAGACATGGCATACAAACCGATGTCGTGAAGCATTGCGGCTTCGACGATTGCGTCTACGTCCGCGGCAGCGAGCCCGAACCTGCGAGCCAGATGCAAGGCAAGCGCGGCCATCAGGCGGGAGTGCGGTTGAGTGTACTTTTCGAAGCTATCTATTCGATCTGCGAGCCGATTGATGATCTCTTCGCGGGTCTTGCCCTTGGCCGTCTCCACGAGTCCTCCTGGAAGTGGGGTCGGCTGTAACTTACAGGCTTATCTTTGCCTTAGTCAAGGCGAGCGGATTTAAGTTGTTAGGAATTCAGCGGGGGCAAGCCACCCTTCCAGACCTATCATTGTGCGGAGTTCACGCTGACAGCGAACACATGTAAGGGCGGTCCTCCATGGGCGCCCTCTTTGCGGTTCACTTCGATCACCGAAGAGGGGCGCCCACGGAGGGACGCCCTTACATGTCCATAACCTCGAGCATGACTAGGTACTAACTTTAGGCGATGCCTTCGGCGCCAACGGCGCTGGTCGCAGCGCGCTGGCTGAAACACGAGTCACACCAGCCATATAGGATTCCATCGATCAGATGGTAGGCTATTGTGTGCTCCTCGCCTACGGATTCATGACATTGCTTGCACTCCCACGTGCGCTTCAGCATTCCCGTTACCTGTTCCATTATTGCGGCCATACTTGTTTACGAACCTTGCTCGTTATCCTTTTCTTAAAATACGCGGCTTATTAGACCACATCACTTATCAGAGTCCTTCAAACGCCGGCGCCGGGCGCCGGTTCCATTCGTATCTGTTCCGGCGGCAGGCTGAGTTCAACTACGACCTCTTCAACGATATCGCAGGTCTGAATTGCCGAGCAGGCTGGCCGTTGTGAACAACAAAGATGTTTGGATGCACCTCGGCTCAGCAGGAAGAACGGGTTCTAAGTCTTCTTGACCGCGCCTTCCAGCGACTCTCTTGCGAGCATTGCCGCTCCGATCACTCCCGCATCATCGCCGAGTTCGGCGCGTACGATCTTCGCATCCTTGAAATTGATGTCGAACGCAATGTCTCCTGCTGAGCGCCGTACACGGTCGACGAAATCATCGCCGAACGCTTCGATGACTCCCCCTCCCAGAACCACCATTTCGGCGCCAAGCAGATTCAGAATGCTGCCTATTCCGATTCCGATCGATTTAGCGGCGCGATGAATGATCTTTCTCACAAGCTGATCATCCGAGTCATAAGCTGCCTTCAATTCTTTGCCTGATAGCAGATCGTCTTGTTTGACTAGTCCCTTAGATGCAGCTCGGCGCCCTTTTCTTTTTGTTTCGTTTCGAATGTCGCGGCTTATTGCAGTGCGGCTGGCGACCGCTTCGAGGCAGCCGCGATTCCCGCAACCGCAACGCGGTCCTCCGGCTTTAACGATAATGTGACCGACTTCGCCCGCGCCGGTACTGAAGCCTCTATACAACGCGCCGTTCATTATCAAGCCGCCACCGATTCCGGTTCCGATAAATACGCCGAGAACCTCGCTGGCGCCGCGCGCCGCTCCCGTCTTGAACTCGCCGTACAGTCCGGCGTTTACGTCGTTCTCAACAAGGGTCGGGCGTTTGAACTCCTCCGCGAGCCGCGGCCCCAGGGGAAAGTTTTTGAACTTTAGATTGGCGGTCTCGATGATGTAGCCGGTATCAAAGTCGATGGGGCCGGGCGCCCCAATTCCCACCGCGGCGATCGCGGTGGTGTTGATGCCCGCCCTTTCGATTGCTCGATGGCTGGTGTGCGTGATCGTTTGGAAGACCTCTTCGTCATCGCGCCAGCCTTGGGTCTTAGCGCGCGCGCGAGCAATGATGCGACCTTCAGGGTCGAGCACCGCCGCAAGCACCTTTGTTCCGCCAAGGTCTATTCCTAATATGTGTGAGCTCATCGAGGTAGGATTAGAGCACAAAATGCGAGCGCGGTCGATTTCGCGTCTGTCCGACAAGCTGCCAGCTTGTCGATTAGTCTCTGCCGGCTAAGACTCTCGACAAGCTGGCAGCTTGTCGGACTAGACTCTAGTTCGCTCAAAAGCGGCTGAGAGCTTCCTTCAGTTCTTGCGGAGACGCGTTGCCTCCAGAACACACGAGCCCGATTTTCTTTCCCGCAAGCTCACCGCGCATCCGGTAGGCTGCGGCTAGCGGAGCCGCGCCGGCAGCTTCGGCGAGCGAATGTGCTCGCTCGAGCATCCATACCGTCGCTTGCATGATTTCGTCGTCGCTGACCAGAATGAATTCCTTAAGCTGCTCGCCCAAAATTCTCTGTGGCAATTCAAAAGCACTGCCGGTTGCAAGGCCTTCGGCGATCGTTCGATTAGGCGCGTCGACCAGACCTTTCTGGCGCCACGACTCGTAAGCCGCCGGCGATGCTTCGGACTGAACGCCGATGACTCGAAGCTTCGGAGCGATTGCATTCGCGGCGATGCACACGCCCGCCGCGCCGCTCCCACCTCCGATTGGAACGATGATCGCTTCAAGGTCCGGCTCGTCCTCCAGCATCTCGAGCGCCTCGGTTGCAACTCCGGCGATCAGCAGCGGCTCATCGCCGGAGTGAACATAGCGATATCCGTGTTCGCGAGCCAGCGCCTCGCAGTGAATGCGCGCTTCGTCAAAGCGCTCACCGTGCAGGACCACTTCCGCGCCCATACCCTCCATCGCCGCGACCTTTCCGGGATTAGCGGCTTCCGGTACGACGATGCGGGCTTTGACCTCGAACAACCGCGCCGCATAAGCCACCGATTGTCCGTGATTGCCTGTCGACGCCGCGATGACTCCGCGCCGTCGTTCGTCATCGCTGAGTTGAGAAATGAGGTTTACGCCGCCTCGTACCTTGAAGGCGCACACCGGCTGATGGTTCTCATGCTTGATGAAGACGCGTGCGCCGATCAACGCGTTGATCGCGGGATACGAATGCATCGCAGTGCGCTGAAGATAAGGCGCGATCTGCCGGCGCGCCATCAACACATCTTGAAAAGAGGGAATCGGCAAAGGCTTATCTGTGGCAGTCATATCGTATGACCTTTCAGCTAACGGCTGTTCAGCCACTATCCAATGCCGCGAATGAATGAGTCAAGCTGCGGGCAAACACGGACGGGGGATGAACCCACAACGAAGCGCCAGTCGCGACAACCTTTTCAGCCAGTGGTGTATTAAGCGTGTTGGCAGGCAAGCAGTCCTCTGCGTCCTCGGCGCCCTCTGCGTTTTCTTAATCAGTGCCGGGAATCAACCGCAAGGACGCCGAGGACGCAGAGGCGGTGGGCGATTCGTGAGCCACGCATTATTTCCCGCTAGGCTCTTTCACCGATTTGACTTTCAATTGATGGCGACTAACAATCCCGCGAACGGCGTCGTAACTGAAGCTCGAACATGTTGAGAACGTTTGCAATCAAGATTGCCAAGCTCGCCCTGCGGCTGTTGCCTGCTTACCCTGAAGCGGACTACAAGCCTGTCGATCAGATCACTGACGATGTTGCAATGAGGCTTGCGCGTGCAGCCTACGACGATGAGATCGAGTCGGGCTGCGGCTTCCTGAACTACTTTGACGGAAGGGCGAAGCCATCCGGTGAAATGATTCTGGATCTCGGGTGTGGCTTTGGCGGAAGAACCCTTGCGTATCAACGGGTCACAGGCGGGCAATTGGTTGGGTTGGAAATAGACTCGAGAATGGCTGCCCCCGCTCTGCGCTTTGCGAGGTCTATGGAATCCGCCGGAGGATCGACCAGCGCCTCGTTTGCCGCGGGTGTTGGAGAGGCCCTTCCGTTTGTCGACGACAGCTTTGACGCCATTTTGTCCTATGACGTGTTGGAGCACGTCCAGGATCCACGAAAGACGCTGGCAGAGGTCTTTCGCGTCTTGAAGACCGGCGGGGTGTTCCTTGCGGTCTTCCCGCCCTACTTTCATCCGAAGGGCTCGCATCTGGAGGGCTATGCTTCTCGCCTGCCTTACGCCAATCTGGTCTTTTCTTCCAAGACGCTGTTAAGTGCGATCGACGAGTTACTTGACGAGCGAGGCGACGGGTATCGGCCTCAACCGCTTCGTCCGGGTGACAGGCTGTATGGTCTCAATGGACTGACGATTAGAAAGTTTCGGAAGATAACGAAAGACTCGGAGTTTGAGGTGTTGAGTTTCGGATTGCTCCCGCTGCTCAACAAACTGATTCGTCAATACGACAAATGGAAGATGCAATACTACGAGTGGGTTTTCCGGCCGCTGTCGCGCGTTCCGCTATTACAGGAGTTGTTTACCCACCGGGTTGTCGCGGTCCTGCGGAAGCCTCAGCCTCCTGCATCTGCGAGATGATCTCCAGCAAGTCGCGGAGCGTGATGGGATAGACAACCTTCGCCGCCGCGAGTTCGGCTACCGTCTTGAAATGGTTTTCGAGTGTGTCACGTTCCGTTTGAAGCTGAGTGTCTGACTTCGCGGGGTGTTCAGTAGAGGCCTGACCCTTTTGAAGCGAACCAAGATGATAGACAGAGACGATCACCGCCATCTCGCCGGGAGCCGAGTTGGAGAGCTTGTTCAGATCGTGAGGAAGAACGGGGTTAATGTAGCCGCCCGGACCCGCCGTCGGGGAAACTTCGAACAATCGGTGCTCGCCGCCGAGGACGGTTGCAATGTTGTGACCGGGATCATTTCCTACCCTGAAATCCGCTTCCCCAAAAGTACCGGTTGAGAGTCCTGAATTCGCAATCAGCCCGGATTCACTCAAAGCGTAGAAGTACAAAAGCGTATCCTGGCTTGTGGCGCCATGATCCCAGCCGCCCGGTCTGAATGCCAGAATCTGTTTCTTTCCCGGGTAGAGCGTCTTCTCGAGAAACCTCTTGCCATAAGTAAGGCTGGCTACCAGGTCGCGATAGCCGCGGCGATAGAATGATTGAAAAAAGAAACTCTTTCGTTGTCGATACGTCTGCGCCTCGGCGAGCCCCGATTCTTTGATGTGGACTTTTTCTTCTGCCTTCAAATAGTCCAGCAGCGCCGAATCAAGGAGCCCGTGCAGGTGAAGCTGGCAATCATCACCGCGGCCGATCATCCGCGCCAAATCGTCGATCATTGAACGGCATTGCTGCCTGGTTGCGGGATCATTCGAAAGAAACGCGGGCGCCAGCGCATTCGCGTCAACGAAATGTGTCCAGGGAATGCCGTGTTTCGAGCTTAGTTCGGAGGCGAACTTCAGCACGTCTCTGATGCTTTCAAGATCGGAAGCCGAACTTACTTCCGGCTCGAAGTCTTCGGTCAACAAGTAGAAAGCCTTGTATGACCCGTATGGCTTATCGGCTCGCCGCGCGAGGTGGAATTGCTTCACGAACGGATATGAGAAGGGATTTTCGGGGCCGGCGCCGTGAGTGGCAGTGTTCTGCGCGGGCTGTTTTGAACAAGCTCCCGCTCCGAGGACGAGAGATAGCGCAATCAGGAAGAGTGTTGGGCCTTTGAAGCGTTCCACTGTTCGCCTCGAAAGTAGAAAAAGTGATGATAGCCGGTGCCGTACACCGCCGGCAACAGCGTCCTCAAGTCTCGCTGCACTTTCTCGGTGAATTTTGCGAACAACTCCTCGGAGATCAAACTTGTATCAAGCCTTATGTCCCGGTAGCTCGCTACGGTTCCATCCTTATTCAGAAACTTTAATCCGAAGGTTGGGTCGTACAAGTGCCAACCTTCATTGTAGAAGACTTCGACCACCGCGTGAGTGCCAGGCGGTTGCTTGCCATCGCTCGTATGAATTGCTCTCGCTCGGTAGCCGCCGACCTCGAGCAACGTTTGCATCGCAATGCTCAGATGGCCGCAGTATTCGGAACCTCCTTCGAGCACCCGGCGCGGCGATCCCAACTCCCATTGGGTTTCGTTGTAGTTTAGTTTGCACGCAACGTAGCTGTATACAGCGTCGATCTTTTCTTCGTCGGACTGCTTGCCTACGGTCAGCTTGTCGTAGAGATCCTGATAGTAGTCCTTGTTCTCGTAGTCAAAATCCTGAACATTGAAGGAGTTGACTCCGATCAACGAGGCGAGTTCAACCTGTGCACCTCGACTGACGTCTAACTCTCCGACGCTAAAGACTCCGCTCTCCGGGTACTCCTCAGGCCCGGTTACTTTGAGTAATCTTCCAACCGAATCGTCCGTTGAAATCACAAGTTCGTAGCGGGCCCTCGGGTACCACATCTCGAGAGGTAAAACAAATTCTCCATTGTTGTCTGCAAGCGTGGCCCAACCCGACCGCGAGTCAAGAGCCTGAATCTGCGCGGCTGGAGTGCTCAGTCGTCCCGTTATCGACATCAATCCGGGCTTCTTGCCTCGCCATCTAGCAAGCCGTATTTCTGATTTGACGACGACTCTCTTTAAAGTGTGGTTGAGCTTAGCGGACCAGGGAAGCCCCGGAAGAAAGATTACTAACAGCGCAACCGACACTACGAGAGAGATGATGGCGGTGCGTTTGGATCGGAGGCGCATAAGGTTGTGTTTACCTCATGTGTTCTCGATCGATCAAATGCTTTCCGGGAACGCAGCGGGATGGCCCGCGTTTAGAAGAGACGTGGCAAACGGCGCTTCACAAAGTACCGCAAAGCTCGCAAAGGGTTTCTTCACCTTATCGGCTCGTTAAGACGAGTTCGGTTACTCCGTGGCCGCCGCTCTCTGCCATCAAAAGATCTCGCTAGAAAAGAGGGCGGTCGCGGAGGACCGCCCTTACAGGACACTAGTTGGCGGGAGCACTTGTCACTGGAAAGAGCGTCTGCAAGAATAGTGCAAGGTAAGTTTCAAGAGATGCCGTCACCGTAGTTCAAAGCCCCGTGCGGCCCGAACGCGCAGTTTCAATCGTGGACTTCCGCGAGCCGATTCCTGCTTCTCATTAACCGAATGACAACACCTCACGCAGCAAGGATTAATGGCCCGCCAGATCGGCTGTGGGTGATTCTGCTTTGCTTCTTCGCTTCCGGAATGAGCGGCCTGGTCTATCAGGTTATCTGGGTGCGCGAGTTGGTGCTCGTGTTCGGTGCAACGACATTTGCAGTCAGCACCGTGCTCACCGCTTTCATGGGCGGCCTCGCGCTTGGCAGTTATTACTTCGGCCGCCGGTCTGAAACGGTCGCGCGTCCACTCAGACTCTACGGGTTGCTCGAGATTGGAATCGGCGCGTACGGACTCGCAGTGCCGCTGATCTTTGCCACGCTCCCACTTGTCTATCATTCGCTGCTGGGCCGGCTGCAACTCCCATTCTTTTCGTTGAGCATCGTCAGGTTTGTGTTTGCCACTCTGGTTCTGATTGTTCCGACTGCGTTAATGGGCGCGACACTGCCGGTGCTGGCGAGTTTTTATTCACGCGATGCGGCGCGAATAGGTTTTCGAGTCGGGTCATTGTACGCGCTGAACACGTTTGGCGCGGTGCTCGGCGCCGGAGCCACCGGATTTGTGTTGATCCCTACTTTGGGGATGAACACCACGACCGCAACCGCGGCATCGATAAACATTCTTCTCGGTTTGGTTGCGCTGGCAATCTCTCGCAAAGCCGAAGCTGCGCCCGCGAAGCATGCCGCTGCCCTTGATTTGGCCGACGACCCGCTCCCACAGAAACGCGCGCGATCGCCGGTTAGCGGAGATAGTGGGATTGGCCCGCGACAAGTGACCGTAGTAGTCGCCGGATTCGCGGTGAGCGGATTCGTTGCGCTCGCTTATGAAGTGATCTGGAGCCGGGTGCTTGCCTTGATAATTGGCTCGTCGGTCTACGCGTTCAGCATAATGCTGACGACTTTTCTGATAGGGCTTGCAGCCGGAGCGACGCTGGCATCGCGGTTGGCTGACAGGATTCGCAGACCGGTGTTGATGTTTGGAATCATCGAAGCCGCCGTGGGCGTCACCTCGCTGATGGGAGCGTACCTCTTTAACGATCTGCCGTATGTCTTTGTGCAGCTCTATCGTTGGGTTGATAGCACTTCGTTCGGGCTCCTCCTGTTTGCGCGATTCATGATCGCGGCGTTTGTGATGATCATTCCCACCTTCTTGTTGGGCGCGCTGTTTCCGCTCGTTGTTCGAATAGTGTCGAGCGGCAAACAAGCGCGGACCACCGGACGAACCGTGGGCGATGCTTATGCGGCCAACACGGTCGGAGCGATAGCCGGTTCCTTTGCCAGCGGGTTCGTATTGATTCCATGGCTTGGACTGCTCGGCAGCATGAGGCTCTGCGTAGCGCTCAACTTTGCGGTGGCAGGCGTCGCCTTCGTTGTGTCCAGAGATCGTCCCCCGAAACAGCGGCGGCGGCCGCGATCACATGCCGCCGCTACCATCGGTGTCGCAGTCTCCGCGCTTTTCATTATTGCGGTAGTCCTGATCGAGCCTCCTTGGGATCCGGAAGTAATGTCCAGCGCGGTCTATCGCTACGCTCCGTCGCTTACGGACAAGAGCAGGCAGGACTTGTTTGACTTTCTAAAGCGTGGCCAGGGCGAAACCCTCTTTTACAAAGAAGGCATAACCGCGACCGTTGCAGTTCAGCGCCAGAGCGGTGGGCGCGTGCTCAAGGTCAACGGCAAACCCGAAGCTTCGACTGCCGGTGATATGCCTACGCAGATTCTGATCGGCGCTCTTCCGTTGCTCGTGCGTGATCGAACCGACGAAGTCTTGTTGATTGGCCTGGGAAGCGGAGTAACTCTGGGCTCGGTTGAACAGTTTCCCGTCAAGCGCGTCACTTGCGTCGAGCTCGAGCCGGCGGTGGTCGAAGCGTCGCGGCACTTCGAGGACATCAACAACCATCCGCTCGATGATCCGCGACTGAAGATGGTCTCAAACGACGGCCGCAATTTCATCTACACCACGGATCAGAAGTACGACGTGATCGTGTCAGAACCGTCGAATCCCTGGGTGACCGGTGTTGCGAACCTCTTCACGCTCGAGTACTTCAAGCGCGGCGCGGAACGATTGAAGGACGACGGCCTTTTCAGCCAGTGGCTTCAGATATACGAGATGGCCCCCGAGGACGTGCGCACGCTGATCGCTACCTTCAGAGCCGCGTTTCCTCAGGTCTATCTTTTCCGCGGCGCGGAAGGCGACCTGATGTTGTTGGGAAGCAAGAGCGAACGTCGGTTGAACCTGTCGGTTCTTCAATCACACTTCGACCAGCCGAAGCCCGGCGCGGACCTCAAGCGAATCAATACCACGAGGCCGAGCGATATTGTGTCGCGATTTTATCTGGGCCCCGAAGAAGTGACGGCTCTCTCCGCGGGCGCCCGGCTCAACACCGACGACAACGCGTTGATCGAGTTCAATGCGCCGCGCCGGGTCGGCACGGCGGAAGAAACAGTAGCTCGAAACCTGAAGCAGTTGCTTTCGTATGCTGCGTCACCGTTGCCGTATCTCGACGGCGGCGCCTCGCTTGCCGGTGGTGAAGCCGTTCTCTTAACCGAGGCCGCGCTGGGCGCAGTCAAACGAAGCGACGAGGCGCGAGGTGAGCAGTTCGCGCAGTACTCGCTCGCGTTCGGCGAGACGGCGCAAGGATACGATGTGCTGGGTGAGCTGCAATCGGCCCGGGGCGATGACGCAGGCGCGATTCAGTCGTGGCTCACCGCGCTTCAGCTTGATCCAAATCATTTCTTCACGTTGATCGATTTGGGGAAAGCTTATCTGACCAAACAGGACTTCCAGAAGTCGGTGCCTTATCTGGAACGTGCGATTCAGATCGATTCAACCAGCGCTCGCGCGCATCACCTGAGGGGGCTGGCTTATCAAGCCGCCGGTGATAATGCTCACGCGGCGCTCGAGTATCGCAAAGCGCTCCCAGATGCGAAGTACACCCACAGCGTTCAGACATATTATCTGAACTTCGGCACGGCGCTGATTCAGATTGGTTTGTATGACGAGGCCGCGCAGATGCTCGAGGAATTCACTCGACTGTCACCGAATGATTTCGATGGGCACTTTCAGCTCGGGGCGGCGTACGAAATCCAGGCCGAACATTCACTTGACGATGCGACTACGATGAGGTCGGTAGAAGAGCTGAAGCTCGCGTTAGGGCTGCAGCCCAGGCACGCGATGGCGCATTACTATTTGAGCAAGGCTTACCGACGGCTCGAGCAGCATGACCTCGCGGACGCCGAGTTCGAGTTGTATGAGCGATTGTCTCCGTGATTGAGGGCCGCATACCCACCTCGTCAGAGGTGGGTTCCTGATGCTCTAGCCTACAGTCTCCGTGATTGAAGGAATACCCACCTCGTCAGAGGTGGGTTCCTGATGTTCCAGCCTACAGCACGCGCCGCAACGCCTCCCGTTTTCCGCATACTCACCTCGTCAGAGGTGGGTCACTGATGGTCTAGCCTGCTTGAATTAGAACTCTGAGCGTTGCAAGCTGCTCACATGCGGACTGCCCCGTTCAAGTCCCCGGGCGCCGCCTATCAGCTTCACTATTACTTTTGTCTCCGCACGAAGCGAAACAAGCCGCTGTTTAGCGATCCAATCCGCATATCGCTCGAAGAACATCTGAAGGCAATATGTGAGCGTTGTCAGTTCCATCTTCTTGAGTGCCATCCATACGACAACCATCTGCGTCTGCTTTTGAGCTTGCAGCCGGGGGACTCCGTTGCCGAAGCCGTAAAGAAGATCAGGGGCAATCTATCGCGCTTGCTATGCGCGGAGTACAACGAATTGGAAGCAGGACGACTATGGTCACGAGGTTATTTCGCAAAGAGCAGCGGAAAGGTCAGGGAAGCTGTCATCGCCAAATACATTGCCGGCCAAGCCAGCCATCACGGTTACGAGGGTAGCTCGGCGTCACTCGTATGTGCGTACGATGAACGCGGGATTCAACCGACACTGGTTGTCCACAATCACACGGCCGTTAATCTAACGCACCATCTGGTCTTGGATACACAGCGTCACGCTCAAGTCTTCGACGACGTGACAGGCAAAGCCCTCATCGAGTACTGGCTGAGGGTCGCCGAGAAGAAAGGATTTCAGATTGCTCAGATAAGAGTGCTGCCCAATCATTGCCACATCCGAGTCCGCCTCTTACCGGCGACTAGTGTGCTGGATTGCGTTCTCGCGTTAATGAACAACTCATGGGCGATGATGAATCAGCTGTTCTGGGGCGTGCTCAAACAGACCGACGCCTGGGACGTTTGGGAGCCTTCGTTCTACGCCGCCACAACAGGCGATGTCACGACGGCAGAGGTAAAGGCGTATCTGAGGTCCGCAGGCTAGAACATCAGGAACCCACCTCTGACGAGGCGGGTATGCGGAAACCCGAGCGTATGCGGCGAGTGCTGTAGGCTGGAGCATCAAAGACCCACCTCTCACGAGGTGGGTATGCAGAATCCGATTGTCCCGCCGCCGCTGCTCGACTCACTTATTCTGTTGGTGTTTTCCACGAATTGGCGTACATTAAATCACGCCGCAACTTTTCTTTCCCCGACCGTTCACCCGTTGCGGGCAGGACGCATTCTTGAAAGTTCGAAACGGAGCTGCGAATGGGGGGCTTCAAAAAAAGAGCGACCATAGCCGTTGGACTTCTCCTCCTGATCGCGCAAGCTCCGCTCGCCTCGACTAACCCTCTCTCATACCAGTCGATACTCGAAAGACTGCTTGATAATCATCGAGTCATAAATATCGTCGACGATTTTCTGGTTTTCTGGGACCAGGCAAAAGACAAGACGCCCAATGTTCAGCGAAGGCTGTGGAAGCGACTGGTAGAGAACAAGCATCCCGACTACTTCGATCGCGCCGTTTATCGAACAACCGATCCCAAGGTACGCAGCGCGATGCTGGACGAGTTCCTCATTCGCGTTCCCAGCCAGGTAGAAGCGATTCGCGAGTTCAACAGGAGCGTTTCGGATCTTGGAAACAGCCCGCTTCTGGAAGCCGTGATTTTCTTTAAGGCTCGCTTTCGTGAATATCAACAACAACGCGACATCTACATCGGCCTGAGTATGTTCCGGTTCGACGGAGCTATTCGACCGGTCCAGAACGACGCGGGGATTCCTGACACTCTGTGTCTCGGAGCTGAGGTCTTGTCGAGCTATTCTCACGAACAGATTCGCATTGCGATCGCTCACGAATTCTTTCATCTCTACCATTTCGGCTTTCTGTTTCAGAAGCCGGCGCTTGCCGAATTTCGCACTGCTCACATGCCGCTGATGATCGAAGGCATGGCCATCGCCGGCGCCGAAGACGTCTTTCCATATAACTCGCGCGAGATGTATTTGCATTTCGATACGCAAGAGCTAGCCGCTCAACAGCACGACCTCGCGCAAAACGCTGCGCAGTATCTGACTCTGGTCCGGGCCAGCGTGCCACCGGAGCAATACGAACAATGGTTCACGAAATCTCACCTCAGCGAAGCGCCTTCCAGAGGCGGCTACCTGCTCGGCTATGAAGTCACTAAACGAGTGATGGCCGCATACGGACTCGAGCAGATGGTGCGAATGACGCCCGCGGAGCTTCGCGAGCACGCCGAGGAACAACTCGCCGCGATGTCATACGACAGTGTTCTGTTGATGGCTTCTCATTAAGTTCAGAGTTCAAGCTTCAGCTTGCTTGGAGGCCTTGGGCGATCGAATTACGCAAGCTAAAGCTTGAACTCTGAACTACGAACTTCCGCCTGAAGGCCGGACTACGAACAGGCTGCCAAACAGCTTTTGACTCTCATCGCTTTCGGCCTATACAATCCGCCCGTCAAAAATGATGTCCGACAAACTTCAGTTTGTCGCAGGTTCCAGTTTGTCGGCCACCTCGCGCAAAGTCGCTTCTCAGGCATCGACAAACTGAAGTTTGTCGGACTTTTCACAGCCGGACTTTCACAGGAGGACTCAACGTGGACGAACTCTTAACAAAAGATAATTTATATTACCGCGGTCTCGCGCGCAGCATCGCCGAGAAGCATGTCCAACCCATCGCCGCCGAGCTCGACCGCACCGGCGAGTATCCCTGGAGCGTGATCAACGCTCTCAAAGAAGAAGGAATGATGGGCGTGTGGATACCGAAAGACTACGGCGGCGCGGGCGCCGGCTTGCTCAACCTCTGCATAGTCGTCGAAGAGATATCTCGCAAGTGCGGCGGCATTGGTTGCACTTACGTGGTCAATGCGCTCGGCTCGCTGCCGATTGTGCTCGGAGGGACGGAAGAGCAAAAGAAGAAGTATCTGCCGGACATCGCTTCGGGGAAGAAGCTGATCGCGTTCTGTCTTTCGGAAAAATCCGCGGGGTCGGACGCGGGAAGCTTGCAGACACATGCGGAGCGCGACGGCGACGACTACGTGATCAACGGCGACAAGAAGTGGACGACCAACGGCGCGGCGGCGAGCATCTACAGTGTGTTTGCGACGGTGAATCCCGAGCGCGGCACTCGCGGGATAACGGCCTTTATTGTCGAGCGCGAGACGCCGGGATTTGAGCTGGGCAAGCGCGAAGACCTGATGGGTATTCGCTGCGTGCCGGTGAACGAGACTCACTTTCGCGACTGCCGCGTGGCGTCCGCCGAACTGCTGGGCGGCGCCGAAGGCCGGGGCTTCAAGCACGCAATGATGACGCTTGACGTAGCCCGTCCATTTGTAGCGGCTCAGGGATTAGGCATCGCGCAGGGTGCGCTTGATCTGGCGCTCGAGTATACGAAGGAGCGGCAGCAGTTCGGCCAGTCAATAGCTTCGTTCCAGGGCATTCAGTTCATGCTCGCGGATATGGCTACTCAAGTTGAAGCCGCGCGGCATCTGGTTTACACCGCGGCGCGAGCGGTGGACGCGGGAGTGAAAGACGTTTCGAAGATATCGGCAATGTCAAAAGTTTTTGCGACGGACACGGCGATGAAAGTATCGACCGACGCGGTGCAGTTGTTTGGCGGTTACGGCTACTGCCGGGATTATCCGATCGAGAAATACATGCGCGACGCGAAGATCACCCAGATCTACGAAGGCACCAATCAGATTCAGCGAATGGTGATTGGCCGCGCGCTGATTCGGGAAGGCGCAACATCCTGAGCAACATACCTCAGGTAAATGAAAAAACCATCGAGGCCGCAGCCGTGTGCGGCCTAAATGGTTTGCTAAACGACGCGAAACCCTCCCTTGTGTGTCTTCCGTATGCGCGTGAGTACTTAAAAGCAGAGAGCTCGCGTTGTCGAATTAACGTCAGGTAATTCGGGCATCAGCACTGCCCAATATTAGGCACACAAAGCCCCGCGCAGCCGACGAAAGGCAAGCAGGCGCCTACACAGCACTTACCATCGCCACAGCAATCAGAGGGGCGGATACCCTTATTCGGACTGATGGTTGTTGCATCCCTGACGGTCGCGGACATTTGCCGGTTAACCGACTTTTCTTGTCTTGGCATTCTCATAACGATCTCCTTTCTAGTGGCGTTGTTGTTGTGGTTGAGTTGTAGCCCTGCTCTTAACCACAACAAGGTTGAGCCGATCATCGGGGCTGAAGTTTGGCGATCTCCTCGTCGCGTTCGAAGCAGTTCAGTTCGCGTTCTGGAAGTCAAAGACCCAGTCGGGCCTGTGGATCATGCTTCAACGCTGCCCCAGTTATATACCAATACATCCGAGGCTTTGACCGTTTAAGGTGAAGCACACCTTTGCGGGGAATTTGTAACAAGCTTGCACCGTTCCCCCTACCGGCAACGGATTATGGATACAAAGGTGCTTGCCAAGAATACTCACACAACACTGGCCGCCCGGAGTGCATGAGCCGGTGACGCAGAGACTTGGCAGCACCCCGCCCTTGTCTTGCGTAATCGATGAGCGAGTTCTCACGACTGGTTCAGATTGAGTTGGCATTCTCATAACTATTCTCCCTTTCCTTTCCAGCCTCGTGGAGTCATCGGCACTTACACAGACGGTTGTGCCCTAACTCCAAGCAAGGATAGAAGGCTATCTTACTCACGGCTTTCGTTGCGTGAGCGGAAGCAGCGGAATGTGTTCTGTCCATCGCTTCCTGAAGTTAAATCACGCGCGATCGGGTCGAATGTCGTCGCGGGTTCTATAGGCAATCCTTGCAAGACTCATAGGACGGTCCCATGCATTCTATGCAAGCTTCTCCCTCCGTAATGACGCACGCGGCAGCGCACGCGGCGACTATGGCTCCGCACTTGATCCAATCCCACGCGGAGCAACCCGAGGGTGTGATCCCCGCGCGCGCCGCTCGCTTCCTGTCTAGATTCCTCAAGACGGTTCCAGCTTGTCTTGGAAGTCTCATACCGCTCTCCTTTCTCGTTTTGTGGTCGCTGGAGCGACCACTGGCTAGAGTGCTCACTGACGAGCACGAGTTATCGAGATATGAACGACAGGTAATTCAGAGCGGCTTAATAGACGGCCCACTCTCGCACCCTGCCGACAGTTACGGGAACGACGTCACTTACATCAACTGTGAACCGGTGCACGCGTCTTGCCTGGCCAAGTCGGTCAACCGGGTTGAAGAACGTGAGCTTTACATCCCAGCAATCCGACTCGGGTCTGCAGATCGGACTCTTCTCGACCTCTATGCTGTCGAGCTCCAATCCTCTATCGATGGCGGTTCGATAGATGTGCTCGAGTTGGAAGGCATTCGTGGCAGCATAATTCAGCGCCCGCTCCTGAGGAGCGACGCCAAGGTTGCGGATCTCGTAGTAAACTCGCTCAAAGAAGTTTTGGATTCCCGCAATCTTCTTTTGAAATGTTGCCGACTCTTCCTTCTTCGCAGTGGCCTTGCCGGCCAACGCTGTGACCAGAGCACCGATCGTCCAACTGTACATACCACGAATCTCAGGGACGATTATCGGCACAGTAACCGAGCAGGCGAGCGGCACCTTTCCCCATATGTATCCCGGCACAGAGACCCGCTCAGCTCCCTCGGTCAACTGCGCTTCGAGGAACTCCCGAAGCATGTCATACCCGGAGGCGGCAAATGCCCCCGCAGGCTGAATGGCATATACCGCGGTGCTGTCTATGTTGAGTGTCCAGATGACCGCGGAAGCGTGTTCCGGCGTCTTCTTCAGATAAGCCAGCAGCGCACCGGGATCGTCAACGTTTACGCCGGAGTGTTGTAGTAGCGAATCGTGACGTGCCTGGCTGACGAAGTCATATCCGATTTCGCCAAGCGCATAAACCAACTGAGGCTTGCTGCTGCCGCCGTTGCAACTGCACTTCCCGTTGCCGCCACCACAACCACATCCACCGTCAGTACCGGACGGAGTTATCTGGCCGGGCAGGAGCGATGTTGTGACACTTGAAGCCTGCGATTGTACCCTTGCGGCAACTCCGGCCTGTTGAAGAGGGCTCAATCCCGCAGGTTGCGCTCCAAATGCCGAATGCTGCCCATCGACCGACTTAAGTGCGACGCCAATTTCCGCCGGGCCCTGTCCCTCCTCTTCGTTATTTGAGGTCGGATCCGGTAACCGTTGTTTCAATTCAGACATTTCCATACTGCCTCCTTTCTTGATATGAGTAAGCGCCCCAACGACGTTCAAGCGTCCTGTCAAAAAACGGCTACAGTCTGGAACCGAGTGTTGATCACAGCCAATAGCACTGCTAAGGATGGCGTTGCATGCCGCGTGGGGGTCAGGTTTTTCTCCTCTTTCGACTTGAATGCTTAGCATCAGCGCAACAATGCCGGAGATAATCGGAGTGGAGGAGCTGGTACCGCTACGCAACGCGGTACCGCCGCCAGGAACTGCGCCCAATATGTTTTCGCCCGGAGCCAGGATGCCCCGCTCCCGGTATCGCTCGCCCCAATTGCTAAACTCTAGAGGCGACCCATGTGAATCCATGGCGCCCACTACCAGAACCGACGGCTCAGCGGCGGGTATGTGCAAGCAATCGCATCCATCATTTCCGGCGGCGGCAACTATCAGGATGTGATTCTGGGCGCACAAGCGAACCGCGTTGGCAAGCAGGGGATGGGCGTCGCCAGACTGGTCCAACTGGCCGCCGCTGATATTAATGATGTGGGCTCCGTGCTGAACGGCTAGCGAGATGGCTCTCGCAAGATCAACCTGCGAGCATGGAGACAGCAGCTCTCCTTCATCGAATCTAAACACCGGAACGATAAGCCCGCGACACCCGGGCGCGATGCCGCGCACCGGACTATCGTGCTTGCCGAAGATTACGCTGGCAACATGCGTCCCATGCGCCAGTGCTCCGGAGTTGACCGCCCTCGGAGCCAGGGTCTCCAGTTCGCCAATTTTATCGCGGTCGAAGCAAGGATGAGTTAGATCGATTGAACTGTCGAGCACGGCGACGCAAACACTGGGGCTGCCTGTGGATTCAGCCCAAATCGCCCCGAGTTCGGGCAAGACTGAAATACCCTCTCCGAGATAATCCGCCGAACTTGGACCTGTCATTTCGATTTGTGCCACGTGATTCGTCCGCCGGTCTCGCTGCCCAGCCCAGGCCAAAGCCTCAATTATGTGTTGCTTGTTAACCAAGTCACACAGCTGGCGTGTTGACGGACTATCTAAACCGCCGTGTTAATGCGCCCGCAGTCTGCCGATGACCGCCCCAATAGACGGAGCGTGACCTGCGACTTGGATCTGTTGCGTTGTCCGCCCGCATCACACCGCTGATAGCCTTAAACGCTGGCTGCAACGAGTGCTCGTGTTCTCTTTTGTTGTGATCTAACCTACGAAACGCACCGAGTATAGTGCGATTTCTGAAAGATGTCTGTTAACTAGTATACAGATTTCAAATGAGACGCCGGTTTAGTGAATGGCCCACGTCAGGTCGTCTAAGTTATTTCGTCCATATAAGCATCCAGTTTTTCTTCTTTGATTGTCAGAAAGTGTTGCGGGGATATTTCTATCAGTCCAAGCTCGCGGAACTTATGTAAGAGCCTGCTAATCCATGGCCTCGTCGTGCCAACCATCTGCGACAAATCTTCGTGAGTAATCTTATGCTCTATGCGTATGCCCTCAGGGGACTTTTTCCCAAACTTACGGGCTAGCATTGACAAAGCTTCTCCAAGGCGATGTTCGCTATCAACTGTCATGAGACTAGCGATAATCTGCTGTTGCTCGGCAATGCGCACGACCAGATACTGCACAAAACTATCCCAAAGCGAATCGTCGCTCAGCGAGCTGTGGAATCTTGAACAGGGGACTTGTTTTAAAATCGTGTCTACCATAGCAGTTGCCGTTTCCAAACGGTCACCTGACCCAGCGAGGCATAGCTCACCGAAGACGTCTCCGCTAGTGTAGATGGCTAACAAGCACTCTTTACCAGCAGGCGAGTTCATGATTAGTTTTATCCGCCCGCTGTCAATAATGTAAATCTTCTGATTTTGATCCCCGCTGGTGTAAACGTTTTCGCGCTTGGCGACCGAAATTGTTTCGGTATTCTGCGAATTCTGTTCGAACGATTCGCGTATTCGTTCTCTGAACCGCCCGGTGGCGGGAGGCTGTTGGAACATGCGCCTCCGGGAATACTCTTAGCTCCGACTAGTCTGACGCGTTCGGGTACAACGCAGGAGAGATGAACTCAAAATTGATATCGAGGATCTTAGGAGCGCAGAGGCTCAGCAGGCCTATTCTCGTAACGCATCAGCATAAATTCGTCCCCCCCCGGATCATTCGTATATGGACGAGAGCCAGTTCCACAGACGCTCCGCGCATTCCCACGACGTCCCAACAAATGTAAGAGTGCATCGGCCTGATTCCAGAAAGGACCTTGTTCCAACTCGAATCAATATGAATTGCTGAATACGCTCGCCGCGGAGTTCTGCTCATAGAACTCCTCGGTGACACTTCCGTTTGCGGTTATCGTGAGCAGAGCGAAGCCGTTGCACACAAGAATGGTGTTGTTCTGTATTTTCTGGTTGATTGTGTGAGCATAGTACTCAATAGAATCATCACCCGCCAATCCGAAAGCGTTCCCGAATGGAATTGCTCCGTGACCAACGCACCTGGTAAAGGTGTTTCGCCCCGTGACGGTTGGTTTTTTGTAGACGATGCCATTATGGATGTGACCCCAATACCAGGCCGCCGGGTCGCGTCCCAGGATTGAATTGAGTTCCGATGAGATGGATACCTCTGACTTGCCCGTATCGCTCAGGCCATTGTGATGAGTCAGAACGATCAGCTTGTCGGGATCAATCTGGCCATTGCTGATCAGGGAGTTGATCCATTGAGCCTGGACACCCGCGGTTCCGCCCAAAGCGCCGGCCATGAACAGCGGCGACTTATCGAAATAAGCGGAATCAAGCCCGAGGAGAGTCCACCCGCCATACTGCAGTGCAAAATAACTCGTCCCCTGTTGTTGAGAAAACGGGTTCTGCTCTTGCAGCACTCTGAAATAGCCTTTCGCGCCGCTGTACATCTCGTGATTGGAGTTCAGCATGAAAGACGGCAGGTCGGGCCACAATGACAAGTAATTTTCTACTTCTTCGCGCGGTGGTGGAAAGTCACCATCCGTCCCCGCGTAATAAACATCGCCCAGATGGATGATGTAGTCGGGATTCAGGCTCTTTAACTGAGTCATTACATCTATTGCCTGTCCACCGGGATACACGCCGGTCCCCCAATCTCCGACCAACGCGATCGTGACCTGATTTGGCTGACTGCCTGTGAGGGCGAGCGGCTGCACTTGAGTTGTGCTGAACGCGGCGCGGTCCCCAGTCGTCTTCACGAAAAGGTAGTCCAAAAATGACCACACCCACTTAGGATCGAGCTGGTCGTAAGTCCCGCACCCATACACTGAGCCATCAGCCGCGACGATGCCCTGACCTGTGGCGGCGGCGATCAGGTTGTTGTAGTTTGTAGGATCAATTCGAGTCGGGAGCGCAAAGTCCACCGCCTTCCATGCGATGTAAAAAAGAGGATTGCTGTCGAGGAACGCCTGAACAAATAACGGGGGATTGTTCACCCAATAGGGAATGAGGCCAAACTCAATGTGCCCATCATTGGTTGGCGACGGCGGCGGAGGAACGGCTCCGGTCCAAATATTGTTGTCAACCATTAGCTGAATCAACAGGTATTCGCTGTCTTCCAGGAAATCAATTATGTCGGCTACGGATGCTTTTAGCTTCAGATCATTTTGTAGCCGCAGCTTTAGGTTGGTTACGCTCTGGAGTGTAATAGACATTATGTGTTCTCCCTCGACGTGATAATTGTCCTTCGACGTGAGCCTGTATCGCGAACCGAGTGCGAGATGCATTACGCAAGGTATCCCGGTTCCAAAGAGGTCTCTCGGGCGGGGCCTTTATATAAGATTAGCCACAAAGCGTCAAGTAACGATGCTCCTGAAATCGTGGCGGAGTGTGATCAAAGTGCGACACGCTGTGCTTCCCCAAGCGTCCGGTCCGCATGGACACTCGGTAAAGAGCCAGGCACCTTCGCGGTGACATGGCCCCGCGAGCCTACGTAGTGTGCGGAGCCACAAGCCCACATAGTGGGCGATGTATAGACCGGGGAGATCGTAAACAGGTGTTCGGAGACATGGTAAACACATAAGCGGTATACCTAACGGCCTAAAAGGAGGTCGAAAGGATGCCCTGGAGAATTAGTTCCGCCATGTCTCAACGTCAC
>WNFR01000191.1_pt1 | contig 118227 bp, 89 predicted proteins | sample 5400221 | NCBI WGS metagenome assembly WNFR01 (sample SAMN13153357, study PRJNA577476) | soil metagenome | isolation source: 40 cm soil under Madrone tree | place: USA:California | collected 2016-06-14
CGTTATGTTGCCAACCCTGTCACGTTCTCTTCGAATATCGCGTCTTGAATAAACATGCATTCTGCGGGAGATAGGCTGACCGAAATGTCCTAATATAAAATGCAAGAACCGCTATCGAACTCGTCTGCGTGTCGGGGCGTTATGTTATGACGCCCTAAAGACTAAAGTCAAGGCTAAAAGAATGCAGCCTCAAGGGTCCTCAAGCTGTCTTTTCAAGTCTCCGGATCAATAGTGAAAAGGGCCGGGAATCGGCTTTCAGACTCCGATTCCCGGCCCCTTGGTTTAGTTCAGGAACGCCACGCGTCCTTATTACTTCTTAGGCGTCACGGATGAAACGCCACTCGGGCAAGCACAAACGTTGCCTGCCATGTTCTGATCAGTGATGGTGCATTTCGGTGTATTCGAGCCGTTAAGGAAAATCGACGCCGTGCCCTTACCTTTGCCGTTGGCAGAGGTGTCAAACTCAATGTGCACGTTACGGGTTCCCTTCCGTTCATCGATTGTCCCGATGCAGCCTCTGAGCGTCAGAACGCCTCTGCCGGTAGCCAGTACTGCGCCGCTGCAGCAGAAGCGATAGTCTCCTGTCTGGGTGTTGAACAGAACAACGTTGCCCGGATTAGACTCATCGACCAGACAGATGCTGAATACCGTCACAGTAAAGCTACACGATGCAGTGTTGCCTGAAGCATCCGTGGCAGTGCACGTCACCGTAGTTGTGCCCACCGGCAAAATCGATCCGGAAGGTGGGACGCAGACCACGGTAACACCCGGGCAATTATCACTAGCAACCGGAGGCGGATAAGTGACACCGGTGCCGGTAGCAATTGGACACGAAGCTCCCGCGGTGACCGTCATGTTCTGGGGACACGTGATCGTGGGTGGTTGGGTGTCGTTGACTTTGACAGTAAACGTACAGCTTGGCCCAGCCGTCGTCGTGCAAGTGACGGTGGTTGTGCCAACCGGGAAGAACGACCCCGAGACCGGCGAGCAGCTTACGGCGCCGCACGTTCCCGTCGTCGTCGGAGCCGGATAAGTGACGACGGCTCCGCATTGGTTTGGATCATTGGACTGCGTGATGTTAGCCGGGCAGGTGATCTGGCAAGCGGCGCACGGGCCAGTGCCCGCCGTGTCGCACACCAGGCCGTCTACGTTGACGGTGTAGGCGCTGCACCCACCGCCTGCCGTGATCTCATGCACGTTGATCACAAGGACGCCACTGGCAGGCACGTTGACCTTGAACGAATTGCTCGGCGTCGGACTGCCGCCGGGGTCACCAATGTAATTCGTACAGAGGTTGGTTGGATTGAAACTTCCGAGGTAAGCCACGGTGATAATCTGGTTCGGAGACACCGTACAGTTCGTTGTTGTCGTAATCGTAGCGCAGGTTGCTGTTGGCCCGTTGGTAAACGTGTACAAATCGTACGCATGCTGCGCAGTATCTCCGGCGATTGCCCCGGGGCAGGCCTTGGGGAAAGCGCAGGAGTTGGCGACCGCATTACGTCCCATGCGTCCGGTCTGCGTAGTATCGCCTGCAGCAAGGGCGCCGGAGACCGTCTGCGTCGGACACGCACACGTCGGCAGCGAGAATGAAAAGGTGCTCGTGCCTCCAACAAAGCTTACCGTCAGCGTAAATACTATGGGAGTGCCGCAGACGAAACTATTTGAAGTGCTCACCGAGAACTGCACGGTGTTTGTCGAGCTGGCATTCTCGACGGTGTTCGGATAAGGCGAATTTGGCTGAGTGATCGTTACGCCCGGTGTTGAAGATGACAGCACTGCCGAAACGGTCGTCCCGGTGAGGCAGCCGTCATTCTTGATGGTCACATCCAGGTTGTTGCATTCATTACGTTCGATGATTCCGTCGCCGTCGCCGCCGGAGATGCCCGCCGATTGGAAGACGAACTTCGCTTTGCCGGTCAAACAAGCGTTCAGCGTCGTGGTTGCGGCATCGGTGATGGTGACGCTAAACGGACCCGCGGCCATACAATCATGGCCGACCGCCGTAATGTTTACCGTGTAATTGCCGGGCGCCAGCTTCACCGAATAAGTCCCGTTCGCAATAGTCGTTGTCGAGAAGCCGTTCGAAGGCCCTCCGGTTACTTCGACCGTCGCGTATTGCAGAGGCAAACCTGTATCGCAGGCGGTGATCGTGCCGGCCAGCGTCCCTTGCGCCGGCGCCGTGCAGGTGGCGAATTTGAACTTCGCGATTCGCGTTTGCCAATCGAACCCACCCGCCGTGTTGCGCGAATAGAATTCGCTTGTGAACCACATACTACAATCATCTGCTGGATCGAGCGTCAAGGCGCTGTAATCGCCCCAGCGATTCGCAGTTCCTCTCTGCGAACTGGTGCCCGCAAACAGCACGCCCTCGCCCTGGAACAGTCCCCCCGGCGGATCGTTGAAGGCGCGCGCCGCAAAGTTCAACGATGGAAAATGCCCGGCGGTAACACCGGACAAGGTGTAGCCGACCGCCAGATTGCCTTGATTGTCCATGGCGGCGCTGCCCATCCAACGGTTGTCCCCGGTCGCTCCGTTTCCGGATCCCGGCGCGAAGGTCGCTTGCTCATTGACCGTGTAGGAGCCGGCCGGCGACGTCTTGCGCAGCTCGAAGTAGCGGATACCGGCTTGAAAATTGGCAGCGCTGTTTGGGGTGACGCCGCTTACGTTGACCGTGAAATTGCCGACCAGCGATTCTGTGCCGCCGCGATTCTGATACTGCAGCCGGAACATCAATCGTGAGCCCACTGTATCGAGCCGGTCGGTGGAATTGTTTCCCGCCGGCGGCGGCTGCTCGATGTCGCCGCGTCCGCCAGGGTCGCGGGCGTCAAAAGCAGCGAGCGCGAGCGGCGTCGCGTAAGTGCTCTCGGAGCGTTCGAGAAAAGTGGAACTGGCCGGGACGGCGAAGTCAGCGTGGAAATTGAACAGTCGCAGACCGTCGGCCGGATCGCCGAATTCCGTGTCGGTGAAATAAGTGAAGACGTTAGGCGCGCCCGCCGGCGGCGGCAACAATCCATCCTGATCGGACGGTAGCATGCCGAAGATCCCTTCCGGGTGCGTTGCCAGGTTCAGATTGAAATAAATCAGCCCCGCGGTCGGGTCGCCGATCAACATCTTTTTGCGATCGAATGCGAAAACCCCATCGCCGTCAAAGCCGCCGGCGTTGAGGAACTGGTGGGAGTTCATGTAGTAGCCATCGGGCCATACGCCAAAGTGCGGGTAATCGGGAAATTCATTGCCCGGCAGCACGAAGTCATAAAGATAATATGCGCCCGTAGGATCGCCGTTCTTCGAGATGGCGATGGCTTCATGATAGGGAGGCACGGTGCTCGACGTGAAAGCAAACTGGCTGATCAACCAGCGGTCCGCGATGCGGTCGTACAAAACAATCGGGTCGCCGCGATCTACCGTTGCAGCCAGTCCGCCGAGCGACGCAAACAAGCTGCTCTGCGTAAAGAACGGCACAAGCATGTTGCCGGCCTTGTCCCAGATGCCGACTCGGTTGTTAACCGTCTGGACGTAATGATTGGGACCGACGTCGCCGTTCGTATCCGGCGGCGCGACCGAGTTGCCCTCATTACTCGCGTCGATGCCTTCGAACGTAAGCGAGGGCGTGGGCAGCACAGAAGGCGCATTCGCCGGACGCTCGGGTTGCAACGCTCCATCAACCGAAGGTTTCGCTCCGGGCGCCCATTGGCGTACTTCCTCTGTATTCTTCTCATTGATCTCGCGCCCTTCGACTTCCGGCGGACCGTTCTTCGAATTACTCACCGATCGCTGGGGAGGCGCTAGATCCCTGACCGGAACGCTCTCGGCGAATTCAACCGCTTGAGCATAGACCGGCGTGAGCGGCGCGCCTTTTTGTCCGGGCCGGACCGGCTTCGCACTCGCAGCCTTGGCGCGAGCCGCGCTTCCGGTGGGAGCGGTTTTTTGTGTAGCCCGTTGCGCCTCGCTTGGCAACAACCAGGCGCCAAACGCAAAGACCAGCAGCAGGGTGATTAATAGAACTCGTGATTGATTCCTCATTTGAGCTTTCTCCTGGGGGCATCGAACAAAGCTGATGCCGGTCTCGGATGCCGCTAAGCGGCATCGCCTGACAATTGGGCATTGACGAAAGCGACCAACGCTCTCGCGCGACTACGAACCTGATGGCATTTACCGGCGCAAGCAATCCACATTACAGAACCTGCGGGAGAATATTGATCCGGCTCTAACCGATCTCAATTCCTTAAGGGCGCAAAAATTTCATCGCCCCCAATCGCCGCTATAAGTCGAGGGGTCCCGATTCAAACATATTGGAATGTTTTCGTCCAAAGGGCTTCAGGGAGGCGCAATCATAGTCAGGCGCGTGGAGCGGCGTCAAGAGAAGCAGCGCAATCACCAACGACCGCCGCTTGTCCGAGCGCGAGGTCACCGGCGTTACTCTTAATCCAGATAATCAGAGTGATCTACAAGGTTAGACACACGAGCCCGCAGATTTCTTCCATAGGACGCCGGCACGCGGCAGTGGCAGGGAAGTTCAAGCTTAAGCAGATCCGTAATGGCTTATGAAGTGACTCTGCGAATCGACCGCCTCTTCGCCCTTGGTGGCTCGGACGCGCTCGTAAGTTCCGTCGGGTAACAATCGTCGAGCCTTGACGTTATCTCTCAAACATACGTCCAACACTTCTTCCTTCAGGTGCGTCCTCAATCGTGGATCGTTGATTGGCGCGAGCAACTCGACGCGCCTGTCGAGGTTGCGCTGCATCCAATCGGCGCTGCCAATGTAGACTTCTTCTTCGCCCGCGTTCAGGAAGTAGAAAATTCTGCTGTGCTCCAGAAAGCGTCCGACGATGCTCGTGACCGTGATCGTCTCCGACAACCCCGGAACCCCGGGCCTCAGAGTGCAGACACCTCGAACTACCAGATCGATTGGGACGCCCGCTTGTGATGCTTCGTACAGCGCGCGAATGAGCTTCGTGTCAGTCAAGCTGTTGATCTTGGCTACTATCCGGCTGGGTCGCCCCGCTTTTTGGTGTTCGATTTCGCGCTCGACAAGAGCAGTCACACGCTCACGCAGATTCACCGGCGCAACAAGCAGGCGGCGGTACTCGGTCTGGTGCGAGAATCCGGTCAGGTAGTTGAAGAGCTCGCTTGCGTCCGCGCCGAAGTCCGGGTCAGCGGTGAACAAGCCGGCGTCGGTGTAAATTCGGGCGGTCGCCGGATTGTAGTTTCCCGTACCAACGTGCAGGTAGCGGCGCAGCGCGCCGGCTTCGCGCCGAATCACCAGCGCAAGCTTGCAATGAGTCTTCAATCCGATCATCCCGTAGACAACGTGAACACCGACGCGCTCCAGGCGTCGGGCCCACTCGATGTTGCTCTCTTCGTCGAATCGAGCCTTTAGCTCGACCAGCACCGCGACCTGCTTTCCTTTCTCGACGGCCTGCATCAACGCCCGAACCACCGGCGAGTCCGGTCCGGGTCGATACAGCGTCATCTTTATTGCCTGGACGTCGGGATCGGCCGCTGCGGCGTCGATGAAATCCAGCACCGAACTGAATGAGTCGTACGGATGATGCACAAGCACATCGTGGCGCTTGATCACATCAAACATTGACTCATTGGTGCGCAAAGCCGAAGGCGCGGCGGCGGCATATGGTTTGTCCTTAAGATGTGCCAACTCGGCTCGGTCCAGCTTATAGAGCGCCATTAGATCAGGCATGTTAAGCGGCCCGTCGATTGTGTAAACATCCTCGGCCGCAAGCTTGAGTGAGCTGGCGAGAAATCTAACCATTTCGCCTGGCATCGATGCGGCTACCTCGAGCCTCACCGCGGTCCCAAAGCGCCGCTTGCGCAACTCGCGTTCGACGGCCTGCAATAGGTCGTTTGCTTCATCTTCCCGAATCTCGATGTCGGCATCGCGCGTCACGCGAAAAGGATGCAACTCGGCGGCGCGCATGCCTGGAAACAGCGCTTCGATGTTGGCCGCGATTAGTTCTTCCAGCAGGACAAACTCAGTTCGCGACTCGTCTCCGATCGGCACAAGACGCGGCACCAGGGGCGGCACTTTCACTCGCGCGAAACGCGGCGCGCTGGCAGCATCACCGGTGTGCCCGTTCGGTTCAATCATTACACCGAGGTTCAGACTGAGATTAGAGATATAAGGGAATGGATGGCTTGGATCGACAGCTTGCGGCGTGAGCACCGGAAAGACGTCCTCGATAAAGTAAGTGGTGAGCGTTCGCCGTTCTCGGTCCGACAGCGTGCGGTAAGGGCTGATGACGATGGCGTTTGCCTCCAGCTCTGTGAGCACCTCCTCTCTTAGACACCGTACCTGTTCCGCAAGCATCGGACGCAACGTTTCGTTTATCAATTTGAGCTGGGCGATCGGCGTCAACCCGTCAAGCGAAAGCTCGGTGACGTTCTCTTCGATTTGTTGCTTGAGTCCCGACACTCTGATCATGAAAAACTCGTCGAGATTGGTCGAGAAGATCGAGAGGAATTTGACGCGTTCGAGCAGCGGTTGAGACTTATCGAGCGCTTCTTCGAGCACACGCCGGTTGAACTCCAGCCAGCTTGCCTCACGGTTGAACAGAAGCTTGCGCGAGAGAAACAGCGTGGCCGGCAGCGTCATGCGGTCGTGCTCGGGCGCCGTGTTTTTTGGATGCTTCAGAGGATCTGTCATGGTTGTGGCGTGCTCCGCTCGGCGAACTCGATTCGATTGCCGCCGGGATCGCGAACGTAGAAACGCCGCCATCCCTCGATCGGCTGATTGTCCGGCATAATCTCGATTGCTGCTTCGCGCATTGCGGCTTCTGTTTCCGCCAGATTGGTGACCATAAAACAGACGTGCCGCCGGCTCGCGCTGCTGTCCGCGGGCAGATCTTCAACGGAGAGATGAAGCTCGACACTTCCACAGCGATACCATGCGCCGCTTTGCGAGCGTGTGGAACCTGGGCTCACGGGTTTGGGTATTTGCTCGAGGCCCAGTATGGTTCCGTAGAAATGTTTAGCCGCCTGCTCGGCAGCGCGTGGAACGGTAGTTTGAATGTGATTTAGTTCGGTGATTTCGAGCGGCATCGATCCCCCGGAAGAAGACATTGTAGCTACAACCCGGCATTGGAAAAAGCCGAAAACGGCTCAACTAATGGGAAGTGCAGGTAATCCCACCAACGAAGTTGGTGGTTCGTTCATATTCAACCTACGGAGATTGCGGCCCGCCTCCATTGTTTTTCATCTCTTCATTCCCCTCGCTTCGCGAGGGGAATGAAGAGATGAAAAACGGGACCCTCGGCGCGCCCTTGTGTAGGCTGAGTATGAACGATCCACCAACTGCGTTGGTGGGATTCTGCTCGCCGCAAGACGAGCTGGTCGGAGGCTAGTAGTCTCAAGAATAAGCTGCTGCTGCCGCTTCAACTCCCGGCGGGCACTCGAAGCCTTCTTCATTGAGCGCGTTGTGCAACGCTTCAAGCACCAGCAGCACATTCTCGCGAGTGCTGCCCGAACCCATCAGACCAATCCTCCAGATTCTTCCCTTTAACGGACCGAGGCCCCCGCCGATCTCAATATTGAAATCGTTCAACAAGCCAGCCCGCACGCGAGCGTCATCGACGCCGTCCGGTACGCGTACCGCGTTCAAGCTCCACAACCGATGCTCAGGCGCGACGTTCATCTGCAAACCCATCGCTTCTATGCCTGCAACCAGCGCTCGATGATTCAACCGGTGACGACTCCATCGGGCTTCGAGCCCTTCTTCGCAGACAATCCTCAGCGCCTCGTACAGCGCGTAGTTCATCGAGATCGGCGCAGTGTGATGATAAGTACGATCATCTCCCCAATACTTCTCGACCATGGATATGTCCAGGTACCAGCTTTGAACTTTCGAGTTTCTCGCGTGAATGCGATCGATCGCGCGCTCTGAGAAAGTAATCGGCGCCAGTCCCGGCGGAGCGCCCAGGCACTTTTGCGTCCCGGAGTAGCAGACATCAATACCGTTGCGATCAACTCCTACTGAATGTCCCCCCAGCGAGGTCACCGCATCGACAATCAACAGCGCGCCTCTATTGTGAGCAAGCTCGCTCAACCCCGTAAGGTCTTGCAGCACACCGGTCGACGTTTCCGCGTGAACGATCGCAAGCGCGCGAGGCTTGCACGAATCGAGCGCGGCCTCGATTTCAGCTCGCTCGATTGCGCAACCCCACTCCGCGCGCACGATGACGGGTTTGCCTCCGGCGCGCTCGGCGATGTCGCGCATTCGTTCGCCGAAGACTCCGTGAATGCACACCACGACTTCGTCGCCCGGCTCGATGAGGTTCACCAGGGCCGCTTCCATGCCGGCGCTTCCGGTTGCGGAGATTGGGATCGTCACGCGGTTATCGGTCTCGAACGCGTATCGGAGCATCTCCTGAATGTCGTCCATGCACTTGAGGAAGAGCGGGTCGAGATGCCCGAGCACTGGCGCCGCCATTGCTTCGCGCACTCTCTCTTCAACAGGGCTCGGCCCCGGTCCAAGCAGCACGCGCCTGGGTGGCTCAAACCTCTCATAGGTTTTTCTTTCGCGAATCAATTGCGGTCGATCTGACATGTCAATCCTTCTTCCTCATTATGGATTTCAATTCAGTCCCAGCAAGCACAACCGCGGCGCTGATCGGAGTTGCGAGTGCGATATCCTGAGCGCTGCCGACGTTCGCGGTGAGAACGCCGATCACTTCGCCCTTTCGATTGAGCACCGGCCCGCCGCTGTTGCCGTGATAAGCGCGAAGGTTGAGCTGAATGAAATCCTGCCCAACGCGGCTGACAATTCCGGTTGAAAGCGATGGTTCGACTCGCTCGTCCTTCGTGCGTTCCAGCAAGTCCAGCCCAAGAGGATAACCGATAACCACCACCTCGTCGCCCTGGCTTATGCTGTCGATCTCGGGCTCGATACCGTGCACAACCAGGCTCGGAGAAGAGAACTTCAGAATGGCGGCGTCGGCGGAGTTCCCGGGTGTGAGCTTGTAGATTTCGGCCTCCACAGCGTCCTCGGGCTTTTGATTGGGCAACACTACTTCGATCCTTGTCACGCGGCCCGAAACCCCTTGTGACTGCGAGCCGTACTCCCAGTCACGAACCAGGTGTCGATTTGTGATTATCAATCCAGTTTGGCCGTCATCAGAAGCCACGAAGCCGGAACCGGTTCGAGCTTCACGAGTCGTGACCTGGCCCATCGAATCCAGCAAATCGAACTCGACGCGAATGAAGACCACCGCTGGGCTGTTAAGCTCGGCCACTTCCGCAAAGCTCAGACTGTCGGGATCGGACGCTCGAAGCCTGGAAGACGCGACTATTCCCCCGATTCCTCCCAACAGCATCGCCGCCATGAGCGCCGCGATGAGGACGCCGTTGTTCTTCAGCAGGCGGAATGGACTGGAAACGTTCTCCCCAACCTGTTTGCTGGCGGCCCCGTCGTGATGAACTTCCTTGTGATCCTGTTCAACACCGAAGCGTAGCAGCGGACCGCCGGCCCCAAACTCAATCAGGTCATCGTGAGCTAATTCGCCGACAACGACGCGCCGTCCGTTGATCATCGTTCCATTAGTCGAGCCCAAATCGCGCAGCAGGTATTGATCGCCGCGCCGAATAACTTCAGCATGATGTGACGAGACTCGGCGCGCGTCTTCTCCGAGACAGAGCATGTTGTCGGCCGCTCGCCCGACGGAGATTCGCCTGCCATCGAATTCCGCGCGTTCGCCTTTTTGTGGACCAATCAGGTAGGTGAATGTGACACTCATCGAATTTGACAGGAACCGAGCGAGAACAACGTGTCAACGCGATCGCACTTCTGAGCAGGTAACCGACGATTCGTCATTTATGCACGGGAACCCAGTTAGTTTCCTTCATTACCCGTTTCAGGTCACCGGTCTGGCAATCCCAAACAGCTAACGCGTTGATACCGACTCCCGCAACAAGGGTCTTGCCATCCGGCGAAAACGCAAGGCCGTGCACTCCGGCGCCGTTAGTCTTGAGCGTACGCTTAGTTTCGCCCGTGGTGGGGTTAGACATCCTGACCGCCTGGTCTTCGCCGCAACTAGCGACGATCGTACCATCAGGCGAAAAAGCTAGTGAGTTCACTGGGCCGCTATGACCGTTCAAGGTTCGTTTCAGGTTCCCAGTCCTCGCTTCCCAGATCCTTATCGTACCGTCAGCGCTTCCGCTCGCGAGTTGTCCATTCGATGAAAACGCGACGACGCTTATGGGCGCCAGGTGTCCCTGCCATTCTCTGACTAGCTGCCATGTACTGGTGTCCCAGATTCTGATCATTCGGTCGGCGCCTCCGCTGGAAAGAAGCGTGCCGTCCGGCGAGAAGGCCACCGAATTGACGGGCGCGCTATGACCTTTGAGAATTAGCGGTGCGCTGTTGGTTTTGAGCGCCCAAACCCTGACGATTGAGTCGTCACTTCCGGCGGCAATGAGCTTTCCGTCAAACGACAAGGCGGTCGAGTTAACCGGTGCGCTGCTCACCTCGATCGTCCGCTCGAGTGTGCCGGCGGTGATGTCCCACAGTTTCACCGTTCCGTCTTCTCCAGCGCTTGCCACCACGCCCGCGCCTGCTGAAACTGCGAGCGAAAACACTTTGCGCTCGTGTCCCGTTAGCGCGAGCTTTCTCGTCCCGGCCTGTGCGTCCCACAGCCTCACAACCGAATCGGTGCCTGTGCTGGCGATAGTCTTGCCGTCTGGAAGAAATGCTACCGCGGAGGTTCGCGCAACGGAAACCAGAAAGCGGTCTGCGTCCACCGCCTTCGCCACTTCCGGTGGTTCGAGCGCGGTCAGCAACCGGCCAGTTTCAATTCGCCAAAGCGTTACCTTGTTTTCGCGATCTGCTATCGCAAGGATTTCACCGTGTTCCGATAACCCGGCGGCGGACATCGTCGCTTTGGAAGCTCCGGTCAGGGCAACCTCTCCGGTTGCTGCGTTCCACACAACGACCTGGACGCCGTAATAGGCGGCAGTTAGTTGTGAGCCATCGGCGGAGAAAGCCAGAGCATTAATCGGCCGAGTAATGCCTATCAGAGAATCGAGAAGCGCGGCTCTAAGAGGACCGCGCCGGAATCCCCACAAACCCAGCTTGTTCGTCGTCACTGGCGCGGCGTGGAATTTGAGCACGCGAGCGATCTGCCCGGTCCGCATATTCCAGATCTCAACCTCGCTGAAGTGCTCCTTTCGCTCGATCCCAGCCCTGGCGACCGCCAGCGTCAATCCGTCGGGAGAGAATTCCATTGCCGTGGGGTACTCGTCACTCGGCGCCCTCGAATCGTTTCGCATACTCTTTTGTTCTTTCAGAGTCGCGGCATCATATATTTTTATCTCGATATGTGGATTGAAGTAACCTGCCCTCTTGACGGCGAGCGTTTTACCATTACTGGAAACGGCAATCGCTCGAACCGGAGCGCGATAGTTTATTGACTTGATCCGCGCGCTGCTTTCCACGTCCCAGATCTTCAACTCATCAAAGTCAGACATGCCCGCGCTGACTAATCGCTTGCCGTCCGGGTAAAAGACCAGGGCTGATAGGCCCCGCGAATGAGCGTTCCTTGACCACTTCAACTCGCCGGTTTTCGTGTCCCATAGTTTCAATACGCCGGTGGTTTTGAAGTAGTCGGACTCCTTTTCCGTTGGCTTCGTCAGAAAGGGTTCCCAGCTGAGGGTCGCGAGCTTGCTTCCATCATCGGAAAACGTGCACAGAAAGATAGGACCGGCATAATCGGTCAGCCTTCGCGTCACCTTTTGTTCAGCGATGTCCCATAGATCCACTCCGGCTTGACGAGTATCGAATACCACGTGCCTATCGCGGCCGTCTTGCCAAAACTGCTTCTTCGGCTTCAGCTCCCCTCTCACCATTGCGATAGTGCGGTTATCGGGCGAAAAAACAATCGCGCGAATTCCAATTGCCGATTGGTCGGGAGCGGTCCGCAAACCTAAGACACACTCGCACACGCCAGATGCCGGGAGCGTCGCCACGAACACAAGAACTTGAAGGCCGAACCGACGCATATGGGTTCTCATAGATCTGCAAGCGAAGAATTCATGACCCCATCAATAGCCGGGAGTCTAGGGCACATAAGTGCGCCGGGCAAGAAAGTGTTATGGCTCATTTCATCGCCACCAGTGAATCGATAACCCGATCAATGGCACGAATACTCTGGTCGTCGGGCTGCTTGAGGCGAAGCTGCATCAAGAACTCACGATTGCCTTCCGCTCCCAGAATCGGCGAGTCAATCAACCCGGCCGGGCTCAGTTCCAACTTCAGCGCCGCGTTCTTGATCTCGTCCAAAACTCGTTGATGTTTTACAGGATCGGTCACGATCCCGCCTCGCCCTACTTCGCCTTTGCCGACTTCGAACTGAGGCTTCACCAGAACGATCAGATCGGCGCCTTCCTTCAGGCAGTTTTGCACTGCCGGAAGAACCTTGGTGAGAGAGATAAATGAAACATCGATCGTTGCGATCTCGAAGCGGACGGGAAATTGATCGGGGCTCAAGTTGCGAGCGTTTATCCCTTCCTGAACGACGACGCGCGGGTCCTCGCGCAGGCGCCAGATAATCTGATTGTGGCCGACATCAATCGCCCAGACGCAGGCCGCTCCATGCTGAAGCAGGCAATCGGTGAAACCGCCGGTCGACGCGCCCACGTCGAGACAGTCCTTGCCTTCAGGATTGATGTTGAACTCGAGAAGCGCCGCTTCGAGCTTTAGTCCTCCGCGACTCGCGTATCGAGGCGTCTCACCCTTGATTCGAATTTCGTCGCCAGGATCGATTAACTGTCCAGGTTTGTCGATGCGCTGTTCTCGCACGAGCACTTGCCCGGCTAGAATCAAAGCCTGGGCACGTGTGCGGCTCTCGGCGAGTCCGCGCTCGACTAAGACTTTGTCAATTCGTTCCCTCGTCATTCTTGGTCCAATCGGTGCCATGACTCCGCGTCGAATGAAAGATTACCCGACTGATAAACAATCACGCTATCGCTGCCGTATAACCATATCTCAGTCAGGGCGAGAGAACTTTAACGGCAAATGGCCAGGGCGTATAATTGGCACGTTAAGAGGTCAAGCTTCAGCTTGCTTAGTCTCGCGCGGGCAACCCGAAGGTTGAACTCGAAACCAGGAGGCTCAATGTTCTGTCCAAAATGCGGCAGCCAGACGGTCGAGGGTCAGCGATTCTGCAAGGCTTGCGGCACCAACGTTCAGTTGATCAATGATGCTCTTCGCAGCGGCGACACTACCCAGGCTCCATTCGGAATTGACGTCGAGGCGCTCAAGAAAAATGCAATGGAGTTCGCTCAAAGCTGGAAGACCGGTTGGAGCGGCGTCGCACACGGAAAGGACTGGCGTCAGGGAGCTCGCGATTCGGCGAGTGATATGCGCGATTCGGCGCGCGAAATAAGAGACATTAGAAGGAAGGCGAAAGAGGAAGTGCGCCGGCAAAACCTTCCGAAGCCCAGGGAGTACATGTCTTATTCGTGGCAGCATAACCTCAGGAATGGCCTGGTGAGCCTGTTCTGGGGCGGCGGCCTCGGAATTGTCTTGTACTACCTCGGCCGCACAGTAATAGACAGCGGGCTCATCAGACAGTTGGAAGAATCGTCGAGCGGCCACGTTCAGGGGCTTGAGCCGTTGGTGAGAATCCTCTGGTTGATAGCATTGTTGCCGGTGCTTAAGGGACTTGCGCGAATCATCTACGCCGCATTCTTTGGAGAGTCGATGGCGACGCTGACTGCGCGGTTTACGCCGCAGCCATTGTTGGAAGAGGGGCCGCCATCAATTCGACAGGACACCTCGCCGGTCAGCCAGCCGGAAACGGTGGGATATTACGAACCTTCAAGCGAGCCGCCTCCAAGCGTCACCGAACGCACAACGCATATTTTTGAAGAAGAACAGCGGCAAGCCAAACGCGAAACTCAATAAGCTTTAGCTCAAACAAAACATGTAGGGGCGGCTCTCTGTCGCCGCCCCTGTTCGGTTGTCGATACATCCTGGATGGCAAGAAGGGCGGCCACTGAGGGCCGCCCCTACATGTTTCGTTCAGTTATTTCCCTCACAAAGTCTTCGAGCGCGTCGCTCCAATGACGAAGCGGTTCGAGCCCTAACTTCTCAGACACCAAACACCTCATCGCGGTATTGTGGGGACGAGGAGCGCGCTGATTCAGAGCCACTCTCTTTACCGGTTCTATCCGCACATTTACAAGCCCCGCTACCTCGAGCGCTCGCTTCGCAAAGTCGAACCACGTTGTCGGGCCGCTCGACGTAACTTGATAAAGACCGTGCGCGCGGAGTCTGATGATTTGTTCAATTCGGCCCGCAAGGTCCGGCGCATAAGTCGGAATCGAAGTCTGATCGATCACGCCTTTCAGGTTCGCCACTTGGCGCGCATATTCGAAGATCCGGCTCCCAAAGTTCTTTCCTCCAACGCCGAACAACCAGGAAGTTCGAATCAGGTAGAATCTTTCGGCCTCTTCGCGCACCGCAAATTCTCCCGCCAGCTTCGACGCTCCGTAAACGCTCAGCGGCTTCGGCTCGTCCTCCTGTGTATAGAAGCCTTCCTTCGATCCGTCGAATACATAGTCGGTGCTCACGTGCAAGATGTCCGCGCCAAATTCGCGGCACGCGCGAGCGAGAAACCGCGGGCCGCTCGCGTTTACCGCGAAGGCCCAGTCGCGGTCGATCTCGCAACGATCGACGTCCGCCGTGGCTACGCAGTTGATCAAGACATCCGGACGGAAAACTTCCACCGCGCTCCTCACATCGCCTTCGTTGGTAATGTCCAACTCTGTCCTCGGCAAAGCGATGACTCTCCATCCGCCGCGCGCGAGATGTGCATTCATCGATCGGCCCAGTAACCCGCCGGCGCCGGTAATCATTACGGTCGAAGGGTCGGACAATATCAATTCGCCATCCGCGTGTGGCATCAGATTGGGTTCGATGGGAGGTTCGGCCACGGTAAGCGCGGAGCGCTCGGCGCCGGGCAACGCGTTGCTCGAGCTTACGTCTCCGCTGATACTGGAGTCTAAATTACGCATTTTGCGATGCTCATCTTCCGCCGTACATTCGCTGGTAGTATTGGAGGTATTCGCCCGACCTCGTGCGAGCAACCCATTCAGTGTTGTCGCTGTACCAGCGCACGGTCTTCTCGATGCCGCTCTCGAAAGTCTCACCTGGATTCCAGCCGAGTTCGGCTTCTATCCTGGACGGATCGGTGGCGTAGCGGCGATCGTGACCAAGACGGTCGGTCACGAACTTGATCAGTGACCGCGGCTTGTCCAGTAATTGAAGAAGCGTGTCGACGATTTCCAGATTGGTTTTTTCCGCGCGAGATCCGATGTTATAAACCTCACCGCTTCGACCTCGGTGCATTACCGCGTCAATAGCACGGCAGCAATCCTCTACGTGAAGCCAGTCGCGCACGTTGAGGCCGTCTCCATAAATCGGAAGCTCTTTATCATCGAGCGCGTTTGTGATCATCAACGGGATCAGCTTTTCAGGAAATTGATACGGACCATAGTTGTTCGACGCGCGCGTCATCACCACGTCGAGCCCAAAAGTTATGTGCGCCGCCCGGACCAGGTGTTCGGCCGCGGCTTTCGACGCAGCATAAGGGCTGTTTGGCTGCATCGGCGAAGCTTCAGTAAAGTATTCGCCATCACCACAGGAGCCCATTACTTCATCAGTCGAAATTTGAACGAAGCGCCCGACCCGCGCGGCTCTGGCGGCGTCCAGCAGGGTCTGCGTGCCTGCGACGTTTGTTTCAATGAAGTCCGACGCCCGCTCGATTGAGCGGTCTACGTGAGATTCGGCCGCGAAGTTAATCACCACATCCGCGCCCGAGATGGCTTCATCCAGCGCCCGCCGGTCACAGATATCTCCGAGGACGAAGGAGTACTGTTTACCGTGCTCGACATCGCGGAGATTATCGAGATTGCCCGCATAGGTGAGCTTGTCGAAGTTTACAATCGTGTAATCGGGATAGGCCGCCCGGATGTGCCGAATGAAGTTTGAGCCGATGAACCCGGCGCCGCCTGTGATGAAGAGATGCATTGCTTACCTCTGAGTTGAATGATCGCAGATTGTAGTCGTCCGCTCGCAACTTAATCAATAGAACCTGCCGGCCGGTCAGTCCTTGGCGTGCTTTGCGGTCCTTTGCGCCTTTGCGTTGAGTATTGGGTCTTACTCCTTCAATACCCAGCACAAAGGCGCAAAGGACCGCAAAGCACGCGGAGGTTATTAAGCAGCCCAACAACCGAACACTACGCGGCGGCAGGGTGCGCGTCAGATTTTCGCGCTCTGCGGCTCTTTAGAATCGCATATTTATTTCTTCACTTTGCTGGCAGTTCATACCCACCTCGTTAGAGGTGGGTGCCTGATGGTGAAGCCTACAAAGGAATGCCTCGGCCTGCATTATTGATGCGCCTCGGAGCCTGTGGTATATTGCCAGCCGTAAAATCGCCCGGACGCATAAACAGCTTTAATAAATATCGGTTTCAAACCTTCTGTCTTTCAATCGGGCTAGTTTCCAAGCAGCCGCGACTCGATAACCTCACTGGAGCGACGGCTTCTGCAGCGCGAACGTTACTAGTCCTTCCGTTCACTCAAGCCAGGCCGCCAAGGGGCAGGCCGCGAACTAACAATCAGGAGGAGGCAAAATCAATGAAGAGATCTATCGCGTCGATCATCGTAATCACGATCACTGTTCTGTCGGTTGCGTTAGTGCTTATCCGTTCCGCCCGGGCGGACACGGTAATCTTCACTGCTCAATTACTCGCGTCAAATGAAACCCCGCCGGTTAGCAACGCCGACGCGAACGCTTTTGGTAATGTCACGGTCACTGTCGACACGGTCACCAGCACCTACAGGTTTGACTGGGCGGTCAACGGCGTCGCATCGAGCACAATCATACTCTCGCACATTCACGAAGGCGCGGCTGGTGTGGCCGGGCCCGTCAGAGTGGACTCCGGTATAGTCCCTGTTCCAGGCGTCCCGGTGGTAAGTGGCAGCGCGTCCTTCAGCAAGAGCGGAATCTCGGGGCCCGCGGACGTAACCACACGGCTCCTTGCTAATCCCGCCGGCTTCTACTTCAACATCCACTCGAATCTGAATCCGGGCGGCGTAGTGCGCGGTCAGCTTGTGCGAGCAGCAACAACAGCCGGAACTGGCGCTCCAACATTGTCCGAGTGGGGCGCGATACTGATGGGACTTTTGATCATCGCAGCGTGCTTGTTTTTCCTGGCTGGAAGAAGCAAAACGGCAATGGCTTTTGTTGGGGCGCCGCCGGCTTCGTCTCCTCAGTCAGTGAGAGCAATCGATTGGAAGCTCCTGGCGAAGGTGACGCTGGTGGTCGAAGCGGTAATCGGGGTCGCGCTTATCGCATTGTCCGCGAAGAGTGTCGATGTCGCGGGCGCCTTAGCTTCGGGACTCGTCGTCGCGTTTGTTCTTCATTTGTTGATCGGCAGCACGCAACGGCGTTAGGAACGCTCAACTTCGGAAGGCTGGCTCCGCCGGAGATCACAAGACGCTGCGGTCTCCGGCCGAGCCGTGCCGAGCCCTGACTATCATCGCGAGGATCTCCTGCTGACAATCGAACAAGCAAAAAGCTACGTGATAGCGAACCGCCGAGCGTTGCGGTTTCTTGGGTTGTTCGCCCTCATCTTCGGCGTCTTGTATTTTTTGTTCGGGACGGCGCCCGGCGTCAGGCTCGGGCTTATCAAGCCCTACACGGTGCTGCTTGCGAAAGCGGTTGCAGTGATCGTGAACGTGTTCGGCGCAGACGCAACCGCAATCGGCACTCAGGTCTCGTCGCCGCGATTCTCGATCAACATTGCGATGGGTTGCGACGGCGTCGAAGCATCCAGCCTTTTTCTTTCCGGTGTGCTGGCGTTTCCTACTTCGTGGCGGGCTAGATTAATCGGTCTCGCGTTGGGCGCTCCGCTGATTCATGCGATCAATCTGGCGAGGCTGGTTGGTCTGTATTACGCCGGCGTATATTTCCCGTCGGCAATCGAAGAGCTGCATGTCTACGTCGCACAAACTATCGTCATCCTCCTCTCTACCGCCGTCCTCATACTCTGGCTCGAGCGATTTGCGGTTCAACATCGGCACTCATAAATGGACGAGGCTGCTCGTTCTTGCCGTAGTTGTGTACCTCGCGTTCCTTCCGGTTTGGTGGTATTTGCTTCAGCCGCTTGCGACGGCGGTCGCTTTGATCGCCGGGCCGGTTTATCGCCTCTTCGATTCGCGCGTGTCCATCGTTCCGGACGGCAGGCTGGTAAGAGTACTTGTTGCCTTTAACGGAGGGGATGGCTGGCAGGAGACCGCCAGGAATCTGCGGCTGGACACGGTCACCTACGGGCTGCCGATGCTTGCAGCGCTGGTCATTGCAACACATGCCCAGTCGATCCTCTCGAAGATGCGCGCACTGGCGGCCGGGTTGGGCGTCATGTTCGTTCTCACGGTGCTGGCGATAATGGCGTGGGCCAAGTTGGCGACCCTGGGCGTTGATGAGCAATTGACACAAAGCGGCGATCGATCGAGCTTTCTTTTCTATTTTTTTCACGGCTATGCGTTCTCGCAACCGGTTGTAGCAGTTCTGCTGTGGTTCGCGATCGTGATCCTCGGAATGTTCAAAGAGTCAAAGAAGCAACAGGCGAATGTCGTCGTGGCCAGGAACGCGCCGTGTCCTTGCGGCAGCGGGCGCAAATACAAAAAATGCTGCGCGCAGTGAGCCGCCAACCAATCTGTGAATCACGCTACTCTCGGTCGAACTGTCTTTATCGAATGAAGCCGGGTGCAATTGAACCAGAGGCTGTGGTATAGTGCGCGGCGCTTCAAACCCCGCTGCACTCTTAGAGCAAAAGGAGCCTCACGATGAAAAGAATTCTGGTTGCACCTCTAGCTATTCTGGTAATGGTCCTACTCGCAGACACGTCGTCGACCCTGGCGCAGGCTGTCGGTGAAAAGAAAGATGCGCAAGCGGCGAACAGCAACGCCGCGAAACCGAAACCGGCGATGAGCAAGAAGGAACTCGAGCGGAAACTCACCGCCAGTGAGAAATCGTTGTGGGAAGCTTTCAAGAACAAGAAACCGGAAGTCTTCAAGAGGACTCTTACCGCGGACGGTTTCCAGATTGACGCAATGGGTGTCACTGCTAATGCCGACATTGCAGCAGCGATTGGCGCGTGTGAGATAAAGGATTACTCACTCTCAGACTTCAAGCTCACGACCATCAGCTCGAGCGCTGCTCTCCTGACGTATAAGTCAACAACGCACGGTTCGTGCGCGGGACAGGCCGTACCGGAGACCGTCTACGTCTCGACCGTCTGGGTGAACCGTGGCGGCAAGTGGCAGGCGCTGTTTCATCAGGAATCTCAGGCGCCAAAGTAAACCTCAAGCGATAGCCTTCTCCAGTTGCAGCTCACTCTGCCCGAGTGTGAGTTGAATCGTCCGGGCGGCGCGCCTGTGTTAGATTATCTGTGGCGATGCACAGGTCCGAACCGGATGACATTGATAACTTCATTTCGACACTCCCGGATCCGGAGGGCGCGCGAGCTTTTCTATCACGGCTGCGCGTCCCGGACTCCGCTTCACCGGTCGATCTCGACCATGACCGTCTGACACTTGCCCATCTGCTGACCCTCGCCGGTAGCAGTCCCTTCCTCGCTGAGACCTTACTTCGACACCCTGAGAACATCTCGTGGCTCAAGGCTGAGACGGAACGCAATTTTGATTGGATCAAGTCCAGGGAGCAGTTGTCAGAAGAACTCGCGCGCTTCGTCACGCGAAACATGGATGTGGATGACGCTACGCGGCTCGCGAGGTTCAAGCGGCGCGAGATGCTCAGGATCTATCTTCGGGACTGTCTCGCAATAGCAACTCTCTCGGAAGTGACCGAAGAGTTGTCTAATCTCGCCGATGTCATTTTGCGTTACAGTCTCGCGCGCGCACATCAAGTGGTGACCAATCTGCACGGCACGCCTCAGACGCACGACGAACGAGGAAGAATCGAGAAATCCGAGTTTGCCATTTTGGCTTTAGGTAAACTCGGCTGCCGAGAGCTCAACTACGCGTCGGATATCGATCTTCTCTTTTTGTACTCAGCCGGCGGCGAAACCTCGGGAGACGGACGAAATCCGGAATCGATCATCGGCAACAAGGAGTTCTTTGCGCGAGCGACCGAGCTGGTCGTTCAAATGATCGGGCGAAGCTCGGAGGAAGGCGCGGTCTATCGTATTGATCTCAGATTGCGGCCGTATGGACGCGATGGCGATCTGGTTTGGGACGTCGAGCGGGCGGCGGACTACTATCGTAATCGTGCTCACAACTGGGAACGTCAGGCGCTGATTCGCGCGCGCGCTTCTGCCGGAAGCGAAGCAGTAGTCGCCGCCTTCCTGGAGAAAGTCCGCGATGCAATCTTCTCGAAGGACGCGCTTCCGGAAACGCTTGAAGGTGTGCGCCGCGCAAAAGAAAAGATAGATCGAAAGGAGGCTGCGCGGGGACGCGCTTTTAATGTCAAACTGGGAACGGGCGGGATCCGCGAGATCGAATTCATCGCCCAAGCGCTTCAGCTCAAGCACGGCGGGCGCGAGCCCTGGGTCCGTTCTGCTCAGACGCTGATCGTGCTCGCCAGGCTCGCGGAGAAGAATTACCTGTCGGAGGTCGAGCGCGCGAGATTGTCCGCGGCATACACGTTCCTGCGAACCGTCGAGCACCGTTTGCAGATGGAGCACGGCGCACAAATTCATACGCTCCCGCCATCGCAGGAAAGGCTGGCGATACTCGCGAGACGCTGCGGCTATACTCACGCCGATGATCCGGTTGCTCCCTTTATTAGTGAACTTCAGAAACACACTGCAGAAGTGCGAGCTGTATACAACCGTGTCTTCGTCGATGCGCCGCCAACTGAAACTCGCAGCGAGCCGGAGCCAAGAGTCGCGCCTCCAAACGAGAACGCGCGACTGATAAGAGAGGCCGCCTGCCGGCTGAGCAAGGTGATCGCGAGCGGTGCCGGCGCCGCACACGACGTCGAGCGGACTCTCGTGTCTGCTCTTCCAAACACAATAAACGCATCCCGGTCGCTTCGAAACCTGGCTGCGTGGGCGACCTCATTTGCGACGTTCGCGCTCGATCAAACTCATTCAGCAGAGTTGAGACTCGGCGGTGACGAATGGTCAATCCTGATTGAACGATTGACCCTCGTGCTCAGCAGTCCGTACCTTGCGCACTTGCTGATAGCGCGCCCAACGCTTGCGCGCGCCCTTGCCGGCGATACGCAAGGCCAGCGCGACGCCGACTTCTTGAAAGAACTCCGCGAAGCGGTCGCCGCTGAGAGTGATCCGGCTCACAAGGCGGACGCTTTACGCCGAGCGTGGCATCGCATTCTGGTTGAGCTTGGGTATAGGGATATGTCAGTAGTCCGTAGTCCGTGGTCCGTAGTCAGCAGCCCTGAGGAGCTACCTCCACTAACAGATCATGGATTATTGACTACGGACGACGGACTACGGACTACTGACAATCTTCGCTCTAGCAACCTCGCGCAGACCGCGCTCGCCGAAGCGGTTTTGAAGATAGGCCTCGAGATCGCGCTCGAATCAATGAGTCAGCATCCGTCCGAAGGCGATTCAACGCTGAGCAGGGAATTGCCGTTCGCGATTCTCGGACTCGGGAGACTGGGACACGCAGGTATGGATTATGGTTCGGACCTTGATCTTCTAATCGTGTTTGATGACGAGAGCGCGTGGCCTCCGGATTCGCTCGAGACAACAGCAGAGATGAGCGGTCCGCAGGAGTTCTATGCGAAGCTAACGTCGAAGCTTGTGTATGTGCTGTCTTCGCTCACCCGGGAAGGACTTCTCTATCGGACGGACCTTCGGCTTCGCCCCGAAGGCAAGAGCGGGCCAGTCGTAGTGGGTCTCAAAGGCCTGGTTACGTATCTCACCGAGCGAGCTTCTGCGTGGGAACACTCGGCCTATCTGAAGGCCCGCGAGGTGGCGGGCAGCCTGGAGTTTGGGGCGCGCGCGCGAAACTTGATTAGCGAAGCTTGCTTTGACGCCGCTCGGCGCAATCAAGGGGTTCAACTGGAGCTTCGCGATATGCGCGCTCGTCAGATGAAGGAGAAGATTCGAAACACCCGGCCGAACATCAAATGGGGCCGCGGCGGGATGAACGACGTCTATTTCGTGACCAGGTACTTACAGCTTCGCGATCGACTCTATTTTTCGCCGGAGCGCGGAACGGCGGCGCTCGTCGCGCATCTTGGTGAGACAGGCGCGCTCGACGGCCGCTCCGCCGCAGCGTTGTTCGAAGGCTATACTTTTTTGAGAAAGCTCGATCACTGGATGCGCCTTCTTTTGGACAGGCCGAGCCCGGTGCTTCCCGCCTCCTCGATTGCGCTTCGCGATCTGACGCGAGCCCTCGGCTTCGCCTCCGCTTCCGCATTCGAGGAAGAATTCGGGAAGCAAACCACCGCGATTCGTGAAGCGTATGATCGGGTTTTCGGAAGTGCATGATCGGGTCGTGTGTATTTGGATGAAGCCCACGCCGTCGCCCACTACGTGGGCAGTCGCCCACTCGTGGGCAGTAGACCACGTAGTGGGCGGCACCGCGTAGCGGCGACCTCTCGATAGTTTGCAATGGTGCGGATACAACGGCCGCGTAGCGGCTACCTGGATGTCCAAATCCATTCATTAGGCCGATAGGTAACCGCTACGCGGCCGACGGGCACAGCCAATCCGTAAACTATCGAGAGGACACCGCTACGCGGTTACCCTCTGTTGCGTTGTTGAATTTGGCCGAGAGAAATGTCCAAACTCCAGTCGCCCACTGCGTGGGCAGCCGACTGCCGGGCGATAGGGCGCGAATATATTCGCGACTACCTGGTGTGAGTTTCATCTTGCCGCATTAATCAGGAGACTCTGTGCTGCGGTGTAGACATCGTCTACTTCGACTCGGGTCATACACCGATGATCGATTGGGCACTCGCGCAACATACACGGCGAGCATTCGACATCGTGGCGCACGACGATGGCCGCGTCTGAAAACGGACGAGTTGCAAAGTGCTCGGTGGGTCCGAACACTACGACCGTCGGCAACCCTAACGCCGCCGACACGTGAGCCGTGCCGGTGTCATTTGATAACACCAATGAAGCACACGCGAGAATCGCTTTCAGCTCAGCGATCGATGTTCGGCCCGCAAGAACGATGGCAGCGGTCTTCATCTGCGCAGCGACTTCGTTTGCGACCTCGACATCGCCAGCCGTTCCTACAATCACAGTTTGAAAACCGTTTCTTTCGGCGAGTCGATCCGCGGTGGCGGCAAACCGCTCGGCGAGCCAACGCTTAGCGCGACTGTTAGTCGCGCCCGGACTTAGGGCGAGGAGGGGAGACGGGGCGATGGAGCGATGCGGCGACGTGGCGACAGCCTGACCAGCCGCCGGGACGTTCTCGATGCCGAATTCTTCGAGCATCCTCCGTCCGAACTCGCGCTGATCATCGCTGACGTGAAGACGTGGTTGCGCTCGCTCGAAATCTATCAGTGTTTCGCCGGTTGTTTCTTGCTCGAGCGCCGCCGCGATCTTCAAGTAATAACGGACCTGATGTGCTGTTTGGTAATTGGGTTCAAACGGAACAGCGACGTCGAGCAGCGGGCCTCGCCGGTCCGTACCGTAGCCGGCGATCTTCTTCGCTCCCGCGACGCGAGCCAGCAACGCGGCTCCGAAAGAGTTTTGAAACAACACCGCGAGATCGAATTCCTCTCGTCCCAACCGGCGTGCTTCGCTGACTAAGTTGCGGGCGCTTTGAAAGACGCCCCGGGCGTCGTGAACTGAAATCAAGTTGTCGAACAGCTCCTCGCCCTCAAACAAGCCGGCTACCCAGGGCCGCGCTACCAGAGTAATTTCCGCATTTCTGAAAATACGGCGCAGCTCTCTCAAGGCGGGCAACGCCATTACGGCGTCCCCTACCCAGTTCGGAGCGCGAACCATGATTTTCGCGGGAGTGTGAAGGATCGATGAGGCGACGGGGTGACTGGGCGATTGGGCGATAGGGCGAGTGGGCGGAGGGGCGAGGCCGTCAGCAGTCGCCCCGTTCTCGCGTCGCCCGATCGCCGTGTCTCCCTGTCTCCCCGTCGCCTTATCTCCCCGTGGTTAGATTCCAACCTGGCTGTAATCACTGACGACGGACTTGTCGCCGAGCACCGAGCCGTTTCCGATTTCGACGGCTCGCCCGATGTGACAACCCTTACCAATTACCGTGCCCTTGACGGTCGAATCTGCGCCGATGCGAGTGCCGCCGCGCACGACTGAGTTCTCGATTCGCGCGCGCTCTTCGATGTAGCAGTTCCGGCTCACAACTGAATTGACTATCTGAACACCCGGCTTCAAGGTGCAGCTCGGATCCACCACTGAAGGAGGTTCGATCTCGGCCGTCGCGTCGAACTTCTCGCCGCGTTCGATCGGGAGAGGCGCCACCAAATTTACACGGCCTGCGATAACGTCGAGGTTTGCCGCCAGATAACTCGAGGCGGTTCCAATGTCTTTCCAGTAGCCTCGCCACGTGTACGCGAAGAAGGGTTCTTCTCGCTCGAGCAACTGAGGGAAGACACCGTACTCGAACATGAATGGCTCGCCTTCGGGAATGTAATCCAGCACCCGCGGCTCCAGGATGTAGATGCCCGCATTGATCGTATCGCAGGTTACTTCTTGCGGCTTCGGTTTCTCCAGAAATCGTCGCACTCGACCGTCTTTCTGATCCGTTTCAACCAGACCATACGCGGTTGGGTTGGGCACGGGTGTCAGCACGATAGTGGCCGCAGCGTTACGTTCGCGATGAAATCGAATGACCTCATTCATGTCTATATCGGTCAGAACATCGCCGTTGAACACCACGGTTGTTTCGGTTATCAGCCCGGCAGCGTTTTTGTAGGCCCCGGCAGTGCCCAGAGGTGACGCTTCTACGGCATACCTTATGCGAACGTTGTAGTCAGTTCCGTCGCCCAACTTCTCTTCGATCTTCTGCGGTTGATACGAGAGCGACAAAATCACGTTCCGAACGCCGGCTCGCTTAAGGAGCTCGAGCTGGTAAAGCAGAAAAGGCTGATTGGCGATTGGAACGATGGGTTTGGGCGTGTGCATCGTCAGCGGGCGAAGCCGAGTGCCTTTGCCGCCCGCCAGTATTAGTGCCTGCATTTGAAACCGCTTCTCCTAACTAGAATTTGATCAGTTTGGTGAATCCAATTAATTGTGTCAGGCGTCTGCTGAGTGTTCGGAGTCTAGCACCGCGTCGTTTGATCTGACAAACTCGCGCCTGAATTGAAAGGGTTCGCGATGCCCGCACAAGGTGTGGAGTTGGGTAGTGGTTCAGTCTGACTCTTTCAATCACTAAGGAAGAATTAACCGCTGATCCTCGCTGACTGCGTTTCGCTGATCTGCGCAGATCAGCGTACCGAAGACGGCGCAAATCAGCGGGGTAATCGCGTTGGCGCGACAGACTGAACCAGTCCTGGATTTGATTCTCCTCTCGCAAAAGATGTGTGATAATTTGATATCACTGCTGGAAACAAGCACACCCTTGTGAAAGGAATCATATGACAGACGTATTCATACTTTCCGGCGCAAGGACGCCGGTGGGAAAGCTTCTTGGGGCGCTCAGGGATTTCAGCGCGGTTGATCTGGGAGTGGTCGCCGCTCGGGCTGCAATCGAGCGGGCCGGCATCGATGCTGCCGTTGTCGATGAAGTCATAATGGGCAACGTCGTTCAGGCGGGCAACGGGCAAAATCCGGCCCGGCAAGTGGCGTTGCGAGCGGGCGCTCCTGACAGTGTGGCCGCGCTTACAATCAACAAGGTTTGCGGCTCCGGGTTGAAAGCTGTGATGCTGGCGGCCAATGCCATAAGAGTCGGCGAGATTGACATCGCGGTCGCGGGTGGAATGGAGTCGATGACCAACGCGCCTTACCTGCTGAAGGGAGCGCGCCAGGGCTACAGGCTCGGCAACGGCGAGTTGATCGATTCCATGATCCAGGACGGCTTGTGGTGCGCGTTCGACAACTGGCATATGGGCTGCACCGGAGAGGTAGTCGCGGACCGGTATCACATCGGCCGAGAGGAACAGGATGAGTACGCGATAAACTCTCATCGCAAGGCGCTGGCTGCGATTAAAGAGGGTCGCTTCGATCGCGAAGTCATCCCGATCGAGATCCCGCAGAAGAAGGGCGCGGCGTTGATCGTCAAAACCGACGAGGGACCCCGCGAGGACACTTCGATTGAATCTCTGGCGAGACTGAAGCCGGCTTTCAAGAAGGACGGAACGGTTACGGCCGGAAATGCGCCCGGAGTGAACGACGGAGCCGCAGCGCTTGTAGTTTCGTCCGCGGAAACGGCGCGCAAGCTCGGCCGCAAACATATGGCCCGCATTGTCTCGCAAGCCACAAGCGGGGTCGAACCAAAACTCGTTATGATGGCTCCGGTGACTGCGATTCAAAAGACTCTGGAACGAGCGGGCTGGGATCTTGCTGACGTTGATCTTATTGAATTGAACGAAGCGTTCTCGGTCCAGGCCGTCGCTGTTTCGCGTGAACTGGGAATAGATCCGGCGAAGCTCAATGTCAACGGAGGCGCAGTCGCACTCGGACATCCGATTGGCGCGAGCGGCGCACGAATACTTGTGACGCTGCTGCATGAGATGGAAAGGCGCGGCGTTAAGCGCGGGCTTGCGGCGTTATGTCTCGGGGGCGGCAACGCAGTGGCGATCGCCGTCGAGCGGTAAGGACCGAGTAGTATCCGTCCGTTAAATCCGCGTCATCCGCGGCCTATGGTTTACTAGTATACATAGACTACGGATGACGCGGATTTGACGGATGAACACGGATAAAGGTCCGATGCCGCTCCAGTCTCGGGTAATCCTTCGGGCAGATTAGAATACAAACAACATGCGACGAAGGATCACCGACGCCGGCACCCTTCTAAAGAACCTTCAAGCAACCAGTCAAAGGCGCTTCTTGACCGGAGTCCTGATCGCCACATTCTCCATTCTGGTGAGCGCTGCCATGACAGCTCCTTTCTTCTATTCGAACCGCGCCCAACCCGGGCAGGTCGAAATCAGGCAAACCAAAGACATGGGTATACACCTGGCGGTGATGGAGCAGTTCGACAAGGTGCTCCGGTCGGGTGCTGTGTATCCTCGATGGCTGCCGGATATCAACTATGGATACGGGAATGCGTGGCCGAATTTCTACCAGCCGGGGTTCTATTATTTGACGTCTCTGGTCTACGCGGTTACGGATAGCTGGGTCGACACGCTGTTTGTCATCACGGCACTCGGTCTATTCGCATCGGGATTGGCCTTCTACGTTCTGGCGCGTAGTTTCTTCGGCAAGCTCGCTAGCGCAATCGCGGCGGCGGTGTACGTGTTGCTGCCGTATCACCTTCTCGATGTTTTTGTTCGCGGCGCGATCCCCGAGTATTTGAGCTTCGTCTTTTTGCCGCTGATTCTGTGCTTCTTCTACAGACTCGGCAACGAAAGCCGCGCGCGTTATTACGCAGGACTCGGCGTGTGCTACGGCGCTTGTCTGATGATCCATATCCCAATTGCCTATTTGCTTTCATATCTGCTCATCATCTACGCGGTAATGTGGTCCGCCGCACGAAGAGATTGGAGGATTGTTGTTAGGATCGGTTTGGGAATGACGGTTGGTGTTTTGTTGAGCGCGATCTATTGGATTCCTGCCGTTTCCGAAATCAAGTATGCGGTTGAGACCGTGACCACATTCTTTCAATACGACAACAACTATGTTAGTCAGCTCTACGCAGATTCATACGGTGACTTGCTGAGAGCAACGTTTGCGATCCAGGCGGCCGCTCTGCTGACAGTGATAACCGGTCTCGTGTGGTTGAGATTACGGGGATCAAGAAGCACGCTAACAAAAGAGTGGGCGCCGCCGCACCCAGGGGTTTCTCATGAGAGTATGTGGATCGCGATGGGCGCGCTTTCCTTATTCATGAACCTGCCGGTTTCCTATTATGTTGCGCGATTGATTCCGAGGATCAATGTTGTAGCGTTTCCATACCGGTGGCTAGTCTTTGTATGCCTTTTTACATCGCTGGTGACGGGCGCTTTCGTTGACCGATTGATCCGCAGCGTACGCGAGCCGGGAAGAGCTTCTCGAGGCATTCGCATGATCCGTGCCGCGGTGATCGCGGTTTTAGCTGTGAACATCGGGTTCGCAGCTCGAGCCGTTGTCATTCCGTCGCTTTCGAGTCCGTTGATCACGCGTGAAACTGATTTCCTTTGTGACACCTATTGCCCGTTGGGAGCTCCGCCGGCCGGGAACTTACCTCGGACCGAGCGCATTGTGCTTGAGACTGGAAGCAGCGAAATAGTCGAATGGTCGCCCCTGTTTCGGAAGGCCGAGATCACAACGGACCAACCAACTACGGCGAGATTCACTACGTTCAACTTTCCGGGCTGGGCTGCTCGCGTTGACGGGGAGGATGCGGAGATATCAAGCGATGCGGCGGGAGCGCAGCTAATCAGATTGCCGCAGGGCAGGCACACGGTCGAGATAAGCTTCGGCAGCACGCCGGCGCGTAATCTTGGCGCCGCGACTTCAGTTTCGGGCTTGGTTCTTGTATTCATATTAATGCTGAGCGGCCGGCTGCGGCGACAACGTCCGTAAGCGAATTGGACGGATGACTTTGCGTGCAAAGCGCGAAGAGGCACTCGGATTCGACGGATCGATACAGATAAGAACGACTGAACAGGAGAAACGAAATGCACGCACGAAAACTCACAAGCGTAGTTCAAATGCTTTTGATGGTTGTATTGGTTACGCTGCCCGGTGCATCCAGCAAAACCGCGAAGGCCGTTCCGCCGCCGGCGGCGTCGCCCGGGCCATTCCCGGTGGGCGTGACGACTACTGTCTTCGTCGACAACAGCCGCACGGACAGCTTCACCAAACAGCCGCGTACGCTCGTGACTGAAATATGGTATCCGGCTACTGACGATGCGCGGCGCATGCCCGCTAACAAGTACTCGGACTTCTTTCCCGCCGGCGTTACTCCTGAGATCGACCAACTGATCAAGAAGACCTACAAGATGAGCGCAGCCGAAATCGATAAGATTTACTGGAATGAATCGCACCGTAACGCGGCGGTGCGCAAAGGGCGGTTCCCGCTGGTGGTGTTTTCGCACGGCAACGGAGGATCGAGAAATCAAAACACTTTCTGGTGCGACTATCTCGCGAGCCACGGTTATGTGATCGTTTCCGCCGATCACACGGGCAACGCCAGCTTGACGATCATCGACGGCAAACCGATTTCGTTTCAGGGCGGCGAGCGAGCAAATTCCGCCAGGGATCGGCCGCTCGATGTGAGCTTCCTGCTCGACCAGATGATCAAGTGGGACAAAGGCGCGGACAAGCGGTTCGCGGGCCGGATCGACACCGATCACGCTGCAATCACCGGCATGTCGTTCGGGTCTTACACCGCGCATTGGGCGTCGGATCACGATCCGCGATTCAAGGCGGTGATAGCGATGTCGGGCGCTCCGGCGTCTCATACTAATCTGACGGTGCCTTCTCTGCGGATGCTTGGGACTGAGGACCGAACAATCGGCGCTCCGGGAAATAAAGCGATACGCGAAAATCACGCGACGCACACCGGTCCTTCATACTTGCTCGAGTTGAAGAACGGCGGACACTATTCGTTCACCGACATGTTCAAGATCAACAAAACGTTTGGCGACGGCGTAGGGGCAGGGAAGCGACGAGAAACAAGCGAGCCGTTCGAGTTCACCGGAATGGAGACTACTTACAAGATTGTTGACTCATACAGCGTGGCGTTTCTGGGTTACTACTTGAAGGGCGAGACTTCTTATTTGACCTTCTTGAGTGAGAACCACTGGCCGGATGTGATGAACTGGGAAGTGACCGGCACGGGCCCACGGGAAGTTCACGAAAGATGATTGCGTGAATGTCCGACAAACTTCAGTTTGTCGCTGGAGTCTCTGTGCGTACGCGCCGCTTTGACTGCTTTGAATCGCCACCAGAGCCAAAGCGGCGCGTACGCACAGACCGCGCCGCACTCCAAAAAAACGCCGCGCCGCTTTACTCGTCGACCGACACAACTTTAGTGCGCCACCCGGGATCGGGCCAGAGCCAGCCCACCGAAGCCAATGGCGATCAGCCCCAGCACCAGGGCCACGGCTCCACCGACTACTCCGTTGCCGGTGCCGGGACCACCTGTCGCGGTGGCCAAATTGAGGCCGCCGTTCACCATCGCGATTAGCCCCGCCATCAGGGCCACAATGGCTCCGAGTCGTCCGGAGGCGGTGCCCAACCGGCTGCCGGGGCGCGCCAGAGCCAACCCACCGATGACCACGCCTCCCAGCGCAAGCACAGCGGCCGTGGTGGCCCAGAGTCGCCGGACGGTCAGGCCGTAAACCGTGGTGGCGGCTGGCTCCGAAACGTGCGCGGCCACCAGCACGGCATGCACAAGCCCCCCGAACAGGGCGGCTGCAGCCAGGGCGGCGAGAATAAGAGCGAAGGTTCGTTTCATAGAATCTTAATCTCGCCCACTATACAACAGGGGATGTGTTCCGTATTGGAAAAAATTGACCTAGCCGACCAGCGTCGCGTGATTTTGCATCGCGCATTCACTCCATTGACGAACATATTCCGTCGGGCTCAGGTTCGAGAAAAATCGAAAGTCGTGAATCAGATGCGATTGATCGTAATACCCACAATCCACCGCCACTCGCCCCCAATCTGGCGCAGCGGTCTGCCGCACTGTTTCGAGCGCACGCCGAAAACGCAGGACACGGCAAAAAAGCTTGGGCGGCATGCCGACCTCGCGCGCGAATATCTGAAGGAAACGGCGTTGACTGAGGCCAGCATCTCGCGCGACATCGCGAATAGCCAGGCCAGAGTCGGCGCGACCGAAAGTATCGAGCCCGAATCGCACAGCGTAATGACGCTCCAACGGCCGGAACAGATGCGCCATGAGTGTTTTCTCCAACAGGTTAAACCGCTCTTCCGGCGTTTTGCCTGCGCACAACCGCTCGCGAAGTTCTGTGGCCGAAGTCCCCCAAAGCGCATCCAGGTCAACATGCGTATCTGCCAGTTCGATTGCCGGCGGTCCAAGAAACGGAAACGCGCCGCCGGGTCTGAAACGCACGCCAATCACGGAAACGCGTTCCCGCGGATCTATTACGAAAGGCCCGCTATGAGTCCCGGAAACAACAGCTCCTGAAAAGCGTTTGCATCGCTCCGGTTTCGCGGGATCGTAAATCCGAAGTTCGTTCTGGTGAAGATTGATCACCAGATCAATCGTGCCGCTCGCGGCAATGCGCTCCCTGGAATTCGCCGGTGCATCACTCAGCAGCCAAAGCCGCTCGATGCAAGAGTCGAGTGGGGGAATCGGCGCTCTGGAACTGAAAGGCATAGAAGCAATAGGATATTTGAAGAGAGCTTCTGACTCAATGCGATGACTAAACCTAAGCTCGCATACTGAGAGATTCACGCGCACCCCCTTCGGTCTTGCTCCAGAAGCTTCAAAGTTTGCCGCACATTCAACTCGAGATTCTCCTCTTTGATTGCCTCAGACACTGAGTTGTGATAATTACCCTCGCGGCTTCATCAGAGGCGTTCAATGCCTGACATTAGGAAAGTAATTATCAGCAGCACCGCGCTCGACTTGCCCGAACATCGCAAGCAGGTGATGGATGCCTGTCTGCGCCAGGGAATGTTCCCGACGATGATGGAGCACATGCCTGCGAGCGACACCGAAGCGATTTCAGCATCGCTTGAGCTGGTCGATGAAGCGACATTTACGTCGGCGTGTTCGCGAGAACCTCAAGAAGCGTGTCGGCGAGGAAAAGGTTGTCGCCTTCTTTAGGTCGCCAGCCGACCTGCGCGCTCACGTTATCAGCAGCCTGTCGATTCATCGCGAACGCAAAGAAACTGAGTTTCACTATGTCAGCGATATTCCCAAGCCGCCTGAGATCTACATCGCTCATCCTTACACGCTGTTGCAAACGCGCGATTTGATCGGAAGGCAAAACGAATTGAACCTGATTCGACAGGCAAATCGGGCGGATCGATTTCGACTTCAGGCATCGGCTCGTGCTGAGACTCATCGTAAGGCGGGAGGTCTGACGGCTCAGGCGCACTCAATGCTTTGAGGTGAGCATCAGTGGCCTATCCGCCGTGGCAAAAAGAATAGATGACGCTGATTTGACGGATTTGCACGGATATCTAGCCTTTGAGGATGATGCTCTTGCAGGTGACGCCGCCTTCCGCTTTTTGAAATTCTGAAACGTCTAGCGCTTTCACGATGAAGCCTCGCGCTTCGAGCAGCGCGATCGTTTGCGGAAAAGCGAGCGGAACAATCACGACGGCTTCGTTCATGTCTTCGTTTGCGCCTTCGATCACCAAAGCATTCGCCGCGCCCGGGTCCGACGCGGGAACGTCGATCAACTCGAATTCCGCCAGCGGTGTCACGTCTATCATCTCGCGGTTGACGAGAATCGAATTCCTGCCGACATAAGAACACCCGCTCTTGAGATGCAAGCACTGCCGGACTTCGACCGCGGTCACTTCGTAATCGAACGGTGAGAGAAAGGCCCGCAGTTGAGCTATGCCCTCGGCGTTAGTGCGACTCGACGCGCCGACGAAGAGTCGCCGCCCGATGCGCATCACGTCTCCGCCATCGAGTGTGGCCGGTGGCTGCATGAAATGTAACTTACGGTAGATAGAAAGCGTTTGAGCGAGGCTCTCGGTTTCAGGACGTCTGCTCGAGGCGCCCATGATTGGAATCACTGCTACTTCGTCGACGACGATGGCGGCGTCTTCCACAAAACACTGCGTCGGGTAAATCGGGCTCGGAAGGAAGCGATATGACTTTCACCCCAAGTTGACGCAGGCATTCTTCGTAAGCTTCATGCTGGGCGATCGCTTTGGTTAGGTCTATTGGTTCTGTGGCGTGATAGGTGAGTTCGCAGCGGTTGATGCTGGGACTGACGTGACGGGTGATTGCAGTTAGCATGAAAGGAAGTCGTTTTGTGGATTAGAAAGAAATTCGTTTAACGCAAAGCTCGCAAAGGACCGCAAAGAACGCTAAGAGACTACTTCCGGCAAGCCGCCGAATCCGGTGTTTTTCCTTCGAGGAGCGCCGCGGCCACGCAGGCCCACCGAGGCGCGAGCTGCGAGCTTGCGGAATTCGTCTCGTGATAGTGATCGGGCGATCCGGCTGACTTGCAAGGATCTTTTGCCTGGCGAAGCCCCCGCGCCGGATCGGGTGACGGCGCCAGGAAGTCATAACCCGGCACGATGTAGCCGAACTCGTCGGGGCACAGCCCAAACACAAACTTGTACTTCTTCGTCATTCGATCGCGTACGCCGGGTTCCGCGGGACGTTTTGTGTCCGCCTCGGCACAGTCGCGCCGCCGATTCTTCTCGACGCCATAAAAAACCTCGGGAAATAATTCTCCGGGCGTAGTGATGATCTGTGCATCGCCAATGGTAATGGCGTAGACCGTTGATTCAAGTTCAAGCTGCTCGCCTTCGCGAGGCGACGGCATCGTATCGAGCACACCCTTGCTGGCGAGAAACGCGTAGCCTGCGTTGTCCATCGGCGCTCGCAACGTGGCTTTCTTCAGGTCAATTCCAAACGCGCCGCTCCATTCCGCGCTGTCCAAAGCCGCGAATGCCGCCTTCGCCACGTCGCGGCCGATGGCCTCAGTCCGTTCAAAGGTGTAATCGGGCCGCTTGTTGTTGGGCTTCATCGGATACTCTTTGCCGTCGAACTTGACGCGATCATTCGGCTTGATATTCGAATCGCCGATGATCTCTACCGCGCCGATGTCGCCGCTGATGTAAATAGCCGTCCCGCCGTACTTCTTTTCGACGGCTTCTCTAACGGCGTTGGGAAAGTCCGAAGTGATAACTGTGTTTCCGCTCTCCATCGATTCAGGGTGAGTATTCCAGTTGATGAGGGTGGCGATCACTCGGTCGAGCGTGGTTCCCGAGCCATCCCAGAACTGCATCACGCGCATCTCCGGATCGAAGAAGTCCGGAGGCCGGCCGTGCGTTCGGGTCTGCATTCCCGCGATCGAGGGAGATGCCTGGGTGTCGGTGCGCCCAAGCTTCATCACCGCTCGCACGGTTGACGCCGCGGCTTTGTTGATGGCTTTAGCAATCTGGTGATCGACGAATCGTAGGTACTTGGGATACTTACCATCGCTGAGCGGGTTCGGTCCCCACGCGCCGATCGTATCGGGGCCTTCATGATTGTGGGTACTTGCGATCAGGATTTCGGTGACGCCGGGCTTCGGATCTACGAGTTTCCTGATTTCGCCAAGACCGTAGTAGTTAGCCTTCGAGTAATAGCCGATAACGTCGATTGCGACTATTGCGATCCTGGTCTCGCTGGATTCCAGAACCAGTGCTCTCGCCCAAAGGTCGTCGTGTTTGCCTGTCGCCGGCCGGTTGTTCCCGAAACCCGCCAGATATATCCCGTCATATTTACCCTTCGAGCTTGCGTCAATAGCATCATTACCGGGATCGTCGGCAAATGGTTCGCCGGGGTCCCAGCGCCCGTTGTGATTTACATCGGTGAACTTCTCGCCCCACACGCCGGATTCAGTGATGGTGCCGTCCCAGTCAGCGTTCGGTCCGAAGGGAGTGATTGGCACTGCGGCAACTCCGACTTTAAGTTCCCGCTTCGGCCTTCGCTGGGCAGGCTCGATGGCACCAACTTGTGTGAGCAGAAACACCAATGTAAGGGCCGAGATAACGGATTTCCTCATACTTTGCCTCCGCACGGCTCGATCAAATGTCGGACGAGCTGCCGGCTTGTCGTCGCTTGCCCACCAGATCGCGTTCGAAGACGACGACAAGCTGGCAGCCTGTCGGACATCCCTGTTGATTGCTTGAGCGATCAGGTGATCCGATCATAGCCTTGGCGATGTGTGCGCTCAAGGAGGGTCGGCGGAACAATGAGCGTCAGGCCGGTGAATTCCTGGGTGGCCGGAACGCCCGCCGGGGCGGTTACCGTGCAAAAATCAACTTGACAATCGGACGCGAAAAAAATAATCATATGCGCGTCTACGGGCTTCCTAGCTGTAAATTAATAGTATCGGTCATAACGTTAACGAGTGCGTTGTAGAAGCGCTTCTATATGATTACGGTCATACCAGGCCTTATGCGCGCAACCGACCTCGAGCAACTGGAATACGCCTTTTCCGTGCGTCCATACGCCGAGTCAGGTTGGAACTTTGGCTCGCTCCGCCTCTTGAGCGGAGCTGGATTTGAAATCGAAACCACCCGCTCACAGGAATTGAAAGGAGACAAGCATGCACACAAAGTTTAGACTCTTGCTGCTGGCGATTGCACTAATTACGCTGGCGGCAAGGACCGCCCTCCCCGTTATGGCACAAAACCCGACGGGTTCTATTCGCGGAATCGTGACTGATCAACACGGCGCCGTGATTCAGAACGCAAACGTCACAGTGACCAACAAAGCAACTGGAGATACCAGAAAAATCAACGCCGGCTCCGATGGCATATATGCCGTCGAGAATCTTTTGCCTGGCGAGTACGACGTGAAAGTCGAAGCCCAGGGCTTCGCCACGCAGAACATTACGTCACTCGTCGTGCAAACCGGCAGCGCCAGCACCGGTGACGCGACGCTTCGCGCTGGGGCAGTCGGCGAGGTTGTCGACGTAGTGGCCGAAGCTCCGATCATCGACAAACAAAACTTCAAGATTGACGGCGTAGTCACTCGCCAGAAGATAGACGCGCTGCCGCTCAATGGGCGGAACTTTTTGCAGCTTGCGTTGTTGGAGCCTGGAGTCGGAGTTTCGGTTTCAGCACCTGGAAACGCCAACAGTCTTTTTAACGTGTCAATCGGCGGCGCTGATTCAGCGCTCACGAGAATCACCGTAGATGGCGGCAGCGTGCTCGATCCGGTAACCGGCGGAGCAGCGCAAAACTTCTCGACTGAGTCGATTCAGGAGTTCCAGATATCGACCTTTAACTTTGACCTCTCGACCGGCGTTACTTCCGTCGGCGCGGTCAACATCATCACGCGAACTGGAACCAACACCTATCACGGAAACGGATTCATCTTCTTCCGAGACAAATCTTTCGCCGCGCTCCCGACGTTCTTTCGTCCGGCCGGTGTCTTCGACCCCGCCTTCCGGCGGTACCAGTCCGGAGGCTCGTTTGGCGGGCCGATAAAGAAAGACCGGGCGTTCTTCTTCGGCAATTTCGAGAAGCTGAACCAGACTTCCGCGATCTCGACCTTCATCACCGGAGCGCCGGCGCTTGCGGCGTTCAACACCAGCTTCACTTCTCCGTATACCGGATACTTGTTGAACGTTCGGGGCGACATCAAGATCAGCGACAAGAACAACCTGTTTGCGCGCTTCAGCCGCGACAAAAATGACGCCTTCTCGCCCAACGGCAGCAGCGCGGGTCTGATGCCCTCCATCTGGAGAGCGAACAGAAATCGCGATAACAATATTCAAGGCGGGTTGACCACGGTGTTCACTCAGAATCTTGTGAACGATGCTCGGTTCAACTATCAACGAATAAACAACACCAGCGACGTACCGTCCGACGCCAATTGCCCGCCCTCCAGTGCGGCGTGCATTGGCTTGCGCGGTCCGCAGATCTCGATAAACAACAGCAATTTCCTGATCGGTAATGAGACTAACGCTCCTCAGAACCGATTACTTGATCGATACCAGACGCGCGACGATATGAACTGGCAGAAGGGTTCGCACCGGATCAGGTTCGGCGCGGAGTGGGAGCACAACTACGGCGTAGGAAGCTGGGACTTCTTCGATCCGGCGCTGATCGTTTTGCACGACCCGCGCGACGTCGAAGCTACCAATGTTGGCTTGATAGCAGCTACGGCCGGTGTTCCCGAACCTTTCAGGACGGCGATCCGAACCAACCTCTTCATACCAGTTCCCGCTTCATTGGCAACGGGTTCGACTACACGGCCAACATTGGCGGACATTCTGCAACTTCCGTTCATCGCGGGCGTAGCCGGCGTCGGCGATAAGGTACAACCGCCTTCGTTCCACACGGACATAGCCCGTCAGGGTAACCGCTATCGCTTCTACGGACAGGATTCGTGGCTGGCGAAGCCGGGCTTCACTTTGTCGTTTGGAGCCTCGTATCAATATGAAACCAACCTCGGCAATCACGATCTGAATCACCCGGCGCTTCTGGCGGCGCTCATCGGCGATCTCGGGAAGTCGAAGAAGGACAAGAACAACATCGCTCCCTCGCTTGGGTTTGCGTGGGACGTCAAGAACAACGGCAAGACGGTCATTCGCGGAGGCGCCGGAATCTACTACGACACGATTCTGTTCGTCACCAGGCTGCTCGAACGACCGCTGCTTGGACCGGCCGGGGACGGGAGATTGTCGATACCGACTGCGTTCTTCAAGAACTCAATCAATTTCCCGCGGCTAGGCCCGCTGCCCGGCGCGCTGGCGGCGTTCAACGCTTACAGCAACGCTATCAACCCGGCAGTTGGTCAAGGATTGGATATTCAACGAAACCTGATCGGGCTCTCTGTGATTCCGAGCACTCTGCCCAGCAAGCTTACCGCGCAGAATTTTCTCGACATGCTCGCCGTACAGGCGCCTGCAACCCAGGCGCTGCTCAACGCGGGCGCTGCGGCGGGCTTCGACAGTCTGCAGTTCATAAAGGCGTCTCAGCTTCCGGGCACCCTGCTGGATCCGAATCTCCAGGTGCCATACTCGGAGCAGTTAACGCTCGGAGTTCAGCATCAAATGGCGCACAACATGGCGATCTCGGTTGACTTCGTTCAACGTAATCGATACCACAACACGCAGGGCTTGGCGGCGGCGATCGATTACAATCACTTCAACCGAAGCGCGGCGCGCGGCGGTCCGGTGCTTCCGAAATGCACAGCGGCCCAGGCCGTCGATCCGAACGCGATTTGCGCGAACGGGCCGATCTTCATCATCAACAGCGTCGATCGCAACCACTACAGAGCGCTGCTGGTGAAATTGGATAAGCGCTTCTCAAGCCGATACCAGTTCACCGCCTCCTATGCGTTGTCGAATCTGACGGGTTTCTTCACCAAGGGCGGAACACCCGAAGACGCGGACAAGTGGTTCGGGACCAGCGGACCCCTGTCCTCTGATGCCAAGCATCGATTCACGTTCAGCGGACTGGTGAACCTGCCCTGGGGGATCCAGACTTCGCTGATAACCGTCCTTTCCAGTAAGGCCCCGTTCAACGCTCGCGTCGGCGGCACCGTCGATCTCGATGGAGACGGGCAAGGCGGCGATACGATTCCAGGTCTGAAAGTCAACGATCTTGGACGCGGGACCAGCAAGGCTGACTTGTTCAAGCTCGTCGGTCTTTACAACCAGAATGTGGTCAAGCCTACCTGCAACGCTACATTCACCACCTGCACGCTCAATCCGGTGGTGCTTCCTCCGAACTTCGAGTTCGGCGACATATTCCAGTCTGAAGATGTGAGAGTCTCGAAGATCTTCAAGTTCAAGGAGCGCTACTCCATTGAAGCGATCGCCGAGGTCTTCAACATCTTCAACATCGCAAACCTCAGCGGATTCTCGGGGACGCTTGACTCCTCGAAGTTCGACAGTGCAGGTAACGTCCTTCCGAAAGCCAGCTACGCCTTTGGCCAACCAAGCCAGAGACTCGGGCTGGGCGGATTCGGCACCGGCGCGCCGCGAGCGCTTCAGCTCGCTGCTCGCTTCTCCTTCTAACCTGATACTCACGAGCGTGCGAGAGAGCAACTCTCTCGCACGCTTACTTCTTTCCTTTCAAATCTAACTACAGGACCAAACTGCTATGTTCATCGAGCGGGAATTCCATCGCCGTGCCCTTTGGCTTTCGTTGCTGCTGATTCTTTTGTGCGGCTCCGTCAGTGTCGCCGCTTCGGGTCAGGCGGCTGCTTCGCCCCAGACTCCTCAAACGTCGAAACAACTCGAGCTGATGGTTCCAATGCGAGACGGTGTGAAGCTTGCGACCGGTATTTATCTCCCCGAAGGCAACGGCCGCTGGCCAGTCGTGCTGATTCGAACGCCTTACGGGAAAAACACGCAGGCTACGAGCAACGCTCTGTGGACAGCGCGTGGGTTTGTGCTTGTGGTGCAGGACTGCCGCGGCAAATTCAAAAGCGAAGGCGAGTATCGGCCGTTTGTCGATGACGGAACCGACGGTTACGACACCGTCGAATGGATCGCCAAACAAGCTTGGTCAAACGGCAAAGTCGGGATGTTCGGCGCTTCTGCGATGGGCATTACCGGAAACCTTGCGGCGATGATGGATCCGCCGCATCTGGTAGCCAACTTTGTGATGGTCGCGCGCTCGAGCATTTACTCTCAGTCGGCGTTCATGGGAGGCGCCTATCGCAAGGAGTTGAACGATCGCTGGCTAAAATCACAGAACGCCGAATCGGTGATCACCGAAACCCTCAAGCATAACGTGTACGATGGGTTCTACGACTCTAACGAGATGTCCAAGCACTGGCACACAATTCGAATACCGGTCTACAACTGGGGCGGCTGGTACGACATTTTCAATCAAGGCAACATCGATAACTTCGTCGGCTTACAGCATACCGGCGGCGGGCTGGCCGCGGGCAATCAGAAACTCATCATGGGCCCGTGGGGACACGGCCAGATCGATGAAGTGAAATATCCGGAGAATGCCGGAAGCGTGTTCGGGAAATCGTCCGTCGAAACCGCGATGCGTTGGTTCGATTACTGGCTGCAGGGAAAAGACGACGGGATCATGGAAGAACCGCCAATTCGGTACTACGTGATGGGTGATGTGACCGACCCGAAAGCGCCAGGCAACGAGTGGCGCACGGCTTGGGCCTGGCCGGTGCCGTCGCGAACCACCTCTTACTTTCTTGCTGCTGGCGGAGCGTTAACAGAGAAGTTGGCGGGTGAACAGGAGAGTACTGACGGCTACACCTACGATCCAAAGAATCCGGTGCCGACCGTCGGCGGAGGGAATCTCTTCACTAAGAAAGGGCCGATGGATCAGCGCGCGATCGGCGATCGAAAAGACGTCTTGAAATTCGTGACTCCGGTGCTCGCGGCCCCGGTTGAAGTAACCGGCCGCGTGGCGGTCGAGGTTTGGGCCGAGAGCGATGCTCCGGATACCGACTTTATGGCAAAGCTCGTCGATGTCTATCCCGACGGCTGTGAGAGGCTGGTTCTCGACTCGGCAATACGCGCAAGGTTTCGTGACGGGCTCGATCATGAAGTCTTCATGAAAAAGGGCGAGGTATACCGATTCTCGATCGACATGTGGTCCACAAGCATCATCTTCAACAAAGGTCATCGCATCGCGGTTCACATCACCAGCTCAAATGATCCGCGGTTCGACCCCAATCCCAATACCGGCAAACCGCTCAGAGCTGACAGCGAGACCCGAGTAGCCAAAAACACAATCCATCACGATCGCGCGCACCCGTCGCGAGTACTGCTCCCGGTTGTGTCGACATACAACGCCAAGCGCCCGTGAGTAACGGAACGAGTTCAGCTGATAAAGGGGGCGCTGTTGTGGCCCTTTTTTTCTGACGATAACCCGCGAACTACACGCTCTCTCTACCAGGATTGACTGCATTCGGCTGGTTCAGGGCAATGTGGGTGCTGTTGATCATCGCAAACCTCTCGGCCCAGTTGATTCGGGCTGTCGACTGCATCACTACAAACAAGGTGACGATCGAACCGATCGTTACTGCCAGTCCAGTAAAGCCTGCGAAGAAGAAGGCATAAGAAAAACCGATCAGATAGACAAGCTGCGCCAGCGCGACTTCAAGAAAAGCGAATCTGTTCCCAACGACGATCCGCATGTAAGATACGACCAGGATTATCGACACCATCGAGCACAACACGAACGCCGCGTGAATCGATATGTGATCGACCAGGTAAGCCAGCAGAAGATGAAACGCAAAGAACGCCGCTGCCAGAAAGAAATAATTCATCGGATGAATCTGCACGCCTCGCAGCATCGAGATGACGAAGATCAAGAAGAAGAAAAACCCCAGCGACACCGGCGCGAAAAACGAGATGCGCGCGGCCATCGGTCCGGGATTTATCTTCTGTGGCATCTCGATTCCGATTCCGTTTCCTGAGATCAGATCCTTGTAATCCCAGATCAACTGCCAGCCGTTCCCCTGCCGCTCCTTCGGGAGATTCGGCGACATGGTATTAGAAGGGAAATCGTAGGCGTCGAAATCCGTCGTAGCCGCAAGCTTAAAATTTCGAACCTCGCTTATTCCTTCGCCGAAGCGATAAGTGAAGCGGTCAAGCCCGAGCGAATAGTAGTTGACCAAAAGCTGATGCCGAGACTTCGCCGCGCATGGGATGTGCGCCACGAGCTGGTTTCCATTCTGCCGAGTGAAAGGCGCCTGTGTTCCGTCGAGTTCAAACTTGAAGTCGTCGTATTGAGCGGTGGCTGATGGAACCGCGAAGTTGACGGTCAGGTCGCCGCTCTTATCCTGCGTGTTTTCGAAAACGTATTCTCCCGAAAAGCGGACGTGATAGGTTGAATACCAGAGCAATCCCTTTTGTCTCTGCTCCAGATTGAAGCCCACTCGAATGTCGTTTTGAATGAGAGGCAGGTCGTAACGCTCGTTAGTTGCGCCTCTTACAGCTAGGACGCCTCTCTCGACGGCTTGCGGAACGTGAGAGTCATTCTCGACGGCGAGCGATGCCGTTGGAGCCTTTTGTTCGAGCGGCGTGCCCCACAACTCACCGACCTGATGCTTAAGCTCTTCGTCCTGATGATCGGTTCGATAACTGATTGTGGTTCCGAGAGTGATCCAACCGGCGACCGCGACCAGATACACGAACGCTATAGCAGCAATTGTTTTGATCATTTGATGCCTCCGATAAAGTAAAGCGATTTACCGCCTGCTCTGATGCGTCGATCGGGGAGGCGGATGCCAACGCTCAGGATCGATTCGAATGGTGATGCTTACGAGTCTTTCAGGTCTTTGTTCAAAGAAGTCCAAGCCTGACCATTTTTAGGTGTGGCGATGAGATTCGTTAGCTCGTGTTCTGCCCCTCTGCGAGCTTTGCGGTCCTCTGCGACCTTTGCGTTAAAGTACTTCCTCTTCTGATAACCGATTCGTTCAGCGCAAAGCTCGCAGAGGACCGCAAAGCTCGCAAAGTCTGACTGTCTCCGGACAAAAAAGGCGGGCCGTTGTGGCCCGCCTTGAAAGGTTCTTTCTCGAAGAGGGTTGCTTCCTTGAATCCCTACCACCTGAATCGCACTGACAACTGAACCGTTCTTGTTATGTCAGTGGTCGCGGGATCGCCTAAGCCCTGTCCGGCAGCGCTTGCGAAGATGCCGTTTTGGATGTCCCGGCTGACTCTCCCGTTTTGCAAATCCTGAATCTTCAGGACTCGGCCATCCGTTCCGATGTAGCGGCCGGTGAACGCGTTGAGGCATCCACGGCAATTAGGATCGGTCGATGGAGCCATCAGACTCAGAACGTCGTTCGTGTTGAACAAAAGGAAGAGCGGGTGATTGAAGATGTTGAAGATGTCGGCCTTGAACTCGAGGCTCATCTTTTCGTGAATCGGGAACGCCTTGATGAACGACATATCGAAGCGATAGTACGGATCGCCGTGACCTGCGTTACGAACCAGGTCGCCGTTCACGAATTGGAAGTCAACCAGATCGCCGGTGAACGTGTCGATCGAGCCCAACGGATTCGCGTCCGCCGGAGCAAGAAACGTAGTCTGCGGGCAATGGCAGACCGCGTGACCTGCCTGGCTCACGTTTAAGTTGGTGCCAAACGCAGAAGCAACGTTTGTAGCGATGAGCGTGCCGTCCGCCAGCACATTCGGTCGCTGCTGGCTCTCGTTGCCTGCTCCGAAGAAGGCCGATGTGGCGAATGGAACATCTCCGGTTGATACCGGGTAAGGCCGGCCGGATTGGAGCTGTCCGATTACACCAACCGTCCAGTCATTGACGATGTGCCTCGCAAACGAATGTTCAACCAGGTGCTCGGTATCAAAGGTCAGGCCGAAGTTACCCTGGTGTCTTGTGTCGCTTTGGGCAAGCGCTCGTTCGGCCCGAATGTTTTTCACATCACCGGGTTCCGACAAACCGAAGAAGTCCTCCGAAGATGAGAGCTGCTTCGAATACGCGTATCCGGCGTGCAACTGGAAATGATGCGACAACCGCTTCGTCGCGCCTACCAGCAGCCCGTGATAAGCGGATGTCCGGCTGTTTTCATTTGTTCGCACGGCATCGAGCCGCGTTTCCGGCCTGTTCCCGAAATAGGAGAAGCCCGGATGCGCGGGATCAGCTTTGATGATCGGGAAGTTTGTATCGCGCTCGCCAAACAAACCGTATCCAAGGACTCCCACATAACCGACGTCCAGCACAAAGGAGTTGCCGAACTGGCGGCTGACGGCTGCGTTGAAGTGACGAACCTCAGGGTTGCGCAAATCGTTCGAGATCGGCCGCACGCGGCCAAACGAACCGGGCGCTCGCAACGAAGAGAGGAAACTGTCTGGCGGACGGTTCGGGAAGAACGCAAGAACCGACGGCTGCCTGAAGGTGGTTGTGAAAAGGTTAATGCCGTCGAAGTTCAGCGAATCGAGAGAGACGTTCAGATACGCAAGCTGCGTCACCTCGGCGAATGAAGCACGGATTACAGAGCGCTCGGGATCGCCGAACAGCCTATGCATGAAACCGCTGTTGAAGTGCGGGCTCCAGGCGAAGCCTATGCGCGGTTGAAAGTTGTTATGGTCGGACGAGCATGCCGGCACTATGCCGTTGCCCTGCAGGCATCCGCCCTTCACGTCTGACTTGATCGTCCCGCCCTTGAACGCGCCGTCTTCAACGTCGTAACGAACGCCGTAGTTAACAGTGAAGTTGGGCTTGAGCTTCCAGGTGTCCTGGACATAGGCGCCGTAGATGTTGTCGGTCGCGTTGACTTCCGCGGGTCCGATTCCAACCTGGAATTGTGTCGGCAGGCCGGGGTTCGGCGCCGGCCGCGGAAAGCCCCTGTAGAGGCCAAAACGGAATTGCGTGAACAGGGAGAAGTACGGGAAATGGCTTATGTTGAGGCCGGCCTTCACCGTGTGTGCCCCGGTTGTCCATGCGAGATTGTCGATGAATTGATAGCGATTCTGATCAGCGCCTTGCGGACAACAGAACGCAGCACCTGTATAAAAGTTCGCGCCCAGTTGCCCGGGCTGCTCACTCTTTGTCGGAGTCTGGCTCAGAAGCCGGTGCCAGAAGAATCGCCCTTCGTTGACCATATTCGAAGTGGGAGTCGATGTAAGGGAAACATTCAACGTATGGTCGTGAATGACCGTTGCCACCAGCGACTCAGGCGCGGCAAAATTCGCGATCTGAACGAGCAGATTGTCCGTCAGGTCTCGTTGCAAGTTGAAGCGCGCCGATATGCTGTTGTTGGTGGAAAGCTTATGATCGACCTTGGCGGACCACAGTATTTCCTTGGTGGGCTGCGTCAAGTTGATGGAGCCTCCCGGAGGAGTCAATTGCAACGGGGTCGCCTGACGTGTTTGCTCGAAGCTGGTGAACCAGAAAGTCCGGTCCTTTATGAACGGCCCACCCGCGGTGAAGCCGCCTTCGTATTTGTGAAACGGCGCGCGTCGAAATTCAGCGGGGGCACTGGTGTTGTAAAAGAAGGTCGAAGCCGTCAAATTCCGGCCGCGCGTGTAGTAATGCCCGTCACCGTGAAAGCCGTTCGTTCCCGACTTGGTGATGACGTTGAGCACTACTCCGCCGGATTGTCCGTATTCGGCGTTGTAGCTGTTGGTCAGGACCTGAAACTCTTTTACTTCTTCAACTGAGGCGCCAAGCGAGTCGCGAGCGGAAACGACCTGGTCGGAAATCGTGCCGCCGTCGACGTTCACCTGCACGCCTCGATTGTTTACCGCGCCCGGTCCGATCAAATCACTTGATACAGTCGTGAGGTCATATTTCACGCCCGGCGCGATAGTCGCCAGGCCGGCATAATCGTTTGCGACTCCCCCGATACCGTTGAAGCTGGTAGTCGTGGGAAGGGTCGCGACCTGCTTGCTGTCGACTACGTTTGATACGTCGGTCTTGGTAGTCTCGATCAAGGGTTCCGCTGTGGTTATGTTCACGGTTGCGGTCGTCCCTGTTACAACCAGATTGAAGTTTAAGTCACGTTGTTCGCCAACCTGCAGCTTCACGGCTTTGGCCTCGCCTTTCGCGAAGCCCTGCGCCTCGAGACTTACGTCGTAAACTCCAGGCGGAAGGTTATCGAACCTGTACAATCCTTCGGAAGTGGATCGGGTCGTTCGAGAAATGCCGGTGTCGACATTTTTGGCGACGATGGTTGCGCCCGGCACCACCGCGCCCTGCGGATCGAGAACGGTGCCTACGATTGTGGCTGTAGCGGTTTGCGCGAGCGCGGAACCGGGTAAACAGAAACATGAGAGAAACATCACCGATGTCATCAACCAAGTAACCAGCTTTCTAACTTTGTGCTCTTTCATTTCAATCCTCCTGAAACCTGGATCGTCTGAAAAGTTCGGCACGGGGAGAAGGCTTTAGAACCTCAGAGTTCTGAACGGCAGTGGTTGCCGTTACCGAAGCGTCCGTGAGGAGTGCGAAGAAGTCGCACCAAAAGAGATCGAGTGATTCGCACGCTCGAGAGGTGGTTTTCGGCTTTTGCCACGACCGTTTGCAATCCTAAACTGACTTGGATCCGGCCGCCTCTCTACAAGTGCAGGACATCCTGTGTGAACAGGCATTGCTCGCTTGTGCAAACAATAGTCCAACGGCGGATGTTGTTGCCCTGTAACGCAAATCGTCCGTTGTCGCTGAACTTATGAGTGGTTCGTTCAAATATTTGGCAAATCAAAGATTTGAATTTGACGAGATTTCGGATTTTCTTCCGAAGATTTGTAGGCATCGTATCAAGGAAGGGTATCTGCTTGTGGACCCCCGAAGGCCTCCAGGCAAGAACCAGTTGACTGTGCGGTTTCACGGCAGCGGAGCGAGACTCGGCAACTTCGATATGCAAGCAATGAAGCTGATGAACTTTGGCTTGGCAATGTTGAGTCAAACACTCTTACTATTGAACGCTGATACTTGCGCTGCAACGGAACAACGGCTTGCAGCGGAGGCCGCGAAGTGAGTTCATCAGTGTGCGGCGCGGCCCCTGATGGCTGCCGCTAGACCTATGCTAGAGAACATCAGTATCATCAGTTTTGGATGAGGGAATCGGGATATACTGAAACCGTTTCACTAACAGAGGTCGAGTATCACAGCAAACTTTGGAGGATTCTACATGAGTGACAACCCCAATAAACCGGTTGATCTTAGTGTCGATGAAAAAGCCCTGGTCGTGAAGAAAAAAGCTACCTGCCCGTTTATCGGCAGCGCCATAGCTGAGGGCCAACTCCCCATACGAAATGACGCGACGGACGCGCTTGCCAGTATCGAGGATGTGAGAAGGCTGGGCAATACTGGCGGCGGTGATCTTGGAGACCTGCTCGTACTGTTTGCGAGCGGCAATCATGCGTTCATGCGGGGTGACTCTGGAAAGCTGGACAAACCGGTGGCGGCCGGCCTGTTTTCATTAGAGTTCCCTGGCTCACAGGGCTCTCACCCGGGTCACAGTGGCATTCTGCAGGGAGACCCGGAGATGCTGGATTCAGGACGGCTGAGTGAAGCGGATTTTGCAAGGCTGACCAGCCGGGGAAAGGAGGGTTGGATCAAACGGTCAGAGGTCGGACGCTTCATTGCGGAAAATTTGCTCAAGGATCCAAAGTCCAAGGTGTTTGGCATAAAGACGGCCGTGCTGTTAGCTAGTGACTTGGTGGAATTCGTGGAAACCACCGGTTCGGTGTTAATGAGCAAGCTCTTCCATCACGATGATCACGCGACTCATCGAGACATCGAGGAGAAGCTGACCAAGCTCACCGGGGAGGACAATCTTGTCGGGTCCGCCGGAGAGTTTGGCTTGCTCTTCGCCTTTCTGGCTAACAGACCCGGCGCCAGGGAAGTCGACGGTGAGCCTGCGGTGGCCGTGCAGGATCTAAGGACCATGTTTGTGGACAATCGCCTTCCCGATGGGTGGGAAACCTGGAAAAAATCGCGGATAGATTGGGTAAGAAACACCACCGGTTTACTGCTCAGTGCGGCAAAGGAATATCAAGCCCTCAAGTGAACTAAATGAATTACCTTATCTCTCCGCGGAAATGAATGGCGTGGATTGGCGCAGCGACGAATCTGGGCTTGCAGGAATCTCAAAGGCTCGTTACATCGCGTCCTAACCACTACCCACAAGAGGGTGTTTGAACATGCATTTTCTCACAATCTCTGCGTTGGTGGGATTTCGAGAGCTACCGAAGCTGCCATTGCTCTGTAGGCTGAATATGAACCATCCACCCACAAGGCGTTAGTTGAAGAATCCAACCCCGCCACGTATATTGAATCTCGGCTTTTATGAGCTTCTTCGAGCCTCCTATGAGCCTGTTGTAAGCGTGCTATGAGCAATAAACTCCTGGTCATCGGTTTGGATGGAGCTTCTTTTAACGTACTCGATCCGCTAATTGAGAAGTCGCAGCTTCCTAACCTTGCAAGCCTCATCAAGGGTGGCGCGCGGGCCGATCTCGAGACCACTTTTCCTCCAATCACCGCCGTAGCCTGGTCCTCTTTCATGACCGGCAAGAATCCCGGCAAGCACGGAATCTTTGAATTCGTAAGGCGAGATCACCGGTCCAATCGCGAACTGGCGGTCAACGCTTCTTTCAGACAAGGGCGGGCGATTTGGGATCTGCTGGGAGACGCCGGCAAACGCGTTATCGTTCACAACTTTCCGTGTACTTATCCGCCGCACGAGGTGAACGGCTTGATGATCGCCGACTTCATGACGCCGAAAGGCAAGCGGGATTTCTCATACCCATTATCGTTGGTCAAAGAGATTGAAGATAAGTTCGGAAGCTATCGGCTACACCTCTCTCAGACTTACGCGGAAGACAACGTCGAAGCGGTGCTCGACGAGTTGTTCGACGAGCTCGAATACAAAGCCAGGGTCACCGAATACCTGATGACGCATTACGAGTGGGATGCGTTCTTTCAATACTTCTGGGGCACCGATCGCATTCAACACGAACTCTGGCACATCATCGACGAATCGCATCCGCGACATAACAAATCTGAAGCGCGCCTGTATCGCGATCGAGTGTATGCCTACTTCAGACGCGTCGACGAAGTAATCGGGCGATTGATAGAGCTGGCCGGCGGTAAGGAAGGAGCGCGCCCGCTGGTGTTGATCTCTTCGGATCACGGATTCGGGCCCGTGCACAAATACTGCTCGCTTAACATCTGGCTTCTTCAGCAGGGCTTCTTGAAACTCAAGCGCGATGCGATGACTCACGCGAAGCGGTTGATGTTCTCGATGGGCGTGACTCCTGAGTTAGCGTTCAAGGTTGTAAAGAAATTGCCTCTTGGAAAACTGCGTCCGTCGCGCGGGGTGAGCTCGCAGCCGGGCGCGTCGAAGCTTCTCGGCAAAGTGTTTTTGTCTTTCAACGACGTTGATTGGAATCGCTCGGTGGCGTTCTCGAAAGGGAACTACGGTCAGATTTATGTGAATCTCGAAGGCCGCGAACCAAACGGTGTTGTGAGCAAAGACGACTACGACCGGGTGTGCGAACAGATCGTCGAAGGTCTCCGCAAGATCGAGGATCCGCTTACGGGCAAAGCCTGGATCGGCGAAGTATTTCGCAGGGAAGAGATTTACAACGGTCCGCTCGTCGAAGATGCGCCCGATATAGCGTTCTTGCCGGCGGACATGCGCTATCTGCCGTTGGGGAACGCAGACTTCACTTCGAACCGGTTTATGGTCGACGCGTTCGGAATATCCGGTTGTCATAGAATGAACGGAGTGATGATTGCTAACGGCGACGCTATCAAGCACGACTCGAAGATTGAAGCGCAGATCTACGATATCGCGCCGACGCTTCTTTATCTTATGAGCCAGGGCGTTCCTGAAGATATGGATGGTCACGTTCTGAGCGATGCGATCTCGGAAGATTTCCTTAACGCACATCCACTCAGATTTACATCGGCGGATGAAACCACTGAATCACGCGAACTGGAATTCTCGCCGGAGGAGAACGCCGACGTACTCGAGAGGTTGAAACAGTTGGGTTACATTGGTTGAGCGCTTTGGAGCTGAGCTGGTTGATGTTCCGTGTAGGGGCGGCCCTCCGTGGCCGACCCAGAGTCACCAGAGGATAAGAAGCCACACTGGGGCGGCCACGGAGGATCGCCCCCGACACGTCGTTCCGATTCATAGTTGCGGGCAACTGGAATGAGTTCGATGAGAATATTGAAAGAGGCAGTGCGGTTCCCCGCGGAATCGGTGCTAAAGGTCTATCTTGATAGCCTCTCTGAACCCGAGTTTGAACCGAAAAAAGTTGACCGTATTCTGGTCTTCGCTTACCACGGATTAGGCAACTTCATAATGTACACGCCGGCTTTACGGCTCCTTCGCGAGCGGTACCCAAACGCTCGGATCGATCTTCAAGTAGGAAACAATACCGGCTGTGAAGACGTGCTCGAAGGAGCCGGCTTGTTTGACAATATCTACAACCTGCCTTATTCAGCCGGCCTGCGCGCGTGGATCAATCGAGCGCGTGCGATTCGCGATACTCAGTATGACCTCACCTTGAGTGAGTTTCACAGCCACTCGTGGCCGCTGACTTTGTTGATAGCCGCGAGCGGCGCGCGCTTCAGAGCGGGACACGTGACAAGCCCGGGCTGGTCAACGCGGTTTAGCCGTTACAGCTTCGCGTTCAACCTTCCAGTCACCATGCGAGAGGATGAGCACGAGATTGATCGATACATGGACCTCGTTGCGGCGGCTGGAGCCCAAACGATTGCGGCTCGCGACGCAGCTCCGTTTATCTACCTTGGCGAGGACGACCGAGCGTTTGCGCGGAGCTTTCTCCGGAATGGCGCAGGCTCCGGTATCGGCGCCGGCACGACCATTGGTTTTCAACCGGGAACGTCACCGGCCATGCGATGGAAGCAATGGCCTATTGACCGGTATCGCGAGGTGATCCAAAGGGTGACGATGGAATATCCGGATTCTCATATTGTCTTGTTCGGGTCTCCTATCGAGGAAAGTATGATCCAGGAAATGGCGGTCGGGCTGAAAGGCCGCATCTCGCTGGCGGCAGGCAAGACATCGGTTAAACAAGTAGCTGCATTGATAGAACAATGCGATCTGCTCGTGTGCAACGACAGCGGGTTGATGCACACGGCGATTGCGGTCGGTACGCCAGTCGTGGCGATCTACGGCCCGACCGACATTCGACGCACTGCGCCTCTCGGAGAGCGGAACGTTGTGATTCGGCACGAGCTTCCGTGCAGCCCCTGTTTCAAGCTGGAAGGCGACGACCAGGTGCACGCCTGTCCTCATCACGACTGCCTGATGACAATCACACCGGACGAAGTGTTCCACTCGATATCTCGAGGGGCATCGGGAAGCGCCGGGACTCGTATCAACGAGACGCCGGGGGTGATGAGGTAATAGGGTGTTGAAGAGTGAACAAGCCTGTCTTGCCACAAAGCCACTAAGTCACGAAGCCGCACAAAGAAAGGCTTTGTGGACCTTCGTGTCTCGGTGTCTTAGTGGCGAGAAACTTCTCAACACCCTATTACCCCACCTCACCGCTTGCTCGTCGCTTTTGGAGCCCTGTAGAATGACGAACTTTTGACCATCTCTTCCAATAAGATGAAACACTATTCAACTATCGCGATAATACTGGTTCTGCTTGTCGTGTCCGCCGGGTGTTCAGCTTCGAGAAATACTCAGGCTGCGAAAACGGAGATGACTCGTTGCCAGGAAGATCTCAACGAAATTCCGGAAGTGGCCGCTTCGCTGCGAGCGCGAACGAAGCAGCCTGGTGACGAAGCCTCTTTGAAAGACGCGCTTAGCGGCATGGAGATCGCGCTGACCATAGACCTGATGGTGCGCAGCAAAGCTGATCCCGATCGGGACCTCGATGACTGGTGCTACACCGAAAACTCGCGCGAGAACCTCGAGAAGCTGATCACTGCGCTCAAACAAAACTCCATTCCGCCAACAGTAGACTTTCTGGAGGGAGATTCGCTGGACCAGCAAGTGCAGGAGGACTGGCTTCGCAGCGGCAATCTTATTGGAACGATGACCTTCGCCGGATTGAGCGTTAAGAAGAGAAGCGCCCAGGAATTCATCGAGGCGCTCGACAAGAACGAAAGAGCGCTGGGGCCATTGTGGACCAGGTTCGAAAGGAAGCAGAAGTATTTTCGCTATCCGGCTCTGAAGCTTGGAATGGATGCGCAACGGCCGCGCGAAGTGCGAGCCTACCTCAAGCAGAAGGGCTACATTGAAGTTCCCGCGACAATCAATGAACGCGCTGATTATTTCAGCCAGCCGTATTGTGCGGCGCTTGCTCGCGGAGATAAGGTCTGCGCGAACTTCATATCTGCCACGTTCAAGTCCCTGCTGCTGGACAAGACCACGAAAGCGCGCGCCGCGGCCCGGACGATTGCCGGGCGCGACGTCAAACAGATATGGTCAATTCGTGCGAGCCAACTTACTTGCGATTTGTTGGGCAGCCTGCTGAATTGGTACAAAGCGATGGGTGTCAAATTCATATCGCTTGATGAAGCGCTCAGTGATCCGTTCTACGCTACCGAAGACGTGACCAACGCCGCGAATCAGATAATTTGGGAGACGAAGAGGGCCCAGTCGGGCTTAGAGTAGTCAGCCAATCCCGAGCAAGCCAAGAGATGAGAAACAATCCCGGAATTAGCGTCTTCTTTCCCGCTTATAACGATGCCGGCACCATCGCCAGCCTGGTTGTGCTGGCGGACCGGACGCTTAGAAAACTGACGGATGACTACGAAGTAATCGTGGTTAACGATGGCAGCGCCGATCACACCCCGCTCGTGCTATCCGAGCTGCAGTCCGTCTATCCGAAGCTTAGAGTAATTCATCATCCGGTCAACCGCGGATACGGCAGCGCGCTGCGCACCGGGTTCGACGCAGCGTCCAAGGACTGGATCTTTTATACCGATGGCGACGCGCAATACGACGTGCGCGAGTTGGAAAAACTGGTTCCGCTGATGACCGCCGACGTGGACATTGTGAACGGATACAAGATCAGTCGCTCCGATCCGTTTCATCGAATCATTGTCGGGCGGATCTATTGCTGGCTGGTGCGGCTGGCGTTCGGGATAAAGATCAGAGACGTGGACTGTGATTTCAGGTTGGTGCGTCGGGCCGGCTACAACCGAGTACGGCTTTGTTCGACCAGTGGAACCATCTGCGTCGAGATGATCAAGAGTTTTCAGGATGCCGGGCTTAGATTCGCCGAGGCGCCGGTCAACCACTATCATCGCGCGTACGGGAAGTCGCAGTTCTTCAACTTCAAGCGGCTGCTTAAGACGTTTCGAGACCTGAGCAGTCTTTGGTGGCGGCTGGTGATAATGCGCCGTACGCAGATTGTGCATCCCGCGGATCAGCCGTCCATTTCCGTTTCAGAAGAAGCCCGGAAAGAATAGAAATTATTGCAAGAGCAATTCACCTTTAGCCTGTAGGGGCGACCCTCTGTGGTCGCCCCTCTTTGGTAACCGAGGGAGCCGTTTGCGAGCTTTGCGGTACTTTGCGAGCTTTGCGTTCAACCTATCTCTCTTTCTCGAGCGGATTCCTTTGTCGCAAAGCTCGCAAAATACCGCAAAGCTCGCGGCGCCGGGTGGTTCTAAGGAGAGCCGCCCTACTGTGGACAAACTGATATGCGAGATGAAGAGTACCGCGCGATGTTCGATCTGGAGGAGCGCCTCTGGTGGTACGACGGAATGCGCGGAATCACGGCTTCACTTCTTGGCCCGGCTCTCGAAGAAAAGAATAATCAGCGTTTGTTGGACCTGGGCTGTGGGACCGGGTTCTCGCTGGTCTGGTTAAGCGAGCGCTTCAGATTCGCAGAAGGGTATGGCGTGGATCTCTCGCCGCACGCCGCATCGTTCTGGCATGCGCGCGAACTTGACACCGTCGCGTTGGCGACTGCCGATAAGCTGCCCTTCGGAGACGATTCATTCGATCTCGTAACGTGCTTCGATGTGATCTATCAACTCAACGATGAGCGCGCCAGCGCCGCCGTCTCCGAGATGCATCGCGTGCTCAAGCCCGGCGGCTTGCTGTTTATTCGCGAGCCGGCTTATCAATGGATGCGCGGAGGTCACGATGTTGCGGTTGGCACTCATCGCCGCTACACCGTAACGGACTTGCGCCGGTTGCTGCGGGCGCGCGGCTTCAAGGCGCGGCGTTCCACTTACGCAAACACGTTGTTATTCTGGGCGGCCGCTCCTCACCGCCTGTTGTCCAAACTGAGAGGAAGCACTGAATCGGATGTGAAGCCGGTGCCGCAGTGGTTGAACACGCTGCTCGGTGCGGCGCTAAAACTCGAAGCGCGGATGCTTCGCAGGATCGCGTTCCCGTTTGGGCTCTCGGTGATTACTCTTGCCGAAAAATAGATGTCGACGAGAGGCTTAAAACTAAATTTAGACTTCGCACTGGTCACGGCTCTCATCGGTGGATTCGTGGCAGTTGCGGCGCAGCGCCTGGGCACAGTGCCGGTTCCCGAAGGTGACGAGGCATTCACGCTTCAAGTCCCGTACGAGATGCTCGTTCGCGGAAAGCTCGCGCTGCCGATGCTTCGATATCTTGGCGGCAACATCGAAAATGTCTGGCACTCGTTTACCCCGGTTTGCTTTTTGTTGCTCAGTGGGTTTCTTAGGTTGTTCGGGTTCGGCATCGTTGAGGGACGCGCCTTCAATCTGATAACAGCGGCGATCACACTGCTGATGGTCTATCTGTTAGGCCGCAAGTTGTTGGACTGGCGAGCCGGTCTCGTAGCCGTAGCGATGCTGATCGGCGACCAAACGTTTCTCGAGCGCAGCCGGTTGTTAAGGAACGACTACGCAGCCGCTACGTTCGCGTTGCTCGCCTTTTTTCTATACGAGATGTCGGAGCAGCGTAAGAGTTCGCGGCTACTGGCGGCATCCGGACTCGCAGCCGGCGCCGGAGTGATGTGCCACACAAATATCCTCTACATGGTGGCGGCTATTTGTTTGCTGATTGTGTTACTAGAGGGCTGGCGCGCATTTCGTTCGAAGAGACTTTACGTTTTTGCGGGCGGCGCGTTCGTAGTGATGGCCTATGAAATCGTATACGACTTGATCGACCACAAAAACTTTCTGCTTCAGAATCGCGCCGACGACCTTCATTTCCGTGTTATCGGATACGTGGGGTTCTGGCAAAACCTTCTGGAAGAGAAGACTCGCTACGCCAAATGGTACACCGGCGGCTTGATGTTCCCGGGGCTTTCTCAGGTAACGCTGCGTGTCTTTCAGGCGCTCACCGTACTCGCGATCATCTATCTGATCATCGAATGCGCGAAGCATATGAAGCGCGGCGGTGTTCTTCCTGAACCGAGGGTGCGCGTCTTCATCGTCACGTTAGTTGTTGTTTTGTTTCACGCGGTGATCGTCAGTCACAAAAGGATCTATTATTTCGCGCATCTCGCGCCGTGGTTCGCGCTTTGTGTCGGCATTCTGGCGCGAGACGGACTCGATTGGATTTCGCGCTTGCGGCGCAAGTCCGTGCCGCGCGCGAGGCTCGCGCACCGATTGGCGATCGCGCTTGTAGCGCTTGCCGTTACCGGCTTCGGTCTTCAGCTCGCCAGGCAATACCGCGACTATTCGATCAACGTGCGTAATCCTGATCTCGCGACTTTCGAAGAATTCACAAGCGTGATTCGAGCCATCGTGCCGGATGGGTTGTGTCCTGTGGCCGTGAAGAACCCAGGCGTGTGGCTGGCATTTCCCGAGACGGATCGATGCTTTGCGACGATCGAAGGCCGGATGAAAGAGGATCTCGATTTCGATGGCAGAGATTATGTGCTTGTGACGCGTCCCAATTTCTCGCTCGGCCGCGACGCGAAACGCGAGGGCGCCAAGAGCGAGAGCGACGACTCCTTGCGCGACTATCATCTCCTCGGCGAGATGAGGGAAACGCCTTATGGCAGCTTGCTGATCTACTACACAGGCAAGGACCCGCGCTACCTCGCACTGGAGCCGAAGCGCTATCAGTTCTTCGGTGACTGGCGCGGACACTCGCTTATACAGTGAACGCTCGGAGTGTGAATGCCGAACGAGATACGGATCGACGACACAACTAAAGAGCTTTCTTATGGGCCCTCTCTGTCGCGCCGGTTCTGGCTTTGGTTCTGGGTTTGGTCCTGGCTTTCGAAATTGGGCAGCAGGCCCGTGCTTCTATTCCTGGTGGTCGCTTTTGCCGCAACCGTTATGCTGATGTACCGGCCCTTCAGTCAAATGGAAGGCGGCGATGATGCTATTTGGGATTACATTTCCCAGTCAATCGTACGAGGACAAGTTCCTTATCGAGACGTGATTGAGAACAAGGCTCCGGGAGCCGGTTACCTCAGCGCGCTGATGATCGAGGCCGGGAAGCTGGCTGGAGTGCGAGATGTGGCGGCGATCCGGTCAGGCTATGTCTGTCTCGCGGGTCTGCTCTGCGTACTGACCTATCTCGTGGCGGAAGCTTATTTTCACAGCCGCCTCGCCGCGGCACTCGCTTTCCTGGTACCGCTGTTGTCTACAGACTTCGCGGTTATGCTGATCAGCGGCACGCGGCCAAAACTCCCGATGATTGTTTTTGGATTGTGCACGTTATTACTTATCGCGAAGGACAAACCCTTTTGGGCAGGCTTCTGCTCGATGCTGTCGTGCTTATGCTGGCAGCCGGGCCTTCTTTTTACTGGCACGGCCGTCTTGATCTTTTCGAAGTACTTGCTGAGTTGGCGTGACGGTCGCGCGTTGAAGGTCTTAGCGGGCGCCTCGGTTCCTTTGTTAGTCACCATTTCATATTTTTATTGGATCGGAGCTTTGGACGAGTTATGGAAGGCTACGATTGATTACAACGTTAGAGTCTATATGCCAGAGGGGAATCTGGGAGCGGGCGTCGCGGCCGCTCGGCTTTGGCATTTGATGAACGAAGTAATGGGGACCAGCATACTGTGGGTGAAACTAAGCGCTTTTGGATTCCTGGTGTTTGCTATCAAGCAAGTCTGGTCAAAACTCAGATCACTGGACGGCTTTATGACACAGGAGTTATTCAAAGACGCTCTCGTCATTGCTCCGGTTGTTTATCTGATCTTTCACGTGATCAGCTATCCCGGAGAAGACGATCTAATTCCGTTGTTTCCCTTCATCGGACTCTTCGCAGCGTATCTCTTTCTCGCGGTCGCTCGACTCGTTGGTTCGGTCGGGTTTCTCAGAAGGAAAGTTCCGGCGATTCGTTTCGCCGGGTGCTTGCTCGTGATACCTATCTGTCTTGCTATTGTGCCGGTGGTCCGTCGTGCCGCCACCTATAGACTCGAGGAAGGCAGAACGCTTGCGGGCCAGCAGAGAGCGTTCGAAGCGATATCAGACGTGCTCGGACGCAATGACAAGATTTACGTGCATGGAACTCTCGAGATTCTGGTGTTACTGAATCGACAGAATATGAATCCCTACATCTTGTTCTCCAGAGGCACTGACGAGTATGTCTCCCGGAAGCTGCCCGGAGGGTTTGGAGACCTCCTGCGCCAGATGGAGGCCGAGGCGCCGAAGGTCATATCTCTCTCCCGACTGCAGCAAGTTTTGCACAAAGACGAGTTACTCCAATGGGCGGCTGAACGCTACGATAAGCTGCCGCTCGAGTTCGCTCATGACTCAGTTTACGTTCGGAAAGGCCGAATAGACGGCGACTGATCTCCTTCTTGGCGGTCTTTGCGGTCCTTTGCGTCTTTGCGCTGAGAATTCCTGTTTGCGCTGAGAATTCCTGACGCAAACCCGCAAAGGACCGCAAAGCGCGCTAAGAGTGAAAGGAAAGACTTTGATCTATTCACGATGGACACGCTAAGACGCTATTTTGATTGGCCAATACTCGCCCTGGTAATCGGTGGATTCGTATTCGTCGCCGCTCAGCGCCTGAGCACGGTGCCCGTACCGGAAGGTGATGAGTCGTACATGCTCCAGGTGTCTTATGAAATGCTCTATCGGAATAAAGTAGCAGTTCCGATGATGCGCTATCTCGGGGGGAATATTGAAAACGCGTGGCATTCTCGGACGCCTATCTACTTTCTCATGATGAGGGGATATCACAAGCTCGTGGGCTACGGGCTGCTCGAGGGTCGCATATTCAATCTTCTAAGCGCTGCGGCGGCTCTGGCGATGTTGTACCTTGCCGCGAGGCGCAGGTTTGATTGGCGTGTCGGGTTGATCGCAGTGGTGCTGCTCATATCAGACGTAAGCTTCCTCGAGCGAAGTCGATTGCTGCGCAACGATTTCACCGGAGCGTTCTTCGCTGTGCTGGCTTACTATCTTTATGAACTCGCCGAGGACAGGAAATCCTCGCGTCTTTACATTGCTTGCGGGCTTGCAGCCGGAGCCGGCGTGATGTGCCACACAACTATCCTGTACATGTTTTGCGCTCTCGGGTTATTGATTCTGTTGAGAAACGGCTGGCGCGCGTTTACCACGAACCGGCTCTATCTGTACGCCGGCAGCGCGGTAGCCGTGATGTCCTATGAGATCATTTACGCGCTTGTTGACTATCAGAACTTTCGACTTCAGAACAGCGGAGACAAGGCGCACTTTACGGCGCTCTCATTATCAGGGCTGTGGGACAATTTCATTCACGAGCCTTTGCGCTATCAAAGCTGGTTCAGCGGCGGCGAAGCCTATCCCATTTCCAATGTTCCGGTGACTCTGCTTCATCTTTTTCAGTTGCTGACAATCATCGCCGTAGTCTATCTGATCGGCCTCGCGGTCTGGCGAGCTAAGCAAGGCAAAGCGCTTGATGACCCGCGCGTTCGCCTGCTGGTTGTTACCGTAGTCGCAGTGCTGTTCTTCGCTTTCATAACCGCGCCGCGCCGCAAGAGCCTGTTGTATATGATGCATCTATCTTCGTGGTTCGCCCTCTGCGTCGGGGTACTCTCGCGAGATGTGCTGAACTATCTCATTCGCTTGCGTGCTGATCCACGCCGGCGACCGCGCCTGGTCTTTAAGTCGGCGGTGATAACCCTCGCGCTTGGCAGCCTTGCTTACGCGACGCTGTTAGTCAGACAGGACGTGATATTCATTCGTCAGGTCCGCAATCCTGATCTCGCGAGCTTCGACGATTTCGCGAAAGTGCTTCGCGGAATCGTCCCCGAAGGCGTCTGCCCGGTTTCAATCACGCGCCCGGCGATCTGGCTAGTCTTTCCGGAGCAGGATCGGTGCTATGCGACGATCGAGGGGCGGATGCAATATCTGGACGACATAGTAAATAGGGACTATGCCTTGATAGTGCCTTCTCGCAAGGCTGATGTGTGGCTCGGCGGTCCGGCGAGCAACTATCACTTGCTTGGCTCAATGGAAGACACGCCCTACGGTGACATTGAGATTTACTATATGGGAACCGATCCGCGGTATCGAGAGCTTGCGCCAAAGCGCTATCGGTTCTTTGGTGTGCGGCGAGGTTTCGTTAGTCAGGATTAGCTCACGTGAAACGATGGACGATAAGAATCTACACACGGGAACCAAGCTGATGCCTGAGCAAGCGCGTCAAAGAGAACCAGGCTTTCTTTCAAACATACGACTGCGAGCCGAATGTGTGTGGGTTCACGCGACTCAGACCGGCGATGCGCGCATTGTGTCCGTCGAAGTCTTCCTAATCAGCATCGCGGTTACGCTGGCCTGGCGTCTGCTTGATCAGGCGGAGGGAGGAGACTCGGCTATATGGGATTATGTCGCTCAGTCAATTCTGCGCGGCCAGGTTCCCTATCGAGACGTCGTCGAGATCAAAGGGCCGCTCAGTGCGTACGTGAGCGCAATCGCAATGTGGCTCGGCAAGAGTGTGGGCTTGCGCGATGTGCTCGCCGTCCGCTTCATGCAGGTGCTGTTTGCAGGTCTGCTGTCGTCCGTGACGTTCCTCGTGACTGAAGCCTATCTGCGCCAGCGAATGACCGCGTTGATAGCTTCGCTGTGGGCGCTAATGTCATTCCATTTCGTGAGCTGGACCGAAGGAGGAACGCAGCCAAAGCTGACGATGATACTGTTCGGAATGCTGTCGCTGTTGTTGATTGCGAAAGACAAGCCCTTCTGGGCCGGATGCTGCTCGATGTTATCCTGCCTGTGCTGGCAGCCCGGACTGTTATTCACCGGCGTCGGAGTGCTCATGTTTTCACGCTACCTGACGAGCTGGCGCGACCTCCGCGCGCTCAACGTACTGGCCGGCGCAGTGGCGCCTCTTGCGGTTACGGTTTTGTATTTCTATGCCGTTGGCGCCGTGACAGACTTCTGGATCTGGACTGTCGCATACAATTTTGAAGTCTACGCAAGAGTTGGGCTGAGAGACGCCGGCGATACCTTCACGCATATTTGGGTCGTTCTGGATCGAGTCTTCAAGATCGATGTAGTTTGGTTAGCGCTTAGCGCGATCGGGTTGCTGATGTTCGGCGCGCGACAGTTGCGCGTGAGGCTGACGAAAAATGGGCTTGTATCCCCGGCTCTGTTCAGAGATGCCATCCTGATCGCGCCCGTAGTCTATATTGCATTCTGTCTGATCAACCTCCAATCGGGGCCGGACCTCATACCCCTATTTCCGTTTATCGGACTTTTTGCAGGATGGTTGATAACAGAAGTCTCCGGTCGATTAACGCCGGTCGCTCTTGTAACGGCGAAACCAGCATTGCGCCGAACCGTTCAGCTTCTTCCGGCGCTTGCGCTCTTGTCGATCTGTGCGGTAGCCGTCGTTCGAGCAGCGCGCTCGAAGCTCGACGGCCCGACCCTCGAGTATCAAGACAAGCAATTGAGAACCGTCACCGATCTAATTGGGCCTGATGACAAGATCTACGTTCACGGCTCCGTAGAGTTACTGCTGCTTCTCAATCGGCCGAATCTTAATCCGTACATAATGTGGGACCACGGGAAGGCCGCGTACTTAGTGGCGAAGAAGTACGGCGGCTCCGTTGATGTGATGATAGATGCCATTGAAGCAGAGGCCCCGAAGCTGGTCGCCCTTTCCCGGCTTAAGCATATTGCCGAAGGCGCTGCGTTGGAGCGCTGGGTAGAGAATCATTACGACCGAGTGCCGATCACCGGCTACGAGATATACCTGCGAAAGCAATAGACAAAATGAAAACCGCCCGCGCGGCACTCGCGCAAGTTAGCTCATCGGTTGTGGCTCGCCTCGGAATCGTGCGAACCCTCGCAATAGTCGCCTTCCTGATCAGCACACTCATAATGTTGTCGCACCGTCCACTTCTGCAGGGTGAATTAGGCGACACGGCATTCTACGACTATATCGCTCAATCAATCGTTCGAGGTCAGTTGCCATATCGGGACGTCGTGGACATCAAGTGGCCGGGAGCCGCTCACCTGAGCGCTCTGGCGATCGTGATTGGCAAACCTCTTGGCATAAGAGACGTGATTGCTATTCGGCTCTTGAACATTTTTCTTCTCGGCGTGTTAGCGGCGATCATCTTTCTTGTTGCTGAGGCGTTCTTTCGCAATCGCAACGCGGCCGTTATCGCTTTTTTGTTACCGTTGATGGAGCCCCGGTTCATCGATTGGATGGTTGTGGGTACCGAACCCAAATTGCCGCTCATGGTCTTCGGCATGCTATCGCTGCTGCTGATCATCAAAGATCGTCCCTTCTGGGCAGGTGTTTGCTCGATGCTCGCGTGCCTTTGCTGGCAGCCCGGTTTGATGTTCACCGGAGTGGCGGTCCTGATGTTCTCGAGATACCTGACGACGTGGCGCGACCTGCGAGCGATCAAGGCAATAATCGGAGCACTTCTTCCACTTGCTCTGACACTGGGCTACTTCTGCGCTCGAGGCGCATTTGGCGATCTCTGGGCGTGGACGATCACATACAACTACGGTGTGTTTGGTCCGGAAGCCAAGCAGAGTACCGGCGGCGCGCTCGCTCATATATGGAAGGTAGTGAATCGGATCTTGAACGCTGATGTCTGGCTTGTGATCTTGAGCGTGCTCGGGCTTCTGTTGTTCGGCGCCGAACGTATCCGTGCGAGGATGAGCGGAGAATCGTTGCTCTCGTCTGATTTGTTCAGAGACGCGATCGTATTTCCCCCCATTGTGTATTTCGCATTCTGCCTGGTTAATTTTCAGGCGGGCCCGGATCTGATTCCATTCATCCCGTTCATCGGGCTCTTCGCCGCGAAGTTCTTTCTCGATTCGGGGAGATTTGTGCGATCGAGAATCAAATGGTTCAAGACGCGGCCCGATCTACAACTCGCGAGAGTCGCGATACTGGCAATTCTGTTTGTGACAATTGTTCGCGCCGCGCTCTATAGAGTGGAAGGCCCTACTCTCAAACAACAGGATGAAGCTTTCAAGACGGTGTCACAACTGATTGGCCCGACCGACAAGATCTACGTGCACGGAATGACTGAGATTCTGGTGCTGCTAGATCGTCCTAATTTGAATCCGTATGTTTTCTTAGATTGGGGCGCCGACGATTTTGCCGGCTTCCGAAGAGGCGAGCCGTTCCAGGCCATCCTGGACGAGATGGAAGCTCAGGCTCCCAGGATCGTGGCGCTCTCCCGACTGAAGGTTGTGACCCATCGAGATGAATTCAAGCGATGGGCCGAGGAGCATTACGATAAGCTCGAACTTCCTCTGGCGGGCTATGACGGAGTCTACGTGCGTAAGCCGTGAGTGACGAGCTTTGGGTGTTCGGTATCGGGTTCCTGACTTGTAACGTGTTTGGTCAGTCCTTCGCGTGCTTAGCGGTCCTTTGCGACTTTGCGCTGAGTATTGGGTCTGCAATCACAGTCATGCATGAACCGCCGACGCGCTCAATACATAAACCCGCTCGCGATCCCCGGCTATTGGGAAGGATTGAACCACGCGCGACCGATAAGCCGAGAAGAAATCTGCGAGGCTCGTTTCGGTGAATCGCAGCGATTGCTCACCACTGCCGGGATTGGTGAACAATCGACCGAGTAACGAGAGCAGACCGGAGTTGCTGGTCGTCAAATTGCGAATCGGTTCGGCGATGATGACCTGCTTTCGCGCCGCTTTCAGCATTTGATTCACGATCGGCGAGGCTTCCGGCAGAAAGTGGTAAAGACTCGCCTGCATGATCACATAGTCCGCCGGTGGCAAAGGTTCCTGGTTTCTTAGGTCCCATACCTGGCCGCTGCCGCCTCGCCTGATCAGGCGAGCGATGAAGTTCGCGTTGATGTCCAGGCCCGTGTACTTGACGTTCTTGGGTCGCAGATAGCGGTGGTACAAAAGCGCCGGGCCACAGCACAAATCAAGCACGCTGGACCCGTCTGGAATCAATTCTGCAATTGCCCGGTAGCGGGAAGGATAGTGACGGCCGTACAGCAACAACATTGCGAGTTCATAAACAAAACTGCTCTTGTAGATGAAACTCTTAGACATCAGACTCGCCGATACTGCGCTCTTTACTCGTCATAACGACATGTAGGGGCGGCCCTCCGTGGCCGCCACAGAGTCGAAGGAATTACAATCCCACGCCAGGCGATCACCGAGGCTGCCCTACACGCAGCGATTCAATCGTTACACGCCACGAGAGCGGGTTGACCCCGAAACGATTCGAGAGCCGTCATTGAGCACTTCGCGAACCGCCGCTTGAGGCTTGTTGTTGACTCTCAGAAAAGTTCGCCCGGTGTATTCTCCCAATATTCCGAAGAACAACATCTGAACGCCGCTCAGCACCAACAGAGCGACCATCAGCGACGCCCATCCTACGGCATTCGGCGAGAAGTGTTGAGGAAACAGGAGCCGGTACAAGACGACGACTACGGCCAGCAGCAGACCCAACGCGGCGAATGCGAAGCCGCACCAACTCACGAGCCGCATCGGCCGCGCTGAAAACGAAAAAGCCAGGCGCGCCCACACCCGAAGCGACTTCCAGAACGTGTATGTGCTGGCGCCCGCATAGCGCTGATGATGGTCAACCGGAATCTGATCGACTCGTGAAGTAATTTGAAACAGCAAGCCGTCGATATACGGATCAGGGCCTTCATAGTTGCAGATCATTTCTACAACTTCTCTGCGAATTATCTTGTAAGGCGAGAGGTAGATGTTTTTCGGTTTGCTGATGACCCACTCGGCTACTCGGCCGTTAAACCAACTGCCGAGGTTCTTCCACAACCGTTGCTTCTTGTCTCCAAATTGAGCGTAGACAACATCGGCTCCTTCTTCGATCTTATTCAGAAGGGCAGGGAGGTCGCTCGGATGATGTTGAAGATCGTCATCCATAATCGCGACGTATTTTCCTCGCGCCAGGCGAAGCCCGGTGATGATGGCGTTGTCCTGCCCGAAGTTTCGTCGCAAGTCGACGCCAACAACATTCGAATTATTCCTGCAAAGCGCTTCGATAACCGCCCACGAATTGTCCGGCGAGCCGTCATTGATCAACACGACTTCGTAGTCGCGTCCGGCTGGATCAAGCGCTTCTGCTATCGCGGCGATCAACGCCGGAAGACAGTCTTCGCTTCGATAAACCGGCACGACGACCGAGAGGTCGAATTGAAATGCCTGATCGCGACTCTGCATCGAGTTGATCATAGATAGAGCTGCTGTTGTTGTCGACCGCCCCGGCATTTGCGCGCGCCACATGCTCGCGGATGCGATGTTATCTTCCTGACTTTGCGTCTTTGCGCGAAACTCTTAATCGAATATTGCTCTCGTTGGACTAGACGGTGCCGGACGCCGAATCACTGGCACGTTCGAAGAACTCCGAGAGACATCTTACGACGCGCGATTGCTCCCCTTCAGTGATCTCCGGGAAGAAAGGAAGCCGGAGAAGGCGCGCGCTCAAGTCTTCAGTGAGCGGAAGATCGCCCTCCTTATAACCAAACTTCTCTCCCATCACGGACGTGTGCAACGGAATGTAATGAAAGACCGCGCTGATCCCGTTCCGCTTCAGATGTGTCATCACGTCGTCTCGCGTTTTCCCGTCGCCGAGCAACACGTAGAACATATGGTAATTGCTCTCACATCCGCTGGGCGGTTGTGGAATGGTAAGCCACCCGCGCTCTTCAAGCGGCGAGAGGCTCTGGCGATAAAACTGGTAAACATCGCGGCGGCGTGCGGTGATCACGTCCATCGCTTCCAGTTGTGCGAGCAGAAAGGCGCACACTATCTCGGCCGGAATGAACGAGGAGCCAATATCCACCCAGGTGTACTTATCTACTTCGCCGCGAAAGAACTGGCTTCGATTTGTGCCCTTCTCGCGAATGATTTCTGCGCGTTCGATGAACTGCGATGAGTTTATCGAGAGGGCTCCTCCTTCACCGCTGACGTAGTTCTTGGTGTCGTGAAAACTGTAAGCGCCCAGGTGTCCAAGCGAACCAAGCGCCCTGCCGTTGTAACGGGCGTTGACTCCCTGAGCCGCGTCCTCAACTACGATCAGCTTATGTCTCCCGGCGATTTGCATGATGCGATCCATGTCGCATGAGACTCCAGCGTAATGCACGGGGAAAATTGCCTTCGTCTTCTCCGTGACGCTTCCGTCAATCAGCGTTTCGTCTATGTTCAAAGTATCAGGCCGGATATCGACGAAGACCGGTTTCGCTCCAGCGCGCAAGACTGCATTGGCTGTCGAGACGAATGTGAACGACGGCATGATCACTTCATCGCCGGGTTTGAGATCACAGAGCATGGCTGCGAGTTCCAGAGCCGAAGTGCACGACGGAGTCATCAGCACTCTGTCTATGGCAAACCTGTCTTCAAGAAATCTCGAGCAGGCTCGCGTAAAGAACCCATCAGCGCCGATGTCACCGTTGTTAATCACGCTGGTGATGTATTCGATTTCCTTTCCGGTGACGAAAGGTTTATTGAAAGGGATCTTAGGCTGCACGCTGACCTCGATTATTAGTTGAGTGCTTACACGAGACTGAAGCGGCCCGCTGAGTTACACGTTAGTGCAGGCACATTCTACAATAGCGATTTTGACTTGCCAAAGAGAGCCGTCCATAGCCGTCACCGGGCGGCGTGTATCCTCAGCGCAAGACACGCAGTCAGCTTGATGAGCCTAGAAGTTCTAAATAGCATTTGCGGAGCCATGGGCAGCGCACCGCAGAGCTATACTAAAGCTCTGCTCTTGCTTCAGAGGCGTTCATATTTTCGCATCTGCTCGTACTTTGGTGTCATTGATTCCACCAAGCACGTGGTCCCGACGATCTTATGCCTCGTATCAAAATCTTCATACGTGCGCGCCCGCCATAACTGCCCCTGGGGGTCAACTACCAGCGAGAGCCCGACTCCTCCCGAGAAGATCCGGGAGCCGTCGGTGCCGGCGTGCATCTCATACTTCCACGGTCGCATGTTTGGGTTTCTCGAAACGATTATGACAATCTCTTGCAGTAGTCGCTCAACCAGTTCGACTCGTTTGTCGGGTGGCGCCTCAAGGGTTAGAGCGATGGCCTCATGGAACATTTCCTCGCCGGACGAGGCGAGGACCGGGGATCGCAAATCAGTTGTACGATTCGGCAAAGCCGATTCATAGGTGACGATATCTTCTGCCATTTCCTATTTTGCCCTCCCGTTGCGAGGCTGCCCTGGGCCAGTCGCTGCATCGATCGGCCTTCTGACTTCCGTTCTGACTTCTAGGATACGCGAAGCATTCGCACCGGGGTAGGCCGATTCAAGTAAGTTTCGAGAAAAGACGCAAAGGTGTGCGAAGACTCAAAAGTGCGTGAAGTCGCCAGACTTCGGGTAGACGCAACGCTTGAATCGATCGGCTGAAGGAACCTGGGGTTTCCGAATTCTGAAGGCCAACGAATCTTATACCCCGAACGGGTGGGCCATCGAAGTCTCGCATTAACATGATTATTGACAAGCCAAAAGAGCCGCTCATAATGGCGACTGGAAGACTGTTCCAGCGTCGTGATTTGTGGCCTCGCGGCATCAGGCTTTCGGGGAATTACGAGTGAGCACTGTAGCAATACCAACAAACTCTGCGCCGCATGCGGCGCCCCGCGATTTCACACAAGAGCAGATAAGGGACTACTTGTCGGATCTCGAAGTCGTGCTTAGACGTGTCGATTCGGGAAGAACCTATTACCAGATCCTCGGTGTAGATCGTACGGACGATCAGGAGACACTACGCTCATCTTATCAACGGACGCTCGATCTGTTTTACCCCGCTGACGCTATTGGCGGCGCGGTGCCGCCCGATGTCGCTTCACGAGTCGAACGCGCATTCGCGAAGCTCTCGCAAGCATTCGGTGTGATCGCCTGCGTCACGCGGCGAAAGGAATACGATAGCGCCTTGCTCTCGGTAGCTCGAAACCGGACCGCTCAAGCCGCAGCTCCAGTTCAACACTCGACCGCGAAGGCTGAGCCGTCAAATGGCGCAGGTGGCAAAAGTCAGGACGACCATCAAAACGTGCAGCGGTCCGGCGGTTCTGCGGCCGTACCGATAAACCAGGATCCCCGAGCGAATGCCAAGTCCGCGGGTGGCGAGGCATTCAGCGAGTCTTCAAAAGCCAACTCGGACAATAATCGCCGGCGCTGCGGGAGAATGAAGCTGGCGATACCAGTGTGGGTGGCGGGTCACGATCAATCCACCGGCAAATGGTCAGAGATGGGTGAGACAATTGATGTGAGCCGCACGGGGGCGAGGTTGCACCTGCGGAAGCGAGTCAGGCAGGGAACCGTGCTTTTCCTCACTCTCCCAATGCCGACAAAGTTGCGCGCGCACGGGTTTTCCGAGCAGGGTTATAACGTCTATGCGCTGATTCGAACAGTTGATCCTCCCAGGAAAGGCATGCGAGCTGTAGGCGTTGAATTCCTGGGCGAGCGCCCTCCCGCCGGATTTTTGGAAAAGCCCTGGGTCGTCTATCGCGCAAAGCGAGGGAGCGCGGTCGAACGACGAAGATATCGCCGTGAAGAGCGATCCGAAGTCCTTACTGTCGAGTATCTCGACGAGAACGGGCAGTCACTCGGACGAGACGAGGCGAAGTCCGAAAACGTAGGCAGTTTTGGCGTTCGAATCGTCGGAACCACTGCGCCGGTGGAATTCGATTCTATCTCACTGAGCTGTCCAGACCTCAAGTTCGAAGCGGCTGCGGTGCTCCGAGACAGGTTCCGTGGCAAGGACGGACTAGAACGACTCTGTCTTCAGCTTGTCGACAAAGCCTGGCCGTCGCATTAGCGGGAGCTTGCATTTGCTCAACCATATGAACCATTTTCAGTTCGGGAAGGTGGGCTTGCCCCCGCTCTTCCGGGATAGTAGCTCTGACCTTCACAGCGGGGGCAAGCCCACCTTCCCCGACCTGAAAATGTAAACAAAGCTCCACTTCTTCTGGCTTCCACCTATTTGCGGATCATCATCTTGTCGTACAAGTCCAGCTTTTCATAATGCTGATCGAGCCATCGCTCGAAATCGGCACGGTGGTTTACCTTACGCAAGCGCGAAATCGAAACAAGCTTCGGCGCTTGCGCTTCCATACGCTCGATGATCGCTTCAAAAGTCGTTGACTCCCGCCGTGCGGCAAAGTCGTCGGCTCCCCAATCGAGAAAAACGTACGGGTTGAGATTCGGCCTGTTTAGCAGGACCAATATCTCGGCCGATCCGTGAACGTAAATCTGATCTTCCGGCCCTAGCAGCTGCGCCACCGGGGCAATCGCGGCGTACTGTTCCTGAAGAGTGCGTTCGCCCGCACGATAAGTCACAGCGCGAAACAGGACCACCACAAAGATCGCTGCCGCGGCAATCGCCGGCAGCAAAACATCCAATCTAGCCCGCAGTCTATCACCTGGCCGAACGTCGGGCACGAGGCTCCGGCGCGACTGCATCGAAGCAAGCAGACGCGCGAACCTGACGATGGCCCAGCCCGCGAAGATGCCTATGAACGGGAAGAACGGAATCGAGTCGGGGCCACCCTGAAAGTTGATCAACGAAAAAGCCAGGTATACCAGCGCCGGGAACAACACCGCATCCCTGAACAGGTCGGGTGAGGCTAGCCATCCCCGCTGATTGAACTTGTCGATGAGTCGCTCAGTAAGAAACTCCAGCAGCCCGATTGCTGCCAGGATCACGAGGACGCTGTCTCGCTCAAAAGTGCGGCGAGTGACTAGCCACAAATGGCTAAACGCGGCTCCGATGCTCTGCTCCGCGTCTGGTCCAAATACGCTGTAGTTGTAGGTGATAGCCCAGGCCCAAAGATCCGAGAGCGCGCCTCTGACATAAAAGTAGGACAGCACCGCGGCCAGCGGGATGACCGCGCCCACGACTACTTTGAACACGCGAAGGTCTCGCCAGGTGGTCAGGTACCTGGAGAATATTAGAAATGCCGCGCCGGTGAACATCAATCCCGGTTGCCAGCACAGGCATGAAAGCATGGAACACACGCCCGCCCAGAACGGCTTGTCGCGAGCGATCATCACTAACGCAAGCAAACCAAAGACGATCATTGGCAGCTTGGGCTGAGTTCCCTCCATCATGAACTCCAGAAACTGAGATCGCATGAGCGGAACCATAAATGCGATCAATCCGGCGGCCCTGCTCCGCAAGTAGAGCTGCGCTATCAGAAAAGTCAGCGACGAAAGCAGGCCAACCAGGACGACGTTAAGCGCCCTGACCCCAAGCACGTCTTGTATTCCGAAGACCTTGCTTGTGAACATCGCGGCAGCACTCAAATAAGACGCGCCCGGACCCTTGATATCGACGACATCTTTGTAAGGAACCTTCCCGCGGAGAATGGACTGCGCGATGTAATCGTAGATCGCCGGGTCTCCGTTTTCCGGTCTGCTGAATGGCCGGTGAATCACCATGACTGCCGAACCAATGAAGAAGGCGGCGAGCGTCAGGTTGCGGACACTCGCCCAACGATCCAGAGATAACAAAGCGGAGTGAAGGTTGATCTTTCGCGGCCCAGCAGTGGTCATAAGGGAAGCTCGAGGAGCGGGGCAAAATACTAGCAGTCTGGCTCGCCGAATGTCGAGCTTGACACATTTCACCGAGCACATAACAATCAGCCGCTTATGACTCAGGGCTTATCGGGCGAGGACACTGATCCGCAAACGCAAAAGGCACCCGAGACTCGAACGGCGCGATCAACTTATTTTGGCCAGACCTCGTTCGATTTGCTTCCGCTCGGCGGCGTAGTTCTGCTTGCGACCATCGTCATTCTTCCAGTGTTCGTGAAGGGCTTTCCCTCCGGATTCGATGCGGTCAGGCATTATCGCTGGACAACGCAATTCATCGACGCCATCCAGGATGGCGCGATCTACCCGCGGTGGCTGCCGGCTGCGAATGAAAGCCAGGGAAGCCCGGTTCCGCTTTACTATCCGCCCTTGTCCTTCTACGTTGCCGCGGCGTTTGCGCCTGTTTCCGGAAACACACTGCGCGCGATCGAGCTCAGTTGCTGGCTCGCATTGGCATTGTCCGGGCTGACTATGTACGCGCTCTGCAGATCGGTCTTATCCGGCGGCCTCAGTTTCGTGGCGGCGGCGCTTTACATCCTGGCGCCCTACCATCTCCTCGATCTTTACCAGGGAGCAAGCCCGTCCGAATTCTGGGCATTCGCCTGGCCGCCGCTTTTGCTCCTCGCGATAAATCGGCTTCATCTCGGAGCCGGATTGAGCGGAGTAGTATTCCTCGCTGTTGGCTACGCTCTGATGATCCTTACTCACGTGCCGGTAGCGTTCCTTACAACGTTTGCGCTTGCGGTCTATTCTCTGTCTCTCACGCGTAAGCCCGCGACGCTTGTTCGAGTAGCGATTGGCGGCGCAATAGGAGCGGGACTGGCCGCGATCTTTCTCATCCCGGTTCTGTTCGAGACTCGCTACATCTTACTATTCTTCAAATTTGACTACAGGGACTATTTCCTGTTCGAGCACCTTCGCGGCGCATTCACTTCAACTCGATTCCCCGTCGATTCCTCCGTCAGCAGCTATCTGCTCGATACCGATTTCATCGCCGTTGCGCCCCTCGTCCTGTTTCTGTGCGGCTCGGCGCTGATTTGGATAAACCGGCGCGAGATCAGGCCTTTCAAACAAAACTCGAAATGGAGCGTTGTGGTTCTGGCGATCTGGATCGTCACCGGCTTTAGTCTGCTGATGACGACGCGGCTCAGTGCCCCGATTTGGCGCATCATCCCCGGGCTATCTTTTCTGTTTTATCCGTGGCGGTGGCTTGTAATCGGATCGCTGGGTGCGGCTCTCGTTCCAGTATTAGCGCTGAGTAGACTCAAGGGCGTGTTGAAGTGGCGTGCGCTCAAAATCGGGGCGCTGGTTGTTGCCATCATCTTCAACCTTGTGATCGGCGTGCTGATGATCTGGCGCGCGCCGCACGATCCAAAAGGGCTTGAAGAAGGTCTCTTGCGCCGAGACACTCGCGAGTATCGGCCGATGTGGTGGGATGGACAGTTGCGCAGCGAGCTCTGGCGAACGCCCGTTCGAGTGGACAGTGGAGATTGCAACGTCGTTGCTCTCGACGACGGTGGCATCAAGCAAAGCTACTCTGTGACCGCGACTACGGAATCCGTAATCACACTTCGTCCCCTGTATTTCCCTGGCTGGGTCGCTGCGGTAGACGGCAAGCCGGTGACTATCAGACCAAGTGACGAGGGTAATATTCAGCTCACGGTTGACGCGGGCACTCACGCTCTGACGCTCGCTTTTGAGGATACGTGGCCACGCTCGCTTGGCAAGGCCGTCTCAGCGATCAGTTGTCTGATCGTGATCTGCGTTCTGTACCTTCGGCGCCGCGGGGCAAAGCCTGCTTCGTGATGCTCGGTAGCTCGAAGATTATCTTAGTAGTGACGTGTAATAAAGGTTTCGATAGCGACTAAGGCCACTCCTGTATGGGCGGTCCTCCGTGGCCGCCCCTCCTTCGATGAAGCGCTTCCTCATTGAGGGGCGGCCACGGAGGACGCCCATACAGGAGCGCCGATTTCTTCGATCCACTCTACCAATTGATCGTCATTAACGCACCGAAGATCTCGATGCCATCCCAAAGGTTCTGGAGCCGCACGTTCTCATTTGAGCTGTGCTGGTTGTTATCATGATTTACGATTGGCACTCCTACTTGCGGCGCTGCGGTTGCGGTATCAATCGCCCACAGGGGCCCGCTTCCTCCCATCGTCGGCAGCATCACCGGCTTTTGTCCGATTGCTTGTTCGACTGCCGCGATGACCTTCTTCACAATCGGAAGGCTCATCGGAGTTCGCACCGCTGGATAGCCGTCTTCACTGACGACGCGCGCGATGAGGGAATGCTTCAGCCGCGTTCCGGCGTCGGGTTCTTCGTTCACCACGAAGTAACCCTGCTTCTTAATGTGTGCGATCAGGCGTTCGGCCTGACGACGTGGCTCGATGCCTTTGATCAGGCGTAAATCAAGCGTTGCCGTGGCCTCGGCCGGGATAATCGTTCTCGACTGGCGGCCAACATCTTCGCTTCGCAAGCCATCGATGTTGAGGGAAGGCTCGTTGATCAACTCCCCGAGCGATTTGCCCGAGCCGTCGGTTCCCGCAAGACCGTACTCGCGCATCAACTCCGGGTCCGTAGCGGGCATCTCTTTCAGAGCTCTCTTCTCATCCTCGCCTAGCGACACAGCGCCATCGTAGAAGCCTTCGATCAACACGCGCCCTCTGTCATCTTTCATACTCGCCAGCAGCTTCGCCAAACGCATCGCTGGGTTCGGCGACCAGTTGCCATAGTGGCCGCTGTGCAACGAGCGGTTCGCTCCGTAAACCGTAATGTCGACTTTCACGACGCCTCGCACGCCGAAATAAAGCTGCTGTCTTCGAGATTGATGGACCGGGCCGTCCGCGCACAGCCACACGTCTGCGCCAAGAAGTGATTTGTTACGCGTAACGATATCTCCGAGATGAGGCGAGCCTGCCTCTTCTTCGCCGTCGAACAGAAACTTGAGATTCGAAGTCGGCTTCGCATTTGCGGCCTTCAACGCATCGAGCGCCACAAGCATCGCGATGATGGGCGCTTTGTCATCCGATGCCGAGCGCGCATAAAGCCGCGATTCAGGATCGAACCTCTCACCGCGCTTTGGAAAGGAGATCACGCGCCCACCGGCTTCCAGCGGCTTGTCACGCAGGACCGGCTTGAACGCACCGGTTGCCCACTTGGTTTCGTCGACCGGCTGTCCGTCGTAGTGCGCATAGAAGCCAACCGTGCGAGTGGCGCCAGGCGCCTTCAGCTCTCCGAAGATTGCAGGCGGGCCATTGCCCTCAAGCAGTCGTGCATCGATGCCGCGCAGCCCCATCATTTCAATTATCCGCGCAGCATTGCGCCTCATGTTCCCAATATCCGAAGCGATGTTAGGAATTGAAAGCAAGTCGACGAACTCATTTATGATTTCAGCCTCGTGTGCTCGACGGTATTCACGCGCACGGAAAACATCCTGAGGCCGCGCGATTGCAGAGACCACTGACAGGGTAATGCACAGCACACATGTGTTGATAACGATTCTGTTCATAGAACGGCTCCGAGTCGGTTCGAGGAAAGCTGAAGAATAGCATCGAGAAATTGGAGCCGCCAACTCGCAGCGAGGGTTGCATAGCTTCGAGAGAGGCAGTGCATACTCAGGGCTGTAATCAATTATTGAAACCGGAATGGTGCGGTGCTAGCATAAAAGTGAAACCGCACCGCAACAATATCGAGCGCGAAGTTGATCCCCAACTTGAAGAGCCGGTTCGTTATTCGAGTCTGTGTAGGAGTGTCACGATGAGAAAGCGACTTAACCGAGCGTGTCTAGCGGGTCTTTTGCTCGCAGTAGCAAGTGCGTTCAACTGGACTGCTGTGCCGGCTTTCACCGACCAGCAGTCGGCCCATAACCCGGTGCTCGCCTTCTCGACATATTTCGGCCGCGGCCTCATTCCTTTCTTGAACGGGATAGCAGTCGATTCCTCAGGCAATACATACGTTGCCGGGTCGACCAATTCGACCGACTTCCCGACCACCCCGGGCGCCTCCCAAACTTCCTATGCGGGCAAGGACATCGGTAACGGCGGTGATATATTCATTACAAAGTTTGGTCCTGACGGATCTCTGGTCTATTCGACCTACCTGGGCGGTAGCGACTATGAACAGGCATTCGGCATCGCGGTGGATACTGCAGGCTGCGCCTATATAACAGGCCTGACTGAAGGGAAGGACTTCCCTACAACACCCGGCGCATTTCGGACGAACTTTGTTAACTTCCGCGCGGTCTTTCTTTCGAAGTTGAACCCTGCCGGCACTGGGTTGATTTACTCAACCTTCCTGGAGAGCAGCGATGGTTTCGGACCCGGCATTCCTGAAGGCATAGCGGTAGACGGCTCAGGCAACGCTTACTTGACGGGTTATTCATCCGGTTCTACCTATGCGACCGGCGCGCAGCAGATCGGTCCAGGTGGAGGCGACAATGATGCTTTCGTGATGAAGGTGAATCCTACGGGCACGGCTATCGGATACTACTCGTATCTAGGAGGAAACGGCAAAGATCAAGGCAACGGTATCACGGTGGACTCTTCGGGCAACGCGTTTGTAACGGGGTGGACGACTTCGACTAACTTCCCGACAACTCCGAATGCCTTCAAAGCGAGGCATCGGGAACCGGTGATAGCTGAACCCTTCGTGGCTAAGCTCAATTCCTCGGGAACGGCGCTGATGTACGCCACTCTCTTGGGAGGTAGCGGTGTAGCATCTGGGATTGCGGTGGATTCCTCGGGACAGGCGTACGTCGCCGGCACAACATCGTCAACCGACTTTCCTACAACACCCGGAGCGTTTCAACGAATCTACGGCGGCGGTCAGACCGATGCGTTCATCACCAAGCTTAACGGTGATGGCTCGTCGCTGGTCTACTCTACGTACATCGGAGGAGGCGCCCAGGATGATTGCGCCGGAATCTCCATCGACGTTTCAGGCAGTGTGTATCTGGTTGGCAGCACCACTTCGAACAGCTTCCCTGTTACGAATGCGCTGCAACACACCAACGCGAGTGGCTTCGCTTTCAAGAGCGACGATGGCGCGAACACGTTCGCTGTCGCCCAGAACAGGCTCGCCGCGGATGATGTCAGATCATTAGTCGTAGATCCCGGGGCGACGTCTACCATCTACACCGCCACCGACAGAGGCGTTTTTAAGACCACCGACAGCGGGAGTACGTGGAGACCCGCGAACGAAGGCCTGACGGCTCTCGATGTTCGAGCCTTGACCATCGATCCTAAGAACTCTTCGGTCTTGTACGCGGTGGGTTTCGCCGATCTCCACGCCGAGTCTGGAGGTGTGTTAAAAACCACAGACGGCGGCGGCAGTTGGAGCGCGACCAGTCAGACTACCGGCGTCTACTCCGTGGTCGTTGATTCTCTTACCCCATCGATCCTCTATGCGGCAGGCAAGAGCGATAAGGGTGGAGGCGTCTATAAGAGCACAGACAGCGGGGCGGCGTGGACGTTCACGCGGGTCACTGTAGTAACCCAAAATCCCGGGTCTGTCGTCGATTTTCTCGAGGTCGATCCAAAAGTCACTTCGAATGTGTATGCCGCCATCGGCCTCAGGTTCGGTTGTGCCGCCTGTGACTATGGAGAAAGGGACACCATCATAAAAAGCACTGACGCGGGCAGCTCATGGTCGCTCGCCACGTTGACCGGAGTATCTGTTCGATCAATAAAGATCGATCCTCAGAACCCCTCCACGCTCTACGTGGCCACCGAGGAAGACGGGATCTTCAAGAGCGTCGACGCCGCCGGCAGTAACTGGATACAAGTCAATGAAGGTCTCACTTCGCTTGGCGTCCTGAGCCTCACCATCGATCCATCTAACCCTTCGACCCTCTACACTGGAACGTCAATCGGTCTGTTCAAGAGTACTAATGGTGGAGGGAGCTGGGGCAGCGCCGGCATCAAGGACAGCCCGGTCAGCTCAGTGGCAATTGATCTGAAGAATACGTCGACTCTGTATGCGACCGCGGCGCTCAGCAGGGATGCGTTTATCGTTAAGTTGAATGCAACCGGCTCGGCGCTGGTCTATTCAACGTACTTCGGTGGCCGCAGTGAAGAGTTCGGCTACGGCATTGCCGTTGATCGTTCCGGTGCGGCTTCGATAACAGGAACCACTGGTTCGCCTGACCTGCCGACTGCGGGCTCATTCCCTCCCCGGAGCAGCCACTCGAACATCTTCATCACACGAATCGGGCCATCGCAATCCGTCGCCGCCCCAAAAGTGATCGACGCTGCGATCAACGGCAGGAATCTGATCGTTTTTGGCGAGAACTTTAGCGACGGCGCCGCGATCGTTTTGAATAGCGACTCGCAGAAGACGAGTAACAACGCTGGCAATCCGACAGGCGTGCTGAGCGGCAAGAAGTCCGGCAAAAGGATTGGCCGTGGTCAGAGTGTGATCATTCAGGTATCAAACTCAGATGGCGTGCTGTCCGCACCGTTTACCTTCACTCGTCCAATCGAATGAAGCCGAGAGTGATTTGGCGCGCGGTAGACGCTCCGCGCGCCGATTGAGAAAGGTTACTTCGCTGCGGGTTTATTGAACTTCGCGTCGTCCACTGGAACGTTGTGCTTCATTTCAGTCATCTTGATGTTTAGCGTGAAAGCAGGCGTAATCTGACGAAGCGTGAACGCCATCTTGACTCCGTCTACTTCCTTGTAGTCTTCGTAGAAAACCTGGATCGCTTGCTTGCCCTCCGGGCCTTCGCGTTCGGCATCCTCTCTAAGGATCAACCCGGATTGCGTATCGAAATACCACGTCTCGGGGCTGCCTTCGGCCGGCGTCGCCACCAGTACGTAAACTTCCTTATCGCCGACCTTGTCTGTACCTTTGACTACAATCGTCGGGTAGAGTTGTTTGAGCCTGATCGGCTTGTAGAATTCTGCGTCGAGTTTTGTAGAAGCCAACTCCGCACCGGCCTTCTCGCGGAATCCGTTCTGAGGGTCGTTCGACCATCCGAACTTGCCGTCGAAGACCTGCTGAAAGACTCCGAATCCGGCTACGTCGATAACGGTCGACGTTTTGTTCGGGGCTTTCGCGTAGATTTCGGCGGTGCCACTGGCGCCAAACGCCGCGATCTCAAAGGTACCCTTTCCCATACGGGTCGTCTGTTTCTCGACGGCAGCTTTGCCGCCTATCGCTTGAACGTACTTATCGAGTACTTGATCGACGGTTGGCAGCTTGGCCGCCGGTTTCGCATCGGTCGCCGGTTTTTGCTGGCCTCCCTGCGCAGTGGCAGTGACCGCCACGAGCAAGCCAAGAAAGATGGTCGTTAGTGTTCGTTTCATAAAATTTCCTCTCTGGATTTATGAGCGAGCGGCCGCTGCCTTTCGCTCGTTTGAGTGTTTCTTAATCTGTTCGATCGCCGCGTCGAGTTGGGCGTCGCGACCATCAAGCAATGAACGGCGCGTCAGTTTCACTTCTACGTTGGGCGCGACACCACGTCCTTCGATGAGTGTGCCTTTGGGCGTTTTGAAGTCGCCGATCGCATACTGAAAGAGGGCGCCCGTCGGCAACTTTTGAAAATGCGAGGGCAGCGCCGCTCCGGCTGTTCGCTCACCCACCACTACGGCGCGGCCAATCTCCTGCATCCCGCCCGCAAATATCTCGCTCGTTGAAGCGCTGCCTCCATCGATGAGTATTACTACCGGGCCAAGATATGAACCCGGCTGCGGGTAGACCGAGAAGTTAATGTGACCCGAGCGCATATGCATCGTGCCGAGTGACGTCGGTTCCTTCTCGAGCATTCCCGCTATTCCTGAAGCCATGCCTCCCAGACCCCCCGGGTTCCCGCGCAGATCGATTACCAGACCGGGCGCATCGTTCATCCCGCGAATTGCCGCGCGAATCCTGTCCATCAGCGAAATCACAAAGACGTTGAAGCGAATGTAGCCGATACCACCGGTCAACTGGGTCGTCTCAAGCTCGGAATACTGCGGCGGAAAGTTGCCCATTCTCGGAGACATCTCGCCCTTCAACCTTTCGCGAGTGATCGTCGCTTCACGCGGCTGATCGCGTTCGTCCAGGTAGGCAATTCGCACCGAAGTCTCCGGGGCGCCGTTTATTCGAGCGAGTAAGGCGCGCGTGATTCGCAGCGTCGTGATCGGCCTGGACTCGTTGCTCTTCGCGAAAGACTCAATAACGGTGTCGGCGAATGTGTCGTCGATCTTTTTGATGACGAAGCCCGGACGCAACCCGGAGGCTGCGCCTTTTGATCCCTGTTCGACGTGGTTGATAATCGCCTGGCTGTCGATCAACCTCAGATCGATTCCAATGCCGCCGCCCTTTGGTTCCGGGGAATCATCCTCCACAATTGCTTCAGGAGGGATGATGTTGAAATGCGATTGATGAAGCTCACCCAGCATCTGGCGAAGCACATCATAAAACTCAGTATTGGTTGTTGCTGCCGCGGCGCGCGGGGAGTACTACTTTGCGGTGGCGCCCAGGCACAAAAGCAGCGAGAGCAGACCGATCCACAACGTTCTTTTCACTCCGCGATCCTCCATGAACTACATCTATTACCCGGTTCAACCGCGTTCCGTCGGGGCCGAGTGGCTTGTACGCTGGCGTCAAGAATAAGTTCGCGACCGATTTTGACTAATCCCCGAAAGTTTAGCGCACGGCATGTGAGGTGAACAAGGGAAGGTAGTGTTCGGATTCTGCGTTGCCAACCCTGCGTGCTTTGCGGTCCTCTGCGTCTTTGCGCTGGGTATTGAAGGAGTGGGACCCAATACGCAACGCAAAGTCGCAGAGGACCGCAAAGCATGCGAAGAACTGACTGAACTGGCAGAGCGCCACAGACTGGACAGTCTACGGTGCATTCAGACTAAACTCTATTTGAGCGCCAAGGAAACAGCGATGACCACGACTATGAGCAAGGCCCGGGCCGACCAGCTGATCGCCGACGAGTTCGGCGTGAACGCAGATTACGTTAGCGAACTCCTCTCACAGTTTGAGCGCGATCCGTCATCCGTAGATAAGGAATGGCGGGCCGTGTTCGACGAGTTGCTGAGCAACGGCCGCGTGGTCACCGAAGGACATCCATTGCCGGTCGAGTCGGCGCCTGCGCCAGAGCGCGCGACTACCGGCGTGATTCATGCTACGTACAGGTGGGACCCCGTAGACGAAGTCGATGACGGAGCGAAGGGGCGACGGAGCGACGGGGCGACTCAGACTTCGGCGCCTGAAACTGCTCGTGAGGCCGCGGCGCCGTCACAGTTGCCTTCGGCGCCACAAGAAACAACGCCAGTCGCACCAAAGGTAGTCGACTCAGTCGAGCGTATTGCCATTCGCGGCCCGGCGCTTCGCATCGCCGAAAACATGGAAGCTAGTCTGGCCGTCCCGACCGCTACTTCTCAACGTCAGGTTCCTCTAAAACTCCTTGACGAAAATCGCCGGCTAATTAATCAATACGTCGCCGTTTCCGGCCGGAAAGTCTCCTATACGCATATCGTGGGTCGAGCGATATTGAAAGCACTGGAGAGTTTCCCCCAGCTCAACGATGCGTTTGAAGAGGCGGACGACAGCGCTTATCGCGTTCGCCATCCGCAAGTCAATTTCGGCGTTGCAGTAGATGTTACAAAGAAGGATGGCACTCGAACTCTCCTTGTTCCGAACATCAAAGGCGCGGAGAAGCTTTCGTTCCCTCAGCTGCTCGACGCTTACGACGACATAGTCAAGCGCGCTCGCGCGGGCAAGCTTCAGGTGTCAGACTTCCTGGGCACGACGATCAGCTTGACCAACCCCGGAACAATTGGCACCACCGCATCGAACCCGCGATTGATGGCCGGCCAGAGCGTTATCGTCGCAACCGGCGCAATCGCATATCCTCCCGAGTATCAGGCGATGTCACCGGAAGGCCTCTCGCGCATCGGCATCAGCAAGGTGATGACCATCACAAGCACCTACGATCATCGCGTCGTCCAGGGCGCGGAGTCCGGCGCCTTTCTTGCCCTGATCGATGAGCTGCTGCGCGGCGGGCGTGAATTCTATGATCAGATATTCGCCGAGCTCGGCATTCGCTACCGGCCTTACAGATGGTCGATGGACATCAACCCGGCGATACTCGGCGAAGAGCGCCGCCGCGACGCGGTTCGCAAGCAGGCTCGCGTGTTCGAGCTTATCAATGCGTTCCGCGTTCGCGGTCACTTGATCGCCGATCTCGACCCGCTCGGCTGGCAGAAGGTTCAATACCATCCCGAACTGGACATCGAGACCTACGAGCTGACCATATGGGATCTCGATCGCCAGTTTATTACCAGCGGAGTTGGCGGCACAAAAACGGCGCCGCTGCGGGAGATCGTCGATCACCTGCACGATTACTACTGCGGTAAAGTCGGAATAGAATACCGGAACATCCAGGGCCCGGAAGAGAAGGAGTGGATTCGAGCGCGCGTTGAGATTCAACCACCCCCGGCTCCGGTGGAGGTCAAGAAACAGATTCTGTGGAAGCTGATTTCAGCCGAGCTGTTCGAGAGATTTCTTGGAACGAAGTATCTCGGTCAGAAGCGATTCTCGATCGAAGGCAATGAAACAGTCATAGCGGTGCTCGACCAGTTGATCGAGAGCGCGGCTCGCCGCGAGATCGACGACATAACAATCGGCATGGCTCATCGCGGGCGCTTGAACGTGATTGCCAATGTCATCGGCAAGTTCTGTGAACGGATCTTCACCAGCTTCGAGGGCTCGATTCATCCGAAGTTCCCTCACGATCAGGGTGATGTTAAATACCATCAGGGCGCAAGCGGGATTCGCGAGACTGCCGACGGCCGCGAAGTTGCGCTTGCGGTCGTTCCCAATCCGAGCCATCTCGAGTTCGTCAATCCGGTCGTCGAGGGAATCGTTCGAGCACGACAGGACATCGACGGCGAACGCTCGAGCAGGCTTGCGGTTTTACTGCACGGCGATGCGGCATTTGCGGGCGAAGGCATAGTTGCCGAGACGCTCAACCTCTCGCAACTGCCCGGCTACACGACCGGCGGCACGATTCACATCATCGTCAACAATCAACTCGGGTTCACCACACCGCCCGAAGAGGGCCGCTCGTCTACTTACAGCACCGACATAGCGAAGATGATCCAGGCGCCGATCTTCCATGTGAACAGCGATGACGTGGAAGGCGCTTACAATGTGCTTCAGATCGCGCTCGATTACCGCCAGACGTTTAAGAAGGACGTTGTGATCGACGTGATCGGCTTCCGTAAGCTCGGCCACAACGAAGGCGATGAGCCCTCTTACACTCAGCCTATAATGTATCAGCGCATCCGGGAGCACCCGGGTGCCCGGGCGCTTTACGCCCGCAAACTCATCGCCGATGGAGCGATGACCGAGGAAGAAGTCGCGACTTTGATGGATGAGCGAAACCGCCGGTATGAAAACGCACAACTCGCGGCGAAAGCGATCGTCGAAAAGCAGGGCTCACCGGTCGCGATTCACGAACACGGGCCCGAACCCGAAACGGTTGAGGTGATCGAAACCGGTGTCGATCAAGATACCCTTCGGACTATTGCTCACGCGATCACAACCGTGCCTCGCGGGTTCAATCTCAATCCTAAGATTGTCGGCTTGCTCGCGCGGCGAGCGAAGATGGTTGAAGGCCAAGGGAACCAAGCAAATGTTGACTGGGGAATGGCCGAAGCGCTCGCGTTCGGCTCGCTGCTCGGCGAAGGCACGCCCGTGCGGCTCACAGGTCAGGACACCGTTCGGGGAACGTTCAGTCATCGTCATGCGGCTTTCACGGACACACAGACTGGCGCGGAGTGGGCGCCTCTCTCTCAGCTTGAAGGCGGCGCAAGATATGAAATCTATGATAGCCCGTTGTCGGAAGCCGGCGCGCTCGGGTTTGAATATGGCTACAGCGTGGCTAGCCGGACAGCGCTCGTGTTATGGGAAGCGCAGTTCGGAGACTTCATCAACGCCGCGCAGGTGATCGTCGACCAGTTCATCGCATCAGGGGAAGAGAAGTGGAATCAGCAGAGCGGCATCGTATTGTTGCTGCCGCACGGCTACGAAGGCCAGGGCTCCGAACACTCGAGCGCGCGTTTGGAACGGTTCTTACAGTTGTGTGCCGAGAGAAACATGCAGGTAGTGAATTGCTCGACCGCTGCTCAGTATTTTCATGTGCTCCGGCGACAAGCACGCGAGGGCAACAGCAAACCACTGATCGTGATGACTCCAAAGAGTCTGCTCCGGCTTCCCGAAGCCGCGTCTCGGATCGAGCAATTCACGACCGGCGGTTTCTTGCCGGTGATGTCCGACACGCAGATGTCCGACACGCAGATGTCCGACAAACTTCAGTTTGTCGATCCCGCCAGCGTAAGCCGAGTCCTGCTGTGCAGCGGCAAGGTCTATTACGATTTAGTCGCCGCCCGTAAGAAGCTCGAGAACTCAAACGCAGCAATCATCCGAGTAGAACAGTTCTACCCATTCCCAAAAAATCTTTTGGCTGAGGAACTCTCCCGCTACGCGAATGCGACTGACATTCGATGGGTCCAGGAAGAACCCGCGAACATGGGCGGCTGGTCTTTCATGCAGCCTCGCCTGCTGAATCTCCTGAGCGGAAAACAATCTCTCCGCTACGTAGGTCGTCCGGCGAGCGCGAGCCCGGCAACAGGATCACACACGATTCACCAAATGGAACAGCAGCGGTTGGCGAAGGATGCCTTTGTGCAGGCGTAACTCGATCGAATCACTTCTATTGCATCTGATTGTTTCGGACTCTCCCGGAATGGTAGAGTTCTAATAATTTAGGAGCGTTGCAGATGCCGAGCGGAACTTCAGCTATTGATACGTTGATACAGTCGGACTTATGGCGCGAGTTCGAGAAAAAAGCTCGGAGTAAGCGCCGCCGGCCGGTTGAATTGCTGGCTGATGTAATCGCTGATTTTCTAGAAACACAAGAAGGCATCGGGATACTCGAAGACATTCAGAAAGATATCCGGGCCACTGGTTACACCGAAGACGATGCCGTCGAGATTGTAAAAAGCTATCGTTCTTCCCGGAGATGATGATGTGGCACGTAAAGACCGGATCCCTGTTGTCTTCGACACCAATTTGTTTATCACTCGGCTATTGCGGACCAAGAAGAACTCGATCAATCAGCGCGCTTTTAATCTTTGGCTGCTACGTAGACGATTGCAATTAGTGATCAGCCGGCCGATTCTTGATGAATACCTTGGCGTGCTGGCAATGCTTGGTGCCACTCCACAGAATCTTGCGCGACTTGAGAATCATCTTTTAACCGCCAGAACTGCAACTATCGTTGATCTCGGCAAACGCCTGCACCTCAGCCGCGACCCGGACGACAACAAGTTTCTGGACACTGCATCTGCTGGCAAAGCCAAATATCTAGTCACTCGTGACAACGATTTGTTCGACATTCCGAAGACCAGTCTTCGCGGCGTACGCTTTCAAATAGTCAGTCCGTTTGAGCTTTTAAAAAAGCTCGATGAACTTTGAGGGCGCGCTGCATGGTAAGACTTGGAAGTAATGCGGTGAGCGCGCTCACCGCAAATCATACAAACAGAGCAGTGCCGCCCAGCCGCTTGGCATGATGTTGGGCGCAGTGTCTAGTTCCTTCCCATACTTGACGGCCATTTCCAGGAAATACTTGGCGTGAAAGAATGCTTCAAGGAACACTCGGGTGTGTGCCGTCCACTGTTCATTGTGCTTCATCTCGAACTGCTTGCCACTCGCGCCGGCTTGATAGATTTCCTCAAACATCGGAGAGAAAGCCGTTCCACTTGGAGCAAGGCTCTTGAGATCTTCAACGATTCCTTTGGTGTACTCCTGAAGGTAATAGACTTTGAATGATTGATGGTAGAAGCGGTAAACGAGATCTTCGTACACGGAATGCGTATTGATCAATGTAAGAAGTTTGTCTAGCTCAGACCAGCGCTCCACCGGCAGCCTTGCCGATACCATACCCTTTCTTGTCCGCTGTAACCTGAGTGGATCGACACCTCGGACACTTGATTTCTTCTTCTGCCACTACCTTGCCTCCTTTTCGATGTGGTCGACGCGGATGGTCCTCTTGACACTTTTGCCCTTTGCTGGAGGCATGACATATCCCCATTGGTCGGTGCACTTCCGTTCGAGGTTATTGAAGGCTGAGTCCAAGATTTACTCCAGAAAGTGCTCAGCGTACTCCTCAGACCTTGCCGTGAGATTGTTGCTCATAATTACCCTTGCGCAGGAATTCCAACGCAGAATCGCGTCATCGTTTCCGGCGGGGCGGATCGCTTCGGCTTTCTCGAACCATTCCATCGCTTCGCGAAACCAGTCGTAAGCCGCGTAGTTCGCGCCCGGCGATCCTTTCGCCAGCCTCGCCTTTGCGCGCCGCTCCCAGACGATGCCCGTGTAGTAGACTCGTTCGTACTCGCCGCTCAATCGACCGAGTACTTCCTGGATCTGCGTGTCTCCAATCGAATAGCCTCTCGCTAAACGATCGGTCATTGCCAGCAGCAGCGTCACAAGAGCCTGCTGATTGTCCGGGTCGACTTGTAGCACATCCAGGCAGATGCTCTCGGCGGCACCCGGTTCGTTCAGTAATCGATATCGCATTGCCTTGTCGAGCGCCGCGGGGATTGCGTCGTTGTTTAGAGGTTTGAGTTCGAACATTAAGGGCGTGCTCCTACTTGAGATCGGGGAATGAACCGCGGATTTGGCGGATCAGGCGGATTGGCGCGGATCTTATCCGCGCGAGTCCGTCAAATCCGTTTGATCCGTGGTCTATTCTGCATACGAACCTGTGCCTACGAACTTCGCGACCGGAACAACTGAACGAGTCGCGCGACGGGATCATAAAACTTGCCGACCACCCGCTCCTTCAAAGGAATGATCGCGTTGTCGGTTATCGTGATGCTCTCCGGGCAGACCTTCGTGCAGCACTTGGTGATGTTGCAGAAGCCCACGCCCATCGTCTCTTTCAATTCTTCGAGCCGATCCTCGGTGTCCAACGGGTTCATCTCGAGCGCAGCTACGTAAACCAGGAACCGCGGCCCAATGAATTGCTGATGCATGTTGTGTTCGCGCAGCACGTGACACACATCCTGGCATAGGTAACATTCAATGCACTTGCGAAACTCCTGAACGCGGTCGATGTCTTCCTGCTGCATTCTCCATGTACCGTCCGGGGCGTCGGGCTTACGAGGCTTGAACTTCTTGATCCGCTTTTTCACCTCGTAGTTCCATGAGACATCGGTGATCAGGTCTTTGACGTGAGGGAAGGCCTTCATCGGCTCGACGGTAACGGGCTTATCGATCGGAAGCTGGTTGAGCCGCGTCATGCACATGAGCTTTGGCATACCGTTGACTTCGGCCGAACACGAGCCGCATTTGCCGGCCTTGCAGTTCCAGCGGAGCGCGAGGTCGTTCGCCTGGTCGGCCTGGATTCTACGAACTGCGTCGAGCACCACCATTCCCGGCGCCGTCTCAATCGTGTAGTCGACAAACTTGCCTTCTCCGGCGCTTCCGCGCCAAACGCTGAATGTGGCTGTAGCCATCAACCCATCTCCTGTATGACCTGCTTGAGCTCCGCCGGCATTTCAGGGATCGTCTCGCGGAGGACCTTCATCGTGCCGCCGGAGTCTCTCTTAACCGCGATATTGACTTTGCCGAAGGCGTCGCTCTTGGACGGATAGTCATCGCGGAACTGGGCGCCCCGGCTTTCTTTGCGTTCGATCGCCGCCCGTGTAACTGCTTCGGAAACCGTCAGCAAGTTGGACAAGTCCAGCGCGGTATGCCAACCCGGATTGTATTCCCGGTTACCGGTAACGGCCACGGTAGAGGCTCGTTGCCAGAGGCGCTCGATTCCTTCCAGGGCTCGTTGCATCTCGTCTTCTTTACGCACTATCCCGACAAGCGCTTGCATCATCTCTTGCAGCTCGAGCTGAATCTTGTAAGGGCCTTCGGCATCAGATCCATCGCCGCGTTCGAACGGTTCAAGCGCGCGTCGAGCAGCTTCGTCGATTTGAGTGTTGTCGATTACACCGTTGACGTGATCAGTCGCAAACTTCGCCGCAAACTCACCTGCACGTTTTCCGAAGACCAGCAAATCTGACAGCGAGTTCCCGCCGAGCCGATTCGCTCCATTAATACCGGCCGCGCATTCACCGGCCGCGAAGAGACCGGGAACCGCCGACATCTGAGTATCGGCATCGACCCGAATCCCTCCCATGACGTAGTGGGTCGTCGGACCCACTTCCATCGGTTGTTGTGTAATGTCGATATCAGCCAGTTGCTTGAACTGATGATACATACTTGGGAGCTTGCGTTTGATGTGCTCCTCGGATTTTGGAAGCCGCTTACTGATCCAGGCAATGTCCAGGTATACGCCCCCGTGCGGGCTGCCCCGTCCCTCTTTGACCTCGCGCACAATGCAGCGGGCCACATGGTCGCGGGTGAGCAGCTCCGGCGGGCGCCGGGCGTTCTTGTCGCCTTGAGTGTAGCGCCAACCTTCTTCTTCGGTATCTGCGGTCTGGCCCTTGTAGTTATCCGGAATGTCGTCGAACATGAATCGCTTTTGCAGGCTGTTCAACAACACGCCTCCCTCGCCTCGAACTCCTTCAGTAACTAAAATCCCACGAACGCTTGGCGGCCAGACCATCCCAGTCGGATGAAACTGAACGAATTCCATATCGATCAGCTCTGCGCCGGCTTGATAGGCAAGCGCGTGGCCGTCGCCGGTGTACTCCCAGCTGTTGCTGGTGATCCTGAAGGCACGTCCGATTCCCCCTGTGGCCAGCACAATCGCCCTTGCTTTGAATAGCCGAAAGCGGCCTCGCTCGCGATCGTATGCGAACGCACCGACGACTCGGTCACCGTCTTTCAGCAGGGTCAGTACCGTGCACTCCATATGCACGTCGATGCCCTGATGAATCCCATGGTCCTGAAGCGTTCGAATCATCTCAAGCCCGGTGCGATCACCGACGTGAGCGAGCCGCGGGTACCTGTGTCCGCCGAAGTTGCGTTGAAGAATTTTCCCATCGGCTGTGCGATCGAACACGGCTCCCCACGCCTCGAGCTCGCGCACTCGGGCGGGCGCCTCTTTCGCGTGCAGCTCCGCCATTCGCCAGTTGTTGACGTATTGACCTCCGCGCATCGTGTCGGAGAAGTGGACCTTCCAGTTGTCGCGCTCGTCAACGTTCGCAAGCGCGGCAGCGATTCCGCCTTCGGCCATAACCGTGTGAGCTTTTCCGAGCAGCGACTTGCACACAAGCCCTACGGACACTCCCGCTGCTGAAGCTTCGATGGCGGCACGCAGGCCCGCGCCGCCCGCGCCGATCACCAACACGTCGTGCTCGAATGTCTGGTATTCAGCCATCAGAAGAGTCTCCTGTCTGACCAGATACCCATCGAGCAAAGTCGAACGTAGATATCGGAGAATGCAACCCAGAACAAGCTCATCCACGCCCAGAGCATGTGGCGGCGATTGAGACAGCTCACGCAATTGTAAGTTTTCTGACGCACGGGCATCTTCGAAAGCTGGTCGCAGCCTCCGCCGACCAGATGCCGAAGCGAGTGGCAACTGAAGGTGTACCCGCCCAGAAGAATCGCGTTGACGGTTAGAACGATCGTGCCATATCCGATGCCAAACGCGACTTGGCCTGTAGCCGCGTTAGTAAACCACATCGCCCTCCACGCGTCGTGCAGGAGGATGACGATGAACGCCAGCGCAAGATAGAGAAAGTACCGGTGCACGTTCTGCAGAATCAGCGGAAACGAGCGCTCGCCTCGGTAATGTTTGCGCGGTTCGCCTACTGCGCAGGAAGGAGGGTCAGCCCAAAACGATTTGTAATAAGCCCCACGGTAGTAGTAGCACGTCAGCCTGAATCCGCCCGGCGCCCACAGGATGATCAGCGCGGGCGACCACGGCAGCCAGCCCGGAAACCATGCGGGCTTCGCGCCAAACCAACTGTGCGCCGGATCACCGAACAATTCGGGTGAATAAAACGGCGACAGGTAAGGGCCGAACCGATAGTGGTTACCCTGAAACGCCGCCCAGGTTGAATATGCTACGAAAGCAGACAGGCCCAGGAAGACTAACAGCGGCTGAAGCCACCATACGCCGGGGCGCATAGTGCTGCCGAATGCGGGTCGTTTCAACGAGACGTTTGTTGAAGCCATAGCGCAGTATCATTTCCTCCTGAGCGAGAGTTGAAAGCAAGGACTCGAGCGTTGTTGAAGTGCCTTAGGCTTGAGACTGGAAGCGACCGGTTGCCTCGACATGCGAAGAGGGTCGTCAACATGGCGCAACGTTTAACACACCGCTTATTTTGCAGTCAAATCGGAACTCTCTACTTAACCTCAGCATTTTTGACGGTGTCAGGTTCAGTAGTAGCCACCTCCGCGCGGTGGAGACTCTGAAGTTGCGGAGAGAATAGTTCAAACTAATTGCTTGTACCAATGACACTACTGTAGTCGTTTGATTCTGTGCGTGCGGTAGCGGGATGAGCGGTTCATCGGGGTTTCATTATCGTTGTAGTGGCGTACGGCACGCTTCTTGAACTTGACAACGAACGCGAATTCTCGCCAGACACGACAAGGCTGGATTATGTGTTTATCCACACCTATAGATCGAAGTTCAGAATTGATCGATGGGTTCACAGAACAAAGTAACTTTCAGTGCCGTAAAACGTCGCGATATTTTTCGACAGTTCGTACAACGCATTGATCAGCCAGCAGATTCGATCATCCGACAACACTGACCATTGCGACGTTGTTCGATGTGTTGGGTCACGCTCGTTGGCGCGGACGGTAGCTTTGACGCCGAAGTCCCCTCGTGCCTTTATTGCTATCGAAGCATTGGCTGTGGCCCCAGCCGCCAGCTTGCCGACCTCCCATAACAGCTTGTCTTTTCCGGTCACGGAACCCTGACTCGTCGTCGCTTTTCCGAATTTGACATTGCTTCCCTCGATCTCGACGCGAACGTTGGTGGCGGCGTCGGGGCCCTTATTCTCGACGAACGCTTCGTACGCCTGTATTATTTGCGCCTTGATCGCGAGATCGGCGCTTAGTCTCCTCTGAATCGTGGCGCATTGAAGTTGGGGCGGCGGCGGCGGCGTCTTGATCCTCCTCTGAATTTCGTGGAGCCAGCCGTCATCAAACTGCATCGATGACATGTCAGTGTGCCAGAGACCGTCGTTGCCGTCGCTCGTGTCCGGCTTGCCTTCCACGCCGTCCAGGTCGAGCGCATGGTTAGGGGGGAATGTCACCGGCGGACGGTTGACTGAGGTGTCGAGCGTGCGGACGGCGACAAAAAGCTCCGGGCCGACCAGGAGGGTGTAAAAACCCTGATCGCTAGTCTTGCTGAAGTTGGTATCACTGAAGAACCTCACCTTCGTCCCCGGGAGTCCCACAACCAGGATGGAGAACACTTTGTCGTCAAAGGTATCGTGGTCGTAGGTCAGAAAGAAGAATGTCTTCGGCTTGAGGATGATCCGCGAGAACTTCGGGATCCCATCCGCGGCACTGAAACGCAGCCGCGGCTGCTCGGGGATCGACAGCAGGTCGCCTAGCGGTAAGAAGAAGCCCAAGAAGTCCGCCAATCCCGAAAGCGCGTCCACAGCGCTTTCCACTTTCCTGAGCGCTTTGAACAGTGCCGCTGCGCTGGCGAAGGGCGAGTGCTCGGGGACCGCTATAAGTGCGGAGCTCAAACCGACGTTGTCCTCCTCTTGGATATGGTCGTCCGTGACGTCTCCGCCGTGCAACTGCTGCCCGGTATTGATGCCGAAGTTTGGTTCCGAGCAGAGAACTACCACCGTCGGAATAAGCAGCGGTAAAAGTATCACTGGCACTGGACCGACCTCGAAGGGGCCCAAAGTGTTAGTCGATGTCAGCGTAAGTGTTACTTTAGCGGAGAGACAAAATACCGTCGTCGGCGGATTCTTTACCGTATCGGCGCGCCACTCTTCGAAGATCGGCGGGATGATCAGTGAGACACTCGGGCTCGTCAGACCCTGCGGGGCGATAAATGCCCCCTCTTCATCCTTGAGCTCGTTGCCCTGCTGGTCACGTAGGATCCAACCAATAACCACCTGCACTTTAAGGCGCGGAATGGACACGGTACCAAATATCTGGCCAAGCAAGCCTGGGATGTTTACCTGGGTGACCGCTGCAGTGGATGCAGGAAGGGCGATCGGCAACGGGAACGGCTGCCCACCGGCGAGCGCCGCCGTCGACGCAAGTTGGTCGCCACTGAGATCGCCGGAGTCCGGTACGTCGAGAACGTTCTTGTTCGTATGGACTACGTTCTTCGTAAGCAGTCCCAGATTGAGGACACCCGCTGCCAAGTCGGACGCATCGATCTCCGGCGAGGCGGGCACGAGCGTTGCCGTGACCGGTTGACCTGGCTCCGTGCGGGTCGGGGAGGTGAGGGCTACACGAAGTAGTCCTTTGATGGAATTCAGGACATCGGTGGCTTGATCGACTGAGAGCGACGGTGCTTCAACTCCAGACATGGGGACTCTCCTTCTTGTGGGATCAATAGTGACTCTCGTGCGGACGGAGCACAGTCTACTCAGCTTAATTTCCTGGGTCAAGGTGTTCGGTATTACATTTCTTTTTGAAGCCACTGCTGGAGCGCTTCGTTTTCTCGCCCTACTTCGTCGGCGTTGATAAGTCCTCGCTGCATCGCTATGGAAATCGCCCGCGAGCGGGGACTGTAGGTGTTGCCCCAACGTTCATCTACAATTTGCTCGATGTCTATCGAGAGCTTTGCATACAACTCGCGCAAGCGGTTCTGCACACCGCGCTCGCTCAAGTACCTGCGTCGCGCGATGGCTTTGTCGGTCAAACCCAAAGCGATGTCCATCAGCGCTTCATATTCGATATCTGTCAGGCCCGACGCTCGACTCGTCGCGCGAGACTGGACGGTCCTGATTTCCGGATCGATCCAGCACTGCTCATCGACGAGCACCGCTCGCAGCGCTGCTATCAACTTTTCATCGGGCGATGATTTGAGCACGTAGCCATAGACCGTTTCTCCGGGCACGATGCGAGCAAGCTCGCGGACGTAGATTTCATCTTTGTATTGCGACCAGAAGATGATTCGCGCCAGCTTCATTTCCGACCAGATGTGCCGCGCCACCTTCACTCCCGAAAGCTCAGGCATCTTGATGTCGAGCACTACAAGCGACGGCCGATGTTCAAGCGCAAGCTCGATGGCACTCTTCCCGTCGCAAGCTTCAATCACCGGCCCCGCCTGAGCGAAGTGGTCGTTGATGATCGCGCGAAGATAGTCGCGCTGAAAAGTCATGTCCTCTGCAATGAGTATGCTCATAAAGGCAAATGCTGAATGATGAATGATGAATGATGAACGATGAATCGGCCAGCTACTTTGATCTCTTGGCGGTCTTTGCTGATGAAACAAAGATTGCTGTCAGTTCCTCAGCTTCTTTGAGCAATTCGGACAGTCGTGATTCATCTACAAAATGCCCTTCGACTAAGAGCTCGAGCCAATAAACAGTTTCCTCTAGTTCTTGTAGTCCGACTTCGATCTTACTAATGAACTCGGCCGGAGATCGCGCACGAGTTGCCTCTCTATAGTGCGCACCTACAGACGTACCGCTTCGCAAGCATTGCTTGCCAAGCACCTGAGCCTCAGTGGCCTTTGGGAGCGATGAATAGAGACGAATGATTCGCAACGCAAATGCCTTTGTGCGAGCCCGCAAATCACGAGGATTCAATTCGTTCATTTGATCGGCCTCCCCCGTTCATCATTCATCATTCATCATTCATCGTTTCTTCCTATCGGTACTCTCACTTCCACCACCGTGCCTCGCCGGCCTGTAGCCCTGAGCCACGTAAGCTCGGCCCCAATCAGCCGCGCTCTGTACCGCATGTTTTCAATACCGCGCGCGCGACGCAGGTCGCTCGACTCCGTCATCCCGCGGCCGTCGTCACTCACCCTGAACAGGACGCTGTCGCCTTTGCGCATAATCACTATTTCGACGAAACGTGCCCCGGCATGTTTGGAAATATTGTTAAGCGCCTCCTGCACGATGCGATAGATCAAGAGCTGTTCAGTCTCAGTTAGATTGATGTCGTCGATTCTGAGCGGGCAGGCGAAGCGGGTAAGGAACGGCCGCTCGCACGTCTGGGAAGCTCGAGCCAGACAGCTCTCGATTGCGGGGGCGAGTCCAAGCGTGTCAAGCGCCGACGGGCTCAGGCTCTCCATCGCGCGGCGCACTTCGTCCATCGCGGCTTCCAGTCCAAAGATCAGTTTCGCGAGCCCGTTGCGCACTTCTTGCGACATCGCGCCCTCAGGCTTCTCAAACAATCTCCGAGCGAGACGAGCCAGCTCGCGCAGATCAGAAAGCGTCTGATCGTGAAGATCGGCGGCGAGCAGCTTGCGCTCACTCTCGACCAGCGTCACAAACTGAAGAAGTCCCTCGATAAGATCGCGTTGCGTGCTCAAAGCCCAATCTCCATAGCGCCAGCTGGCAGCCCGCGCTACTGCTTCATACGACGAGGAGCCGAAATTCGAACTGCGGGATCCCACAGTTTTGTAGTGCGCGCCCGGCCCAAAACTTTGCGGAAAGCGCCCTACAACCCATATCGGGCTGGATGTAGACTGCGCACGTCTTCCGAAGATGTCAACCACTCCGGGCGAGACCGCAGCCTTCGGGTCTCGCCCCAATTTAGGAGCGGAAGGTCGGAAGAAAAAGGAGAGATTATGAGAGCTATCAGAAGACTTGGAACGATCGCTGCCGCCTTCGCATTGCTCAGCACTCTGGCAATTGCCGCATCGAAGGCCGAACGCGCGAACAAATATTTCACAATCACGGGCACCGTGCTGCAAATCGACAAGACCCAGCGCACGTTGCTGGTTGCGGATCGCGCCTCTAATCAGAATTACCTGATCGAAGTGCCTGAGGGCGCAACGTTCAAGATCGTCTTCGGCAGATACAAGCAGATGCGAGAGCCGGGCTTGAGCGATGTGAGCGTCAGGGAGCGGATCGAAATTCGTTGCTTTCGCGGCGACACTGAGCACCTGGCCCAATTGGATGCAGGCGGCTCGGCAATCACGGTTACTGCCGCGCAATGACCTTCTAATAAATCGCAAGCTCCGGGAGAAGCAGTAGCGCGGGCTGTCCAGCCCGTGCATACCTGGAGCGCCTAAGAATTGGACATGCGCAGACTGGACAGTCTACGCCACATTTTGAAGGAGAAACTAATCATGAAACGGATAACACAACGAAGTGCTGCTCTTACTTTAACTCTGGTTCTCGCTTTTGCCGCCGTCGCGATGGGCTCCCCAAAGAGTGAGCGGGCCGGCAAGTATCTCTCGATCTCGGGCCGCGTGCTTCAGATAAACGAGAAGGCTCGAACGATGCTGGTCGCCGATTCCTGGTCGGATAAGTTGTACCTCGTCAGCGTTCCCAAAGGTGAGTCGTTCAAAATCACTTTTGGCATGAACATGAAGAAGGCCGAAGCTCAGTTCGAGGATACGCACAGAGATGATCGAGTCGCGATTCGTGCGTTCCGCGGCGAAGAGCACCTTGCTCGGCTCGACGACGGTCGTCAGGTTGTGTTGCTGACTGTTTCCCGCTAGTCCATACCCCCGGGGCGGCCCCCTTGCAACCAAAGGCCGCCCTACCCCTCCTCGCCACCTACCCTCGCCTAGAGCCGGGTCGCGCTGACTTTCCCTTGCAACCGGGGAAGCGCGACCCGGCGCCTCCTTGTTTCATGCCATGGTTCAGCTCAATCTCGCTGCGAGCGGGCGCGTCAGATCTTAGTGCACGCCTGACTCGTCAGAGACCGTCTGAAAACCCCAACCTTCCCGGTTGGGGTCTGGAGTTTGGACATTTCGCTCGACCAAATTCAACACCGCAACAGAGGGTAACCGCGTAGCGGTGACCTCTCGATAGTTTACGGATTGGCCTTGCGCGTTGGCCGCGTAGCGGTTACCTATCTTCCTAATGAATGGATTTGGACACACAGGTAACCGCTACGCGGCCCGTTGTACCGGCACCATTGCAAACTATCGAGAGGTCACCGCTACGCGGTGCCGCGCACCGAAACCAGCATCTGTGCACATCAGCTCACGTGCACGCGATGATAGAATCAGCGTGAGATGGTTCAGCGCGCTCAACCACATATTGCCACTTCTCTGTTCCTCGCAGTCGCGATGACAATCGTTCTTCTCAGTGCCGGGTGTCGCCATCGTTCGAAACCTGGTGAAAGCGAGGGCGAAGCCAACCTGCGAGGGGAGCCCGATCAGTACTCGGCGACGATCGTTCGGACCGTTTACGAAAGGGAAACGCAGGCAACAACGATCAGCCGGGAGGCCCGCTCGGGTGGGCAACGTCGAGAAGAATGGAACGAACAGGGGCGCAATCGCGCGCTTATTTGGCGGCCCGATCTCGGCAAGTGCTATCTGCTTGATCTCGACCAGTTGGCGTTCGTTGAGATTTCACTGGATGAGACCAGAGGCAATCTGCCCGACCTGTCCCGAGTGCATGATCGAGCCGCCGGCGATTCAGCAAGCGCTCTTGTCGAGATTGACCGGGCGGTTGACGACGCTCCATCGCCGGATCGGGTCGAGACTCGCATGCTTTCCGGCGCGGATATCGCCGGTCACTCGTGCACAGTCCTTGAAGAGCGAGCGGCCTTTCCGGATGGGCATACCGAAATCACAAGGTCGTTTCGAGCCCGCAACCTCGGCGGGCTGGCGTTAAGAATCGAATCGGAATCAGAGCCATCATCAGTAAGAGTTATTACTGAGCGGAAAGATGTCAGCCTGGAAGTAGCGCCGGATACATTCACCGTTCCATCGAACTTTAGAAAGGTGGACCAGCTCGAAGTCGGTCACAGGTGATGGACTTGTAAGGGCGTCCCTCCTTAGAAACCACCCAACGTGGCGAGCTTTGCGGTACTTTGCGAGCTTTGCGTAAAGGAATCCGCTCGAGAAAGAGAGATACGTTGAACGCAAAGCTCGCAAAGTACCGCAAAGCTCGCAAAGCGGTTTCTTCACGGTATCGGCTCGTACTCCGTGGGCGCCCCTCGTTGGAGACCCAAATTCCCATTGTCAGGGAGGGCGCCCACGGAGGGACGCCCTTACAAGTCCACAGTGTGACTGAGTGCTAGAGCGCTAATGGACAAACATCGGCTGCTGCCCCTTTGACCATGGATCGTATTCGCGGGCGAATGTCAGCCGGTCCGCGAGGGGCGGATGCGAGTAGAGCCATATCTTGATGAAAGTGCCTGGGTTGGGGTCAGCCAGATCGACCTCGCCAAGGGTTTGAAAAGCTTGCGCGGCTGTTTCCGCTGAGTCGGGCACTATGCCGTGAATGACCTCGAGCCCGTACACGTCAGCCTGGTGCTCCTGATAACGACTGAAGGTGTTGGAGACCGGCTCGGACAAAAAGAAAAACAGATAGAGGAAGAGCAGTATAAGTGGAAACGACGCCCAGTCGTCCACTCCGCGAATTGCCCAACGCCGCCGTTTTCGATCAAGCGTGCGGTTTATCGCGAAATAACTCAGCAACAGCAACACGATTATTAAGGCGCAGGTAAACGCTATGCCTTTGGGAATGTGGCCAAGCACGTAGTGACCCATCTCGTGGCCGACGACGAACAGAGTTTCAGGCGTGGGCATCTTCGAGATCGTTGTGTCCAGAACAACGATTCGTGTCGACGAGCCGAATCCTGTAACGTAGGCGTCGATCGCGTTTAGTTTTTCGCTGGCCTTCATCTCGAACATCCGCTCGCGCGGTATGTCCAATCCGGAGTGCGTAACTTCTTTTTCGATATCCTCAACGAGCGCCGGCTGGTTTGCAGCGAGCGGGTCGAATTTATAGAAGAGCGGCTCGATGATTACTGGCGAGATGAACATCAGAAAAACGAGCAGCGGCAAGGAACCGAGTCCGCAATACAACCACCACCGGCGCGGACTGCGCCGGATTACGCCGTAAAGAATGTATGCGAGAACGGACGCGATGATGATTTGAATCAGTTCGCCCTTCGCCCAATCCCATGCCCACGAACCCCAGCCCTGTACTGATATTCCGTACCGCACCGCAACGTGATGCTCATACGCCTTCAACGGGGACTTCAGCAATTCGAAGGTGAATACCAATAGCGGCACGAATACGATGGCTTGAACCAATCTCGTTCGCGATAAGCGTTCAGCCGTGTCGCGGAACATCGGCGCAAGACGTAACGACAGGATGATGAGGAGTAATGCGAGCGAGTAAGCCGCCCCCAGGAAGTGAAGCCGGTACGTGGCTCTCGAGTAAGCGATCGCTTTCTCATACCGTTCAGGCGACAAGGTGTAGCTCTTGACGCTTTGCTTCTGAACGGACGCGCTTTCAGGCGCCGGTGTCGAAGTCTGCGCGCCGGGAGAAGAAGGCGGCTGCGCCTGCGCGTTGATACCGGAAACGACGAAGGCGAACATGAAAGCGGAGCTTAGGTAGAGTGCAAAGAGAGGCCGGCTCATCTTCGAGTCCTCGCTTATTATGGTAGAGTTGGGCCGATTCGCTTGCGAGAATAGAAGATGTGGCGTTTAGACGCAAGGAAACGTATGCGGACTGCGGTGGCGCATTGGGTTGCCACGCTTTCTGTCGTTTCGCGGGCGACAATCAAAAGTGCGTTGTCCGACAAGCTGCCAGCTTGTCGGCGGCCCTGCCAAATCTCGCATACGAAGTCGACGACAAGCTGGCAGCTTGTCGGACTTTGCTTTTTACTGCAAAGCCGCCGCAGTCCAAATAAAGGTCGTCGCGCTCAACCTATCGTTTTCCGGGCAGCACCCCGCCCTGAGGTCCGAGCGGGCTCCGTCGCGTACGGCTGGGCGCAGTCGGTCGAGACTGAGACTGGCCCGATGCGGCGGTCCCCGAATCGATCACGGCAACTATCGCGTCTTCGTAAATCTTGATCTTGCCTTGCTCATTCAGTTGCTTCTGCGTCATCGCCAGATAGGTGGAGAAGAAAGTGGAGCGCTTTTCATCCAGCAACCGCGTCTCAATCGACTTGCGCTCTTTCTGAAAGGGCGCGCCCATGTCGGCATCCTTGCGGCTCTTAAGCGCGGCGACCACAAAAACGTTGTTGTCGGTTTTGATCGGGGTTTTGGTGACCTCACCAACATTCAGTTTGTAAATGGAGGCACGATTGGGTTCGGTAACCAATGGACCAATCGAGTCGCTCGCGTTCAGAGTGGGCCTCTCATCTACCTTTACACCCGGTCCCTCAGCCATCCTCTTCAAGTCGTCCGGATTCTGGGCCTTCGCGATCTCTTTCGCGCGTTGCTCGGCCATCTCGGCTGCCTTAACGCCGCGATAAGTCTTTTCTACCTTGTCCTTCACCTCTTCGAAGACCGCATCGTGCGGATCGCGTCTTTCGAGATACTGAGGTATCGCGAATCCCTTATCGACGTTGATTCTATCCGCGACGTCATTGGGATTCTGAAGCTCAAATATTGACGACTCGAACTCCGAGGCACTGGCGAGTTCCGGAAGTGTGTCCCCCTGCGCGAAGAAGGGCAGGTCTTTTACGGTAGCCATCTGCGCACCGTATTTCTTGTTGATGTCGGCGACAACCGCGGCAGCGTCCTTGCTCTGTTTGAGGCTCTGCTCTGCCTCGCTGGCAATCTCTACAGCTTTCGAGTAGCCAGTGCGTGATCGCGCAGCCTTGAGCAGTTCGTCTCGCGCGTCGGCAATCGTCGGCATCTTGCGATCGGTGACCTTCAGCACATAGTACTTATTGCCCTTATTGATGGGCTGACTCACCTCACCCTGCTTCATGTTGAAGACGCGGTTGAGCGGATCATCGGTGTCGCGCTTGGCGTCTTTGTTGATCCAGCCGAGGTCACCGCCTTTGGCTTTGGTCGCCTGATCCTCGCTGAGCTCGCGGGCGAGTTTTGCGAAATCTTCCGCCGGCTTGCCCTCGCTTCCTTGCGCTCTCTGAGTAATATCCTGCGCCTTCGTTCTGAGAAGTTCTTCGGCACTCGGCGCTTTCGCGTCGCCCGCCTTCTCCGGGGCCTTCTTATCCTTGCTCTCATCCGCCGGAGCTTTAGGCACATTGAGAATGATCTGGCTTACGCGAACTTGTTTGACGTAGCGCTCGGGGTTGAAGTCTCGTTGAAGCTCTTCATCGGGGATCTGGATTGCTTCACCCGCCTTGTTCTGGTCGACGAAAACATAACGCGCCCGGCGCTGTTCGGTAGTGATCTTGAAATCGTCCTTGTGTCCGTCGAAGTACGCGCGGAGGTCGGGCTCGCTGACCTGAACCTTGTCGCGAAACTTCTCAGGATCTATTTCGGCCCATCTGACGTCGTAGCTGGTGTTGCTTTTCTTATAATCTTCCTCGGCCGCTTTCGGATCGACTTCAACGGCCGCGGTGATGAAGCTGCGCAGATGTTCCTGAGCGATCGACGCGCGGAGATTCTCCTCGAATACATCCGGAGTCATTCCTCCCTGCTGCAATCGCGCGCGATACCCTTCAGCGCCGGGCCACGGGTTAAAGATCTGCCTCAATCGTGACTGGACTTCGTTGTCGCTTGCGCCGAGGTTGAGTTGGTCGGCTTCGTACAGAATCAGCTTTTGGCGGATGAGACTATCGAGCACCTGCGTGCCGTAAAGATCGTAAAGCGTCTTCAAATCATCCTGCCGGCTCTGGCCTTGCCCTTGAGCTATCTGCTGACCGAAGCTGATCAGCGCGTTCTTCAGCTCCTTAGTCGTTACCTGATAGCCGCCCACTTTTGCGATGGCGGTATCGCTTCCGCCTGTGCCTCGCAAAATACCCGCGGCACCACCAGACCCGATCGAGAAAAACCCGACCAGACTAAGCGCCATAAGGCCGACGAAGATTAACAACAATGCGTTACGCGACCGCCTGCGTCCTCCAAGAAACTTCAACATCGCTTTGATTGCCTCCAAAAAACTTATGTCAATTATTCTACAGGTGAAAACATTGATCCTGAGGAAAAGGGAATTGTAGAGGACACGGTTGGCGTTGACAACTATCGAATGAACGTAATCCGTGTCGAGCGCGTGATGATCAGCGGACTCGCGGGCGATTCAATCATCTGTTATCTCCGAGGCACGAGTCGCACTGGGGTTTGGACAATTAGAACTCCGTCAGGAGTTCTATGTTTATAGACGATGACCGGCTGGTTGTGGGAACTCCGCCAGGAGTTCCATGTGCTCGTAGTGTCGGACTACATTTCACTCCTGGCGGAGTGAGCGCACAAGCCGCCTGCGGAACTATAAACATGGAACTCCTGACGGAGTTCCCAGGTCATAACTTGGAATGGGGCCTTTGATCTTTGCTCCGGCAAGGGAGGCAGATGGCTAGCTCAGTCTCTCATTTCAGATAAGTAGTCAGCGGAATCCACGGTGATTCGAGATCGCTGCCTGATCTTATCTTCCCGGTCAGGAAGGCGCCCTGGAGTCCGATGCCGTCCGAAGCCATTAAGCGTTGCTACTGGTTTGCCGTCGTCGGTAATAATGATAGGTTCCCCGCTCGCCGCCAGCTTAACCCATTGACCAGCGTTGCGTTTCAACTCTTCAATGCTGATCTCTTTCATAGGGTCATCTTGCAATGCGGGAGAGTGTGTTCGCAATAAACAAGGTTTGCTTTCGATGCGAGCGCTGAGTCGATTATCAGTTTATGTAAGAGGTGGAGCCTAGAGTGGATGGAATACACTTTACAATCCTCATAGAAAGTTGGTAGGTTCCGCAGCGAAGCGGCTCCGTTTGGCGACTCGACGAAGAAAGTACATTAAGCACTACGTCCTGGCCGGTCCGTAGGAAGGTTGAGGAGAAGTAATCCACAATGGCTGCAAGAAAAATCACAATCCACGGGTTCCTGAGCGAATTCAAGGGGCGTCACGAGCAGATGAAAGATCGCCCATTCTGCTGGGTACTCGGCTCTGGCGCTTCGATTCAATCCGGTATCCCGACCGGCGGCGCTCTCGTGAAACAGTGGCTCACGGAGTTGCACGAACTGGAAGACTTCGACGGACTCTCACTGGAGCAATGGGCTACGCCGGAGAACCTAGGCATACCCGGTTTTGAATTCGCTCGCGCAGCGACATTTTATCCGTGGATCTATCAAAGGCGGTTTCGCGACTACAAAGAGCAGGGTTACGCCTTCCTCGAAAACGCGATGGATCATGCGGAACCGAGCTTTGGTTACTCCGTGCTCGCGCAGCTCATGGCCACTACGCTACACAAGGTCGCGGTCACTACCAACTTCGACAATCTGATCGCCGATGCGCTTTCAATCTATACGAGGACCTTTCCTCTAGTGTGCGGGCACGAATCGCTCACCGGCTACATTCGGGCAAACCTGCGGCGGCCGCTCGTCGCCAAGATTCATCGCGACCTGCTCCTCGCGCCTTTGAGCAATCCCGACGAGATCGCCAGGCTGCCCAACGAATGGGCGGCGGCGCTCACGAAAATCTTCGATCGCTTTACTCCGATTGTCATCGGCTACGGCGGCAATGACGGAAGCTTGATGGGATTTTTGAAAACGCTCGCGCCGATTGAGGGCGGCATCTTCTGGTGCCATCGTGACGGAAGTGACATCGATCCCACCGTTCACGAAGTCGTTGAACATCATCGCGGCAAACTAGTGCCCATTGCCGGCTTTGATGAGGTGATGCTCCAGCTTCAGGAAAAGCTGCAGCTTCCGTTTCTTCTGCCGGGGTTGCGCAGTCTCAATGATAAGCGCGTAGCAGATTATCAGAAACAATTCGAGGCTCTTACCGCTGCGCTCAGAAAACCGGCGCCGAGTCCCGCAGCCGAAGAAGCACGCAAACCTGCTCGGAAAGCTGCTGAGGCCGCAGTCGAGCGCTTGACTAAGGAAAAGAACTGGTGGGCTTGGCAGTTGAAGGCGGACGCGGAACCGGACCTTGAGAAACAGGAAGCGATCTACAGCGCAGGGCTCGAAGACTTTCCGCAAAGTGCAGAACTCGTCGGAAGCTTCGCACGGTTCATGCATACGAAGAGCAAGAAGTACGACGAGGCCGAGCGGCTGTATCGCAAGGCACTGGAGCTTGATCCGAGCTCAGCTATCTACGTTGGCAACTTCGGCGTCTTCATGCAGGAGGTGTGCAAGAACTACGACGAGGCCGAGCGGCTGTATCGCAAGTCACTGGAGCTCAATCCGAACTCAGCTATCAACGTTGGCAACTTTGGCGTTTTCACGTACGAGGTGCAAAAGAACTACGACGAGGCAGAGCGACTCTTTCGCAAGGCTCTGGAGCTTGATCCGAGTTACGTCGATGCAATCGGCAACCTCGCTGTGTTGCTCACTGACGTGCGCGAGGACTACGATGGGGCCGAGTCGCTCTACCGCAGAGCCTTGGAACTTGATCCGAGCAGTGCCAATAACACCGGCAACTTTGCGGAGTTTATGTATAAAGCGCGAAAGAACTACGACGAAGCCGAACTTCTTTATCGGAGGGCCTTAGAGCTTGATCCGAGCCGCGCATACCACACGGGTTACTTCGCCCTTTTTATGGAAAAGGCTCGTAAGGACTACGACGAGGCCGAGCGGCTCTATCGCAAAGCCTTGGCGCTTGATCACAACAATGCCTTTCACGAAGCGATTACCCTGAGCAACTTCGCGGGGTTCTTGTCAGACGTGCGCAAAGAAACCGACGAAGCCGAACGGCTCTATGTCAAGGCTCTGGAGTTGGACCCAACGAACGAATTGCTTCAGGAGAAGTACGAGGCGTTCCGCAAGGCGCATCGATCGTGACGCTTGAATCGTGTGCGGTCGGCATCCCAGCTATCTGACTGACTCTCGCCTCAGCCCTTCAAAGCATTCGGAGCCATCGGAAGTGAACGCAGTCTAATACCTGTCGCGTCGAATATCGCGTTGCCCACTGCCGGCGCAAGTCCAACAATCGGCGTTTCTCCCGCGCCTGCTGAAGGCAGATCTTTTCTGTCGACGAGCACCGCTTCGATGATCGGTACATCGCTGAAGCGAGGCACTCGGTAGCGAGAGAATCTACCGTTGACGATCTTGCCGTTATCGAAGTCCATTGCTTCAAACAACGCGCCTCCGATCGCCATCACGATCGAGCCTTCAATCTGATTCTTCAACTGATCCGGGTTGACGACAGCGCCGCATTCGAAGGCTTCGACTACACGAACCAGCTTAACTTTTCCTGTAGCCCGGTCGACGGAGACTTCCGCGCACGTGGCCACGTAACCGCCCTTCTCGAAGCCGGCTGCGATTCCGTAACCTGAACCACTACTCTTCGCTTTCCCCCAGCCAAAAGCCTTCGCGGCGGCGTTGAGCACGGCTGACTGGCGCTCGTCTTTCAAGTTCTTAAGTCGAAACTCCAGCGGGTCCATCTTCACCGCGCGCGCAAGCTCATCCAGGTGAGTCTCACGCGCGAAATGGTTAGCGGTAGCCGCCAGGCCTCGATATGATCCCTGCCGCAGCGGCGACTTCGATTGATGAACCACTATCTTTTGATTAGCTATGTCGTAGCGATGCCCAATACCCGAACCCCCTGAGTTGTAGTTATGAAACTCCCACGCCGTGATCATTCCGTCATTGCGCACTCCGCTTGCGACGTCGATTACACCTGCGGGACGGAAGTAAGCCCAGGTGAATTCCTCTTCACGCGTCCACACGAGTTTGACAGGCTTGCCCGCGGCTTGTGCGAGTCGCGCCGCTTCAACGGCTGCTTCGCCGGTGTGTTTGCCTCCATACCCGGAGCCGGTGTCGGGGACGATCACGCGAACGCGCTCTTCCGGAATTCGAAACGCCTCGGCAAGTTCGGTGCGGACGCCGAAAGGCCGCTGCGTTCCGGTCCACACCGTTAGCTTGCCCCCGGTCCATTGTGCAACCGCAGCTCGAGGCTCGAGCGGCGCGTGAGCGATGTAGGCTACCGTGTAAGTCTGTTCGAGCTTCTTGTCGGCTTGCGCAAGACCTTCGGCGATCGAGCCGCGCGGATTTGCCGGCTGTGCCTCAGTCGCCTGCTTTCTCAGGTAATCGAAAAGCTCCTTCCCGGAGGGTTGCTGTTCTGATCTCCAGTTTGCTTTGATCGAATCAGCGGCAAGCGTAGCGGTGTGCTGATCGGGCGCAGCAACTCCGATGAAGTTTCCGTCCCGCACAATCTTCACGCCGGGCATTCGTTCAACGTCGCGCGAGTCGACTACCGCCAACGAGGCGCCGAACGCAGAGGGACGGACTACTTTGCCAAACAACATATCCGGCAGCTTCAAGTCACATGTGTAGCGGTGCTTACCGGTGACGAAATCTCTGCCGTTGACCTTTGAGACTGACTTCCCTGCGATTGTCCATTCGGACGCCGGCGTAATTGCTATGCTATCCGGTATGACCTTCAGGAGCTTTTGTCCTTTGGTCAACTTGCCAAACGCAACGGACTGCTTCGACCGCGCGTCGATTACCATTCCGTCTTTAACGGTGAGCTGGGCGCGATCGGCTTTTAAGTCCGTGGCCGCGAGATCAATCAAGACCTCGCGAGCGGCTGCGGCTGCCTTACGCAGGAGCGGCGCCATCGTCGGCGTTGTGCGGCTACCAAACGTTCCCATATCAAAAGGCGTAAGATCGGTATCGCCCATAGTCAAACGCACGGAAGCGATGGGCACGCGCAACTCTTCGGCTACGGCTTGAGCCAGTGAAGTGCGAATGTTCTGGCCGAACTCGACCTTGCCGGTCAATACGTTGATCGAACCGTCTTCCGCGATGTGCAACCAGCCCCCGATGTCTTTTGGCGTGGAAGCGCCGCCCGAGCGCCGGCGTCCGGATTCCCCCGCTTGCCCGCCTGATTCCTGCGCAGCGAAGGCGTCAAATGTGAGGACCAACACCAGCCCGCCTCCCAGGAGTTTGAAGAAGTCGCGGCGCTCGAGTTCGAAGTTGAACAGGTAGCCCGGCTCGGCAAGGAGTTCATAGCGCTCTGCCTCTATGGAGTCATCGATCGAACGGTGCTTGCTCATCGCCCACCTCCCTTCATCGATTGCGCGGCCTTTCTTATGGCGGTAACGATGCGGGGATATGTTCCGCAGCGGCAGATATTGCCTTCCATGAAGCGCACGATCTCCTGCTCGTTAGGATTCGGGTTCTTACTCAGCAGAGCAACGCCGGACATCAGCATTCCCGAAGTGCAATAAGCGCACTGGAATGCGTCCGCCTCGATGAAGGCTTCCTGAAGCGGATGCAGCCTGCCGTTTTTCTCGAGGCTTTCAATTGTGGCGATCTTTTTGCCTGCTGCGGCGCCCAGCTTTGTAATGCAAGAGCGGGTCGCCTGGCCATCGATAAGCACGGTACAGGCCCCGCACTGGCCTTCACCGCAGCCGTATTTGCTCCCGGTCAGATCGAGGTCATCCCGCAAGAAGCTGAGGAGGCTCCGATCGGCGTCGGCATCGACTTTGTGTTTGGTTCCGTTGACGTGAAGCTCTGAGATTCTCTGCATAAGACCTCCTCAGGCGGGGATTTTCCGCGTTGTTGCTTCCTTAACGATAATCCCGAGAGCAACTCAGTGCAAATCACTCGGGCTCGATCCCTTGGCGGCAAATCGCAGTTCTGGAATAGTGGTGTGATTGAATGCCACGCAAGGTAAACACATCGCTGCCTGAAGTCGATGATTGGTGCTTGGACCTCCGTCAGGAGGGCAATGTTTATAGTAATGACAGCGCGCGGTCCGCTCACCCCGTCAGGGGTGAAATGTAGCCATGTTCTCACGGGCACATGGAACCCCTGACGGAGTTCGTTCGCTCGCAGCCTCGGTTGCTATAAACATGGCCCTCCTGACGGAGGGCGGAGGTCATGCGGTTCACCCCTTGCTGCCTACTGCTTGTAATGCACTCAACAGCTTCTCGAACGCCTCTTCATACTTCGCTGCGCTTCGATGCCAGCCAGTGAAATTGCCCACGACTTTGCTCAGTACATCCGCTTTTCTCTCGTGCTCCCAAGTTTTGAAGATGTGATCATCTATTCGAACCGGAAAAAGAACGTTCCGCCCTTCGTGATCCTCTCGATTCAAAGCCCGTTGAATCTCGCGCAGTACCGGCCCGCTTTGCAGCGAGTTCTTCGAGCAGACCACTACCAGCTTGTCATAGATCTTTATGCATTTATCTATTTCACCCCAAACGGGCTCTCCCCATTTGGCATCTTCGGGGAAGTACCAGACGCGAACTTGTTTCGCCTGCAGGTCCGCATAAAGCCGCTCACAGAAACGCTTGTCTTTCACGCTGTGGCTAATGAAACAAGAGTAGAACTGAATTGCCTGGCGTGCTCCAATGTGCGAGGGGATGTAGCTAATAAACTCTTCGGGCACTCCACAGCCCCGAAGGAAGAACTCATTGATCTTCCCGCCAGATTCGTACAGGGTATCTATGCCAATCGTTGAAGGTCCTTGATGCCTTACGGTTTCCATACCCTTAACTTCGCTAAGATCAACATCGGCAAATATGGTCCAACCTAAGTTGGCGCCGCTGAGGTCTGCGCCGCTGAGGTAGGCGCCGCTGAGGTTCGCCCGTCCGAGCTCGGCGCGGGTGAGGTTCGCGCCGTCGAGTTTCGCGCCTTGGAGATTTGCGGTGTCGAGGTTCGCATCGCTGAGGTCCGCGGTGCTGAGGTTCGCGTCGCTGAGATATGCGTCGCCGAGGTATGCGTCCCTGAGGTCCGCGTCGCTGAGGTCCGCGCCACCGAGGTCCGCAGTGCTGAGTATCGCGCCGCTGAGGGTCGCGCCGCTAAGGTTAGCGTCGCTGAGGCTCGCGCCAGTAAGGTCCGCGCGGTGGAGGTTCGCGTCACGGAGGTTCGCCCACCTGAGCATCGACTCGGTGAGGTAAGCTCCGCTGAGGTCCGCTCCGCTGAGGTCCGCTTTGCTGAGGTCCGCTCCGCTGAGGTCCGCTCCGCTGAGGCCCGCTCCGCTGAGGCCCGCGGCGCCGAGGTTCGCGCCGCTAAGGTCCGGTACAATTACCCGATTCTCTGCTCGCCACTTGTTCCAGGCCGCAACACCTTGCTTGAGAATTTTTAGATGCTCATCATTCACTGTAGTAGCCCTTCTCTCGTGGTGTCGTTAGAGCTTTCCTTTAACGCTCGACCGAATTGAGCGCAGATAGGTAGCTGCACGAGACAGAATTCTTCACTCTCTGACCTTAGCCGCGCCTTGATATCGGTTACGCTCCGACTATATCAGACAACAGATTCTATCTGATGCACTGAACGCCGAAAGAACCAGGCGGATGATCACTCAAGTGGATGGGTCCTCACTCAGGCGTTCAGAGTACCGACTTTAGTCGGGTAGTGCCTTGTTTTACCACTGCTTTGTTTCGCACCGCACTACCCGACTAAAGTCGGTACTCTGAACCCCCGCTCCTCACCCGACTAACTGTTACAGATTCTGACTCGTGCTGAGGATGTCGCATCGGAAAGGCACTCGCATCGTGGCCAACCCTCAAAAAAAATAGTTATAGACACCCCTCCGTTCGATCTGATAAATTCCAAGGTTACTAAGCCCATCTTTTTCAAGGCATCACCATGATTCCGGCAGGGAAGGCGCGTAGATGAAGAACATCACACTGGAAGAGGTCATTCAGACCTATGGTGTGGAGAATTGGGGAGCAGGATACTTTGAGGTAAACCGAAAAGGCCATCTTGCCGTGCGTCCTGCCGAGGGCGACTCCCGATCTGTCGATATCAAAGAACTTATCGACGATCTCATTGATACGCGCAAGCTACAGCTTCCGATCCTCCTGCGCTTTCCTCAAATCCTGACCAATCAGCTAAAGAAGGTCCAGCGGTCGTTTCAGGACGCCTCGCGTGAATTCAACTACGCTGGCGGGCACTACGGCGTGTTTCCGATGAAGGTGAATCCTAGGCGTGAGGTGGTCGAGGAGTTTCTCCGAGAGGGAAGCAAGTACAACTTTGGCGTCGAGTGCGGCTCGAAGGCCGAGCTGTATGCGGCGCTTTCGCTCGAGCAAACGCCTGAATCACTGCTGATATGTAACGGATTCAAAGACGAGACTTTCATTAACCAGGCGCTGCTGGGCGTGCAGGTCGGCAAGCGTGTCATCATCGTCGTCGAGAAGCTCAACGAACTGAAGATGATCATTCGCCGCTCGCAGGAGACCGGCATCCGGCCGGGTATCGGAATTCGCGCCAAGCTGTACTCGAAAGGCTCGGGCAAGTGGGCTTCGTCGGGAGGGGAATCGGCGAAGTTCGGGCTGACTCCCTCGGAAATGCTCGAATGCATCCGCTTGCTTCGCGAGTTTCAGATGACCGACCTTCTCAAGCTGCTGCACTTTCACATCGGCTCGCAGATCACCGATATCAAGCGAGTCAAAGCGGCGATGAAGGAAGCCGCGCGCGTTTATTCAAAGATTCGCCAGATGCACATTGACGTCGAGTTCCTGGACATCGGCGGCGGCATGGGCGTGGACTACGACGGATCCAAGACCACATTTGAATCGTCGGTCAACTACACTATTCAGGAATTCGCCAACGACGTGGTCTACACAATCAAGTCGGTGTGCGATGACGAGAATGTACCGGAGCCGAATCTCGTGACCGAGAGTGGGCGAGTCATGTCGGCTTATCACGCGGTGTTTGTTACTTCGATACGCGATGAGATCGAGACCTTCGCCGACGACCAGCCTGAGGTGAGCGTTGACGAAGACGACCCTCAGGTCATCGTCGAGCTGAAGGCTCTTTACGACGACATCAATGCCAAGAATTACCGCGAGTACTATCACGATTCGCTGGACCACAAGGACGAACTGCACACGCAATTCAATCTCGGTTTGATAAGCCTGGAGGATAGAGCCAAGGGCGAAGTTCTCTTCTGGGAGGTCTGCGCACGAGCATCCAGGTTCGCCAAGACCACCAAGGTGCAGGAAGAAGAATTCGATGATCTGAAGAGGATCCTTGCGTCGAAGTATCTGTGCAACTTCTCGGTCTTTCGTTCAGTACCCGACCACTGGGCTATCGATCAACTCTTTCCGATCATGCCTATTCACAGGCTCAACGAGCAGCCGACTGACTATGCTACATTCGTGGATATCACCTGCGACTCAGACGGCCACATAGACAAGTTCGTAGACTTGAAGGATGTGAAAGAAGTACTCGAGCTGCACCCGTTCAACGGTGATCCGTACTACATTGCAATCTTTCTGGTAGGAGCCTACCAGGAGGTGATGGGCAACAATCACAATTTGTTCGGCCGGCCCAATGAAGCGCATGTAATAATAGACACCGACGGTCGGTACCATCTGAAGAAGATAGTGCAGGGAAGCCGGGTCGGCGATATGCTTCACGCGGCGCGTTACGACAAGGGCCAGGCGTGGGAGAGCATGCAGCGAATGATTAACGCTCGCATTGCCGGCGGCTTTCTTGAATCGGAAGAGGGCGACTCGCTGATGAAGCAATATGAATCCGATATCAATCGGTACACTTATCTCGAATAGTAGTCATTGGTCACTGGTCATTGGTCATTTGTCCCTTGTGAGAGACAGGGAAGCCCGGCCAATGACTAATGACCAATGACCAAGGACTAAACAGCAATGATGAGAAAACAGAAAAGCTCGAAGTATTTAACCGTGCCAACGCGTCCGGTTCAGATCGATCGAGACAGGTCGGTGGCCGGCATACTTCAGAAGATGGAAGGCGCGGGATTTCAGGCGCGGGCGTTGGCGGATGCTCACAACCTCTGGCTGGAGATGCTTGAGGACAACTCGACGGTGCTGATGGGCTTGAGCGGCGCGCTGGTGGCAGCCGGAATGCGACGGCTTATCTCGTATCTGATCAAGAACCATTTCGTCGACGTGGTTGTTTCGACCGGTGCTAATCTTTTTCACGATCTTCACGAGACGCTGGGTCGGTATCATTACCAGGCGCTGCCCGATATGACGGACGAGGAGCTCCAGGAGGCTCAGGTCGGACGCTTCTACGATACGCTGGCAAGTGAGCATGAGTATCGCGAGGCCGATGAGTGGGTCGGTAACTTCGCTAATACGGTTGATCATTCGCGACCGTACTCGACCCGCGAGTTCCTTCATCTGCTTGGCCGTGAGCTCGCCGAGATCGCGACTGAAGACGGCATCCTCACCTCAGCGTACAAGGCCAAGGTTCCGGTGTTTTGTCCCGGCGTCGCTGACTCAGCTATCGCGGTTGGGATCGCAACCTCGCGCGTGAATCGCAAGAATCCGTTTCAGTTTGACATCATCCAGGATGTCGTCGAGGCCGCCCAGATCATGGCGCGCTCGGTGAACACATCGGTTGTGTTGTTCGGCGGCGGACCGCCGAAGAGCTTTGTGCAGCAAACTGAGGTGACTGCGTCGATCATCAAGCAGACGATACGCGGCCATAAGTACGGCTTGCAGATTGGGCTCGATCTGCCCGAGGGCAGCGCGACGTCGGGCCGAAGCTTCGAAGAGGCGCAGACGTGGGGACGCGTCGCCAAGGACGCAAAGACTATTTCGGTTTTGTGTGATCCTACGATTGCGATGCCCATTCTTGTGACCGCCCTTTCGCAGACCGGCACAAAGGCTCTCAAGCAACGGCGGCGGCCGCAGTTCAGCTTTGGCCGCGAGTTGATGGTGAGCTTTGGATAGCTGATCGCTGAACAGTCGAGATCGAGCACGCCGGAAACTAATCAGCGGTAGCAGCCCCGGTTGGGCTCGGGTATTATTGGACTGTGCCGCAGGTTGTCAAGCTTGCGGACGAAAGCCGCACTCGACCACAGGTTTGACAATCTACGGTTCAGCGCACGAATGCAGCGGTTGCTTGTGGAACGCTTCGAACAAAATGAGTTCACGCAGAGGTGCAATGATGATCAAGAAGTTCCTGCTTCCCGCTATCCTGTTGTTGTTTGTCTTGTCCGCGGTCGTAACCGCAAATCGCAGTGACGAAGTCAAAAGACTTGAGCGTGCGACTGACGTCTTCCAGGAAATCATGAAGACGCCGGATAAGGGCATTCCCGGAGATTTGCTCGACAAGGCCGAATGTGTAGCAATCGTTCCCGGACTGAAAAAGGGCGGGCTCGGGCTCGGCGGCAAATATGGCAAAGGCTTGATTATGTGCCGCAAGCCCAACCGAAATTGGACCGCGCCATCTTTCATCACCATTGAGGGCGGCAGCATCGGCTTCCAGATCGGGTTTACCCAGATCGATGTAGTGATGTTGTTCATGAATAAGAAAGGCGTCGACAAACTGATCGGCGACAAGTTCACGATTGGCGCTGATGCATCCGCAGCAGCGGGGCCAGTCGGCCGTCAAACGGCGGCGCAAACCAACATACGGCTGGATGCAGAGATCCTGACGTACTCGCGCGCGAAAGGCTTGTTCGCGGGTATTTCGCTCGATGGAGCAACGCTCAGATCCGACAAGGATGACAATCGCGACTTCTACGGCAAGGATATCGATCCAAGGGCGATTCTGCTTGACGGCTCCGTTGAGATGCCCGCCGAAGCGCGGTCGCTTGCGTCCGCACTTTCCTGGCAGTCGCCGAAAAAACGATAACGCCATAGGTTGTTTCCGGTAGTAGCACGATCGTTTCGGCCAGGTCAGCGCGCCGATCAAGCGCGTACGCTTTTCTGTAAAGTTGCGCTCGTGCGGAAGTCTCAGTTGCATACAACAATCCTCAGGAGGTTAGGATGAAAAAGACAGCAAGGGTCAAGCTGTTTGCCGTTGTTTGCTTTGTATCGCTCGTCGTTGCATCCGCAATACATGCCAAGCAGCCTGAACAGACTCAACAACCGGCGGCACAGCAACAACAGCCTGCCGCGGGTCAGCAAGCCAAACCGGAAACGCTGCAACTTCTAAAAGGCATGAATCGCGAGGACATCATAAAAACGATGCGGGGCTTCACTGCGGCGCTCGGCGTTGAATGCAACTTCTGTCACGTCCGGCCTTTCGATGCTGAGACCCCGAGGAAGAGCGTCGCGCGCTTGATGATGCGCGACTACACCATGAGCATGAAGCATAAGGATGGCAGCGCCGTAAGCTGTAATGACTGCCATAAGGGTCAGCCCAATCCGTTGCGCACGCGTCCGTTTGACGGCGTGCTCGGCAAAAAACTTCCGGGAAAGCGTGTGCTGAAGGACATGCCGGAAGAACGGCTGATGCAAGTCATGACTGCGTTCACCAAGGCGCTGGGTGTCGAGTGCACTTACTGCCACACCGCCGATTTCGATGAGGACACGCCTCGCAAGCAAATCGCCCGCTTTATGATGACTGAGTTCTCGCAGAGCCTGGTTAAGAAAGACGGCGGTCCCGTAAATTGTAGTGGGTGTCACGAAGGCAACGCCAAGCCGCTCGCGGTCTTGCCGTTTCCAAAGCCTCCGGAGCGACGGCCGGAACCGGCGCCCGCGAAGAAACCGAATGGTTAATGACCCAGCGAAAGTCTCCACCGGCCCCTGTTTTCCTGGACGATGAATCGCTCCTGCGAGCCGTGCGTTTGTTGTCGCGGCGCGATCCGGATCTCGGCCGTGTAGTCCACAGATTCGGCGCGCCGCCGATGTGGGCGCGCGAGGCTGGCTTCTCGACCCTCCTTCACATCATCCTCGAACAGCAAGTGTCGCTGGCATCGGCCCGGGCCGCACACAATAAACTGCTCGCGGCCGCATCTCCGCTGACGCCGCAATGCTTCCTCGAACTCGACGACGCGAAACTGAAGGCTGTTGGATTCAGCCGCCAGAAGACCGGCTACGGCCGGCACCTCGCGCAGTCGATCGTCGAAGGCAAGCTTGACCTTCACGCTTTGCATACGATGAGCGACGACGACGTCAGGTCCGAGCTTGTTCGAATCAAGGGGATTGGCCAATGGACCGCGGACGTTTACTTGTTGATGGTGCTTCGTCGTCCCGACATCTGGCCGACCGGCGATCTTGCCCTCGCGGTGGCCGCACAGAGCATTAAGCGATTGAAATCCCGTCCGTCGCCGCAAAGGCTCGAACAACTCGGCACGGCCTGGAGTCCCTGGAGGGCCGTCGCAGCCCGGATTCTGTGGCATCATTACTTGAGCGAGTTGGTTTGATTCTGTATCAACTAGCGCCGGAAAGGCGCTCACCTTGAGCCCGCATTCTGCAGCGTGCTATATTCACCGCGACTCTGAAACCCGCGAGGCACTCAATGGATTTCAAGCTGAAGAAGCGAGTAATGGATGCTGCGGGAATCAGCCGCGCTCTGTCGAGGCTTGCGTCAGAGATCGTAGAGCGCAACGTTGGAACCGCCGATCTGTTGCTCGTTGGAGTCCGCCGCCGCGGCGTTCCGCTCGCCGAAAGAATTGCGGATAAGATCGAGCAGCTCGAAGGGACCCGGCCGCCGACCGGTCAACTCGATATCACCCTGTATCGCGACGACCTTTCAACTGTTGGTCCGCGCCCGGTGGTCAACAAAACTGACATTCCAATAGATGTGACCGAAAGCACAATCGTGCTTGTGGATGATGTGCTCTATACCGGCCGCACGGTACGCGCCGCGCTGGACGAACTGGTCGATTTCGGGCGTCCGCGAAGAGTCGAGCTTGCGGTGCTGATCGATCGCGGGCATCGAGAGCTCCCGATTCAAGCAGACTACGTGGGAAAGTCCGTGCAGACGGCCGATACCGAAATAGTCAAAGTCATGCTGAAGGAGTATGACGAGGACGAGCAAGTTGTAGTTGTTGAAAGCGAATGAGTGCTGAGTCCTGAGTCCTGAGTGCTGAGTCACGTAATTCCATCCGCTCAGCACTCAGCACTCGCCGCTCAGCACTTGGAAAATGGCATTCACCAGGAAAGACCTTCTAGGTATCAGAGAACTTTCAATCGAGGAAATCAACACCATCCTCGACACAGCGGAGTCGTTCAAGGAAGTTTCCGCGCGCACGATCAAAAAGGTCCCCGCCCTTCGCGGCAAAACGGTCATCAATCTCTTTTTCGAAGCTTCAACCCGCACTCGCACATCGTTCGAAATCGCCGCTAAGCGACTTTCGGCAGATGCGGTCAACATCTCCGCTTCGACATCGTCAATGAGCAAGGGCGAGTCGCTGGTCGATATGGCTCAGAACCTTCAGGCGATGGCGCCAGATGCGATAGTAATTCGTCATCCATCGCCGGGTGTGCCTCATCAGCTTTCGAGAATGGTCAGCGCTTCGATCGTCAATGGAGGCGACGGCGCGCACGAACACCCTACGCAGGCGCTGCTGGACGCGTTCACGATTCGCGAACACAAAGGCTCGATCGCCGGGCTCCAGGTGGCGATCGTCGGCGACATCATGCACAGCCGTGTCGCTCGCTCTAATGCGCACCTGCTGACAAAACTCGGCGCTCACGTGAGGATCGCCGGTCCGCGCACGCTGTTGCCTATCGGTTATGAGAAACTCATCGACAACTCCGAGGGCTCGCTAAAATTGTGCGCCGATGTCGATGAGGCAATCGCCGGAAGCGACGTAGTGATGATGCTGCGGATTCAACGCGAGCGAATGACCGACGCATTCTTTCCTTCGCTCAAGGAATACTCGAGCGAGTACGGCTTGACACTCAGCCGGTTGGAGCGCGCGTCGAAGGATTGCATCGTCATGCACCCCGGTCCGATCAATCGCGGAATCGAGATCAGCTCGGAGGTCGTGGACAGCGCGCGCTCGTTGATACTCGACCAGGTGACTAACGGTGTAGCTGTGCGAATGGCGATCTTGTTTCTAATGGTGAACAGGGACGAAACATAATAATTCGGGCACCATGTAGGCGGCTCTCCCCGTGGCCGCCCCTCCTTGCTTGGACAAGGTCCGTTTGCGATCCAGGAGGGGCGGCCACGGAGGGCCGCCCGTGCAGGCAAAACGATGAAGCTGGTTATCAAAGGCGGACGAATAATCGATCCATCTCAGCACCTCGACCGCATCGCCGATCTTTTGATCGAAGACGGCCGCGTGAAGTCACTCGAGGAGCCCGGGCGTGCAGGCATCGCTCCTGCTTCCGATTATGAAGTCTTCGACGCGAGCGGCTTGATTGTCGCGCCGGGGTTCATCGACCTACACGTGCACCTCCGCGAGCCGGGCGAGGAGTACAAAGAAACAATCGCATCGGGCACCGCCGCGGCGGTGGCCGGCGGGTTTACATCGATCTGCGCGATGCCCAACACGGTTCCTGTGAATGACAACGCTTCAGTCACTCGGTTCATCATTGCCAAAGCTCGCGAAGCGGGGCTGGCGCGAGTCTTTCCAATCGGTGCGATAACGCGTGGATCAAACGGCGAGGAGTTGGCCGAGATGGCCGAGATGAAAGAAGCGGGCGCCGTAGCGGTTTCAGATGACGGGCGCTCGGTGATGAACAGCCAGGTCATGCGCCACGCGCTGGAATATGCTCGTGATCGCGGGCTGGTTGTCATCGACCACTGCCAGGATCTGCATCTTGCGGCAGGTGGTGTAATGCACGAGGGCCGTTATTCAACGCTGCTTGGCTTACGAGGAATGAGCAGCGCCGCTGAAGAGAGTCACGTGGCTCGCGACATAATGCTTGCTGAGTTGACCGGAGCTCGAGTTCACATCGCTCACATCTCGACCGCAGGCTCGGTTGATCTGGTCCGGCGAGCGAAGGAGAAGGGCCTGTCGGTTACATGCGAGGTCACGCCGCACCATCTGGCGTTGACCGACGCAGCCGTCGTAGGCTTCGACACCAATACAAAGATGAATCCGCCGCTGCGCAGTGAAGAGGACCGTGCCGTTTTGATCGAAGCCGTCCGCGACGGCACAATCGACGCGATAGCTACGGATCATGCGCCTCATCATTCGGATGAAAAGATGCTCGAGTATGACCGCGCGCCTTCTGGTGTAGTTGGGCTCGAAACTGCATTGGGCGTCGCTCTCACGGTGCTGCATCATTCGGCTGGAGTGCCTCTCGCTCGAATAGTTGAGATGTTAACCATTAATCCGGCGAGAGCGTTCTCACTTCCGGGAGGCACACTCGCGGTTGGCTCAACTGCCGACATAACGATCTTCGATCCGCAGAGCGAATGGGCTGTTGATCCCAGAAGCTTCAAGTCAAAGAGCCGCAACACACCGTTCGCGGGTTGGAAGCTGCGCGGCAGAGTTGCCAAGGTGTTTGTAGGCGCCCGATGATTGGTGACGCTTCAGGTTGACAGGTCCAAGAGGTGTTACTGCCTGAACTTCTTAAGTCCGTAGGCAATCAATTCTCTTTTGTCGTTGAAATAGAATTGAAGTTGAAGACCAAAGATCGCCCGAGACCTTCGTTCAATCCGGCGTACCGTTGCGTTCACAATTCCGGTTGTCCCAGATGCCGCATTTTCATCGTGGTAGCCTTCCACGTAATCCGAGTGTTCGATGCCGTTGAGGTCAAGGAACGCAATGACCGCTGTGAGACGGGAGCCCGGCGAAAGCTCGCGCTCAATCGATAGCTTCAACGACTCGAGGGAGTGTGTCTGCGGCTCTCCTTTGATCTTCGGATTCTGATATCTCTGCAGTCTTCTCCAGAGAATCTCGAGGCTCCCATCTTCGTTACGGCCAACGATGCGAAAGGCTATGAGAATGTCCGACCCGTCATAACCCAGTCTGGAAATATCAAGCCGCGTGTACGGCTCATTCGGATTAACCAGATAGCCATCCTTCTTATATAAGATTGAACGCAGAGCATAAGTAACATCCGGCGCTGTCGTAATCACAGAACCATACTCAAAGCCGTTTTCCACGAATCCCTGAAAGGCTCTCCGATGTAAATCCGCAAAATCAGAATAAGTCTTCGGTGCAGCGAGCCGGGCGATGAAACCCAGGCGCGGTGTGTTGATGTCAACGGAATCGAGTGGAACATCGCCGAGGTTAGTCAGGATTCCCACAGCCTTGCTCGCGGAGCCGGCTACGAGCAGGGTGCCCCGCAGGTGAATGTCGGACCACGGGCCGAATTTGTGAGTTCTTTCCGAAAAGGAGTAGTAAGCCCCGCCGCCCAATATGGGCATTACGGTGTCGGGGTCTCTATCTGCCGCGACAGTATGATTGAACTCATACTTACCCGCGGGAAGCAGGCGAAGCAGGCCCGTATTTGATTGGCGAAGGAATGTCCCGAACATGGTCTGAGTTTCCGGCGAAGGAGAAAGAATTTTCTTCTGCGCCTCTGTCATCTTCCGATCGTAGAACGTCGGCCGGAACAGTTCCCACGGTGGCGCTTGTGCGCGAGGAGGCGGCGGGAGGCGGAACTGGGCGCTGACTGTCTGAACGAGCAGGAGGAGCAATAGAAGATGACGTGACTTAAGGTACATTTGCTCACGCTTGTTGCTGCCTGAGCCTCAGAGCTTTATGGTGTGAAGCCCACCCTCACCAGCAGGTCTTTAAAGCGGGGATCGGAACGCAGAGAGTCATAATGCGGTTCGACCTTGAGGTACTGCACTTCAGGATCGTGCGCCGCGTAGGCTTGTTCGAGCGCGGCGAACGCTTCGTCTTTATTTCCAAGCCCCGCGTAAAGAATCGCCAGCTCGGCCTGCGCGACGTATTCCGTAGTCGTCTTCAGTTTATTGAGCAGGGCGAGAGCCTCACTGCGTTTGCCCGACATCGCATAAGCGTAGCCAAGATATGCTTGCACGCTCGTGCTGGTGCCCGACATGCTGATGAACTTCTGATATTGAGCGATGGCGTCCGGGTACATTCCTTTGTCCGCATAGGTGTAAGCGAGATAGATGTATGCATCGCTACCGTCGGGTTGCAGCTTTATGAGATCCTGGAATTGTTGGATCGCCTCATCGTACCGGCGAGCCACCTGCAATATCAATCCCTGCCTGTTGCTGAACTTGATGCTCAACGGATCAAGCTCTTCAGCTCGTTTGTTTTCGTTCAGCGCCTCCGCGTAGCGTCCCATATTTGAGAGGTAAATCGCATAGTCACTGTGAGCCAGCGCAAGATTGGGATTCAACGCAATAGCCCTTCTGTATTCGCTCTCGGCGCCAGACCAGTCCCACTCGCCGTTTTTGATAAGCGCCATGGCCGCGTGGCCCTCGGCCAGGGAGTCGTCCAGATCAAGGGCCCTTTGCGCCGTGGCCTTTGTCTTTGGCCTTGCCTCTTTAGGATCGACTACGCCGTTCTCTGCAAGAATGTTATAGACTACGGCCGCATTTGCATAAGCCAACGCGAACTCCGGATCGAACGCTATCGCCTGATTAAAAAAATCGAAGGCCTTCTTCTTGTTCTCAAGACCCCCCTTCCTGTCGTAATACACACCGTTCAGATAAAGCTGATACGCCTGTTCGTTTTGTGAAGCATGCTTGGTAAGCAGTTTTTGTTCGGTGCCAGTCAGGTGCAAGCGCAGCTTCTCGGAGATGATCCGCGCGATGTCTTCCTGAACCGCCTGCAAGTCGGTCGCTTTGCGGTTATACTGCTCTCCCCAAATCTGCGTCTTATCGCGAGTGTCGTTGAGTTGGGCGCTTATCAGCAATTGATCGCCACGCACCGTAACCTTGCCGGTCACGATTGCCTGCACGTTAAGAGCTCTTGCGACTTGCTGCAAGTCGACATCTTTGCCGTTGTATTTGAAGCTGGAGCTGCGCGCGATGACTTTGAGTTGAGGCCCCACGCGAGACAGGCTGTTTATGAGGCTATCGCTGATTCCGTCCGACAGGTATTCCGTATTAGGATCATTGCCGGCATTTTCGAATGGCAACACCGCGACCGATTTTATTGACCCGGTCCCGGAAGAAAAGTAAATGACCGCTGCGATTGCGACCGCCAACACGGCCGCAATCAGCGCCCATCCCCGCTTGTGCTGCTTGATCTCTCCGACGATATACTCAGCGCTCGATGCGGTGCGCGTTGCGCTCATCTTGCTGCTCTGAGCCGCGATCTCCTTTCTGGTCTCAACTGCTCCCTTACGTGCGGTAGTGACAATGGTAGGTGCGTCGCCGCTCCAGACCGGAGAACCGGATTGTTCGCTGGTTTCTAATTCCTTTCCGACACTTCTGAGATCGGTGATCAAGTCCCCCATTGATTGATACCGTTCATCCAGGTCTTTGCGAAGAGTCTTGGCGACAATCTCTTGAAGTGCCTCGGGCATTGCCTTCGCGGACTGTGCAATCGGGGGAGGCTCGCTTTGAAGTATGGCTGCGATTGTGTCGCCAACGGTCTTGCGCTCAAACGGCGCGGTTCCGGCGATCATCTCATACAGCACGACACCCAGGCTGAATATGTCGGTTCTCTCATCCACATCGAGCGCGCGGACCTGTTCGGGAGACATGTATTTGGGAGTGCCCATGATCATACCGGGCTCGGTATTGACCAGCGGCAATAGTCCCATCTCGGAGCTGCCGCCGGTAGCGGTTCGTTGAGTGAGTTTCGCTATTCCGAAATCGAGCACCTTCACAAGGCCATCGGTACGCACCATTATGTTCTCGGGTTTTATGTCGCGATGCACTACACCGACTTCGTGCGCCGCCCCCAGAGCGCTTGCAACCTGAATGACAATGTTGAGCGCCTTTTGAATGCTCAATATCCCGGACGACATTGTGTCGCGAAGCGTCTCGCCCTTAACGAATTCGGTTGCGATGAAATGCGCTGACTCGACTTCTCCGATATCGAAAATGGTTAGAATGTTTGGATGATTGAGGGCGGAAGCGGTTCGCGCTTCTTGTTGGAAGCGGAGCACTCGAAGCTCGTCATTGGTGAGTTCGGATGGAAGCAGCTTGAGTGCAATCTTGCGGCCCAGTCGCGTATCCTCTGCGAGATACACCTCTCCCATACCACCTTTGCCGAGCAGCTCGAGGATTTGATATGGACCGATTTGGCGCATTGCAATCTATCCAAAACCTATACTACCAGCGATCTTGTATTTCAATATGATTGTGGAGGTTATTATTGCTGCGTCGTTCCGGCGTAGCCCACGCAATGGGTGATAGCATGTAGCCCAAGGCGAGTCCGCGAGCCTTGGGTACGTGCATCCTTGGGTGGATCGTTTCCTTTGGTATTTGTAGCCCGCGTAGCGGGCGGCAGGAAGCGTTCTCGGAAGTCAGAACAATCACAAGCTATGCTGTCGCCCGCTACGCGGGCTCGCCTCTGGTCCTCGTGATGAACGCAGGAACTCGTGATCCCCAGGGCTCGCGGACTCGCAATGGGCTAGATGCCGTCGCCTGTATAGACCGGGGAGATCGTAAACGGGTGTTCGGAGACATGGTAAACACATTGTCAATGATCTCGAGGGACTTGTTTGAGGTCAATCGTGCCAATCCGCTGATGGCAGAGAAAGACATCAAAGGAGC
>WNFR01000031.1_pt1 | contig 117850 bp, 118 predicted proteins | sample 5400221 | NCBI WGS metagenome assembly WNFR01 (sample SAMN13153357, study PRJNA577476) | soil metagenome | isolation source: 40 cm soil under Madrone tree | place: USA:California | collected 2016-06-14
CGGGCCAGCGTTTTGCCTGCGCCTTCCTTCAGATTCCACCTCGCGATGGACACCCTTGCCGTCCGGCTAACTATTCCCCCTGTCGGGCTAGTAGGGGACTTCCACCCCCAAGTGAGTGCGCCCTGCCGGGCGCACAAAAGAAAAAGGCACCGGAATCATCCGATGCCTCTTGGCCCCTCAGGTTGTATCTTGCGAGCATCGTTGGGTAGGTGATGCTCATAAGTATGTAGTGGACTAGAGCAATGATCGTGCCGCAAGTAGCCGATAAGTCGAAGCCGTAGCTAACTACTCATTTCACAAGATAAGTCTGACCGGCGAGTATTATTCACGGAATAGCCTAATTTTGTTTTGGGACAGGGATGCCATGCAAATGTGAAAAGGTGGCACAATCGCTCAACGCACGGGAACAAACTGTGGTGGTGGAGCCGGCTCTTCGACCGGTCGCGCCACCGCATTCCTGTGCGAAATTGCCAACAGGATCCCTAGCATTGCGAAGGAGGTTATTAACGACCAGCCCCCGTGACTTACAAACGGGAGCGTAATGCCGGTCATCGGGAGCACCCGAAGGACGCCACCGATATTGACGATCGCCTGAAATCCTGTAAATGCGGTCAGTCCCGCGGCAAGCAACTTAGTAAACATGTCCGTGGTCGCAATGCTGATGGTCGTTCCAGCAAACACCAACGCGCATATAGCGATTAGAATGGCCAGACCTCCAGCCAGCCCGGTTTCTTCCGCCACTGCGGCATAGATAAAGTCCGAATCCGATATCGGGACGGTTTCCGGAAAGCCCAAGCCTAGCCCTTGACCGTTTATTCCGCCGGCGTTGATACCAAAAAGTCCCTGCGACTCCTGCAGAACTTTGTCGGCCCAAGCCTCACCGTTTCGCTGCCTGACCTCCTGTGGGTTGCTTGGATCAAGCGTAAGTTTCGTGGCCTGCAGATATTTGTTCAGATCGCGTTTCCACCACCAGGTGTCGGGTGGCGGCGCCTCCCACGTATGTACCCACTGGTAGAATCGAAAGTACACTCGACCCGGAACACCGAAGCCAGTCGATACTCGCGATGCTCCGAAGAAAACGCCGAACAAGAGTGCTATCAGCGCAACCGCGTAAACCAGTTGGGCCTTTCGACGCACGGCTACGACGTAGAGCATCACATACACGCCGAAGAAGACCAGCATCTGACCAAAGTCAGACAGTTCGAAGAACGGCAGCACAGGCATTGCTGCAATAACGGCGAAGGGGAAGAAGTAGCGCGCGGGTGGCAAGCCCCAGCGAGTGCGGCGCAAGTGCCTATAAGTGTCCGCGAGCATACCCGCGAAGCTTAGAAGAAAGAGTATCTTCACGCCTTCCCACGGTGTCGTTTGGCCGAGAAACTTTCCTTCGTGACTTACCAGCACGACAAGCGCAAACGGAACCAAGGTCGCCAGTCCGAATATCATTGCGTGCTGCTGAAACCACAGCAGTGTTTTGTCACCCTTGAAGAGCCAAAAGCAGAACGCCATCATCAGGATCCCCGCGATCGGGATGTACGTGTTTACTGAAGTTAGAATGTCCTTCAGTCCATATTCGTAAATTGGTGGCCGTTCAATGCCTTGCGTCTTCGGGACAGCAGTACTCGAGCCGAACATGAAAACTTTCTTTTCATCGTCATAAGCAGTTTCAACATTGAGCAGCCTGACCGTTTGGGCCTTCGCTTCTCGAGCCTTTGCGCGTGCGCCGCCTCGCGCTCCGTATTCGGGATCTGAGAAGAGCCTGAACTGCATCAACTGGCCTGCGGCAAATAGAAAGATCGCCGCGGTGAGAATTATCATCTCGCCTCGGTAGCGCTGGCGGCGAGTCAGCCAGAAAAATGCGGCAAGCACCGGAACGAGCAACGCAAGATCGCGAGCAGCTACGATTTTGCTCGGCGCGTAACCTCTAATCTCTCCGGACCAAAGCACCGCAACGTACCCGACCAGCACCACGCCGAAGATCAGTACCAACATCAACAAGTGCAGGGAAGGGCTTGTCCTCGTTAACCTTGGTTTGGTTGTCTCCATTCCGTGTTCCTTAACGTCCCGGTTGTGGTCGCCCACTCGGCTGCGGTTGACTCGCCATCTTGAGATAGTCCAATGAAGCCGCCTTAGCGATTAGTTTCGCGGCGATGGGCGCTGCGGCTTTCGCGCCTTGCCCTCCGTTCTCAACCAACACCGCAAACGCGATCTGAGGATTCTCGGCGGGCGCGAATCCCACGAACCACGAATCCGTCGACCCGTCAGTCTTGAGATGCCTGCGTCCTTCCTTGTCCACGTAGTCGACTACCGGATTGCCCTGCCGATCGTAGACATAAACATCGCGATCGGCTGTACCCGTCTTACCACCGGACGTTATTCGACCGGCAAGAGATGCAAAAGCGCCTGCTGCCGTTCCGCTTTCGACTACCGAACGCATCATTGCTCTTAGCTGCGAAGCGGATTGAGCTGAAATGAACGGCCCGATGACTTTCCGCTGAGCACCCAACTCGAAAGTCGGTGCCACGAATGCGCCATCGGAGCTGGCGGCCGCCGCCGAGAGCAGCGCCATTGTCATCACCGTCAAGTCGTCGTAGCCTTGCCCGAAGCTCTGTAGCGCTACATCGTACCTGGTCGCTTTGCCCGAGAGATCCATCCTTGGCTCGGGCGGCGCGAACACGTAGTCGAACTGATCCTTCTCGCCGTGCGTTACCTGCCAGAGATCGAGCAAGCGCGTCGTCTTGTCAGCGGGCGACACAGCAAAGCGAAGCCGCCTGGCGTAATTCGCCAATCGCTCTTTCCCTATTTTCAGGCCCAACTGCGCGAAATATTGATTACACGAAAGCCGAAATGCATCGTGCAGTCCCATCGTCCCATGAACCTCGCCGCCGAAGTCTCGTATCGCGCGATTGGAGCCCTCAGGTGTAAAGCCTTCTGCGCGACAGGTGAAGGTCTCTCCCGTTACTCCCAGATCGATCGCGGCTGCCGCGACGAAAGTTTTGAACGTCGAACCGGGACGATAGTAGAAGGCTGCGCCACCGGTCACCAGAGTGCCCAGAACGCGATTGACGAGCGGGCTGAGCGGTTGAGTCGTGAAGTCCTCGGCTTGCTCGCTTAGTCTCCTCCAGGTGTCTTCGTCGCCGATGGCGGTCGGTTCAAAGCTTGGCGAGGATGCCATCGCCAGCACCTCGTTGTTTGGCAACAACAACACGACTCCCGCCGAAGGCTTCCCAGTCGATTGAAGCAAGCTGAACATCTCGCGCTGAAGCTGCGAGTCAATCGATACTTTCAAATCTTTTCCGACGGGATTCGGTGAGCTTATCCGGTTATAGACGCTGGTGGGTTCGGTCAGCCAATTTCGAAAGGCCGATTCCATCCCGCCGGCGCCGAAGATGAAATCCGAATAACCGGTGAGATGAACCGCCGCCTGGCCCAGGGGGTACTCGCGGGTAATTACGCCGCCGTCGGATCGATATCTGATCAGCGCATTCTCGAGCTTGCCCGAGCGGTCGAGCACCCATCCCTTCAGACTGCTTTCGGCGAGTCTCAAATTTCGAGCATCGAATCGTTTGGCCTTATTGAACTGGGAATCCTTATTCGAGGTGGCCCAGAATACCCAATACGAGTGGAAGCCGAAGACGACGAGGATCAATAACAGAAAGAAAACCCTCAGTCCGCGAAGCCAACGGTTGGTTTCCGCGGGTCCAAAGTCCTTGACTTCGTTCTGAGAATCGCTCTGGAGAACCGGTGGATTTCGATGTCGCCACGCCGCCCATGTCAGCACGAGCATCAAGAGTACCGAGGCGATGACGAATATCAGAGTGAGGATAACCGGTACAAACATGAACGGGCCCTTTCAGACGAATGCGTCCTCACTCAATCGCTGACACGGTGAGCCTGCAATCACCCACCGCAATGTTATCTCCCGGCTTCAGCAGCCGTGCTTCATCGTGACCGAGGAGCTGCTCGTTCACGTAAGTTCCATTTGCGCTGCCCACGTCGGCGATCACTACGCCCTGGCCACTTCGGAAAGAAAGAGAACAGTGCAACCGTGAGACATTCTCATCGTCAATTCTGATGGCATTGCCGGCAGCCCGACCTATGTAAGCCGGCGCTGCCTCAGCTCTTAGTTCAATCGTAAAAGTACGCCCATCCGGAGTGATGAAAGACGCTCTCTTCAAAGCGTCGTCGTTCGCCGTTGCTCTGTCTTGCGATGTTTCAGCATTCACTTCGCCATCGAAGGTAGCTCTCACGGTCGTCGCCTTTGCAAAGAGGTCTCCCTCTGCGATTACTTCGACGGGACCTCGGGTCGCGTACCTTCGGTTATTGATGTACTCGAAGACCGTAGCCGTCAATTCCTGGCCCACCGCTTCAATATACTGCGGGCTGAGCTTCGAAGTTTCCTCGTACGTAAAAAGCACCTTGAACCGATTGGGCGCGACTCTACTTGTGCCGCGTTCGTCTTCTTTGAGACTGGAATCGATCAAGTGTTCGAGTCGTGAAGCGAGACCGCCAATCTTGCTCGAACTCAGAGAAGGTTCTTCTGCGGGAGCGATCTTCTTATCAACCTTGGAGCCGAGCCGTTCGAGGATTCGTCTGGCAAGACTCTCGGCCTTATCAAGAACGCTGTCCTTAGGATCGGCCATCGCGTTGAAAGTATATCACGCGAGAAGGAAATGGTTCGATTGACGATAAGCGTGGGCTCGATTAGAGCGGCCTCTAATGTCGCAATGACAAAGTAAAAACTAAACGGACGCGATGCCAGCATAGGGTTTCAGATTACACAACAACTTCTTGCGTTGCGCAATTTGTCTTACCGAAAACATGGGTGTGATTAAAAGCCGGACTTCCCACGTAGTTAACCTGTGCGTTATCCGTTGATGTCCCGCTTTTGATCACGCCCCAAAATCAAAACTGAGACTCGAAAACTTGAATGTGACGGTACTGCTCATTATACTCGTCGGCTATGTCAGCGCAGGAAATCGTCATCAGAGAGTGCACTTCGGTCGAGGACTTTCAACAGTGCATCGACCTGGAGCGCGCGGTCTGGAACGACGCCGATATCGGGATCATGCCGATCAGGCTTTATATGATTTCAAAAGCCTGTAACGCTCCGACGTTCGGCACATTCTTAGCCGCCGGCGAGTCAGCCGGAAAGCTAGTCGGATTCGTCCACACGATGATCGCGATTGTAAACAAACAGGTTGTTTATCACTCGCACCTCGCGGCGGTCCTGGAAGGCTGGCGGCACCAGGATATTGGCTACAAGTTGAAGCTCGCGCAACGCGAGCACGCCATCAATGCCGGAGTGCCGCTCATCATCTGGACCTTTGATCCGCTTCAATCGCGCAACGCACACTTCAACATCAATAAGCTGGGCGCGATTATTCGGCGCTATGCAGTGAACTACTACGGCGAAGGACTCTCGACCGTTTTCGATGCCGCCGTTCCATCGGATCGTTTATTCGCAGAGTGGTGGGTATCATCGCCGCACGTGGAGTCAGCTCTCGCTGGTAATCGGCCGCAGGTGCCACATGTGCCGGAAATGGAAGACAAGTTGCATTCTGTGTCGATTCCCGATGACATCGAAGAGGTACGAGCGCAATCATTGACAGAACATCAGCGCTGGCGAATCCGCGTTCGCGAAGACTTTCAAAGTGAGCTCGCCGACGGGTTAATAGTCCGCGGGTTTGCGCGCGAAGGCGGCGCCGGCCGGTATCTGTTGGGTCCTGATGAACCGCAGTTTCACTTCAAGGATTAAGACTGCAGGCTTTGACCGAGCTTAAATTATTGAAACATGAAACTTGAACGAATAGAGCTGAGAGAAATCGAATTACCGCTGAAGTGGCCGTTCGAAACGAGCTTTGGGCGCACTACGCGGCGACGAATCATTATCGTTCGCGTTTTCGACGAGTCTGGCGCTTACGGTTATGGTGAATGTACCGCTGCTGAGGACCCTTTCTACAATCACGAGACAATCGACACCGCGTGGATCATAGTGACGAACTACGTCGCTCCTATTCTCGCAGCCTCTCACATCCAAAGCGCCGGTGATGTAAACGATGCTCTTGCGCGCATACGAGGTAATCGTATGGCCAAGGGTGGAATCGAAGCCGCGGTCTGGGATCTCGAAGCGCGGCTTAGCGGGCTGCCACTTTGGAAACGCATCGGTGGGTCGCGAGAAGAGATCGCTTGTGGCGTATCGATCGGATTGCAACAAAACACCCAGGCACTGCTGGAGAAGGTCGCTCGCGAAGTCGAGGCCGGCTACCAGCGGATCAAAATAAAAATCAAGCCGGGACAGGACGTCTCGCTGGTCGAAGCGATCAGATCAAAGTTTCCGGATATTCGATTAACCGTGGATGCGAACTCCGCCTATTCACTCGCGGATATCGATCTCTTAAAGCAGCTCGATCAATACAATCTGATGATGATCGAGCAACCGCTCGCGCCCGGAGACATCGTCGATCATGCGAAGCTCCAACGCGAACTGGACACGCCCCTATGTTTGGATGAATCGATACTAACTGTAGAGGACGCCCGCAAAGCTGATGAGCTTGGCTCGTGCAAAATAATCAACGTGAAGCTCGGCCGCGTCGGCGGTCACGCCGAAGCCTGGGCGATTCAGAAGTTCTGCGCCGATCGCGGAACCCCAGTTTGGTGCGGAGGCATGCTTGAATCAGGCATCGGACGCGCGCACAACATTGCAATGTCGACGCTCGCGGGATTCACCTTGCCGGGCGATGTGTCGGCATCCGCGCGCTACTGGGAAGAGGACATCATCGAGCCTGAGGTCACCGTGAGTTCACGTGGCACGATCGCAGTGCCTGGGGGCGTAGGAATAGGCTACGAGGTGAACGAGCAGCGGCTTCAGTCGCTGGTGACGAGAAGGGAAGAGCTGCGCCTCGAGTAGGTGGGTCGATCACGAGTTCGTAGTTCGGCCTTCAGGCGGAAGTTCTCTAGTCAGTCGGGCTGGTACTCGGGTGTTTACAAACTTCCGCCTGAAGGCCGAACTACAAACGTTTTTCATAGGAGAAACATGTCGGAATTCGAAGGAAGGTCAGCCATCGTAACGGGAGGGTCACGCGGTATCGGTTCGGCAATCGTCCGCGAGCTCGCGTCGCGAGGAACGAAGGTCGCCTTCAACTTCACAAAGAACCGAGGACTGGCTGATCAGTTGGTCGCCGAGATCCAGGCCGCCGGGGGACACGCTCGTGCATTCCAGGTCGATGTGACGGACTCGGGGGCTGCCGAGTCGCTGGTGAAAGAGGTCAAGAGCGAATTCGGATCGGTCGACTATCTCGTCAACAACGCGGGAATCACTCGTGACAAGTTGATCATGATGATGTCTCAGGAGGACTGGGACGTCGTTATCGACACTAATCTAAAGGGCGTGTTCAATATCACAAAACCGGTCGTCGCGGTGATGGTGCGGCAAAGAAGAGGTGCGATCCTGAACATAGCTTCCATCAGCGGCGTCGTTGGAATGGCCGGGCAGACCAACTATTCGGCATCGAAGGCCGGGTTGATAGGATTCACGAAAGCGCTTGCGAAGGAAGTCGGGCGCCGCAGCGTGACGGTGAATGCCCTGGCGCTCGGACTAATTGAAACAGATATGACCGCCTCGCTGCCTGAAGAGTACAAGAAAAAGATGATCGAGCAGATTCCGCTCGGGCGTTATGGGACCGTCGGAGAAGTTGCGCGGGTTTCGGTGTTTCTGTTGTCGGACGATGCGCGTTACATCACCGGCCAGGTGATACAAGCAGACGGCGGACTCGCGATGTAGTGTGGTGCGTCTCCAGGAAAAACGTTTTTGCGGACCTTGGCGTCGTCGGAGCAGCATATCGAAACTAGCAAGGCTCGTTATCCGCAAAGACGCCAAGGTCGCAAAGACGCAAAGAACGCTGGAAAGTTATTCGAACGTGACGGTTCGGAACAGCGTGTTACCGCCGCGCTCGACCTCCAACAGATACTCACCGGGCCCGGCCGCTTTAACGGCTTGCGTCAGTTCTTCAAGCGTAGTTATTCGAGCGCGATCGAATCCGTGAATAACATCACCGTGCATCACTCCAGCGTCAGCCGCCGGACTGCCAAGCTGCACCGCAGCGACGAACACGCCGCTCGGAACCTTAACCCTTAGCTTCATCTCGGTAACCAGCTCGGGTGTAACTGTTCGGCCCTGAATGCCAAGCCGCCCCTGTTGAACTGGTCCGCCTTGGTCTCCACCGAAATCCTGTGGAATTGCTCGAGCGTTAACGTTCTTGGGACGCTCGGCCAGTGTGACTGTCACCGTGTGGGGCTGACCGTCGCGAATGAAATCGACGCGGGCGTTATCTCCAACAGGTGTATCCGCTACCGCCTGAGTAAGCTCTCTGGCTGCCTTGACCGGCTTGCCGTTGAACGCGGTAATAACGTCCTTTTGCTGTATCCCTGCCTTTCCAGCGGGACTGTCGGGGTCAGGGTCTTGAGCGACGAAAACACCGTCGTTGGGTTTTAGCCCGACTGCGTGAGCTTTCGCTTCGTCCAGATCATTCACGAACACGCCAAGGTACCCTCGCGTGACTTTGCCTCCTCGTGCCAACTGTTTGAAAACATCGCGCGCCGTGTTCGAGGCTATAGCAAAGCCAATGCCGATGCTCCCCTGACTGAACTGGCCGCCGGTCAATATCATTGTGTTGATGCCGACGACTTCGCCTTGCATACCGACGAGCGGACCCCCTGAGTTGCCGGGGTTGATTGAGGCGTCGGTTTGAATGTAGTGATTATATTGTTGACCCTGATTCCCTTGAAGCTCGCGTCCAGTGGCGCTCACGATTCCTGCGGTCAACGTCTGTTGCAGTCCGAACGGGCTGCCGATTGCGAGAACCCAGTCTCCCTGTTCGAGCTTATCTGAGTCGCCCAGGACGGCGATCGGCAGACCGGAAGCATCGATCTTGATTACAGCGATATCGGTCTCCGGATCTGTTCCGATAACCTCCGCCTTGAACTTCCGCCCATCCGCCAATGTCACATTGATTCTACTTGCGTTGCCGACCACGTGATTGTTCGTGAGTATGTAGCCGTCTTCGGTAACGATGAATCCGGAACCGGCGCCTTCGACTCTCCTTGGCACTCTCGGCCCTGAAAAGCCAAAGAAATCTGACTGACCCGAATCACCGGTTGTTGTCTCAACTATGTTGATGAAAACGACCGCTGGCTTGACGGCTTTGGCGACCTCTCGGAAGGAAACCGAGAGTTCTGCCGGCGCCGGTGCTGTGGCTACCTTGCGCGGCTCGGGTAGTTCCGGAGCGTTCCTCGAGGAGCGATGATACGCGCCCTGGATAATAGCTACGGTGACGACGAGCGCGGCGACGATAAATGTTATGGCGAGCCAACTGCCACGCGCGCCTCGTCGTTGCTTCCAGGGATCCTGATCGTGGGGTTGCGTTGCAGATCCGCTATCGGTACCGGTGTCGTTCATGATTGGTCATCCTCACGTTCAAAAAATATCTCGAAAATAAGATTAGCGAACGTGAGCGCTCGCGCGCAACAGAAGGCGCGAAGCGAAGGTGATGAAGTTGACGAATAATGTTGAGGCTGAGCACGGTATCCGCGGCAATCCGTCAAACCAGCGTCATCCGTGGTCTATTCCTAATTATCACACCAAGAATAGACCACGGATGACGCTGATTTGACTGGTTCACACGGATTGTTGTTTATGATTGATCAGTATGCGTGCTCGTGGAGCCTTCTCGAGCGCGTCAGCCCGTATGCCTTGAGCTGCCTATACAAAGTGCTGGGAGAAATTCCGAGGATCTCCGAAGCCTTGCCCTGGTGCCAGCCTGTCTGCTCGAGCACAACGAGTATCTGCTTGCGACGCAGCTCATCCAGGCTTCCGCCGTTCGCGTCTTCGCCCTCGGGCGACATTACATTGATCATCCGATGCGTGCGAAGCTCGAGCGGCAAATCTTCTGAACCGATTACGTCGCCCGACGAGAGTATCACTGCGCGCTCTATCACGTTTCTGAGCTCCCGAACATTGCCGGGCCACGCATAGTTCATCAACACCTGCATCGCTTCATCGTCGAGGCGGGCGCGTCCGCCGCCGCTCACCAGACCGAGAAAGTGCTCGGCGAGAGCTGGAATGTCTTCGGGCCTATCGCTCAACGACGGAAGCTTGATCGTAAAGTTGTTGATCCGGAACAGAAGGTCACTTCTGAACTTTCCTTCGATTACGTCCTGGCTCAAATCGCGATTCGTGGCGGCGATGAATCTCACATCGACCTCAACTTTCTTTGTGCCGCCCACGCGATAAAACGTTTGGGTTTCGAGCACCCGCAGCAACTTCGACTGAAGCGTGAGACTCATTTCACCGATCTCGTCGAGGAACAGCGTGCCGCCGTGAGCGAGCTCCAGCAGCCCCAGCTTTCGTTTTCGCGCGCCGGTAAACGCTCCCTGCTCATATCCGAACAACTCTGATTCGAGCAGCGTCTCCTGTATCGCCGCGCAGCTTATATCGATGAATGGGCCGCCGCTCCGCTGCGAAAAACAATGAACCGTGTTAGCGACCAGTTCCTTCCCGGTGCCCGAATCACCGGTCACGAGCACAGTTGCATTGGAGCTGGCGATCTTGCGTACCAAATTCATCACATCGGTCATCTTCTGACTGCGGACGACGATGTCCGGCGCCTTCTCTTTGTAGGTTAGCCGCGACTGAAGTACCAGGTTCTCAAAACGGAGCTGACGCTTCTCATAAGCCTTGTTGATTATGGCTTCGAGTTCGCGGATATGGCACGGCTTGGTCAGGTAGTCGTAAGCGCCAAGCTTCATTGCCTGAAGCGCGGTCTCCACTGTCGCGTGGCCGGTCATCATCAGCACTTCCGGCGGCTGTTCATGGTGCCGAAGCTCGCGAAGCACCTCGAGTCCGCTGCGGCCGGGCATCATTATGTCCAGCAGCGCCACGTCGAACTCAGATTCACGCGCGACTTTGATCGCGGCTTCCGCGTCATGCACCAGGGTGACGTCGTGGCCGAGCCGCGACATTTCCTTTTGAAGAACCAGGCCAAGGTTCTTCTCATCTTCCGCGATCAGTAAATTAATACTTGAATTTGAACTCACAGTGCTCCCTCCATTTCAAGAATGCCCTCGAACGACTGTGCTTGTGGACGTGCCGGCACCTCTTGATGTGGCGGTATCAGCACTCGAAAAGTCGTTCCCACGCCTTCGGTCGAATCTACTTCTATTCTGCCTCCGTGTTCGGAGATGATTCCGTAGCAGACCGATAGCCCGAGGCCGGTTCCGCGGCCCAGGGGTTTTGTTGTAAAGAAGGGGTCAAATATTTTTTGCAGATGCTGCGCCGGGATGCCGCAACCGGTGTCGGTAAATTCAATGGACACCAGGCGCTCCGGTTCCGACTCGTTCCAGCGCGCTCGAATAGTCAGACTGCCGTCTTCTTCCATCGCGTCGAAAGCATTGGTCATCAACGCTATGAAGACTTGTTTCATCTGTCCTTCGTTTGCGTAGACCGGGGGAAGTGAGTCGTGGATTTCCTTGACTACTCGCATTGCGCCGAGCTTCGGATGGTGTTTGATCAATTGAAGCGTCTGCTCGAGGATGTGAGTGATGTCGTTCGTGAACTTGTCAGCCTGCCGCTGGTGAGAGAACTCCAGCAGGCTGTTAGTGATCGTCTTGCAGCGGAACGCTTCGTCGCGAATGATCTGCAGATACTCGCCGAAGTCCTGATGTAAATCGATGTTATCCAGGTCCTCGAGGCGGGTTGTAAGCGCCTCGGAGCAGGCCGCGATCGTAGCCAGGGGGTTGTTAATTTCATGCACGACACCCGCTGCCAGCCTGCCGATTGAAGCGAGCTTTTCGGCGTGAATGATCGCTTCGTTCATCTTCTTCTGTTCGGTGACGTCCTCGCCTACAGTGATGACGTGAGTTACTTCCGCGTTATCGACGCGCATCGGAATCTTGCTGATCTTCCAGGTTTTCTTTTGTCCGTCGAGCCACGACTCCTGTTCCATATGAACCAATTCGGCCGTGCGAAATACGTCAACGAATTCCTCTTCCAGTTTTCGGCGCGGCTGGCGGGCAAGCACTTGGAAAACGTTTCGTCCAAGGACGTGCTCGCGGTTGATTCCCAGCCCGCCGACTTCGCGATTCCGGTTCCAGGCGACAATTCTCATGTCGGAGTCGACCACATAGAGCGAGACGGGAAGGGAATCGATGATCTTCTCAGTGAAGCGTTTTTGCTCTTCGGCCTCGCGCGTCCGGCGCGTTACTTCGAGTGCGAGGTTTATCGACGTATCTTTCGTGCGCTGATACAGCTCGGTGTTTCTGATCGCGAGGCTCAGTTGTTGCGCTACTGCACCCAGCAGCTTCTGATCATCAGCACTGATCGAATGCGACGCGTAGCTGCCGCAAACAAGAATGCCAAGCATTTGATCGTCAAACATCAGCGGCGCGACGGTTTCGAGCAGGATATGCGGATCTCGCAGGAAGCGTTCGGCCGTGCGTATCTGAATGGCCGGCTGCAAGCGCCAGTCGGCGGAGGTCAGGTAGCTGAGAGCGCGATCGCGATGAAACCAGTCATCCCCATCGTGTTGATCGTCATGCGAGCGCGAGCAGATGGCCGATGCAAGTTGATCAGGATCGGAAGAGTTTCGCACGATCACCGCGCAAACATTGCACTGCAGGCTCTTACCTACAGTGAAGACTGCGTAGCTCAACAGCTCGTCCATCTCGAGCGAGGTCATCAAGTTGTTGCCCAGGTTGTAGACGAACGAAAGCTGCGCCGCGCTCTTCCTGGTCTCCGTATACAGACGCGCATTTTCGAGCGCAACCGTCAGTTGATTGCAAATAGTTGGAAGTAGCTCTCCCTCGTTTCCGGGAAATCCGGGATTGCCGGTCGAGAACAAGCAAACAGAGCCGAGGATTTCCCCTTTCAACGTCAACTGCGCGCACACCAGCCCTCGGAGTTCGTTGAGCTGGTCGGTTCCAAACGCTCTCCGTAAAGACTCAGGCAGCGGTGAGAGGAACAGCGGCTTGTCGTTCATTAACGGCGCAAGCCGCCGGTAGAACTCGAGAAGCTCTGCGGAGGCAGCGTCGTCGAGCGTCAGCCCGTCGACGGCGCATATCTCGATCGGTTCATCCGCTTCGCGCAAAAAAACAATTCCCGCATCCGCGTGAACGTAACTCCGCAAGGCGGCCAATGTTCCTTTTAAGAGCACGTCCGGCTCCAGCGAGCTCGCTAGCACCGACGACACGGTGTGCAGCACATTCAGTTGCGCCAGTCTCTGATCGATCTCTCTTTCGACATGTGATGAACGCAGGCGAGCCTTTATTCTCGAAAGCAGCTCCGCGCGTTGATAAGGCCGGTTTATGTAATCCGCGGCCCCACGGTTCAAACAAGCAACTTTGTCCTGAGCGCGATGGCTCTTGGAGATAACCAGAAGCGGGACATCGGCGGTCAGGCTATTGCAGCGAACTTCCTCACAGAAGGCTAGCGCAGCATTCGCCCAGAGCGTTCGGTGCTGGCTCTCGCCTGAATCGTTATCGGAAGGCGCCAGTGGGCGCGATGTCAGAATCGAAGCCGAGGGTTCGAGGATCACTAGTGAGACTTTACCTGCGCGCAACTCGTCGCGGGCAGCGTCGAAAGAATCAAGCGAGACTGCGTCATAGCCTGCCGTTACCAGCAGTCGTTGCATAGCTCTCGCTGACTTGGTTTCGTCTCCGAGTATAAGAATGCGGTCGGATAACCCGTCAGGGTCAGACATACGCGCGCCTGCTCTAATTCGGGGCTGGCAGAGGACTTAAGGGGCAGATATACAGTCAGGAGGATGCGGTCAATCTAAGTCAGTTTGACGGATGAGTCAATAATAATGTCGGTGTTTAAATACGTTTTCTAACTAGCGTTATTTCTCGGGGCAACAGTATGTTGATGAGTGAACTTGCCGGTCTTGCCACAAAGACACTAAGTCACGAAGCCGCACAAAGAAAGCCTTTGTGGGGCTTCGTGCCTTGGTGCCTTAGTGGCGAGATTCTTCTTAACACACTGTTACTCCACTACCTATTTCTCGAGCTGTTGTTTGGCAAGCACCGCTTCGTTGCTGGTCTTATAGAGCCTGATGATCGCCGCAAATTCCGCGCGGGCGGCATCGGTCTGCCCCAGCTCCATCATAGCCATGCCCTTCTTGAATCGAGCGGCTGGGATCTTGTCACCTTTCGGGAAAAGAAGCGATACCTTTTCAAACTCCGCGATTGCTTCGTTAAATTTCTTCTTGCCGTAGTAACATTCGCCGACCCAATACTGCGCGTTGTCAGCCATTTCGCTGGTAGGATAAGTCTCAACATACTGGCGGAATTCGCCAATGGCGAGATCGTAATTGCCTCTGCTGTAATCACTGTAGGCCGCCGCGAAAAGCTGATCCGGATTCCCGGGCGTGATCGTAGTAAAAGTCGGAAGCTTTGGTAGATCCTCTACCAGCTTTTTTAGTTGAGCCAACTGCTCGGACACTCTGTCGATTCGTTGATTCGTCGATCCTATTTGCTCGCTGAGTCCGCTAACTGATTGGATGGCACTCGCGCTGCTCTCGGTCGACCGGCTTTGTGCCTGCCGGATCGCGTTGACATTATCGACGATCTGCGTGATCAGAGTGTTCAATTGCCCGCTGTTCTTGTCGCTGGATTCCTGCATCGATCGTACCTGGCGCTCCAGCACAATCACTTCGGCCTTCAACTCATCGAGTGCGATCTTTAGCTGAGCGTCGCGGTCCTTCTGATCGGCAAATCCGCCTCGGTCGATCGATGCGAGGAAGACCAGAACGAGAAAAGCGGTAACAATGACCTTGAGCGACATAGGATTCTCCTGTCTCCGACAATGAAAAGATACTTGTGCGACGCACTCTGGCGCAGCGCGAAGGTCGATTATTTTGTGTCAGCGAGCAAACGCGCCCCACGACAGTGCGTACCCGTCGGCGCGGAGTCCATTACGGATTTCGCGGAGTTCCACCGCTCACGTATATGAAATCGTCGCGGCGGTCGTGTGCCCAGGAAGGCGATTGGTCGGGTGAGCCTTCGCCGGTGCCTGCTGCTCGCTCCTTGCCGTAGCTTACGGTTTGAATTCTAGACACCTCGACTCCAAGCGACGCCAGGAACTCTTTCGCAGCCTGAGCGCGACGTTCACCTAGTCCGATGTTGTACTCTTCGGTGCCGCGAGGGTCGCAGTTTCCTTCAATGCGAAATACGATCGACCGATTCGGCCCTTCAGTAAGCCAGCTCGCTGCCTGGCGCAGCTTGTCTTGTGACTGTGGAAGCAAGTCCGATTTATCCAGATCGAAATAGATTGTCCGCACCCGCTGATTGAAAATCACGGCGATGGTCGGGTTTGCCGAGGAAGGCATTGTTCGGGGTCTCTCTCCGGCGGGAGTCTCTTCCGTTACGGTCACGCGAGCCGAAGCGCTCTCGGTTCCGCCCGCGCCGGTTGCGGTTGCATCGTAGGTAGTCGATTGAGCAGGGCTCACCACGCGCGAGCCTGAGCTGGGCACGGTTCCCAACTCGCTGATAGTAACCCGGTCGGCGTTATTCGACGTCCATCGAAGCGTCGTGCTTTGACCTCGCGTGATGGCCGACTGATCGGCAGAGATACTAATGTTTGGGCGAGCAAGACGAGGCGTCACCGAGACCACTTTGCTGTCCCTGGCTTCCTTCTTGCCCCGAGTGGCGACTGCAGTGTACGTCGTCGTGTTGTCAGGTGTGAAAACCTGAGCCCCGGTCTTATCGACCGGCTTCCCGTTTATGGTAACTTGCTTCGCATCCTTGGATGTCCAGTTCACGCGAACATCCTCGCCCTGCTGGACTCGCTCCTTCGACACTTGCAAGGTTACTTTTGGCTTTGCGCATCCCACAACGCCGGCCAGTATAGAAGCGGCAAAGATAATCGCAACTGTTCTCGAAAACTTGTTTTTCATTTTCAACTCCGTTGTGGCGTAGACTGTCGACAGCCTACGCGTATTCTTATGCGGCTACGTTCAAGTCAAGCGCAGACCGGACAGCCTGCGCTACATTAAGAATCACTTTGCCCACGTCGGCGAACGGCCGCCGCCGCGTGTAAGCTGGCGTTGGCCGCTCCCGTCGATGTGCGCCTGCCAAACTTCCCACCTGCCCGAACGGTTCGACTGAAACGCGATGTGACGACTGTCAGGCGCCCAGGTTGGGCTCTCGTTCCGCCCTTGCGATGTTAGCTGAATTAGCTGGCCTGATGCTACATCCGCAACAAAGACTTGAAAGCTTCCGGCGCCTCCGTAAGTGAACGCAACGTACCGCCCATCGGGCGACCACGAAGGCGAATCCGCCTGCCCGCCTCTCGCGATCAGGGGACGCTGATTCGCTCCGCTCGAATCCATTACGTATACCTGGGGCGTGCCCGCTCGATCCGAAATGAAAGCAATTTCACGCCCGGTCTTCGGATTCCAACGCGGCGAGATGTTGACACGCTTCGACGTTCTCGTCAGCCTGCGTGCGTTTGAGCCGTCCAGGTTCGATACGTAGATCTCCATCGAACCGTCGCCGCCCATCGCCGAGCTGAACGCGAGCTGGCCGCTCGGAGAGATGGTTGGCGACGTGGTTGTCGAATTGAAATTGGTGCCGCCGATCAGTCCCCCTTCGGCCGAGCGCACTACTATATTCGGGACTCCGGTCTTGAAACTTACGTAAGCCAGATAACGCCCGTCCGGCGAGTACTGGGGAAAGCGAACCATTGAACCGTCACTGGCGATCCCGCGCTGATTGAACCCGTCATAGTCCATCCCTCTGATCGAATCGCCGCCGACAAAAGCGATCTTGGAGGTAGCGATCCCGTCGCGGCCAGTCAGCAGCTTGACGATTTCGTCCGCAAACTCATGCGCCGCCCGCCGCGCATCGCCCGTGTGCCGCGATGCGATGAGCTGCTGTTTCGTCTTCACGTCAAACAAATAAGTGTCCGCGGATGCTTCGCCCCCAGTGTTTTGAAGATTACCGAATGCGACGTAGTCGGCCTTGACCGGATCGGCGCTCCAGTCGTCGAACTTCAACGAAGCCGGATCAGGGACAAGCGTCTTCGGGTAAAGACTCTTGCCGACCAATCCCGATACCGCGGCGAAATCGAGATCGGCCCATAAAACTTGATTGAACGTGCCGGCGGCGGCTTCAAGTCCGGCAGAGCGCGCGATGAAGTCGGCCACTGCCAGGTTAGGACCATTGCCTGGTGTGACGATGATCGTGCCGATTTGCCGTCGAATGTCGTCCTGAGGCGCAGGCTCTTGCTGGGCGACGATGGGAACACCGGACCAGATCAACAGGAGAAGCGTTGCTGACACACTCAAGACTCGGAATCTCATATCTTCAAATCCGTTCTAACCTTGGATCGTAGTTGGCTCTCTGCGTTCAGTTCGCTGGGCACTCCCGGGAACCGTTCAAACAATATCACTTCGGATAACGGAACCAAACTTCCGCCGTAGCTTCCTGTACGCCTGCGAGGAAGCCAGAGGGGAATTTCGGTAGCGGATTCGAAGCGAGCACCGCGCGCTCGGCCGCGTTGTTCACCAACGCGTTTGATGAGCGCTGCTTGATGTAAGCGGGCGCTACCCGGCCGCCCGAAATTGACAGAATCGTGCCGTCGCTGGCGATCCGCAAGCGAATTACGACGTACTGTACTTCACTCGATTCGCTACCGGGCGGCGTGTAGTTTCGACCGAGGATCGATTGTATCAAGCGTCCATAGGCGGACCCTCCCGGCAGACCGGTGCCGCCTCCAACCCCGCCACCAGAGCCAATTCCAACGCCTCCGATCAGCGCCGCCGGCGTCGGCGAGCCGAAGCTTCGACCTACTTGCGCAGTCTGAGCAGCCGATCTCCCACGTTCGTCTTTGCCGGTGAATATCTTTTCTTGTTGATTCACAACGGGACGATCGGTCTTCAGTGATTTGGGATCAGGGACGGCTTTCTCAGTCGGCGGAAGGAGCGCCTCGGAATTCGGATCGGGTTTGCGAACGCTCTCGACCCGAGTGTTGTTGATGGCGTCGTCCGTGTCGCCGACATAAGCAACTGGCTGAGGCTTCGCGAATCCAAGGATGGCTGACTTGTCGGCGACTCCTACTTCAATCGATCCGCCTCCGCCTTCTCCGCCTTCGCCCGGTCCGGCCGCTACGATTTCGGAGGAGATAGCTCGATTAAAGGCTATGAATAAAGAGGCGAAGATTACAACATGCAAGGCTACGGATAAGATTACGCCGAACCGCGGCGCTCCTGCACTGGCTTCAAACTCGGTCTTGAATGTGACTAGTTCTGCCACCGTTAATTGTTCCTTTTATCGCTTTAACGCGAGCGTTTAGAGTACCGGCTTCAGTCGGCCGCACTGCACTACTCGACCAAAGTCGCTACTCTGAACACTCGCGTGAATGCGATGCAGCAAGCTCACTTTTTCTTTACTGTCGGTTCCGTCACCAAACTGACTTCCGCCCCGGCTTGCTTCGCGAGATCCAGCACATACGCAATTATCCGATAAGGCGTCTCGCCGTCGCCCCGCACATAGACTTTGCGCTCGCCTGATTGCCCAAGCTTCTCTGAAAGCAACGCCGGCAGGTCGTTCACGTTTACCTGTTTTGCTTCCGCCTGAGTGCTGAGGTACATATTGCCGTCCTTGTCGATACTCACGACGACGGCTTTGGGCTTGGGTTGCTCGACGCGAGTCTCCTGGGTCTTTGGTAGATTCACCTCGATCCCGGTTTGAAGGATCGGTGCGGTCACCATGAAGATCACCAGCAGCACCAGCATCACGTCCACCAATGGAGTGACGTTAATCTCCGAAAGGGACGTTTGAGTGCGGCCACGCTGATCAGTAAAAGCCATGGAGAATCCGGGAAAGCGAGCGTTTAGAGTACCGACTTTAGTCGGGTAGTGCATTCCGGCCGACTAAAGTCGGTACTCTAAACACCGGTCAAGCATCACGGTTCACGAATCACTTCCTTGACGTAGTGTCTTTCGACAAGGTTCATTAACTCCAACGAGAACCGGTCGATTATTCCGGTAAGAGTTTTGATCCTATTCAAAAACAGATTGTAGAAAATCGCAGCCGGCACTGCAGCGGCGATGCCGGCCGCGGTTGCGATCAGAGCTTCAGCGATGCCCGGCGCCACCGCCTGGATAGAAGACGCCGATGCGGTGCTCAATCCACGAAAAGCGATGATGATTCCAACTACTGTTCCGAACAGACCGATGAATGGTGACGCGTTCGCGGTTGTAGCGAGCCAGGTCAGCCGGCGTTCCATCTGGCTGACTTCTGAAATCGTCGCGGATTGCAAAACGCGATTGATCGCGTCGATACTGCGAACCCGGCCGCCTGTTTCTCCCAGTTGATTGTTGATCTCGTCGTAGCCCGCTATGAACACGCGCACCAGCGGGCTTCGGTCGTCTGAATTAGTGCTCTGATAAAAATCCGAGAGCTTCCCGCCTCGTTGAAACCGCGACAAGAACCCCTTCGTTTCCTTTTCGGCGTCCCTGAGCCATATCCATTTAGTGATAATGATCGCCCAGGAATAAATTGAGAAAACCAGCAACAAAAGCAGGACACCTTTTGCGATTGGGCTCGCTCGCAGGAGAAGATCGAGAGTGCTACCGGCTTGAGTTTGAGTTGATTGTATTAGAGAGAGTACGAACGTCAATCCTCGTTCACCTCGCTTGTTGGGCGCGAGGTCAATTCTAGATTGGCGCTTCAACGAGTGTCAAACAACGCACCTTGAGGATAGTGGGGTAGTAGCGTATTGATCAGTGAACGTGCCGGTCTTGCCACAAAGTCACTAAGACGCGAAGCCGCACAAAGAAAGTCTTCGTGGAGCTTCGTGTCTTGGTGCCTTAGTGGCGAGATTCCTCTCAACGCACTACTGCTCACTTTCGTGGCACCGGCATACAGGTTTGAGCAGGAGGAACTCGCTGTGCAATAGTTGGCATCTCGCAAGGCTCAGCATCGGATTTGGATATCTCCCAGGAAAAGGCAGACAACATGCACTATAGCAGAGACTCTTTTGTGATGACGACTATAGGTTTCTTACTACTGCTACTTTCACCCTCCGTCGCGATTCCGGCCAATCAGTCCGGCGCCGGCGCAGCACCCGACGCAGGATGGTTGAATGACGGGCAATTGCACGTGGTGTTGTGCGGAACCGGTTCGCCCTTGCCGGACGCGAACCGTGCCGAGGCTTGCACCGCAATCATAGCCGGCGGCGAATTCGTGCTGGTTGACACTGGCTCCGGCTCGTGGCGAAAAGGTGTGGTCAACAATCTCCCCGCGCAAAACCTGAGTGCAATACTGCTCACACACTTTCACTCAGATCACATTGGTGATCTGGGCGAAGCGTTGGTGCAAAGCTGGGTCGCCGGCCGCACCAAACAGATCAATGTCTACGGACCGCCGGGCGTCGAACAGGTGGTTGCAGGCTTTGCGCAGGCTTATGCGCTCGATACGGGCTATCGAGTCAAGCACCACGACGAAGAGTGGATGCCGCGAGCCGGTGCCGGAGCAACCGCCCAGCCGGTCTTACTGAAGAGCAATGACGCAGCCGCTCTCGTTTTCGAACGCAACGGATTGAAGGTTACAGCTTTCAAAGTCGAACACGATCCGGCGACTCCAGCTTACGGGTATCGGTTTGAGTATCACGGCCGCGTCGTGGTTATTTCCGGCGACACTTCCAGGAGCGACAATCTCGCAAGACATGCGGCGGGCGCGGACCTGCTCATCCACGATGTAATCGCAAAGAACCTGTTGCAAATGGCAGCGAGCAATTTCGATAAAGCAGGGAATCGTCGTCGCGCCAAGTTGTCGAGAGACATCATCACCTATCACGCGAGTCCGCTGGAAGCGGCTGAGATAGCGGCCTCCGCAAAAGTTGAAACTCTGGTGTTCACACATATGGTTCCACCGCCGGTCAGTCCGCAGATTGAGCAGGCGTTTCTCCGAGGCGTGAGCGATGTATTCAAAGGGAAAGTAGTAATTGGAACGGATGGCATGCGCTTCGACTTACCGCCCCGCAACTGACTTGCAGCTGGGCTCTATTCACCTGAAGGGAAGGAACCGCACCTGAGCTTCCCATTCGCCTTCTAAGCTGCACTCAGCAACGATCAATATCTCGTCAATGGCAACAGCTATTGAAACGTCTTGCGCGATCTCGAACACACCAGGCATCGGAAGGCCGGCTGAAATTCGCGCAAATGCATGTTTCTTCATCGTTGTTACGTCGTGAGTCAGTAAGACGCGTCCCTCGCCGGCCGCCCATTCCAGGACTGATGGATCGTCTGCACTGAGAAGGCCGGCATCCTGGACACGCTTGAGATCGATGTCCGGGGCGCGCCTAAGCAGGCCGCGAACAATTCGGTTATTGAAATCCTCGTCAGCGGCGAGTTTCAGCATTTTCGATGATTAGTTGGTTGGGCGACGCGCAAGCAACCTGTCTCTGATACCTCGAGGATCAAACCGTGCTTCGACCTCTTGTCGAATCTGATCGCGTTGAATTTGCCGGTCACGAAGATAGGCGCCTACCTCGTCGCGGTGATTGAGATAGTAGGCGACAGCGGCGTACACATCCGCGAGATTCAGACTCGGGTATTGTTGCGCTATTTCTTCGGGAGTGGAGCCATCAAGAAATGCGAAGACTACGGAATCGAGGGAAACCCGCGTACCGCCTACACGGATAACGTCGTCCGCATCAGTGGCGAGTGGCGGCGACTCAGTTGAGATCATCAAACTCATAGCGGCTTTTGGTCCTGGTGCATTATACAAGCCGCGCGTCGGAAGTGGAATCGGAAGTGGAATGCGCGATATCAATGAGACCGGTCTCGCTCTCGCCGTGCTCTTAGGCCATAAAGGTGCTTCGTTCGGAACTGCAATATTGCAGGCCCGGCCCCATCACCGGACCCCCGATCGCTGTCCCGAAAACGTGTGGTCTCAGAGCGCACGGGCTGACGCTGATCTGGAGACGCATCTAGTCGCTATCCTCTCCGCGGAGTTCAGCGTCTTTCAGTATCTTCGTATCACTCGATTCTTCAACGTTCATCTTCTTTAGCTTCTCGCCGATTCCGACGAAGCGGAGTACCTTCCTAAACGGAGAGGTCGCAATGGATTCGATCTCTGCAGATATTTTTCTATGGGAAAAGCCATAGAAGACGGCTAGTGAGTTTATCCTTCTGGTGATATTGTGTTTCAGTTCTTCTTTGGTGGTTCCCATGAAAATCTCGGTGCTGACTTCCCAGTACCCTTGGATCAGAAAGTCTGCTAGGGGCCCCAACGCAACACCGCGTGCGCGATGATAGAGGATCAGAGGTTCATGAATGTGTGTCCGCTTGAATCGCTCTAAGTTGGAACCTTCTTCGCTGTTCGCCTCAATTTCAATGAGGACTTTTCTGTAAAACTCAATTCGCTCCTCTATGGCTGTTAGGACCTCTGACCGCCTATCTAACAAGAGTTCGAAAGCCTTGACGCGCAACTGCGTTCGATATGCGAAAAATCCAGCGACAACTGCGCATATCACAGCAATCCATGGAGTAATAACTCGGATTAGGTCCTTCATGTGATTCCTTTCGCCGAACGCCTACGGCCATACCAACAGTCGTCGTGAATGCTATCTCCGCTGGTACACCGATTCAAGTTGTGTATGGGGCCGGATCAGGCAAGCGACGTTTTGAATCAATAGCCTTCGAGCGCCAAAACAAGGATTCAGCAAGTTGTGTTGTGAATCCATAACTTGACTCAAGTATTTCCATCAAAGATAGTCATCTCCGGTGTCACCAAGACCTCAGCGACGCTCGCCCTCAACCCTGAGCCTGGTCACCGGTGTCGTGTATGCTTTCCTCTACGCGCCAATCGTCGTTCTCGTAGTCCTCTCATTCAACGCCTCGCGGTTCAGCACTGTCTGGCGAGGCTTCACCTGGCATTGGTACGCGCTTGCCTGGCAAGACGCCGAGTTGATCGCGTCTCTGCGCATAAGTCTCATCGTGGGATTTATTACAACGCTCGTTGCAAGCGTAGTTGGGACAGCCGCGGCGATTGCGCTCGCCCGCTATCGAATTAGGCTGAAGCGCGCAACCGAGGCGCTGATCTTTCTTCCGGTCATCATTCCGGAAATCGTGATCGGGTTCGCAACCGCAGGGCTGTTCGGCGTGGTGGGCGCCAGGTTCGGACTCAGCACCATTGTCGCGGCACACGTTGCGTTTTCGATTTCTTACGTCGTCTTTATCGTTCAAGCAAAGTTAGTCAACCTCGATCCGTCACTCGAAGAGGCAGCGCTGGATCTCGGCGCGACGCCGTGGCAGGCGTTCTCAAGAGTAACGTTGCCATTGATTCTTCCGGCGATAGTTTCCGCGGCTCTGCTTGTCTTCACACTGTCGTTAGACGACTACGTGATCACCAGTTTTGTTGCGGGTCCGGGAAGCGCCACGTTGCCGCTGAAGATCTATTCAATGGTGAAGACCGGAGTCACGCCGGAGATCAATGCCATTTCAACCGTACTGCTGGCGGCGACGATGCTATTGGTTCTGGTGTCCGAGCGAATGGCGTCGGCGCGCATTGCTTCGAGGCGAAAGTTGCGGTGGACAACAGCGGCCGCGGCTTGCGGGATTGCGGTCCTGGTGCTCTTTGCAATTGGAGGTCAACCTCACAAAGCGAAGGGCGGTGAGTTGAACGTCTTCATCTGGTCGAACTATCTTCCCGATACCGTAATCGCGGAGTTTGAGCGTCGCTATGACGCGAAGCTCAACATCGAGTTGTACGATTCCAATGAAGCGTTGCTCGCAAAGCTGCATTCGGGCGGCGCCAACTATGACATCATCGTGCCGAGCGACTACATGGTCACCGTTCTCCGCGAGCAGGGGTTCCTCCAGGAATTGAATCGCGATCTGCTTTCGAACTTCTCGAATATCGATCCTCAATTTGCCGGGCTGCCGTACGACTCGGCAAATCAGTTTTCGATCCCGTATATGTGGGGGACGACGGGCATCGCTTATCGAAAAGACAAAGTGACCGCGCCGGTGGATAGCTGGGCGGTCTTTTGGGACCCGCGCTACAAAGATCGAATTGCGATGCTCGATGACGTTCGCGAAACATTTGGCGCCGCGCTCAAGCTCCTGGGCAAGTCGGAGAACAGCACTGACTCTGGCGATATCCGGGCAGCCGCGGAATTGCTGATGGAACAGAAGCCGCTGGTGAAGGCCTACGACAGCGGCGGCTTCGATCAGATGCTCTTGTCTGGCGATGCGTGGCTGGCTCAGACATATAGCGGCCAGATCGCGAAAGCCATAATCGAGAACCCGGAAATAGGATACGTGATTCCAAAGGAAGGGTGCACGATCTTCGTAGACAATATGTGCATTCCTCTAAGCTCGCTTCATAAAGAACTGGCGATTGAGTTCATGAACTTTGTACTCGAGGCAAGGGCTGGGGCGGACATCGCGAATGGAACCGGTTATTCCTCGGTGAATCTAGCTGCGCGATCGCTCATTCGCACCGAGCTTCTTACAAACGAAGCGGGTTATCCGCCTCGCGAGTCGCTCGAGCGATGTGAGTTCATCAAGGAACTGGGTTCGGCGATCAGTGTTTATGACAGATGGTGGACGGAAGTAAAATCGAAATGAGTTTAGCCAGCAGTCCTTTGCGACTTTGCGGACCTTTGCGACTTTGCGCGAAACGCCAAAATGTGATGCTTAGAAATCGAGGAGGAAGAGTTTCGCGCAAAGTCGCAAAGGTCCGCAAAGTCGCAAAGCTCAGTCTCTTGCAAATCAATTTCTAAGCTTGGACATCAAGTCGTCATCTTTGTCGAAAGCTTTCAGCGGGCTCGAATGCTCGCGATTTATTCGGCCGGTCAATGGGCGCCCAACATTATCTGGAAGCGGATCCGCGGGTAAGGGACTCCCGGACGGATCGCTGTCAAAGGCGACCGGCCTCGTGTAAGCCGGTTGCCCGCTCTTGCCGGTTTCGCCGAGACGCTGGCTCTGGTTTACGCTGCCAGTTAGCGACTGGCCGTTGAGCGCTCCTGTACTCCCTCTTGGCCGAAGCGCCGGATCAAGTAGTTTGGCGCCAACCTTCGCATCTACCATGCTGGCGACGCTGCGAAACAATTTGACCACGCCTGCCAGCGCCAGCAACAACGTTGCGGTGTATACCCATGGAGTTCGCGGAGCGAGGAAATAGGGAAGTGCGGCCGCTACCAAAAGGCCCGCGCCGATGGCCGAGCCGTTAATGCCATCGCTGATTTGCTTGCGCGCGCGCTTGAATTCGCGATGGCGCATCGGATCAGCAACTACAACTCCGCCTGTTAGCGCCTGAGTAATGACGCTCAAATTCATCCCACAAGCCTTGCAGAATTTCGCGCCGTCGCTTACGTGTGTTGAGCAGCTAGGGCAATACATTTCGAGAGATCTCTCCGATGATCAACTGGGGCTTAAACCGCTTGCACGCGGGGAGCGTGCGCCAGCAAGGGGCAACGCGCGCAGTATAGCATAAGCTGTTGACGGTCTCTAGACTCTATCGCTAGACTCGATTGAGTTCGAAATGGGAGGCATCCTTGGAAGCAAGCAAGCGAGCCGCGCTCGCAATCGCGGCGGTTTCAGCGGTTCTTTTTAGCGTTTGTGCAGTTTATTCTGCCGTAACGTCTCGCCCACAATCCTCTCCGCTCGTCGTCCCAATAGTTAAGCGAGATTCATTGCTGAACGGTCTTCAACTAATGACTCTCGAGCAGCCCGGAACGGGAAGCGTTTCTGCGCACCTTCGTATCAACAGCGGCTCGTTGTTTGACCTCGCCGGCAAGGGCGGTCTGGCGGATATTACTGCCGGGATGCTGTTGAGGGGGGCGGGCGGACTCACCGCCCGGAGCATGGCCGACAGCGTCGAGCAACTCGGATTGACGGTGAAGGTCACGACGGGATGGGACTCTACCGACATTGTAATCACCGGTCCGGCGGATTCGCTGGAGGCAATCCTTGATCTGCTCGGAAAGCTATTGATAACTCCTGCGTTCGATCAGAAGGAGCTTGATGCGCTGAAGTCGTCTCAGCTCGCGGCATTCGCAACTGATGTTCAGGATGAATCGGTAGTGGTGCGCCGGAAGGCGCTCGATCTTTTATTTGGAGCGCACCCGTTCGGCCGCCCGGAGCGTGGCACTCCGGAAACGCTCAAGCAGATTTCGCGTCAGGACCTGGTGTATTTCCACAATCGTTTTTACATCGCGAATAACTCCGAGATGATAGTGACCGGCGAAGCGACTGCCGATCAGGTCACTCGACTCGCCAGGTCAAAGCTTGGTCCATGGAAGAAGGGCGAAAAGGTGCCTCCATCATTCAAGGCCCCGGAGACGCCGGCGGCTCGACGCCTCTTGATTCTCGATCGTGGCGACGAAGCACCGGCAAGAGCAGCATTTGCCCAAGTCGGCGTGTCGAGGCGGGCGGATGATTATCTGGCGACTGTGGTTATGGCCGATATTCTTTCCAGTCAGATTTCCAGTCTTATTGCGGCGCATTCGGGCAAGAGCCCGGTTACCAGTTTGGATAGCGATCTCGAAGCGCGGATGCTGGCAGGTCCGTGGGTTATTAACCTCAAAGCGCCGGCGGCTGATCTTGCGGGATACATCGATGTGATTGTAGATACAATGACACGAATGCCTGCCAGTCTGCCCGCGATCGATCGCGTCGAAGCAGCGAAGGCTAAGCTTATTGCGGCGATGGCGGAGAGGCTCAAGACTACGGAAGGCACGGCGGCCCTGATCCTCGACATTGAGACTTACGGGCTGGGTCGCGACTATGTAGTTAACTTTGCGGACCGCGTAAGCGCAGTCAGCGCGGCAGACGTTCAACGCGCCGCCCAGGCTCATTTGAAGCCGCAATCGATGGCAATAGCGATCGCGGGTTCGGCGAGCCGCTTCGAAACTGCGATGAAGAAAGTCGGCGCAGTCACAGTACAGAAGCAGTAGTTGCTTCGCCCAACGCCTCAGTCAACGCATGGAAATTCAGACGAGCAATCTCGCGCCGGTTGGGAAAGCGGCTCGTGTCAGGTCGATGTTTGCCGAGATCGCGCCGCGTTACGATTTCCTCAACAGCACGCTCTCACTGAACATAGACAAGCGCTGGCGGCGGTTTGTTATCAGGAAAGTCGCTGATCGGTTAGGTGGGCCGGATGCCAGGGCTCTCGACCTTTGTTGTGGAACCGCTGAACTGTCTCTGGAGCTCGGTGCGCTGGCGCCAACTACAGGGATCGATTTCTGTCATCCGATGCTCGAGCTCGGGGCGAAGAAGATCCGCGGGTCTCAGTTGCCGATTGATCTGGTGGAAGGCGACGCGCTCAATGTGCCATTCAATGATTCTACGTTTGATGTAGTGACAGTCGCTTTCGGACTTAGAAATGTCGATGGTGCCGAAGCCGGGTTGCGCGAGATTCATCGCCTGTTGAGATCCGGAGGACGCGGTGCGGTGCTCGAGTTCTCACGTCCGACCGTTCCCGTGTTCCGAACCCTGTTTCACTTTTACTTCACCCGGTTGTTGCCTCGCATTGGCAACGCCGTATCCGGATCGAGTTTCGCGTATCAGTATCTACCCGAATCGGTGCAGGCGTTTCCGGATCAAACTGCCCTGGCATCGCTTATGCAGACGGTTGGTTTTTCCGATGTCAGGTACTACAATCTCTTCGGCGGTGTTGCATGTTTACACCTCGGCACTAAACAAAATCAAGAATCGCAATCGAGTCCAGCGCAGGAACAATCGACGCTATCACCACCTCCCCATAGAAGGATTACATGAGCATAGATGCGGTTGGGTTTTTCTTCGACAGGTATGGCTTAACGGCCGGCGACATAGACAAACTGCTTGCCGCAGCCCTGTCTCGCGGCGGAGATTATGCCGATCTGTATTTTGAATACCGGGTCGCGAATGCCGTTAATATCGAGGAGCAAATCGTCAAGCAGGCGGCAAAATCAATCGCGCAGGGCGTTGGTGTGCGCGTGATCATTGGCGACAAGACGGGTTACGCGTATACAGACGAGATTGACTTCGATGCAATCCGGGAGGCTGCTGATACTGCGAGCCACATCGCGCGCACCGGCGGAAGCAAACAGCTTGTTGGGGTGAATGCCACGCCGAATAAGTTGAATCTATATCCAGTCGAGGCGCCGGTCTCGTCAATCGAGCTGACGAAGAAGATTGAACTGATCAAGAAGGCCGACCAGGCGGCTCGTGGTTTCGACACTCGCATTCGAGAAGTTCAGTCCTCAATTAATGACGAGATCAAGTACGTAATGATTGCCTCATCCAATGGCCGGCTGGTGGGAGACTCGCAACCGCTGGCGAGGTTCGGAATTTCCTGTATCGCGGATGATGACGGCAACCGGCAGGTTGGCCGCTCGGGGGGCGGGGGCCGGATCGGGATGGATTTCTTTGAAAGCAAAATGACCCCCGAATATTTCGCTTCTGAAGCGGCGCGACAGGCGATCACTCAGTTGGAAGCAGTTCCAGCGCCAGCCGGGAAGATGGAGGTTGTGCTCGGTCCCGGCTGGCCCGGGATATTGCTGCACGAAGCTGTTGGGCATGGCCTGGAGTCGGACTTCAATCGTAAACGATCGTCGGCGTTTTGCGGGCTGATCGGAAAGCCTGTGGCGTCCGAGCTATGCACCGTGGTCGATGATGGCACGATTCCGGATCGCCGCGGTTCTCTCAATATCGACGATGAAGGGGAACCCACAAGCCGTACAGTGTTGATCGAGGACGGCATCCTGCGAGCCTATATGAGTGATTATCTCAACGCAGGTCTGACCAAGTCCGCGCGCACAGGAAACGGACGAAGGCAAAGTTATAAACACCTGCCCTTGCCTCGAATGACCAATACCTTCATGCTAGCCGGCTTCGATAGCAGGGATGACATAATCCGATCGGTGAAGCGGGGTTTGTATGCTGTGCAGTTCGGCGGGGGTCAGGTCGACATCACCAACGGGGAATTCGCGTTCACCGCGTCTGAAGCTTACTTGATCGAAGACGGCAAAGTGACCGCGCCCGTGAGGGGAGCGACGCTGAGGGGTAATGGTCCAGAAGCGCTCAAACATGTGACCGCTGTCGGCAACGATCTTGAGCTGGATCCCGGCGTCGGCATATGCGGAAAAGAAGGACAACAAGTTCCCGTCGGAGTTGGAATTCCAACTATCAAAATCAGCGAGATGACTGTTGGAGGCACGCAGAAATAGGTTGGGTCGTTGGTCATTGGTCATTAGTCATTGGTCATTGACTAATGACGAATGACTAATGACCAATGACTATTGTGTTGAATGAAACCTCACCTGACCAAAGAATTCGCGAGCGACGTGGCCAACCGCGCGGTAAAGCGTGGCGCCAGCGCAGCCGACGTAGTAATTCGAGAACGGACCGAATTCTCGGTTGCCGTCCGGGTCGGCGAGGTTGAGAAACTCAAACAGTCGACTGACCAGGGTCTGGGTCTCAGAGTGCTGATCGACGGACGACAAGCATCCGTCTCAGGCTCAGACTTCAGCGCCGATGCGGTTTCAACCTTGATTGAGGAAGCCGTTGAGTTGGCTCGTCTCACTTCGCCTGACGACACGGCCGGGCTACCCGATTCCCACGATCTCGCAACTTCTATTGCTGATCTCGATCTGTACGACGAAGCGATCGTGAATCTCTCCACGGAGGAGCAGATTGAGATGGCGCTTCGAGCCGAGCGGGCCGCGCAGGAGTATAGCGATCAGATCATCAACTTCGATGGGGGCGGCTTTGAGTCCGGGCACGGTTTGGCGATCCTTGCCAACTCGCTCGGCTTTGCCGGTGAGTATCGGGCCACGTCCTGTTCTCTGACCTCGGTGCCAGTTGCGGCAGAAGACGGGAAGATGCAGCGCGACTACTGGTACGACGTGCGCCGCAAGCTATCGGAGATGGACAGTCCCGAAGAGATTGGTGTGATGGCCGCGAAGCGAACGCTGCGCAAACTCGGGGGCCGGTCAGTGCCGACCCAGGCGGTGCCGGTCGTGTTTGAGCCAAGCATGGCGCGCGATCTGCTTGGCGATATCTTCAATGCCGCATCCGGAGAATCGATATTCCGGAAAGCGAGCTTCCTGGTTGGACAACTGGGCGAGAAGATCGCAAACGAGCGCCTAACGGTAATCGATGATGGCGCCCTGCCCGGACGATTAGGCTCGCGCCCTTTTGACGCCGAGGGGCTGTCGACTCGACAGACGGTGGTGATTCGCGACGGAGTGCTCGAAAGCTATCTGTTGAACACTTACACTGCTCGCAAGTTAGGTCTGCAATCGACTGCCAACGCCGGAAGAGGGCTGACGGGATCGCCGGGCGTTGAAGCGGGCAATCTCTATATTCAGCCCGGGCCATTCACGCAGGATGAGATAATCAAATCAGTTTCAAAAGGAATGTTGATCACTGAGCTTCTCGGCTTTGGTGTGAACACCGTAACCGGTGATTATTCGAGGTCCGCTTCCGGGGTATGGATCGAAAACGGCGAGTTGAGTTTTCCGGTTCAGGGCGTGACCATCGCGGGCAATCTGAAGGAGATGCTCAACTCGATTGAAATGGTCGGCACCGATCTGGATTTCAGGGGCAGCGTCGTTTCGCCGACGCTGCTGATTGGAAGCATGACCATAGGAGCCTGACTACGGCGAACGATTAGAGTAATTTGAGGCGCATATGTTCGAGCAATCCGCAGTGAAGACTGAAAAGGACCGTTCGCAAACAATCATGATCCTGAGCGGCGTGGCCGTTCTTGCCGTAATTGTGTTGATCATCATTGTGACTTCTCTTGGAAAACGGCCGTCGCAGTTGGAAATGTCGCACGCCGGGACGCCGGAGTTCGATGCTTACGCGGCGAGCATCAAGATCGGCAATATCGACAAGAAGACGGGCGAGAGGCTTAACGTCAAGTATGCGCGAATGCTCTGTGTGGTGCAGAACACTGGAGATCAGGTCGTGGTCGGGCTTCAGCTAAAAGCGAGCGTGATCGGACCCGGCGGCCAATTGATCCGAGAGAAGATTTTTACGCCGGTTCCGAACAATAAAGACACGCTGGCTCCGAATCAGTCGATGAACATCGACGTGTCACTCGAACCTGTGCCCGATCCCTGGGATATCAGCGATATGGTCATTGAGCTTTACGGCCTTAAGTTGAAGTGACGGTCCGACAAGCTGGCAGCTTGTCGACCAGCTACTCAGCGCGTTTCAGTATGACGCCGGGCGGGACGGTAAACTGGAACTGGTTCTCTGGAGCAACGTAGTTCTCGCGTAGGTTTGATAGCAGAAAATCCATTCTCGCCCCACTACGTTCAAAGATAACCATTCGCCTGACCTCAAAAGACGCGGGGGAAACTTCAACCAGCAGCTGCTTGAACTCTTCCGGAGCGCGCTTGGGAAAGAGTCTCAGGACTTGATTGCCCGCGCCGGCCACTGCTTCGCCGGTGGCAACTTCTATCCGCGAAAAATCCCGCCTCAGGTTGCCTCTCCCAAGCAGAAAGAGGAATGGAATCTGCGGATCGACCGTCTCTTTTATTGAAGAGCGCGTGGCGTTTTTCTCGCCGTAAACGTAGAAGAAGACGCTCCTGCCATCCGAGACGAAGACCTTGCGCTCTGGTGATGTATATTCCCATCGGGCCTTGCCTGGGCGCTTGAGCAACAAGTGACCGGATTCGCGAACAACGCGTCCATCAGCGCCGCGATAGACCTGGACAAAGTCGGCTTCGAGCCCCTGCATACGCGAGTACTTACGCTGCAGGCCTTCTATCAATAAATTCAAATCGGCTGATTGCGCTGGGGCGATAGGGACGCACGCGGCGATCCGCGATGCGACAAAACAGAAGAGCATGCAATGAGCAAATAGCGGGTGTAGTCGGGATAACATTGCCGATTGTCCTACTGGTCGGTGCCCGCGAAGAGGTCCTCGAGCGAAACTCGACGGGGGTTTACCGACACAAGGCTCCCCGCGCACTCGCGAATCAACGCCAGGACGTCATCTACTCCGCGGTCGTCACTCAGCACCAGATGAACGCCGTTGGGAGTCGCGGTGGCGGATTGTAATGAGGCGATTTCATAAAATCTGCCAAGCGCGGAGGGACTGATCCCAACGGCGACAACTTCGAATGCTGAATCACCGCTTCCGGTTAGTTCCTGGACAGTACCGCAGCGATGCAACTTCCCGCGGCTCAAGATTGCAGCGCGGTCGCACAGCGCTTCAACATCCGACAGTATGTGCGACGAAAAGAAAACCGTCTTGCCCTGCTGGCGGAGCGAGAGCAGCAAGTCTCGTACTTCGCGTCGTCCGATTGGATCCAAGCCAGACATGGGCTCATCGAGGAAAACTACTTCCGGGTCGTTGACCAGTGCTTGCGCAATGCCGATTCGCTGCAACATGCCCTTCGAATATTTTCTGAGTTGGCGATTTGCGCGCGACGAATCCAAACCCACCAGGGCCAGGAGTTCCCGGCCTTTAGTCGCGGTCACATCGCGTGGCATCCCGAACAGTGCAGCGGTGTAATCGAGCAGTTCACGACCGGTGAGGTAATCGTAGAAGTATGGATTCTCCGGAAGGTAGCCGATTCGCGAGTGCGTTTCCACATCGTCAATTGCGCGACCAAGTATTCGGGCGGTGCCGCTCGTAGGATAGATAAGGCGCATAAGCAGCTTCAACGTCGTAGTTTTCCCGGCGCCATTTGGACCGAGGAATCCGAATACTTCCCCACGCCGCACTTCGAGGCTCAGGCGGTCGAGGGCTCTAACTCGCTTCTTCCTTAGAAACCCGGTTTCGTAATCTTTAGTCAGCTGGGTGAGTTCAATCACCGCGTCGGAAGGGCTCGATTCAATAGTCGTCATTTAGCTCTTCTCTCGAGGCATTTCCCGGCGACGCTGAGAAAGACACGCCGTATCTCCGGGTCGGGGATTTGATCGGCTTGTTCCCGCAAGCCGGCAAGCTGTTTCTCGGGGGCGATGAACTTGACTTCTTCAGAGCGCTCCTGCTCGTAGGTGATCAAAGCGGGATTGACGACATATTCAATCGTCGTGACCACAGGAGTGCCGAGCAGTGAGTTCAGTTTGAAAAGCGCCTGGCCGCGCATGCTCATCAACTGAGCGCGCCATGTCGCATCGGGGACCGCGACGAGCAGCGTCTTCCTCTCCAGCCTGATCGGGGCAGTGAACTTGCGAATGGGCCCGCCTACGACTACCACCCACGCAGCGAAGACAGCCTGCTCGCGAGCCTCATCAGAATCGCTCGCTCGGAGAAGCATCTGCGGCACCAGGGTTAGCAGATCGGTTAACATCGACGATCAGTGAAACGAGTTCGTAGCGGTCATCATCTCCTGCCTCGGTCCACGTACGCTTATGTCACGACCGGGATCGGCCGTGGGCGAACAATTCATCGGGGCTGGCTCTCAACGGGTTGCAGCTGTCGTGGCGGCGGAAACCGTACTCGCTCGTAAATCTCCGCCAGGCTCAATGTACACTCAATCGAAGCAAGAGTTATTAGTCCGGCTGGATCGGTTACGTCGTGAAATATCCATTCGTCATTCACTTGCCTGACATACTGCTCGACACGCGGCCTGTGCTGGCTCACAAAGATGATTTCTCTCACGTTCTTATTCGCTCGGTAGTCTGAGAACTTTTCCCCCCGGTCTCGCGCTTCAGTGGACTTGGAAAGAACTTCTATGACAACTGTGGGATTCAAGAGTATGTCAGCCACCGAATCTTCAAACTGCGGTTCGTCACACACAACAACGACATCGGGGTAAACATATGTCGTTGGAGTCGCCCTGACTCGCATATCGTTCGAGTATGTCTCGCAAGGCCCACCCTCGAGTTGATTCCCAAGCCTTCGAGCAATATTTCCGGTGATGAGAATGTGCTCACGAGTCGCGCCCGCCATTGCGACGACTTCACCGGCAATGTACTCATGCTTCAGTTCGGCCGCTCGTTCAGACGTCAGGTATTCCGCAACTGTGTACAGATCTTCTTCTGATGACATCTGTTTCATGCCGGCTCTCGGACGGACTTAGTGTTTGATCTTCGGCCAGTAGACCGCAAAATCGAAATCCGGGTCGTTGGGCACCTTGTGACATTGCATGCAGCCAATCGGTGTCGCCATGAATCCATAGCCTTTGCCCGGGTTAGCGGCATGCTCCCGGCCAGGTCCATGACACTCTTCACATTGCACGTTTGCGAACTGCGGCGTCGTGTACAAGGATTGAAAGCCGCCTCGCTGGTAGCCAACCACGTGACACCGAATACATTCGTTGTCGAACTGCTCGCTCTTTTTCTCGAGAGTAGCCATTGCGTGAGCGTGGCGCGTCGTTGACCAGATCTCGTGCTCCTTCTGATGACATCCGGCGCAGGTTTCAACTCCAACATAGGGAGAGTCGGTTCCGCCCAGCAACCCCGCGGGCTTCGGTGCGGCTTCGTGAGCACCCTGCGCCGCCGTGTTCTGTGCATTCGTAAACTCGGTATGAGCGGCTGTAACTTCCTCGGTCGCCGGCGCGTCGTCAGGAATATTGGAATCCATAGCCACGTAGCGGTTCAGTTGGTTCTCGATGGTCCCGTCCCCTTTGACGTAGACTCGCAACTCGCCCATGTATTTCGTCTGGCTGAACGCATACGTGATGGTTGAACGATTGAAGTGCTGAGGCTCGTCCATCGTGCTGGTCTGGCGCGCGCCGATGATGGTGTCTATTTCAGGATTCTCGCTCGCCAGCCGCTGCACGTCCGTCATCGGCATATACGCGAGCGCGACGACAACATCCGTCTTCTGCTTCAACTCAGGTATCGTCTTCTTCGCGGCTTCGAACGGATCGTTTACGCGATAGCCCGCGTAGACGGTCTGTTTGTCCGAGGCGCCAACGGGCTTGGCCTCGGTAAGTCCAAGAAAGCCGATCCGAAGCTTCTTGCCCGGAACGCCTCGTTTGAGAGTGATCTCGCGAATCACGTAGGGAACGGGCTTGCGGTGCTGCTCGTCAACAGGTTCGACGTTGGCGGATATCAGTCGCTCTATGAACGGATATTCGTCAACTCGTTTGTCGAAGCCGTCCTTCTTTAGCAGTTCCGTTAGATAAGGAAGGTCAACCCAGCTGATGTTCGCAACGTCGTGATGGAAATCGCCGTATCCCTTGACTACCCATTTGTTTTTTGTCATAACCTCACCGGGTAGTTGATCCGCGGCGAAGCGATCGTCAGTAAACAAATTGCCTGCATCGACCACGAGCGTTGGTACTTCCAAATTCGATCTGTGCTTGAATGCTTTGATATAGCTGACACGCCGTGCCAGTCCACCCATAGGGTGGCTCGGTCAGCCACACGTTTCAAGGCTACCGTGGGTGTCGGAGCCGTACATGATTGCGAAACTATAGCCATCGTCTTCGCCTAATCGCTCTTTTAACTTCGGGTCGTTGAGATCGAAGCTGAGAGTGTCATCGCGGTCGCCCGAGTCCAGGCCGCCCGATCGCGAGCACCCGTGACTGACTAGAGCCAACGCGAAAATGAAGCTCGCTATGACCAGCAAAGAGACTTTTCGACGCAAGGGAACCTCCACATTAAGTAAGATCTTTCGCGGCAAGACTGCCAGTTAAACCCGAATCATAGAACGTCGGGGCTATCTCATAGGTTACAATGTCCAAGATAGTACTAGCTTCCACCTCACCCCGCCGCGCCGAACTCCTCAAGCAAATCGGAGTTGAGTTTGAGCTTGCTTCCGGCAACGTTCAGGAACGGCCCCACCCTGATGAGGCACCGCGCGATTATATCACACGCCTTGCGAGGGCTAAAGTTATCGCTGTTGCACGAGAACGCGAGACTGGGCTGATAATCGGTGCGGACACAGTGGTTGTGCTTGATGGGCAACTGCTCGGCAAGCCTAAAGACGCGGCGGATGCCGAGCGTATGCTCCGATCCTTATCAGGAAGATGGCACGCTGTTATGACCGGTGTGGCGCTCTACGATGTCGCCACCGGTCAAGAAGTAGCGGATTTTGATAAGACCTTAGTACGGTTCGCCCGGCTCAGTAACCGGGAGATCGAGTGGTACGTTAAGACCGGTGAGCCCATGGACAAAGCCGGCGCGTACGGAATTCAAGGATTCGGCGGACTGTTCGTGGATGAAATCGCCGGGAATTACTACAATGTCGTCGGGTTGCCGCTTCCACTTGTTTATCGTTTGGCGCGCTGCCTGGGATATTCGTTTTTGAAATGACTTTTCGAATGAGCAACATTGCAGGCAAGACAGCTGTAATTACCGGGGCAACGCGAGGCGTAGGATTGGCGATCACTCGGGCGCTGCTCGATCGAGGAGCCCGAGTCCTGATCTGCGCTCGCGATAGTGGAGAAGTGGAGCGCGTAGTCTCGACTCTCAGAGAAGAGTACGCCGAGAATGCTCAGGGCAAACCTTGCGATGTGCGAAGCTATGAAGATGTGCGCGGGTTGTTCGACACCGCAAGGGCCGCATTCAGCAAGTTAGACATCCTCATTAACAACGCCGGTATCGGCTCGCGCAACAAAGTCGAGGATATGCCGGTTGAAGAGTGGAGTGCGACCATCGACACGAATCTTTCAGGTGTCTTTTATTGCTGTCACGAAGCGCTGCCGCTCATGAAACAGGCCGGCGGCGGTTACATCATCAATATCGGAAGTCTCGCGGGGAAGTATGCACACGCAGGTTCCGCGGCGTATTCTGCATCCAAATTCGGACTGATTGGGTTCTCTGAAGCGCTGATGCAGGAAGTACGATTTGACCATATTCGTGTGAGCTACGTGATGCCGGGCTCGGTCAATACGGGCTTCGGTCGAGGCGGTGGTGAGCAAGATCCGGCGAGTACGTGGAAGCTGTTGCCTGACGACGTAGCCACCGTGGTTATTGGTCTTCTGGAGATGGACCCGCGGGCCTTGCCCAGCCGGGTAGAGCTGAGACCTTCGGAACCGAAGCAATAACCCTGTTCCAAGTGCTCACGATAGCGTTCTTCTCAAAGTCAGAGCAATAAGCAAGTGCTGATTTCCGCGAAAGTTTCCCCACAAGGCTGCGTGAATCTACGCCAGACTTAAGTCTTTGTGGCTTTCACGAACAGTCTTCTGGTCGCTTCGCAACGGTACGGGGTTTGCCGTTTTGAAAGGCGAAAATCTTCAAAGGAGATAAGTCCGGGCTCGGAGGTACTTAGCTTAAAATAGCCTTTCGTTGACACCTGAAATCGGCGCTTGCTAGAATTCGCGATGGTTGTACTAAGCGATCGTTTGATCCACCCGGAACTCAAGTATGGCAACAACTGAAACCGAAGTTGGTCCGAATGTGGAGACTCCGCCTGCGTTAGCCCCGTCTGTCAAAGTCGTTAGCAGGAAGAGCGACTCTATTCTGGACAAAACTCTGCGGCTGCTCAGCTCGGTGCGCTTCGGCATCGTGATGCTCAGCATTCTGCTTGCCTGCTGCATGATCGGCATGCTTGTAATGCAGGTGAACGTCGACGGCTTTGATAAGTATTACGCTCACCTGAAGCCGGCACAGGTCAAAATTTTTGGGGCGCTGGGGTTCTTCGACATCTATCGTTCTCGGGGCTTCACACTCCTGCTGGCGATCACCGGGCTCAACATCATACTGGCTTCGATCGATCGGTTCCCGGCGGCATGGCAATACATACGCAAGCCGAAGCTTACTGCCTCTCCGAAATTCATCGCGGCTCAAACGTTCAGCTTCGAGGCACTTGAGCACGCGGATATGAAAAGCGTAACCGAGAAAGTCAGGTCAGCCTGGCGCAAGCATGGCTTCCGAGCTCGCATCAATGAAGAAAACGGTCGAGTGACGGTCTTTGCCCAGCGCAACTCCTGGAACCGGCTAGGCGCGTATGCTGTGCACGTGGCATTAATCACCATCTTCACTGGTGGCTTTCTTACAAGTCGATATGGCATTGGCGGCTCGATGGAAATCAAGCCGGGAAGAATATCAAATACGTTCGAGACGAATGAGGTTTCACTGGAGGGCTCTCGGCGAGCGCAGGCTTTTCTTCCATTCCAGATAGAGTGCACTGACTTGCAGCAGAAGCTAATCAGGCCGGAAGGCAGCCTGGACCAAACAAACACCATCGACTGGCTAAGCTACATCAGGATCGTCGACAAGGAACGCAACTCCCAGCAGGACATGCTGGTTCATCTTAACAACGTTGGCGATTATCGCGGATATCGGTTCTTCCAGAATTCCTTCATGCCTCTCGGCAATGCGCGCCAGATTGCGGTCACCTTCGAACCCGCCAACGGCAGCGGTGCGCCCTCCGCGCCGGTCACCATCAAGCGAGATGGTTCGGCTGACGTCCCAGGGATTGGCACAGTCAAATACGTGAACTTCTTCCCGGACTTCGATGTCGACGCGAAGGGCCCTACGACGCTATCACGGGACTACAATAATCCTGCGGCGCAGCTCGAGATCACCGGGCCTGACGGCAAGAGAACGATGGCATTCGCATTCAACCCGCAGCTGGCAGAGCAGTATCTGGCTAAGGCCAACGAGAAGGCCGGCAAAGAAGGCGTCGATAATCCGCTGCTGGTAGGTGGAAACAAGATCATCCTGAAAGATTTCGAGAAGGTGTCACTCACTCACACGCTGACCATCCAGTACGACCCGGGCCGCACTCCGGTGTACATTGGATTCACCCTGCTGGTGATGGCTTTGTGCAGCGTATTCTTCTTCTCTCATCAGAGAGTCTGGGCCGTGATCGAGCCCAACGGCTTGGGTTCGAAGATTCACTTTGGTGGAAACACAAACCGGAACAAGCCTGCCTTTGAAGGCCGGTTTAATTCGCTGGTGCAGTCGGTTACGGGAGGATCAAGAGATGAGTAGAGTCATGAATCGCGAAGAAGCAATGGTGCCCGAGATCGAGTTGAGCCTGCCAAAGAAGTTGGCGGGACTGATGCCGATCGTGGCTCCAATCGTCGTAGCAATTCTGTTCATCCTCATACGCATCCAGGCTGGACGACCCGTGGGTTTCATCTACAGCGATGCGCTGGTCATGCTTGCGCTCATCAGCTATATCTGCGCGGCCGTTCTTCTCGTGACGAACATCTTTGTAAAGGAGAACGTCCTGGATCGGCTCGGCCTGATCACAGTCGTAATGGGTTATTGCTTCAATCTCTCGGGCTGGATGATTAGATGGGTCGAGGCTGGTGACAAGGAAGGTTGGAAGGCGGGCATCAACGGTGTCTGGCGATATTTCCCGCTCGACAACTTATATGCCTTGACGCTCGGCTTCTGCGCCGGCGCGGGAATAACAACTCTGGTGGTCATCCGTAAGCCGAAGTATCGCGCGCTCGGCGCGCTCTCGATGCCGATCCTCGTAGTGGTGCTCGCACTTGGAATGATGCTGGGCAGCGGAATCAGCACGTTGCCGCCGATTCTCGACAGCTACTGGCGGCCGATACACGTTTCGATAGCGACGCTCGCTTACGGAGTTTGTCTCTTCAGCTTCGGACTTGCGTTCGCTTACCTGCTTAAAGACGGTATTCGTTTTGAAGGCGTGGCGCTATGGGCGGCGCTCTACGGACTGCTGACGTTTATGATGCTCGGGTTTGGGACGGTCGGCGCGTTCGAGGTCTTCCGCGGCCAGTACAGCGTCAACTTGTTTCTGGAAAAGAGCTCTCTCCCGCTGCGCACCGAACTTCCGATGGTTGGACCCTTGATGGCGTTGGCCCTTGTGGCGCTGGTTGCCGCTGTCGCGCTGTTCGCCCTCGATCATTTCAACAAAGACGAGAAGGCGAAGAAGTGGGGCTGGCGATGTTTCTACACTGCCGCCGCGCTGCAAGCACTGGTACTGGTTTTCCTCTTCGTGCAGATGAAGAACACCGATAACCCGGCCGCTCGCGTATCGCCGCGCGAGTACCCTGCGTTTGCCGTCTGGATGTCCGAACAATCAGGCGAAACAGTGACGGCCGACGGCGCTCAGAAGTGGGTGGCGCAGAACGCATCGACCTTGAAGCTCAGCATGAATTCGAACCCAGTTGAATTCGGCGGATTGATTGGGCTCGGCGTCGCACTGTTCCTGGTGTCGCTTTTCTCCTTGAAGCGCGACACCGTGGTCTCATCGCTGCCGCCGCTCAAGACCATCGACTCACTTCTATATCGAACGGTCGGCGTAGCATTTCCGCTCCTGTCGCTGCTGCTCATCACGGGAGCGGTGTGGGCTAATGAGTCCTGGGGCAGGTATTGGGGATGGGACTCGAAGGAAGTGGGCGCGCTCGTAGCGTGGATGGCCTACGCAGGCTTCCTGCACACGCGCATCGCGCACGGCTGGCGCGGAAGACGAAGCGCTTACTTCGCGCTGTTGGGATTCGCGCTGGTGATATTCACCTGGCTTGGAGTGAGCTTCATTATTCCAGGGCTCCACTCTTACGCGGGTGTCTAGAGGGCTTTCAACAGCAGATGGTAAGAAAGTCGAGGGCGAGCAACTGGCTCGCCCTCTTGCTTTTGTGTGCACTGCATGATTGAGTCCAGGTTTTCTCAGTCACGTGAGTCAACAGCATCAATGTAAGAGGGGATTCGTTACCGCTGAGAGTGAGGGCGATTACCTTAAATATCCGACGCACCTTGCTGAACCGCTTTTCGCAGTTTCAGGAACTCATCCCGCACGGACGCGTCCAGGCTTTCGGCGAACGACTCATCTAGCGACTTGGTCTTAATCAACTCTTGCACGTCAGCGAGGTCTTTCAAACGGTCGGGTGCGGTCATTCCTGACGCAAGCTTCAATTCGATCAGCTTCTCAAGCGAGATCGTCTTTACGCCCTCAATTACAACAAAGGTTTCGTTCGGGTCTGGAAACTGAACCGGCTTTGGGAGACCGTCTCCGGGATAATCGCCGGATGTGATGATCTCGATCGGGACGTTCTCTTGTGTTGTGCGGAACTTCTTTGTGGAACCTTCGAATGCAAGACGATAGCCGAGCCCGACTAATTCTTCGCGAAATTTCTCGAGACCTTGTTTTGTGAGCAGTAGATCGATGTCTTCGGTGAATCTCCGATAGCCGTGCTGGTTCAATGCTATCGCTCCGATCACGCTGTAATCGATTCCGTGTGCTTCAAGGTCAGAGGCTACGCGTCGAAGCGCATTGTTCAAAAGGCCCTTGCCCATAAAGAACCTCAAACCTTCTTGATAGGACTCGGTCGGAGAAGAGAGTATCTGCTCAAAGTCTGTGTGCTGCATAAAGCACTCCAACAAATCGCGCCTAATGATAGCACGGGCCTTGAAGCAGGCGGACACTCGATTGGATTCAAGCTCACCTAAGCTCACTTACCAACGTAGCCGGCAGGCAACACCTGGTGAGGATCGATGCGAATAACCAGGTAAGCGATCTGTTCTGACGTGATCTCGCTGAACCAGTGCGGTGTGTTCGGTGGAATGATCACCACGTCTCCCGGACCTACTTTGCGGCTCACGCCGTTTTGAATAACGCCGCCTCCGGAGCTTGGACCATTCAGCACTTTGACCACCGAGCTGTCTGCTGGAGACTCTTTCGGATTCTCAATCGTTCCGCCCGTCACGAGTGTCCCGTTGCCTTCGATGATGTGATAGACCTCGGTGATCTGGCTGTGTTCAATTCCGCCGCCAGGATTCCGCCCCTCCGTCTTTGCTCGATGAACAACGCCGACGCCGACATTGTATTCACCGTTTATGCTGACAACTCTAAGTTGCTGGTCGCTCACGGGGGCCGTAGCAGTTTTCTGAATATCCGCCTTTATCTCAGCGCCGCTCACATCTGTCGCCGACCCGCGAGGAAGATGAGCGGACGTTGGCGCCGTCTGAGCGGTTGTCTGGGCCTGAACGCCGGCAGCACCCAATAGCACGAACGGCGCGAATAGAAATGCAAGGACGCTTACTCTTTTCATTGTAGCCTCCAATTCGGGATCTTTCTTAAAACAACTCCTGGATGGAATGATCTCAAACGATTTGCAGCTCGGCCTCTCTTAGGCAAGCCAACAATCGAAGATACTCATCTGCGGTGACACTCTGAAGATCCTGAGGACTGGTCCACGCCCAGATGCTCAGTGTAGCCGTGTTGTCCGTCAGCGAAAGCACTCGCACTTGCGGCGTTGGGGTGCTCAGAACTCGAGGATCATCTGCAAGCGCAGCCAGGATCGCGGTGATCGCGCGCTCGGCGTCGTCTTCAATAACTTTGAGCGTCAACTCCAGGCGCCGCCGCTGACTGAGCGAGTGATTGACGATCTTCGAGCCCCAAACCTTCGCATTCGGCATGATGACTCGCACTCCATCGGTCGAGATCATCTGCATGTTGACGATGGTCAGTTCCTCTACCACGCCGAGTGAGCCCTCTACCTCGATCAACTCGCCTGCTCGAAAGGGCCGATAGATCAACAGCAGTAGTCCTGACGCAAAGTTCGATATGGTGTCCCTGAGCGCAAAACCAAGAATAAGACCGGTGATACCCAGCCCAGCGACCACCGAGACGATGGGCAGCTCCGCGGTTTGAAGAGCAAGTAACGTCGCCGCGATCAGGATCGAGAGAGAAACCGTTCGCAGAAAGAAGTTCTTTAGCAGGGCATCGTCTCGAACGCGGCTGCGATTGAGGACCGCCCTTAGCCATCGCTTTCCCAATTTCGAAGCGAGGACGCCAATCAGCAGGATCACCAAAGCAAGAACCCACTGCGGCCAGTGCAGGAGGATGTATGCCTTTGCTAGTTCTATTTGTGTCATTGTGAGGCTCGCGCTGTCCCGCGAACATCAGGGAAGTTACATTGACGTAGCTAAAGGTGCAACCTTTCAATGACTCTGTGCATTGATCGACCCATTGATCATTTCATCGAAGAGCGGGTTGCTGAATTTCCCCGGAACGTTAGCGCGGGATACCCGAATGGGTAACTCGTTCCATGTTTGACCCGCATGTGTGGTTGTAAGAGAATTCAAGTATCGGTTTGAATGCGCAGTCAGTTGTGGAGTATGGCCGCGCTTACTCTTAGGCTTACCAAGTTCCTCGGAGGTAGACCATGAAAACGCTAGCCCCCACGCGGCGCGGTCTTCGCCGCGTTAGCCCTCTCTTCTTCGTCCTGTCTGTAATTGCTCTCACATCGGTAATGACTCGCGCACAAGGATCCGCTGTTCGCGTAGAAACTTTCTCCCTGAAACCGGGCGGTGAAGTTGAAGTCGAGAACCCACGCGGAGACACTCGCATTGAATCGTGGGACTACCAGACCGTTCGCGTGGTTGCCGAAAAGAGAGGCTCGGGTTCGAGCGCGATCGAGCCACGCGAACTGGTGCTGATGAGCGCGCAGAATTCGATCCTCGTCCAGTGCAAGCCGGGCGCTGGACAGATCGACGTGACCGTCTATGTGCCCATCGGCGCCCGCCTGCAAGTAACCGGCGGCGCCTGGCCCGTTGACGTTAGCGGAAGCCTCGGAAGCGCACTCGTCGAGACGACAAGCGGCAACATCGCCTATCACTTGCCTTCCAACGACGATGCCCGAATTACAATGCGCTCAACGCAAGGGTCGGTGCGATCACTGATGCCGCTCACGGCGCCCGAACGAAACGGGACTCGCAGCATCAGGGGACAAATCGGCTCGGGCGAGGCACCGCTAATTTTGAACAGTCAGACAGGCAGTGTCACGCTCGGTGCAGCGCCGAACATGACCGCCGCTGCCAAAGCTGCAAAAAGACAGGCAGAGACCTACGCGGCAACCCATGGTGCGCCCGCCGCGACAGAAACGAATTCAGGTGCAAATGACCTGAACCGCAGCGAGAATGCTTCGTCAGTGACTCCAGACGATGTCGACACAAGTCAGTCTCGTTCGACTGGCCAGACAGTTCAAAACAACGGATCGATCGAGTTCGCCGGAAGCGGCCGGAGCAGCGATTCAAGTTCAACATCAAAGACCGGGCCATTCGTGCGGCCACGAAGCCAGCGAACAACCGGCGGCGAAAGTTCCGGCATGAAGGTTCGCATAATTCCATCTACTCTGCCTCCATCAAGCTCATCCGGTTCTTCCTCACGGGCCGGCTCGGGCAATGCTACTGGTCAGCCGGCGGATGTAGATGATGCTTCGCAGAACACTCAAACTTCGACGAACAAATCATCAACAGCTTCCGGAGCGACAGGGGGCGCCTCGGGCAGCGCGAATTCTAATTCTGGAAATGGGTCAGTAACATTCGCCGGAAGCGACCGCGCGGATAACGGAGCAAGCGATACGAAGATCGGACCGTTGGAACGCAACCGGCAAACTCGTAAGCAGAGCGGCGGTGATTCGGGCGTGCGGGTAAGAATCATTCCAGCGAACGCACCGCCCGGTCCGACGCACAACTCCGGCCTTGTCTTCGATAACCGCGACACGCCTCCTGTGCAGGGCGCTTCATCGCAGGACAACTCGTCTCAGAGCGCCGCCAATCGGCAAGCGCAATCGGATGCTTACACACAGCCGTCAGGGAACACTCGCCGTGCCGGTTCCGGCGCTCGAGTCGATTTCGATCCGGACCAGGAGGTCGCTTCCGCCAATTCGAGCGCTCCGGTGCTGCGAAGGAATGACGATGGTGCTCCAAACGCTGCGGGGAACGACGTAGCAGAGAAGCCCGCGCGCGGCGACGAAGAAACAGTCGTCCTAAAGGCAGCGCTTGTGAACCTCAACGTGTCGGTTACGAATCGTTCCGGCGTTGCGCTGGGCAACCTTCGGAAGGAAGACTTCGAAGTGGCAGAGAACGGAGAGGCTCAAAAGATAGAATTCTTTCAATCAACCAGTGCGCCGTTCAATCTCGTCCTGCTGCTCGATTTGTCAGGGTCGATAAAAGACAAACTGGATGTCGTCAAATCAGCGGCCCTCAGATTCATTGATGTGCTTGGCCCTCAGGACAAAGTCGCCGTTGTAACGTTCACGGATGAAATACGAGTAGTGTCCCAGTTGACCGAGGATCGGGTTGAGTTGAAACGTCGAATCAAGGCCATAGATCAATCGCGGGGCGGCACTGCATTCTATGAAGCCGTGTGGTTTTCGCTTATGGATACGCTGCGAGGCACACGCGGGCAACGCAACGCCGTAGTGATAATGACTGACGGCGTAGACAGTTCGCTCGATCGATACAACCCTATGCAGAGCCGCGTGTCCTTCAATCAGCTGGCTCGCCGATTGGAAGAAGCAGATACAATGGTGTTTCCGATCTACCTGGACACCGAGTACGAAGAGGTGTTCGAACGCGGCAACAGTTCCTCGGAGGCTTATGCGATCGCTCGCGATCAGCTGGAGAAGATTGCGGAAGTCAGCGGCGGGCAGATATTCAAGGCGGAAAAGGTTGGCGATCTTGCAGGTGTTTATAAGCAGGTGGCCGCCGCGATTCGGACGGTGTATAGCGTTGGCTACTATCCGACCAACGCTGAAAAGGACGGCACGTTTCGCCGCGTGAGAGTGTTTGTTAATCGACCCGATGCAGCAGTGCGCGCGCGAAAGGGATACTACGCGAAATAGAGAAGTGCTTAATGTACGATCGGCGAGGTCGAAGAAGCACCAACTAAGACAGAAGAGCCCTCGGAAACACCATTGATAGATCGGGAAGGGTGGCTTGCCCCCGGAGTTTCCTTGCGACTAATCAGGCGGATGCAAGCCACCCTTCCCGACCCGTTATTCCTCTCACATTTCTTGACCATCCACTTTATGAATCACGAATCACTCGCGCGGCCCTTTGGTCTCTGATTGGATGCGAGGATCTTTTTGCGCATCCGAATCGATGACGGAGTAACCTCTACCAGCTCGTCTTCTCGTATGAACTCGAGCGCCTGCTCCAACGAAAGCTCACGGAAGGGAACCAGCCGCATCGCGTCGTCCGCCGAAGAAGCGCGCATGTTGGTCAGCTTCTTTTCCTTTACCACGTTCACGTCCAGATCGACGTCGCGCGCGTTCTCGCCAATAACCATGCCTTCATAGACCTGAGTGTTCGGCCTTACAAAGAGCTCGCCGCGTTCCTGTAGATTGAAGAGCGCATAAGTCGTAGTCGGTCCGGGCCGGTCCGCAACCAGCGCTCCAGTGATCCGTTGTGAGATTCCACCTTGCCATTCGTCCCAGCGCAGGAAGATCGTATTTAGCAGGCCCGTTCCCTTGGTATCGGTAAGAAACTCGCTTCGGAATCCGATCAACCCGCGCGATGGGATCTCGAACTCCATTCGCACGCGGCCGGTTCCATGGTTCACCATCCTGGTCAGCCTGCCTTTGCGCCGCCCAAGAGCTTCGGTTACCACACCGATGAAAGTGTCCGGGCAATCGATCACCGTGAGCTCGATCGGCTCCAATAACTTGCCGTTCTCCCGCCGGGTGATGACCTCGGGCTTTGATACTTGAAGCTCATAGCCTTCTCGACGCATCATCTCGATCAGGATCGCAAGCTGAAGCTCACCGCGGCCCGACACTTTGAAGGTGTCCATCGCCTCGGTCGACTCGACTCTGATGGCGACGTTGCCGAGCACTTCCTTATCCAGGCGCTCCCTGACTTTTCGAGAGGTAACGTATCGCCCCTCGCGGCCCGCAAAGGGCGAGGTGTTAACGCTGAAGAGCATCGAGATGGTCGGCTCATCGACGGTGATTCGAGGAAGAGGCTGAGGGTCGTCGGCTGAAGAAACCGTCTCGCCTATGAAGATATCGTCTATACCGGCGAGCGCAACTATCTCGCCCGCTTCCGCGCGGTCGATGGGTACCTGCTTCATGCCTTCGAAAGCGTAGAGCTTGGTTACCTTCGTCTTCTCGATCCGGCCGTCGAGCTTACAGATCGAGATCTGGTCGCCAACCGCAACCGCGCCGGAGAAAATGCGACCAATGGCCAGTCGGCCAACGTAGTCGTTGTAATCGAGGTTCGCTACGAGCAACTGCAGCACTCCGTCGATTGGCGCCGCAGGTTTGGGAATCGTGGTGATGATTTGATCAAACAATGGACGCAGATCGGAGCTTTCGTCCGCGAGTTCGCGTTTGGCTATGCCGTCGCGTGCTACGGTGTAGATAACCGGGAAATCGTTTTGCTCTTCGGTGGCGTCCAGGTCGATGAACAGATCGAAGACTTCGCTGACCACTTCAGCCGATCGAGCGTCCTGCCGGTCGATCTTATTGATCACCACGATCGAGGGAAGCTCGAGCGCAAGCGCTTTCGAGAGCACGTAGCGGGTTTGCGGCAGCGGGCCTTCGCTAGCGTCTACCAGCAGCATCACGCCGTCGACCATCTTCAAAACGCGCTCGACCTCGCCTCCAAAATCAGAGTGGCCCGGTGTGTCGACGATATTTATCTTCACGCCGTGATAATGAACAGATGCGTTCTTCGCCATGATGGTGATGCCGCGCTCACGTTCGAGGTCCATCGAGTCCATCATGCGCTCGACGGTAGCTTCGTTAGCCCTAAACAAGCCTGATTGTTTGAGCATCGCGTCAACCAAAGTGGTCTTGCCGTGATCGACGTGAGCGATAATTGCGATGTTGCGAATGTCTTCTCTTACCTGCATGTTGCCCCCAGTGCCTGATATCGAAACGAGTATGATAACAGAGTCAGCGCGAGTCCGTCAGTCCGACAAACTTCAGTTTGTCGTCTCGCTGAATTTGTCGACAAACTAAAGTCGACAAACTGAAGTTTGTCGGACAACGACATTTCTTTTGAAACCGATGTTGATATAATTCCGTCAACGGTAGAAAGGAAGCCAACAGCGTTGGAGGAAACAGTGATCAAGCGGCAAGGCAGTTATCTGTACGCGAGATCGTTTGCCATCATAGTGATGCTGTTGACCGTGGTTTATGGCGGCCTCGGAGCGGTGCTGGCAATCCTGACCGAATCGGACCTTGAAGATGTTCTCGATGAAATCATCTTTCCCATCCTGGCGTTCCTCCCGGTTCTGATGATGTGGCTGGGCTACGCCGGGATGCTATGGGCATTCAAGAGGGAAGCGAGCTACGCGATCGAGCTTCGGGACGACGGCATTCGAGAGACTCGCGCGGGTCGCGAGCACCGCTTCATTCCGTGGGCGGGTGTGCGCGAGATCCAGATGGATGCAGACTTGTTCGGCGGCATAAGCCTGAAAGCGAAGGGCGCGTTCTCGGAGATCTCGATATCCAACCTTGACCTCGAAGTAACTCGCCCGATGAACCTGGCAAAGATGCATCGCGCGTTGAGCCGGGCGGACGAAATCACGAAGTTGTTTGGCAAGCTGAAAACGTCAGCTCCACAAGCATCGTTGCGGATGAACAAGCTCGCGAGGCGAAGGCTGAAGGATTACGCGCTCGTGGATGGTCATTAGGACTACTTAAGATTTTCTTCACAAGCGGGCTGGGTGTTCCCGAGAACATCTTCATACTCTAGGAGCACGTGAATGCCGGACTTTTGCTGTTGCCATTGCTCGAGAATTGAGGCGGCCCTTTGCTCAGAGACTCCCTGATCGTGGAGGTGCCGTGCCGAGAGTTTTACTAGATCGATCGTCTCATTTGGCGCAACAAAGAATCGACTCTTTGGCAGCCGTCGAAAAGTTTCCCAACTGAACTCCTCTTTGATTTGAAACAAGTCCACCAAATCGGTGGTTCGCCGCTGACCACGGGAGAACTCCACTTTTGTAATGACCGCCGAGCCGATTCCCCGGTTAGTCAATCTCACGCTCTTTAAGTCTGCGTAGGTCTGTGACGAAACAGTGAGGAGAGGTTTGACGTTAGCCTGCGCCAGTTCGCGGGCTTCACGGAGCTGCTCATCGAAGCGCTTTTGATTTCGGCGCTCTGAACAAACCGCTACGATCACAGCGGCTAGAGCTGCAAATGCGGAAAATGCGCCAACTACTGTTTGGATCATATCCATCAGCGCTAGGTGAATAGTTCATCGACGAGCATGCTCCATCTAGCGCAACCTCGCTAACGAATACTACCACACGCCACCGATGTCGGCGCACATCTGATTCATCTCGGTTCGTTGCTCAGTTTGATGTTCAGAGTTCAAGCTTTAGCTTGCGGTTTTCGACGCGCAAAGCTCAAGAGCAAGCTAAAGCTTGAACTCTGAACATCAGATCCGCTATCGATCTTCGTCGTGCTTGGCGATTGGTTGTAGCTCGATGCTATACTTTCGCTCAACCCACCAATGGAGACATCGATTAGAGACAAGTACGAAGCAGTGATAGGCCTTGAGATACATGCCCAGCTCAAGACCGAATCGAAGCTATTCTGCGCCTGCTCGACTCGCTTCGGGGACGAGCCGAATTCAAACACTTGTCCGGTATGTTTAGGACTTCCTGGCGCTCTACCGGTGATGAATCGGCGGGTGATTGAGCTAGCAGCTCGCGCAGCGCTGGCTCTCAATCTCAGCATCAATCACGAGTCAATCTTCTCCCGGAAAAACTACTTTTATCCTGATCTTCCAAAGGGTTATCAGATCTCTCAATACGACCGGCCGTTCTCGGAGCGCGGATGGGTCGAGATCTCAACCGCTGAGCGCAACGAGTCCGGCCATGCTATTGAATGGCAAACGAAGCGTTTCGGCATCACTCGACTTCACCTTGAAGAGGACGCAGGCAAGTCGCTTCACGAAGGCATGCCCGACCCGGCGAAGTCTTATGTTGATCTCAACCGCAGCGGCGTACCCCTCGCGGAGATTGTTTCCGAGCCGGACTTGCGATCCTCCTGGGAAGCCTACGATTACATGCAGTATCTCCGCAGGACGCTGCTGTACGTCGGCGTGTGCGACGGCAACATGGAGGAGGGAAGCTTGCGCTGCGACGCCAATGTCTCTGTGCGCTTGCGTGGGGCCGGGAAGTACGGGACTAAGGTTGAACTGAAGAATCTGAACTCGTTCAAGTTTTTGCAGAAGGCGCTCGAGCATGAGATCGATCGGCAAATCGCGGCGGTCGAAGCCGGCGAAAAGATTCCGCAGGAAACCAGGCTTTGGAATGAACGCGAGTCAAAGACCTACTCGATGCGCTCGAAGGAAGATGCACACGACTATCGCTACTTTCCTGAACCCGATCTGCCTCCGTTGATCGCCGGGCGGGACTTGATTGAGAAGCTGCGCTTTGAATTGCCGGAACTGCCGGAAGCTCGGCAACGGCGCTTCATGGATGAATATGAACTGTCATTTGAGGACGCTGCGCATCTGACGGATTCGCGCGAGACGGCTGATTACTTCGAGGAAGTCGCTCGCGCTTCCGATAATGCGAAGGCCGCGGCCAACTGGATTCTTAACGAGCTGACGCACGAGCTGAAGAGCGCAGGCATCGATATTGCAGATTCGCCGTTGTCGACTTTGCAGCTTGTCGGAATGATCAAGCTCATCGACAGCGGCTCCATAAGCGGAAAGATGGCGAAAGAGGCGCTGGTGCGAATGTACCAGTCCGGAAAATCTGCTGACGAAGTAGCCGGTGAGATCGGCGGCTCGCAGTTATCGGACGAAGTGTCGATACGCTCCTTCGTCGAGCAGGCGCTCGAGAGCAATCCGAAACAGCTTGAACAATATCGTGGCGGGAAGATTGGTCTCTTTGGATTCTTTGTTGGTCAGGTAATGAAACTGAGTGGCGGGCGCGCAAATCCGCAAATGGTCAATGAAGTCCTGAAAAAGGCGCTTGAAGGTTGACGGAACCAAAGATAATGAAGATTACTCCTGGGTGGGTTGCATTGACGCTGGCTATCGTTTTGCTCCTATCGACTTCTTGCGGAAGGAAGCCGGTAGTCGACGATGAGGTTGTGGTGCTGGAGACAAGTTACGGCCGGATCGTGATCGAGTTCCTGCCAAACGTTGCGCCCAAGCACGTAGAGAACTTCAAGGAACTGGCGCGCGAGGGTTTTTATGACGGCACCAGGTTTCACAGAATTGTCAGCGATAGAAGTCGTCGTGTCGCAATCCAGGGCGGCGATCCGAATACAATAAACGGGGCTGCGGCTACGTGGGGCCAGGGCCAGCGAGGACAAAAGACCGTGCCGTCTGAATTCTCGAAGTTAAAACACGAGCGAGGCATAGTCTCGGCAGCGCGCAGACCGGATGATCCCAACAGCGCCACAAGTCAGTTCTTCATCCTTGCCGCTTCTCAGCCTAGCTTCGACAATCAGTATTCGATCTTCGGCCGGGTGATCGAGGGAATGAATGTGGTAGATTCGATCGTGCGCGCGCCGCTCCTTCCCAAAAGCGAAATGCCCGCTGATCCGGTCGTGCTTACGCGGGCTTATATCGCGAAACGAGATGAGGTCAAGTAAGACTCATGAACAAATCCGACGTCACATACTTCAACGAGTACAATAAGTGGGCCAACGCGAGAATGCTCGATGCGGCTTCGAAGCTCACCTCTGAGCAATTCCTGGCGGACTTGCAAAGCAGTCACCCGTCTGTTCGAGACACGCTTGCGCATACGCTTGCGGCGGAATGGATATGGCTGGAGCGTTGGAAGGGCACGTCTCCCAAGGCGTTGCTTACCGCGACAGACTTTCCAACGCACGAATCGCTGAGAGAGCGATGGACGCAGGTTGAAATCGACTACACCGAATTCTTCAACGGGCTGTCGGATGAATCGCTGGAAACGGTGATCGCTTACACCAATACCAAAGGCGAGAGGTGGGAATATCCGCTGGGCAGCATGATTCAGCATCTCATGAATCACTCTACGTACCACCGCGGGCAGGTGACGACGATGCTTCGCCAACTGGGCGCGCAAGTGATGCCGGTCGATCTGCTCGTGTTTATGGATGTGGCAAGACATTAGAATATGCTGTTGGAGAATTGAAACTTGACGATTCAGAAGATTGAGATACATCCTTTTCGGGCGTCGATATTCGGGGTGTGGATTAGACGCTTGCTATCTAAGGAGGAATACTCATATTGGATTGGAACCACATTACCGAAGTCATTAAAGGGCTCGCTTGGCCAGTAACAACACTCCTTTTGGGTTGGACACTGCGCCATGAGTTGAGGGCTATCATTGGGCGAATGGAATCTGCAAAGCTGCCTGGTGGCGTAGATGTTTCGTTTGGGAAAGCCTCGATAGACAAGCCTCGTGACGAAAAAGCACTGGTAGACATCTCAGCGACAGCCCTTGGAGACTGGAAAAAAACTGGCAATGTCTTTTGGTTGGCTCACGACATAATGTGGACAATCGATGCAATCCTACGGAACGCAAGGGGCAATACAATTCTTCATGGTCTTCGTCAATCTCTTCATCATTTGAGTGAAATCGGGCTTGAGGGAAGTAGTCCTGGTATCCAATTAAAACGCTTATATGAAAACGCAAAACAGCGATTGGAATCCGAGTGGACTTCAGGATCGCGGAATCAATATTCCGTCGACCTGAGGAGCATTCTAGATCAAATCGGTAAACTTGCTGAATTTCAGCAACCTGGTTATAGGTCAAGGGCCAACAAAGAAGAAGAAGTGACGCAATGAGGAAAGGGTCAATCATCGGGCTCCATCGTCCGGTTGCAATGCAGTCGCTGACGATCGTCGCTTATCATAAGTTTATGTCTCGCGCCGACCCGCTGAAGCGAAAGTTGACTAGAGCGCGGCGTTCAAGTTGACGACTTTAGGATCTTGGCTCTTTTCGGTGGAGGATCGTAATGCAGTTGGCACGCGTGCTTGGCACTGTTGTTGCAACCGTCAAGACCGATTCGCTGGAGGGGCAGAAGCTGCTCGTGATCCAGCCGCTCGACGGCTCGCTCAACAGCAAAGGTCAGCCGATGGTTGCGATTGATTCGGTTGGCGCGGGCAAAGGTGAGGTAGTCTTTTGGTGTCGCGGCCGGGAAGCTTCTTTTCCATTTCTGCCCGCTCAAGTGCCGTCCGATTGCACGATAGTTGGTATAGTTGACTCAGTGTTTCTCGAGAAACAAAGGAATGAAGAAAGGTGAATGATCGAAGCTGACCGGCGCGGAACCGATTGCGCCTTCGGCCTTGATGGTTCAGCATCCAGTTTATGATACTCGCGCGAGTAATCGGCAATGTAGTGGCCACCCAGAAAGATCCGCGATACGAAAACAGCAGGATAATGGTTGTTCGCCCAATCAATCCGGATGGCTCCGATGGAGGGGATGATTTGCTCGCCCTCGACTCTGTTGATGCTGGAGTCGGCGACACGGTGGTAGTCGTTCGCGAAGGGTGGTCGGCTTCCACGAGTACAACTGGGAGTCCGGGCGCGGCGATCGACTCGGCAATCATCGGGATTGTCGATACAGTAGAACATAACGCATGAAGCGCATCTTGCGGTCCGAGTTGGTTCTGGAAAGAAATGGAGTCAAACGATCGAGAAACAATTATCCGAGTGCTGGAAGCCGCGCTGGCGAGCCTTAAGGACGAAGCATCCGGCAACGCACTCTCCCGACTGACCGGCATCACGTCCATCAAACTGCCGCCAACCGGTGTTGAGCAATCGAGTGCACCGGTTGTGATACTCATTCAGCCGAATTCAAGCGTGAGCTCCGGTGTTTCCACCGCGCCCGCAGCTCAACTGGAGGAAGCGAACTCTTGCGGTTGCAATCACGATGAATCGGCGCCGCATCCCGGAATCGAACGCTTTCCCTTGAGCGACGCTGACTCACGCAGTCCCTCGAAGATGTGCTTCATTGAACCCGACCGCGTTTGTGTAGGTTCGGGTGCGTGTGAAGCGCGTGGCTATTAATGGCTTTGGAAGTGTATTCCTGTAGGGGCGGCCCTCCGTGGCCGCCCCTAAGCTTTGTTCGACTCTGGGGCGGCCACGGAGGGCCGCCCCTACATGTTACTGCTGGCGTGCAATCGCGCTTACAATTCGGGCTAACCCCTCAACCACCACCAGACCGGAGCGATCTTCTCGATGGAAAACCGCGTTGCGCTCCGAATCGCCGCTGCGGTACTTGATTGTGAGAATGTAGTCGTGGACCTTGATGTCGGGAGTGCGCTTTCCAGGGAAGAGAAGCGCGAGCGGCCCGAGCGCCAACCACGACCACATGGGCCGCCGTCGCCGCTTGCCCTGAGTCATCGTGCTGGCATCTACAACGCTCGCCCCAAGAATCGCGCTGGCAGGAATCTTGAGCGATCTGCTCCCCGGAATCAATTCCGCCACCTCTATTCCTTCGTTGCTGACAATTAGACGCACCGGGCCGGCGTCTTCCATCCGATCGATCCCGTCAAGATAACCAATCTCTACTCTGGTAGCCTCTATCCTGCCGGTCTGAGCGGCGCCGCTCAGCGGTACGCCGCACCAGAGGCACGTTTTAGCCGCTGCGCCATTGGCGCGTTTGCATTCCTTGCAGTAGATGGGAGTCATAAATCAGAAGGCGGTAGGCAGAAGGCAGAAGGCGGTAGGCAGTACGCTCCGCGCGGCGAGTAGTAAGAAGCGATTGGCAAGCTCGAACCGTACTGCCTTCTGCGCTCCGCCTTCTGCCTACTGCTTTCCGCCTTTTCCCTTGTAGCCCGGTCCCCTGAGCGGGCGGCCCGGCAGCGCTGTTGTTTGCTTTCCTTCGAGCACGACCGGTTCGCCATTGACTAATACGCAACGCATACCGACCGACAGCCGATTAGGGTCCTCGAACGTTGCCACGTCGTGGACCGTCCGCGGATCAAAGACGACTACGTCGGCAAAGAAGCCCGGCTTGATGATGCCTCGATCCTGCAGGTGCACTCGATTTGCTGCCAGCGAAGTCATTTTTCGGATCGCTTCTTCCAATGTAAGCACATGTTCATCGCGCACGTAGCGGCCGAGTATTCGGGGAAATGACCCGTAGCCTCGAGGATGAGCGTTCCCTTCGGCCAGGGGCCCCGATAAGGCGACTTCGCCGTGGTCGATTCCAATGCTCACCCAGGACTGTTTGAGCGCGAGCTTCACATCATCTTCGCTCATCAGAAAAATGATCATGCCGGTTTGCGCGTTATCGGCGATCAACAGGTCAAAGAGCGCGTCGAGTTCATCGCTTTTGCCCATCATCCGAGCGATTTCGTTTATGCGCTTGCCTTCATACTTTGCAAGATCCCGGTTCAAGACACTGGCAATGAGGACGCCTTCGCCGCCGCCCGCGCCCAGGTAGAAATTCTCCCACTTGTCGGAAGGCGCGCGCATTTCCTGTTTCAGCTTCGCGCGCGTTGCCGGGTCTTTGAGCCTCTCGACGAATTTGGCGGTGCCTCCCTCGTGAGCCCACGGCGGCACGCTCGCTCCAAGCGATGTAGCGCCCGCTACATAAGGGTACTGATCGGCGGTAATGTCGAGCCCGCTCGCTCGGGCGTCCTCAATCTTCGCAATCACATCGCTCATCTTTCCCCAATTCTGCTTGCCCGCCATCTTGAGGTGGAAAATCTCGACCGGAATGTTCGCCTCTCGCCCGATGCGAATCGCTTCGTCGATCGCGGGCATGATCGAGTTGCTTTCGTTTCGCATATGGGATGCGTACACGCCGCCGTAGCGCGAGGCGACCTTTGCCAACTCGATCAGCTCTTCCGTTTTCGCGTAGAAAGCCGGCGCGTACACAAGCGATGTGCTGATGCCCACGGCCCCGTCTTCCATAGCGTGGGCCACGAGCGCGCGCATCTGGTCAAGCTCGGCAGTGGTCGGCGGGCGATTGTCATCGTGAAGCACGTACTGACGAACCTGCGTCGCTCCGACATAAGTGGCGAGGTTTATCGCCGATCGACTTCGTTCAAGCCTGGCGAAGTACTCGCCCAGAGTTCGCCAGTCCGCGGTGAGCTTGAAGTGCTTCAGAAACGGATCGAGTTCCTTAAGGATGTAATCGTTCAAGGGTGCGGCGGATCCGCCTTCGCCGGTAACCTCGGTGGTTATACCTTGAAATACTTTCGATTCCGCGCGCGGGTCTATCAGTAAGTTCTGTTCTGATTGCCCGAGCATATCGATGAAGCCGGGCGCTACGATCAGCCCGCGCGCGTCGATGGTTCTCTTCGTCCGAGCAGGACCAACCTTTCCGACGCTGACAATCCGGTCGCCGCGAATGGCGACATCTCCGTAGAACCACGGATTGCCGGTCCCGTCGACGATCCTGCCGTCGGTTATGACCAGGTCGTATTCGTCGGCTTGCGCGCCGCTCGCAACCCCCAGAACCGAGACGAGCAACGCGAACATGATTGTGATTGCAACTCTCGTCATTGAGACCCCTACAGGCAAGTAATTGAAATGATCGAACTGTAGGGGCGGCCCTCCGTGGCCGCCCCTCTTTGATGCCAAGGCGTTCCGCGTCAACAAGGAGGGGCGGCCACGGAGAGGGCCGCCCCTACAGGTCCATCAAACCAGCGTGGAGCGCTACGGCTTCTTCGCGTCCGGCAGCTTGCGCGGTTCGTAGTATGGCTTACCGTTTAGCTTCTTGACCTCGTTCCCGAACGAAGTGCCGTAGTCTTTCTGGGCGTCTGACAGCGCCCACGCCTGGCGTTTGTAGTTCCAATTGTCCGGGGCGAGACGCTGGGCTTCCTTGAAGTGCGCGATGGCATCCGTGCCGTTGCCGTTCTTGTATAGATATTCCGCCAGCGCGAACTCGGCATCGGCCATCGCACGGTCAGGGCTCGGCGGCCTCATTCGCTCCTTCAGCTCGGCCTCGCTCATCAGGAACGGGCTGCGATCTCCGTTCGCCGCCCAGTCGCGTATCGCGTCGAGGTAAGGCCCCGCGTCGACGCCATGCATGGCCTTGTATCGATTGTCGACGTAGCCGACTTCGTTGGGCCTCACGATGCGGCCCTTTTCGTTTATCCACACCGCGGTAGGGACGTTCACCATGTTGTAGAGCTGAGTCACGATGTGCTTGTCATCAATCAACGCGGTGTATTCGGCTTTGGCTGCGGTGATCCACGGGCCGGCATCCTTCGCTCCGCCGGTATCCTGAGCGATGGAAACGATCTCGAAGTCCTTGTCCTTCAGCTCATGATACAGGGTCTGCCATCCTGGCAGATCAAATCGGCACCCTCACCACGAGGCCCAGGTGATCAGAAGCACTTTCTTGCCGCGAAAGTCCTTCAACGAGTGCGTGTGCCCGCTAATATCAGGCAGCGCGAAGTTGGGCGCCTCGAGCGATGCGAGATACGTCCCGCGCTCATCCTCACGCTTCCCGAAATACCAGACGCCGTTCTTTTCGTCGCGCGCCGCGGGTTGCTTAACAAGCTTCGCGAACTCGCTTAGGTTGAACCACTCAACGCCGTCACGCTTGGAAAGGAACTCTGCCTTGCGGCCCTTCGGAATAGGAAAGCAAAGCTCGTCCCGGCAAATGCCCTGCGGCTTCACTACGAACCTCGTAGCACGAGTCAGATCTTTCACCGTAACCCAAAGATCCTTGGTAGTCGCGGGTGACGCCGCTACCTCTGACGGAGCACCGTCGTAGATCACAGTGGTGTGGCTCTGATCCGAAGCATCGGAAGTCAGGGCTGTCAGAAGAATTCCAATTGCGACGCATATCAACTTTCCAGGCATGAGTGTTCTCCTTCTCTTAATGAAATTGTGCCGCCAGCACTAACGAACGCGATGTCCGCGATCATAACAAGAGCATAGGGAGGCAGCAAGGATACGAGATGTGTCGCCGAGAGTGAACTGGCGGGTGGTGGGGTATCCAGCGAGGCGATCGAAACAGATTGGTGAGATCAATTCCAAAGCTCGCGAACGTCCAGGACAAACCCCTTAAGCAGCGGTTCGCCGGATACAGTAGCGGGGTTGTCGAGACATTCGACCTGAGCCTGCGGCCGATAGACGTGGACCTTCTTCTCGAAGGGATCGATTAGCCAGCCGAGTTCAGCTCCGTTCTGGATGTACTCCTCCATTTTGGCTTGCAACGTAGTTAGCGAATCCGAAGGAGACCAAAGCTCGACGACGAAGTCTGGACACAGGGGCGCGAATCTTTCGCGCTGTCTTTCGGTCAGCGCGTTCCAGCGCGAGACCCTGACCCATGCGAGATCTGGAGAGCGCTCAGCGCCGTTGGGTAGTATGAAGCCGGTTGACGAGTCGAACCCCTTGCCAGTGCCATCCGTCCTAACCCAGGCATGAAACATTCCAGTCAAGTTGAAATTGCGTTCTCCGGTTTCTCCTCCGGTTGGTGGCATGATGATAATGTCTCCGTCACTGGTGCGTTCGATGCGCCAGTCCCGATTCGCCTGACAGAAGTCGAAGAAGTCGTCGTCGCTGAGCTTCCTCAACACCGGTCCGAAATGGAGGGTCAAAGGCTTGCTTTCTGCTGATCTGACCGAAACGTTCATACGTGAGATACCGTCCTGATTTGATGCCAGTGATTATATCATCAGGAACAAGAAGCTACGACGCCGAACCCTAACGCGGTATTTCTCTTTTCACTGCGCGATCGTGAGCCAGCCCCTCGTCATATAATCGCTGAGAGTCAAAGCCACCATGATCGCCAGCCAAAAGAAGCCGGCTCCAACGAACACCCACGTCAGGCGCGAGCTGTAACGCACGTGCATGAAATAGAGCACCACAAGAGTTGCCTTGATCACGGCGATAGTCAGCGCCACGACTGCGTTCATTCTTCCGAGATCGATCTTGGCGATGCTCCACGTTACGACGGTCAACACGACGAGCGCGATGAATATGGCGTAATAAATTTTCGGGGAAACAATGTGCTCTCGCATAAGTGCCGTCCTGGCTCAATGCAGGTGAGCTCCTATCAGGTATAAGAGCGGAAACAGGAAAATCCAAACAATGTCGACGAAGTGCCAATAGAGACCGGATAGCTCGACGGGAGAGTGATACTCCGGCGTGAAACGGCCGCGTCTTGCCATAAAAACCAACGTCATCAATACTCCCAGCCCGATGATCATGTGCAAAGCGTGAACGCCGGTCATTGCGAAATACAGGAAGAAAAACATCTCGACGTTGCCGGTCTCTACCGCCAGACCTTCAGCTTGCGAAGAAGCTCCTTGGGCGGCGTGCGGTTCCCACTTGAATTCATACGTGTTAAATCGAACCGGAATGTGATGCTCGATGTATTTCTCGTGATATTCGACCCCCTTTATGACAAGAAAAGTGGCGCCCAAAACCATTGTCAGAATCAGGAACGTGATCAACGGCAGGCGCTTGCCGATCTGCGCACAATAGACCGCGAGGGCCATCGTTAAGCTGCTGCAAATCAACACCAGGGTGTTGATGAAACCCATCGTGACGTTGAGGCTGTTGCTGGCAACAGCAAATTCAACCGGGTATTTCGAACGATAGAGTATGTATGCCAGGAACAGACCGCCGAAGAACATCACTTCAGTGACCAGAAAAGCCCACATGCCCAGCGTTCCAGCTTCACGCTGCTGTTCTATGTCATCGAAATGATGGGCCAGCCCGGAATGAGTTGTAATATGACTCTCTGACATATTTCTTGTTTCAGGATGACAGACGATCGGTGATCGCCAACAACTGTCACCTATTGGCCATCCTCAAGCTCCGATTGGTTCAGTCTGCGTCGCAGGACCGAACTCATAGGCCTCTTCGGTCACAACCGGCGCTTGCTCGAAGTTCAGCGTCGGCGGCGGCGAACTGGTCTTCCACTCGAGTCCAGCCGCGCCCCACGGATTGGCCGGCGCGTGCGGCCCGTACCTCATCGACCATATGAGATAGATCATCGGAATCAAATAGCCGACTCCCAGGATCGAAGCGCCCGCCGACGACATCACGTTCAACACCTGGAATTCCGGCGGGTATGCGTAATACCTGCGCGGCATCCCCATATACCCAAGCAGGAACTGCGGGAAGAAGGTAAGGTTGAATCCGACGAATACGACTAACGCACCGAACCTCGCCCAGGCTTCCGGGTACAGCCGTCCGGTGATCTTCGGCCACCAGTAATGCAAGCCACCCAGGTATCCCATGATGGTTCCGCCGACCATGATGTAATGAAAGTGAGCTACGACGAAGTAAGTGTCGTGCACATGCACATCGACCCCGAGCGCCGCCAGAAACAAACCAGTCATTCCGCCTATGATGAAAAAGCCGATGAAGCCAAACGCATAGAGCATCGGCGTGTCGTATGAGATCGATCCTTTGTAGAGCGTCGCCGTCCAGTTGAACACTTTCACCGCAGACGGTATGGCGACCGCATAACTCAGGACTGAAAACACCATCCCGGCGTAAACCGATTGGGTGCTCACGAACATATGGTGGCCCCAAACCAGAAATCCGAAGACCGCAATCGCCAGGCTGGCAAATGCTACAAACTTGTACCCGAAGACTCGCTTGCGGGCCATGTTGGCGATGAGCTCGCTGATCACTCCCATCGCCGGGAGTACCATGATGTAGACGGCAGGATGTGAGTAAAACCAGAAGAGATGCTGGAACAGAACAGGGTCACCGCCGAGCGCGGGATCGAAGATCCCCACGTGAGCTACCCTCTCCAGAGCGAGCAGCAAGATGGTAACCGCGATCACCGGCGTCCCAAGAATCATGATCAGGCTCGTCGCGTAGTGCGACCAGATGAACAACGGCAAACGGAACCACGTCAGCCCCGGCGCGCGCATCGTGTGGATCGTGACGATGAAATTCAGCCCGGTGAGTATCGATGAAAAGCCGACTACGAACGCGCCCAGGCCGGTCAATATCACGTTGCCGTTTGAGTACGTCGAACTGTAAGGCGTATAGAAGGTCCAGCCGGTATCGACGCCGCCGAACAGAATCGCGAGGACGGCAAGAGTCGCGCCGGCCATGTAGATGTACCAGCTCAGCAGATTGATCCTGGGGAACGCGAGGTCCTTCGCCCCAATCATCAACGGCACAAGAAAGTTTCCCAGCACCGCCGGAATTGCCGGGATCAGAAACAAGAAAATCATCACCACGCCGTGCATGGTGAACATTCGGTTGTAGGTTTCCGCCTGAACGAAATCGCCCTGCGGCGTCAGCAACTCGATACGAATACCGACCGCGAACAAGCCGCCCAGAAAGAAAAAGAACGTCACCGACGCAAGATACAACAGCGCAATGCGCTTGTGGTCCGTCGTCAGCAGCCACGACTTCACGCCATACGTCGCGTTGAGGTAATGAGTGCGTGGCGGAATAACTCGAGCTACGGTTTCCATATCTGCTGAACCCTATTGACCGGCCGGTTTCATCGCCGCCGGGGCCGTTGCGTTTGGATTTGCTACTCCCGCGTCGCCGGGCGGTTTCCCGCCTATCGACTTGATGTATGCAACGAGCTGCAGCAACTGTTCTTCGCTGACCTGGCCTTGAAAAGTCGGCATGATCGGCTGGAATCCGGCGACGATCTTCGCTCGCGGATTCAGGATTGATTCGCGAATGTAGCTTTCATCGGCGACGACTTTGCCGCCGTTCTGCAACAGGATCTCTTTGCCGAACAAACCCTGAAGGACCGGGCCCCGCCCTTGAGCATCGCTTCGGTGACAAGTAATACAAGCTAGTTGTTGAAAGAGTTTCTCGCCCGACGACGCCAGCGAGCCTTCGGCGGCCCCTCCCGCGAGCCACGCCTGATACTCGGACGCCTCCATGACTTCGATCCATCCGATCATCCTCGAATGACCCGTGCCGCAGTATTCAGCGCAAAAGAGGTGATACCGCCCGGGCTTCGTCGCTTCGAACCAGACCGTACTGTATTTGCCCGGCACGACGTCCAACTTCACTCGGAACGCGGGCACGAAGAAACTGTGGATTACATCCTCGGTCGTCATGGTGATCTTCACTTTGCGACCCAACGGCACATGTAACTCATTGATCTCACGCTGACCGTCAAGATGTTGAAACTTCCACATCCACTGCTTTGCGACGACATAAATTTCGAGTGCTTCTGAAGGCGCGTGATACATTGTGTAATACAATTGCGAGCCCCAAACGAATATTCCCATACTGATGAAGAAAGGGATGATTGACCACAGGAGTTCGAGCTTCATCGAACCCTCAATCTGTCCTGGTACTTCGTTCCGATGGCGACGGCGATACTTGATCGCAAAATAGATGATAAGCAGAGTGATGACCGTGCCGAACAGGATCGTGAGCACGCACAGAAACGCAAACAGCAAGTCTACTGGACCAGAGTAGCTCGATGCCTGATCCGGCGAAAAGGGAATGCTCAGCTGCATGAACTAGATCGCCCCTCCCAGGCCGGCAGGCGACAAACGCTTTCGCCGAAGCAACCAGAGCATTGCAATCAAACCGCTGAATGTCGCTATTCCGGCGACTCGCAGAATATTCATCACCGCGGCACTGTACTTTCCCGACGACGGATCGTAGTGGTAGCAGTACAAGAGCAATCGATCGACAGGATTGCCGATCCTTTTTTCCGAAGCTTCGATTAGGCCCAGTCGCAGATCCTTGGGCGCGTATTCGATCCCGTAGAAATACCGAGCGAGCTTTCCATCAGGCGTAGCTAGCATTATCCCGCTCGCGTGAACGAACTGATTCGTCGCCGGATCGAACTTGTAGTGAAAGCCCGCGGCTTCGGTGAGCTTGTCGATCGAGACCTTATCGCCCGTCAGAAAATGCCAGCCGTCGGAAGCGCCCGGGCGCTTGTACCACTGAATGTAAGTCTCCTTCTTGTTGCTCGCGAGATCCGGCGTCTCTCGCGCGTCGAAGCTCACCGTCACGACGTCGAATTCCTTTCCAATATCGAACGAAAGCACATCAAGCGCGCTCGTCAGTCCGTTCAGAACCTGATTGCAGAGCATCGGACACGAGTAGTACACGAGCGTCAGCACGACCGGCTTCTTCCCAAAATAGTCTCCAAGCCGAACGGTAGCTCCGTTCTCGTCTCGAAACTTGACGTCAAGTGGAAGCTGCTCTCCGAGCCGTTGATCGATGCCCACATTTTCAAGCATCCTCAGCTTTCCTGACGACGGATCTTCACTGGCAAGCGGCGGCGGATTCTGGGCCCATCCCTGCGCGAAGACGGGAAGGCAGAAAGCTGAAAGCAGAAAGCAAAAGACAGAAGGCAGTAGGCGGAAGGCGGAAGGCAGTAGGCGGAAGACAGACTTTCGTAAAAACGAGCGTCCTCCCTTCTGCCTTCTGCCTTCCGCCTTCTGCTTTCTGCCTTCCGCCTTCTGGTCTTTCATTTCCGTACCGCAAGTCCTTTCTCGAGCAATAACTTCTTGGCGTCCTCGATTGGAATGTGAACTACACCGGTCTTCTGATCGACCCAACCGTAGCTATTCAGTTTTGCGTTCTCTTCGGCGCGCACTCGCTTCATCTCCTGAAGCGGATGATCTTCCTTGATATTCGGAGGGAGCTTCTCCTCCAACTGCTCCGCCTTTGTAGGAGCTAGTTGCAGGCGCGGCTCAGGCGGCAGCTTTTGTCGTTCGCCGGCGAGCGGGGAAGGGTGGTCTTCTGACTTACCGGCGCGATTCGCAAAGGCATCAAACAGTCCGGCCATCAAAAAGAAGACGATTACGGTCGCAACGCTCAGGCCGATTATGAACCATAGGACAGGCCCGATCTTGAGCGTGCTTCCTTCATGACCGCCGCCGTTCGAGTGCGACTTCGTTGGTGAGTTATTTGTTTGATCAATCTTCATTCACAAAAACCAAACAACGATCTTTGAACCTTGAACCAGGAACTCCCTAATGCCCGCTGGGCGCAAGCGCCTCTTCGAGAAATGGATCACCAATCGGCAGGAGCGGTCTCGCTTTCAGCTGATGAGCAAAATACGCGAGCCACAAGCCGCCGAGTCCGACAGGCATCAGCACATCCATCCAGTGAATTCGAAACGCGCCGTTGTAAAACTCCGGTCCGGTGAGCCAGATCAGATCGACAAGCCGCATCACGATCACCGCTGTCGCCACTATCACCAGCCTTCGAGCGTTTCTCTTCAAATCCCTGGACAGCAGCAACACAAACGGCAGCGCAAACTGGAGCACAACCAGAGCGAGACCGAGCCACTTCCACGACGATTGAAGCCGCCGCACATACCACGGAATCTCCTCGGGCAGGTTTCCCGCCCAGATGATCAGAAACTGCGAGAAGCCGAAGTAGGCCCACAGCATCAGGAACGCAAGCATCAGCTTGCCCAGGTCGTGCAAGTGTCGCGGCTTGATTACCCCCGACAGCGGCTTGTACTGCGACAACACCACGACCACCGCGATAATGAATGCCATCGCAGACAATCCCTGACCGCCCATGATCAGAATTCCGTACATCGTCGAGAACCATTGCGGCTCGAGTGACATCAACCAATCGACTGAGGCGAACGTCACCGTCAATCCGTAGAGCACCAACCCGGGTCCGCTCAACGATTGAAGCTTTGTCGTGAGCGGCCGGTCGCCCGTTCGATCCTGCTCGAGCGACCACTTGTTCAGGAAGTAGCTCATCAGGTTCCACACGCCAAAATAGAAACCCGCTCGCACCAGGAAGAACGGCACGTTTAAGTAAGGTGCTTTGTGCACCAGTGCGTGTTTGAGCGCTTCCGGAGCGTCCGATGCCAGCGGATGTGCCCAGGGGTAAACAGACCCGACACCAAAGGCGATCGGTAAAAACAAGAGAGCCAACAGCGGAAATGTCCTGGTTGCGGACTCGAGCAAGCGTCTGATCACGAGACCCCACGCGCCACCGGACATGTGCTGAAGCATCAGGATTGCGAAGCACCCAAGAGCAATCCCGATCCAGAAAACATAAGCCACCAGATACGACCGGAGGAACTGAGCCATGTTGAAGATCGCGCCGATTACGCAGACCGCGGTTGCCGCGCCGCCAACCATCAGCGCGCGCCGCTGAAACTGATCCACCTCTGGAGGAGCCTTGTCGATCGTCTGAATCATTTACGGTGCACTCCTTCTTCCGGTGACTGAGGTTCGCCGCTGAGCTTGCCGCGATCACTCGCGGGTACATCCGCAAGCGCGGCTCGCTGGCTGAGTTGCAACGCGCGAATGTAAGCGATAATTCGCCATCGATCTTCAGGCGGAATCTGTGAAGCGTAGTCCGGCATCGCACCAAACCCGTTCGTCTCGACGTCGAAAAAGTATCCGATGGGCGCATTGCGCAAACGCTCGTCGTGAAAAGAAGGCGGCCTGCGGAAGCCGCGCTTCACGATCATACCCGAGCCGTCTCCGACGCGGCCGTGACACACCGAGCAATAGATATTGAAACACTCCTGGCCGCGATCGAGATCGGCTGGGGTGATTGGCATTGGGAACTCGGTGACGAAGCCTTGATATGTCGGCGCTGCATTCTGATCGGCCGGTGGGTTGGGCGTCTGAGCCGTCGGCGCTTGCGTACTTGTGTTCCCGGAAGTCTGCGCGCTCCTCAACTTGCCGGTGTAGAACTCGACATCATCCCGAAGCTGATCGCGAGCGACGGTTCCTTCGACCTGCGGTCGCGCGGACGTTCCGTCATTAATCGACCCGATTTGCTCGATCGGTCGCTGCGGTCTGTATTTCGGCTGATCGTGCATGTCCTGACGACAGGCGGAGACATAAACCACAAAGACACAAAGACACAAAGACCAAACAGGCCTTTGTGTCTTTGTGTCTTTGTGGTTCAGGATCCTAAAACTCAACGTCGCTTACCTCTCTCGCGCCAAGGTCTTTCAAGAACTCGCGGGTCTTCGCTTCCTGGAATTGCGGATCGGCGGCTTCGATGCACAAGAAGAACTTGTTGCGGCTCGCCTGCTCAAAGCTCGGCACGTTGAACACCGGGTGATAGGGCTCGGGCAGGCCGTTCAGGGCCAGCATACCAAACACCGCTGCGAGCGCGGCCAGCAGAATCGTGCACTCGAAAGTAACCGGTATGAAGGCAGGCCAGCTATTCAATGGCCTGCCTCCAATGTTGAGCGGATAAACGATGGTCGACACCCAGTAGCACAGCGCGAACCCGCCTATGCATCCGACTATTCCTCCGATCAACACGATCAGCGGAAGCCTCGTGTGATGGAACCCGATCGCGTCTGTGAGTTCTTCGATTGGAAACGGCGAATATGCATCGATCCTGCGATAGCCCTCGTCGTGCGTACGCCGCGCCGCGTGCACCAGTGCGGTGGGTTCGTCGAACTCAGCCATTAATCCGTAAAGTCTTGGTCTTGAGGTCATCGCTTTCTTTTCGCTCGCCTGTAATGGCGGCCCCTCTGTGGCCGCCCCTCCGTCGAGAGGCTTAAGTCCCTGCCATCGAGAGGCGGACACGGAGGGCCGCCCCTACATGTTATCTAGCCTCCTAGTCCCCAGCTTCGTGCACTTCTGCCTGAGGCAGAATCGTCCTTATCTCGAAAATCGAAATCATCGGCAGGAACCGAATGAACAGGAACAGCAGACTCAGGAACAGTCCAATGGTGCCGATGAACATCGAGAAGTCCCAAACGGTTGGCCGATACATCGCCCACGACGACGGCAGAAAGTCTCGATGCAGGCCGGTGACGATGATCACGAATCGCTCCAGCCACATCCCGATATTCACTATGAGCGAAACGATGAAGAGCAGGAGAACGCTGCCTCGCGCCTTCTTTGACCACAGGATTTGTGGGATCAGGATGTTGCACAGGATCAACGACCAGTACAGCGGCGCGTAAGGTCCCATCATCCGATTCTTGATCATGAATTCTTCGAACGTGCTGGCGCTGTACCAGGCCGTGAACGTCTCCATCATGTAGCCGTACCCGACGATTAATCCGGTGGCCAGCATTATCTTCGACATGTTGCGCAGGTGGCGCATGGTGATGAAGTCTTCGAGCCCGTAGAATTTTCTGAGCGGGATCGCAAGTGTCATCACCATCGCAAAGCCGGAATAAATCGCGCCCGCGACAAAGTAGGGCGGGAACACCGTCGTGTGCCACCCGGGAACGATCCCGACCGCGAAATCAAAGCTCACCACTGTGTGCACCGATACGACAAGCGGCGTCGCCAGGCCTGCCAGTAACAGGTAAGCCGTCTCATAGCGATGCCAATGTCTGGCCGAGCCTCGCCAGCCCATTGCCAACATCCCGTAGATGACCTTTGCCGCTCTCCGCCTTGCGCGGTCGCGCAAAGTTGCAAAATCAGGAATCAATCCTACGAACCAGAAGAGCGCCGACACCGTTGCATAAGTTGAAACCGCGAAGACGTCCCAGATCAACGGACTGCGGAACTGTGGCCACACTCCCATCGTGTTCGGGACCGGAAATAGCCAGTGCGCAAGCCACGGCCGGCCGGTATGGAGAAGTGGAAACAGGCCCGCGCATGCTACGGCGAACAACGTCATCGCTTCCGCGAAGCGATTGATCGACGTTCGCCACTGCTGGCGCAGCAACAGAAGAATTGCCGATATCAATGTTCCGGCGTGCCCGATTCCAATCCACCAAACGAAGTTGATGATGTCGAACGCCCATCCGACCGGAATGTTATTGCCCCAGATTCCGATGCCTGTCAGGACCAGGTATCCGATCGTGTATAGCAGCAGCATCGCCAGCAGAAAGGAAATCCCAGCGCCGATGAACCAACCGGTCGGAGTGCGCTTTGCGAGCGCGATCGCACTGATCTTGTCGGTGACGGACGCGAACGTCTGATGCCCTCCGATTACCGAAGGTGGCGTTATCGTCGAGTCGCTGACTGGATCCTGCGTGTGATCCTGCATCGCTATGCGTTCTCCAGTTCGGGGTTCGGGTTTCGCACTGCGCCCAGATACGTCGTTCTTGGCTTGGTGTTCAGCGAGCCGAGCAAGCTGTAGTTTCGTTCCTCGCCTTTGAGTTTCGAAACACGGCTTGCCGTATCGTTGATGTTGCCAAAGACAATCGCCTGGGTCGGACAAGCCTGCTCGCAAGCGGTGACGATCTCACCGTCGCGGACCTGGCGGTCTTCTTTCTCCGAATCAATCTTTGCTTCCTGTATTCGCTGTACACAGTAAGTGCATTTCTCCATCACGCCGCGACTGCGAACGCTCACGTCGGGGTTGCGCATCATCTTCAGGCTCGCGGTGTAGAAATCCTGATACAGAAGGAAATTGAAACGACGAACCTTGTATGGACAATTGTTCGAGCAATAGCGCGTCCCGACGCAGCGATTGTAGGTCATATCATTCAGACCCTCTGCGCTGTGTGCCGTAGCGGCGACCGGGCACACCAATTCGCACGGCGCGTTCTCGCATTGCTGGCAGGGAACGGGTTGAAAATAAGTCTTCGGGTTGGTCTGTCCGCCTTTGTAATAAGCGTCGACGCGGAGCCAATGCATTTCGCGGCTGCGAGCGACTTGTTCCTTGCCGACTACCGGAATATTGTTTTCGGCTACACAGGCCATGATGCAGGCGCTGCAGCCGATGCATGAGCTCAAGTCAATCGCCATGCCCCAGGCGTAGCCGTCGTATTGGAATGGCGGATACAAAGATTCTTTAGGGTTAGACTCATCGTTTTGGGGCGCAAGGCTCGGGTGCTTTCTATACTCCTCGAGTGTGGCCGAACGAAGAATGTCTCGCTCACCTACTTCTTCCGCGTCCAGCAGATGATGCGATTGCGTTGTAGCCAGGGAGTAACTGGCGCCGGTCTTCGATATCTCAAGCCCTGAACCAAACCAGGGTGCATCGGATGTGCGAATCGAGTAAGCATTAAATCCGGTGTTCGATCCAACCTTGCCGGCGATCGTTCGTCCATAACCGATATGCACCGTTACTACATTGTCGGGATGGCCGGGTTGAATAAAGACGGGCGCGATTACTTTTCTGCCCGCGTAGCGCAGCTCAACCTGGTCGGCAATGATCTCGCCGCCGATGCTTCCCATGCGATTCGTCGCGATGTCATTGACCTTCTTTCCAAGACCGAGAGTGCCGGCAGTAGCCGGGCTTACAATCGCTGCGTTGTCCCACGTGAGCTTGCTCAATGGCTTAGGCAACTCCTGCAGCCAGCCGTTGTTTGCGAAGCGTCCATCGTGAATGGTCGGGTCCGCGCGAAAGACGATGTCGATTCCCGCGGCCGGCGTCAGCGGCTCGAAGTTAGGTATCAGTCCAGGCTTTAAGCTAAGTGTCGCTGGCTTAAACGCGCTATCGGCAACAAATCCATCGTGAAGCGATTTGCGCCAAAACTGCTCAAAGCCCGATGCGCTCTGCGATTGTGGCTTTGCCGGCGAGGTTTGTGGCGAAACCGTTGCACTTTGATTGGCGATCGCGGTCTGAGGAACTGGCGCTGGTGTTTTCAGCACGGGTTCCTGGCCGCCGGCGGCGAATCGCTTACTCCAATAGTCGCGGACGATTTCATAACCGGGCCTCTCGGGCTCATTCAAGAAAGCAGCAAGAACTTCGTGGGCGCTTTTCCCGGAATAGAGTGGCGAGATCAATGGTTGAATGATGGAAGCGGTTCCGTCGAACGCTCTCGTGTCGCCCCACGATTCGAGGTAGTGGGCTTCAGGAATATGCCACTGACACAACTCGGAAGTCTCATCTTTGTAGAGGCTCAGATGGGCTCGAAGCGGCGCCTTCTTCATAGCTCCCGCGAAATCCAAATCGCCAGGCGCGTTGTAAACCGGATTACCTCCGAGTATCAGCAGAAGGTCTACCTGACCCGAGTTCATATCGGCGACAAGCTCCCGCAGCGACGCGTTTCCGTTGACAGGATTGGCTTCGATCGGGTCGGTGTAGACGAGAGTTTTGCCGACATTCCCGAGCGCCTCGTTCATTTTGTGCGCGAGCGCGTGTACGCCGGGCGGCTGAGAATCCCCCGCAATCACGATGCTCGTTCCACGGTGGCTATTCAGGTCCCCTTCGATAGCTTTAATCCACTTCAGGTGCTCGGAATTAAGAGGCTCTGTACTGTGAAAGCTAAAGTCATCGAGGCCGGCAGAAAGGCTGCCGGCGGCAACGAATCTAAACGCACTCGCGAATACTCCGACCTCGCTCGGTCTCATAGCCAGACGCTGATCGGCAACGGCGCCCGTATTGGTCACCGTGCTCTCAACAACGTAGAGCCGGTTCATCTCGCGATTGCCGTTGGTCAATCGGCGCTTAGCTGAGAAGTCTCGCGCGTATCTCAAGCTCGCCGGTCCACACGAGAGGAAGTCTGAATCGAGCGACAGAACTACGTCGGCTTTGTCGAAGTGATAAACCGTGTTTGCATACTGGCCGAAGGCCAGTTTCGAACCTTCGCGTACGTTGTCACGGCCGGCCGGATCGTATTGATGCCACTTCGCGGTCGGCAATGCGGCGAGCAGACTCTTAATCTGATAAGCGAGCGTCGGAGAGGTAACCGTTCCGGTGAGTATTCTCAAACCACCTTTTGCCGGTTTCTGTGCCGCGACGGCCCGCTGCGCGTCCATCGCCGGTTTCACGGCTCCAAGAAACGCCGACCACGTTACGATGTCGCCGAGAAAAGTCAGCGTCTGAGATCGGTCAGGATCGTAGAGCCCAAGCACAGATGCCTGCGAGAACACGTCCGTCGCTCCAAGGCTTGCAGGATGATCCTTGTTGCCTTCGATCTTGGTCGGGCGACCCTCATGGCTCTCGACGATCAAACCCGTAGCGAAGCCATCGAGCGGCATTGCCGTAGCAAAGTACACCGGTTTACCGGGAACGAGTTCTTCAGGCTGGCGAACATAGGGCGCGATGTATTCTTCAGGCTGGCGCGTGCAGGCAGTCAATCCAGCGAGCGCAAACGACGCGCCCATGAGTTTGAGAAATTTGCGACGTCCAACCGGATCGTTGAACTCGCTTGCATTCTGTGGGAATTCCCGATGAAGCAGTTCCCGGAACTCTTCGGTGTCGGCCAGTTCTTCCAGACTGCGCCAGTATTCTTTGCCTGAAGCTCTGGGATCGAGGATTGAAGAAGAGTCGAGAGAGTCGAGAGAGTCTTGAGGGTCGGGAGAGTCGAGAGAGTCGAGAGAGTCTTGAGGGTCGGGAGAGTCTTGAGTGCGGAACGCTGCGGAATTGGAGGTCGCGACTTCAGGCAACGAGTCCCCTCTGTCTTTTGCAAGCGCCTTTAGTTGAATCAACTCTTTCATTACTCGAACCGCTAGACCTCGAGACTCTCCAGACTCTCCAGACTCTCCAGACTCTCCAGACTCTCTCAGGACTCTCCAGACTCTCTCAGGACTCTCCAGACTCTCTCGACCCTCCAGACTCCTACCTATGGCAAGTGCTGCAGCTCGTCAGCACTCCGGTGCTTTGAATCTTGTATTCGTTCGCAAGCTTCGGGCCTTCGACATCCTGATGCCACTGCTTGTCACTGCTTTGCACCCACTGTGGGGGCGGCCACTCCATAGTGAACACTTCCTTCTTCGGCCTGATGAACTTCTCGGGATTGCGATGACATTCGAGGCACCACTCCATATTCAGCGACGCGACTTGATAGGTAAGCGGCATCAGGTCAACTCTCCCGTGACAGGTCGAGCAACCGACGCCCTTGTCCACGTGAATGCTGTGATTGAAATACACGAAATCCGGAAGATCGTGCACGCGAGTCCACTTGATAGGTTTGCCGGTCCGCCAGCTTTCGCGGATCGGCTCGAGATAAGGGCTGTTCGCCCAGATCTGCGAATGGCAATTCATACAGGTCTTAGTCGGGGGAATGCCGGCGTAAGCCAGTTTCTCGACGGTGGTGTGGCAATAGCGGCAGTCGATGCCGTCATCTCCGACGTGATGTTTGTGACTGAATTGGACCGGCTGTTCGCGCGGGAAATAGGCCTGAGTGTAGTAAGAGGATCTGTTGAATTCGAGCAGGAGCCAGATGATTATTGCGACGAAGAAAATCGCGCCGAAGATGCTAACTTTCGAGATGAAGTTGGTACTTCGATGAAAGATCTGACCCATCGTTTTGCTAAGTCCCGATTGGAGTTAGAAAATTGATTCGACTTCGGTACTCGAACTTCTCATCTCAGACTCATGTTCTAGCGACTCATTGAGTCTTGCGCAAATGCGCTGCGGGGATTCCAGCGACCACTAAGGGGGTATTCAAGCACCCACAGATTCAAAGGTCAAACTGCTTTCACATGAACAGAGGATAAAGAACGGAGGAAAAGTTCTAGTCCTTAGTATGTGGCGCAGTTCCCAATCAGTCGATGCGTTGCGATGGCAAAGTGGGCTGTGTATACTAAGCCTCGAAGTTTGATCTTTGCCGCTATAGTGTAAGTGGTTAACACGCCGCCCTCTCAAGGCGGAGACTACGGGTTCGAGTCCCGTTAGCGGTATTTTACGTTGTGACCGCTAATCTGCTCACTGAAGTCACGGCGTTGGAGGCTCAAGCCGCGGCGAACCTTTTCCTCAGCGAGCACTTGCCGGATCGCTTTTGCGCTGACGATCCACGTTTCGAGAAGGCATCTAACTTTTGGTGAGTACCGGTCATATTAGCGTATCCGCTCATTGGATCTGTCGGGCAGGTTGGTGAAATCGAAGTCGATGCCTCGTCATCAGAGATTGTTTCACACACTGCTATTGATCAGATGACGGACTGTGCACGCACTCTTTACGAACAACACCGCGAAGCCATCGAAACCGCGTTTTCACAAACAATTGTGACTTAGTTATCATTGCCTCTCGTTTAGAGTTAACCAGACCGATTGTCATACTATCTCAGGTTGAGAGGCTTACAGGACCCGGGCCATCGTCGGATAGCCGACGCGCATAAAATAGATTACAGCTTCGGGCAGGCGCGCGCGCAATTGGCTGGCGCTAGCAATGGCGTCATCCGCAAGCTCAAACTCACCGGTGCGCACATCGATCGCTACCACCCTGCCGTCATTGCCCGCTTCGATCAGACGGCGGATATCGCGCTGATAAATCTCTTTCCCGCGTTGCACTATCTCTTCTTTGGTGAATTCCGCTGTCGCTGTCATCGCTGCACCTGCCTATTTACGCCTATGCAATATCTGGTAATCCTTAAAAGTTATTGTGCCGGATACCCAGCAGCGCATCAACCGATAAGTCTTCGTCGATCACGGGCCAACGAATACCATATCCTGAGGGCGAAATTTCAAAGCGTTCTCTGTCGACAGGAGAGGCCTTAGCCAGATTCCTAGAAATCTTGGAGAGACTGAAAGTATGAACTTACCGGTCCACATGCAAGACAAGCCTGTCTCCCTCAAAGGATACTTTCTCGATAACGTGTAGCTTTCTCATATCGTACGTCGTCTTTTGAAATCGGTCTCATTCCAAGTATCGTTTTCTGTGTCATCCGAACATCTCGCGCTAATCGTGGCATAAACATCGTTCACCATGGAAAGTGAAGATAATGATGAGAAATAAAGAAAGTCGTTGCGCCTAAGATGATCGCCAAAGACACCAACAGCGAGGGCCAGTGGTTCGTTCCTCTTCGCAAAGCACCTACCGCGTTTATGCTCACCACAAAGCCCCAGCCGTAACAGAGAGGGCTCGCTCCTAGCCGGTCGATCCACCAGCCATTGCCCACGTTGTAGCAGACGCAATGCGGCACAAGCGCTACAAATGAACTTAGAATAATCATCGTAAGCCACGCCGGTTTACCCGTAAGGTAGTATGCAACGCAAATCGCTGCAATCAGCGGAATCCACACCAGCTTGATGAAGGTGCAAAACGAGGAGCACCCTTGCAAGCTCAAGCCGGTGCAGTCGAGCGATGAAGCAAAGAAACCCAAAGGAATTAGTGTGAGCAGGAGCGCTCCGGCTTTCAGATTTGAATCGGAAGGGAGGGCAAGCTTTCGGGCGCTGAACGCGTTGACGGCACTCACCGCTAATGCCGCGATCACGAGCAGCCAGAACGGCGCGGCGAGCCACCAGTTCATGTCTATCGAGAAATCGACCGCGAATCGAATCAGCAGGATTGCCGATATGAGCACGCCCAGTCTTAGTGACCACCGTTGAAGCATGTCGGAACTCACATCAAGTTCTCCGCCAATTAAACTACGCTCCTCTGGCTTGCTTCGACACACAGATTGCGCTGACGCAGTGCCGCAGACTGGACAGTCTACGTACAAGGCTCAGTTGGTCAGTTTGAGGTTCAGAGTTCAAGCTTTAGCTTGCTCTTGAGCTTATCGTTGAAAGAACGGCAAGCTATGGCTTGAACTCTGAACCTCAAACTGACCAAACACCCGCGGCTCCCCTCGATAGGATTTCAGCACACTTTGATATAATCTTTGTGGCTCATTAATCTACGATACTAAAACTATTATTCTAAGCGAGGCCGAATACTAAAGGATGACTGGAACGACAAGCCAGAAAGCTCTTATACGATTCACTCTAAACGGCGAGCCAGCCGACGTTGCGTTCGCGCCGCATAAAACCCTGTTGGAGGTCTTGCGCGAGGATCTCGGGCTGACGGGCACAAAACACGGATGCGAACTCGGAGAATGCGGCACTTGCACGGTGTTGATCGACGGACAGGCGATTCTGTCGTGCCTGTTTCTAGGGCTCGACGCTGAAGACCGCGACGTCACTACGATTGAAGGAATGGCCGAAGGCGGCACGCTTCATCCGCTACAAGACACGTTTGCTGATCTGGGCGCTGCGCAGTGTGGCTACTGCACGCCCGGGTTCCTGCTGGTCGCAAAGGAACTTCTCGAGAAGAACCCCAGTCCGAATCGTCGTGAGATTCAGGAAGCGCTGGCCGGCAATCTGTGTCGATGCACCGGGTACATAAAGATCTACGAAGCAGTTGAATTGGCAGCCGCGCGCATGCGCGGGGAAGAGGTCGCGCCGGCGCGAGAGAGCATATACGGATTTGAAGTGTAGACGATGAACAAGAACAACGGCAGAAACGGCAACGAGAAGAAGGTTATCGGGAGACCACTTCGCAAGGTCGATGCGCGAGCCAAGTGTATCGGGCAGACAAAGTTTGCCGATGACATCGTTCTTCCGCGAATGCTCTTTTGCAAAATGCTTCGCAGCCCGGTGCCGCACGCTCTGATCAAACGCATCGACGTTTCAAAGGCATTGAAGCTGCCTGGAGTCGTTGCCGTGTTGACCGGCCAGGACTTGCCGATCCCCTACGGCATATTGCCGGTAAGCCAGGACGAACACGCTCTGTGCATCCAGAAAGTCCGCTTCATCGGAGATCCGGTTGCCGCGATCGCCGCGGTCGATGAGGACATCGCTTTCGATGCGATGGACTTGATTGACGTCGAGTATGAAAGACTCGATTCGGTGGCGTCGATTGAAGATGCTCTAAAGAGCGGAACACCGCGAATTCACGAGTACGGCGATGGTGAGAACGTTCACAAGAAGGTATCGCTCGAATTTGGCGACGTCGAGGAAGGCTTCGGGGAGGCCGATCTTGTTAGAGAAGACGTGTTCTTTTACGAGGGCAACACTCACCTGGCGATGGAACAGCACGCCGCGGTCGCGGTGCTCGATCCCGACAACAAGCTGACCCTGTGGAGCTCGACTCAAACTCCCCACTATGTGCATCGCGCGCTTGCGAAAGTTCTGGAGATGCCGGCCACCCACATTCGTGTGATCGCCACGCCGAACGGCGGGGGCTTCGGCGGGAAGAGCGATCCGTTCAATCACGAGATCGTAGTTGCGAAGCTGGCGATGATCACCGGGCGCCCTGTCAAAGTCACGCTGACGCGCGAAGAAGTCTTCTACTGCCATCGCGGGCGTCATCCGGTGTTGATGTGGGTGAAGACGGGCGCAAAGAAAGACGGCGCAATCACCGCGATGCACTTTCGCTCGTTTCTCGATGGCGGGGCTTATGGCAGCTACGGCGTCGCGAGCACGTTCTACACTGGTGCGCTTCAGACGGTGACTTATGACGTGCCGCGTTACAAGTTCGAGGGGTTGCGAGTCTTTACAAACAAACCTCCTTGCGGACCGAAGAGAGGACACGGAACGCCTCAGCCCCGATTCGCTCTCGAGGTTCAAATCGATAAGATCGCCGAGCAGCTTGGGCTCGATCCAGTCGAGATGCGCAGGCAACACCTCGTGAAGCCGAACACGATCACCGCAAATTATCTTCGAGTCGGCAGCATAGGACTCGGCGAGTGTATAGACAAAATTGTTGCCGCTTCGGACTGGAAGAATAAATATCAAAAGCTGCCTTATGGCAGAGGCGTGGGCTTTGCCTGCAGCTCATACATTTGCGGCGCGGGCTTGCCGATCTACTGGAACAACATGCCGCACTCGGGCGTGCAGCTGAGACTGGACCGGCAGGGCGGCGTTTGCGTGATGTGCGGTTCGATCGATATCGGGCAGGGTTCGGATTCGATTCTTGCTTACATCGTCGCTGAGGTCCTTGGCATCGATCCATTCGACATCCGCGTGATCACCGCCGACACCGACCTGACCCCGGTCGACTTGGGCAGCTATTCCAGTCGAGTAACATTAATGACCGGGCACGCAGCTCTGCAGGCAGCCGAGCGCGCTCGAGAATTACTCGCCAAAGCTGTCGCAGAGAAACTCGACGTGCCGGCTGAATGCATTTCGTTTTCTGATCGTCGAGTGTTCGATGTTGAAGACGCTGAGCGAGGAATGACCTTTGCCGAAGCCATTCAGCTTGCTGAATCCAGGTTCGGCACGATCGGAACGGTTGGCTCCTATACGCCGCCTCGCTCGCCAGGCAAGTACAAAGGCGCAGGAGTTGGGCCTTCGCCGGCTTACAGCTACTCCGCGGCGGTCGCCGAAGTGGATGTCGATCCAGAAACAGGCATCGCGATCGTCGAGCGAGTCTGGATCGCTCACGACATTGGCCAGTCGATCAATCCGGCGCTGGTGATTGGGCAGGTTGAGGGAAGCGTTTACATGGGGCTCGGCGAAGCACTGATGGAAGAGATGACGTATCGCGGAAATCGAAACGTCGTTCACAAGTTTCCCTCGATGCTTGAATACAAGAGCCCGACTACACTCGAGATGTGCGACGTTAAAACAATTCTGGTTGAAGACCCCGATCCGAACGGTCCATTCGGCGCGAAGGAAGTGGGGCAAGGCCCGCTGCTTCCCGTTCCGCCCGCGGTTGTGAACGCGATTTACGATGCAGTCGGAGTTCGCATCGACGAAGTTCCTGCGACTCCGGAAAAGGTTCTTGCGGCTCTTCGAGCGAAAGCTCAGGGAAAGGACGGACGCTTCGGTCCGAAATCAGTTCCCGATGTTGAGTGGCCCGAACCGATCAAAGTTCCGACGCCCGGCGAGGGCGGAGATGGAAAGGAGCTCCCACGCGTCGCGGTGCATTCATAGAAATTCGTGGAGGACTAAAATGAAAGAGCAATTTGATCCGCAACGAGAAGACGCGATACGTTCAGTGCACATCGACGGGCCGCGCAGGGTCGCGCACGAGCCGGGCAAAAGGCTTGAGCAAGTGATAGCAGCAACAGAAGGAGAGAATGTTATGAAAGAGGTAAGAGTAAAGGTCAAACTTACTAACGGCGCGGACGAGGTCCTGGTCCGGCGAGGACTGCTAGCGGCCGACAAAGTTCGTGCCTACGAAGCTGACGCACTTGTCGACACAGGCGCAGTAAAGTCCATCTTGCCTGTTCAGGTCGTTCAGCAATTGGGCCTCGCAATAGTCGGCAAGCCCAGGGCCAGATACGCCAATGATTCCGGTGAAGATGTCGACATTACTGAAATGGTTGGCATCGAAATAAATGGACGCCGCACGACTGAAGAAGCATTAGTGCTGGGCTCAGGGGTGCTGATCGGACAAACTGTACTGGAGAGCCTCGATCTGCTCGTTGATTGCGTCGCTCATCGCGTCGTACCAAATCCCGAGCATCCTGACCAACCGGTGATAAACATCAGATGAAGAAAGGAAACTTCCCACGCATCGCCTGCATGTCAGGGACTGAATGCGTAAGGAGGCAAGTTGATGGAGACCGCGAGTTCGAAAGCCCTCAAGAGACGCAGGCTTCTGATAGGCGCCATCGGGTTCGTCGGCGGGTTTGTCATTTACTTCGCGATCGGCTTTTTCATCGGCGACAAAGTTCCGTCATGGATGCTCGGCGGAAAGTATCCAACGGCGAGCGCGTTCGTCGTAGGACTTATCTGCAGCGCCATTGCTCTGGCTTATGCCGAGAAGCGAAAACGCATTCCGAACGCGGATGAGATTCGTTCTGAAGAGGTTGAAAAGCGCCGCAACCCGATCGGGATAGCAAACAGGGAATACGATTGACTGATCAGTTGCCAACCATCAAGGAAGTCGACACCGTTCTAGCGTCGATCGACGCACTGATTGTGATTAGCGCAGCTCTACCACAAAGTAGGGCGGAGTTTTTGAAGTTTGAACAAGGGGACTCATCCCGATATGACGCGTTGTGGAGTGAGATTATAATACGCTTGCGTCGTTCAGAGCAGCCGGCTTCTGGGTTTTAAGAAACCCGAACCAGCACAAGTGCCTAAGTCATATGAGGGGATTTCTTAGACAATCACCAGGGACGATTGCAGAGCAGGGCCAAGTCCCAAGAAAAATCTACGCTGATTTGAGAGCAGATTTAGAGAGACTAAGGGGTCGATTAAACGATGCCTATGCACCGCTAGAGATGCAACGTGAGTTCAGAGAATCGGCGCGTAGAACTAACGAGTTCTTCATAATAATGCCTTGCGATACCGGATGTGCAAGCTTCCTAGCGGATATCGCAAAGCCGGCAGCCGAGGCTGTAGGATTGAAGCCAGTCGTAGTTGAGCGGAGCGAGCCGGAAGGTGCCATAAGCGAGGCGATCCTCTCCGGGATAAGGCGCTCTGTACTGGTACTTTGTGATCTCACCTTCGCAAGACCGAATTGCTACTATGAAGCCGGATATGCAATAGGAGCATTTCGGCGTGTCATTCTTACCTGTCGCGATGACCACGATCCCAGGAAGAGTCCCAAGCCACCTTTGACGGTTCACTTCGATGTCGACCAACTCAAGATAACTTGGTGGAGTCTAGAGAATGCGCAAGCCGCCAAGGCGGAGTTGGAATCCAGACTGAAGATGCTGCTCGAGGAGCTCGGGCTGCAAGAACCGAACAACAAAATCAAGGAGTGATTGATAATGCACGCTAAGAAGGCAAGCAGAAAACACAAAGCAAGCGATCAAGCGTTTACCGTGCTGATTGAACAAGACGAAGACGGTTTCTATGTGGCGACGGTGCCGGCCCTTAAGAGCTGCTATACGCAGGCAAAGAGCGTAGAGGCTTTGTATCCGCGAATCCGAGAAGTGATCGCACTATGTCTTGAAGAAGAAGAGCCAGTTTCGATGAAATTCATCGGTGTTCAGCAGCTACACCTCAATTAGGTCGCGATATGCCGAGAATCCCCACGATTACCCCGACCGCGATGGTCACGTTCTTGAAGAGTCTGGGCTTCCGGCAAACGCGACAGAAAGGCAGTCACAAATTCTTCAGGCATTCCGACGGGCGAACCGCTACTGTTCCGTTTCATAAAGGCGAAGACTTGGGACGCGGCCTCACTGACAAGATACTAAAGGACGTTGAACTGACTAGAGAGGACTTTTTGGCATGGCATCGGGGACGATAGCTTTATGATGAGACTTCCCAAATTCACCTACCGCGTGCCGAAGCTGGTTTCGGATGCGGTTAACATGATCGGCGACGCAGGCCCTGACGCGATGTTTGTCGCGGGAGGCACCGATCTCTACCCGAACATGAAACGCCGCCAGCAGACACCGAAGACTGTCGTGTCGGTGACTCGACTGCGCGAGCTTCACGAGATTCGCGGTGATAAGAACAGCGGAATGTCTATCGGCTCGTCGGTTTCTTTGACCGAGATCTGCGAGCACCGAACCATTAATCGTGACTATCCGTTTGTTGCCGATGCTGCACGGCTGATCTCGACGCCCATATTACGGAACATGGGAACTATCGGTGGAAATCTGCTGCTCGACACTCGCTGCAATTACTATGATCAGAATTACGAATGGCGAAAGGGAATCAACTTCTGCATGAAGAAGGACGGCGACATCTGCTGGGTCGCGCCTTCGAGCCCGAAGTGCTGGGCCGTTCAGTCATCCGATCTCGTCCCATTGATGGTGGCGCTTGGAGCGAAAGTGAAGCTCGTTTCGCCGAGTGGAGAACGGATGCTTGAAGCCCGCGAGCTTTATAACAACGACGGCATTCAGTACTTGAATAAGCGGCCAGATGAGCTGCTGACAGAGGTACACCTATCTCCGCGAAACGGCCTGCGAGCTGTGTACAAAAAGCTGCGGCGTCGGGAAGCTTTCGACTTCCCGGTGCTCGGCGTAGCCGCGGCTCTTGACGTTGCGGCCGACGGAACGGTGCGTGACGCGAAACTCATTCTTGGCGGCGTGTCACCCGCTCCGATTGAAGTCATCGAAGCACAGCGGGCGTTGATCGGAAAGCCGTTAGACCTCGAGCGAATCAATGAAGCTGCTGAAGCGTGTTACTTGAAGGCTCGGCCGTTGGATAACACAGACTACGTAATGGGCTGGCGCAAGCAGATGGCTCGACCTTTTGTGCAGCGCGCGCTTGAAGAGCTTCGACGCCAACTCTAGGAAAGGATTTAACGCAAGGACGCAGAGACGCAAGGACGCAGAGACGCAAGGACGCAAGCTTCTCTTTTTTCGGTTGGATTCTGGCGTCCTTGCGACTTGGCGCCTTTGCGTTAGGAACATCAGGGATCATGTGATGAGCAAGAGCAGTGAAAAACCTTACAACGTACCCGATGTCCTGGGGCACTTCGGATCTTACGGAGGGCGTTTCGTTCCCGAAACGTTGATGCATCCGCTCGAGCAACTGACCGCGGCATACGACGTCGCAAAGGACGATCCCGGTTTTCAGCAAGAGCTGGACTATTTGCTTTCCAACTATGTAGGCCGGCCAACTCCGCTGTTCTTTGCCGACAGACTGACCAATCATCTCGGCGGCGCGCGAATTTTTCTCAAGCGCGAAGACCTCTGTCATACGGGTGCTCACAAAATCAACAACGCGATCGGGCAAGCCTTGCTCGCGAGGCGTATGGGTAAGACTCGCATCATCGCAGAAACCGGCGCGGGCCAGCACGGCGTGGCGAGCGCGACAGTGTGCGCGCTGATGAAGTTGAACTGCGTCGTGTATATGGGCACCGAAGATATGCGCCGCCAAGAGCTGAACGTCTTTCGTATGCGATTGCTTGGCGCCGAGGTTGTCGGAGTCGAGTCCGGGAGTCGCACGCTCAAGGACGCGATCAACGAAGCGCTGCGCGATTGGGTGACCAACGTAGCCGACACTTATTACCTGCTGGGTTCGGTGATGGGTCCTCATCCTTACCCGGTGATGGTTCGCGACTTTCAATCGGTGATCGGCCGCGAGGCTCGCAAGCAAATACTGGAAGCCGAAGGTCGCTTGCCTGATCTATTGATCGCTTGCGTAGGCGGCGGAAGCAACTCGATCGGGTTGTTCCACGAGTTTATCGGCGATGAAAGCGTTCGGATGATCGGCGTAGAAGCCGGCGGGCGAGGATCGATGCTTGGCGAACATGCCGCGCGCTTCAGCGGCGGCAGCCCAGGAGTGCTGCAGGGGACTCGCAGCTACATCCTCCAGGACGAGAACGGGCAGATCTCGACTACACATTCTGTATCGGCCGGATTGGACTACTCAGCGATCGGCCCCGAGCACGCTTATCTTCACGACATCGGGCGGATTAGTTATTCAAGCGCCAGTGATTCCGAAGCACTCGAAGCGTTCCGGTTATTGGCGCAACTCGAAGGGATCATCCCGGCGCTCGAGAGCGCTCACGCGATAGCTGAAGTGATAAAGGCAGCGCCTTCGATGACGAGCGAGCAGATTATTGTAGTGAATCTCTCGGGGCGTGGGGATAAGGATGTGAACACAGTGGCGGCACTTCTTAATGAGTAGTGGGTGATTGTTCCATCTTCCAAACGATGCAGACCTAACGCATTCTACGGATCATCTCAGCGGGAGTCTCAAAAACCATTTGCCCGATCAAAGGATGGTCGACGATATGGTCAATTGTTTGATCCATATTAGAACGCCGATCTGGGTGGGTTGGAGTATCGGACCTCACGATGAAAGCTAAGTACGGGCGGCCGGAACCGGCCAGCAGCGTGTCCACGATTCTACACATACTCCATGGGTTGAACGCCAGGTCCAATGTTAGGCACTTCGAACTATTCGTCTCGTAATAAGTGAGTTCCCTTGGAGAGTTGTTCAAATAGAAACGGGTGGCTGCTGCCCTTACGTTTATCGAATGCAGCTTTCCATTCTTTAACCAGGTGGGTACGGGAACGTTGAAAGAATGCCGCCCGTCACCCTTCCCAGCGGCTAGCAGATCCTGCCTGAAGGTTGCGGCAATGGCTGTCGTAAGTGGATGGTCACCCTCACATATTTCTACTTCGATTCGTATCTCCGGCCGACTCCTATCATATGCCCAACCCGAAATGAACTCGCAATCCGCACGATCAAGATAACCTTCATAAGATTCGTCTGACGGATGAGGCTCGCAGCCAGAACCTTTCGAAAGCGATAATGCCGTTTGATCGGTGCTGGTCATTGAATGCGGTTTCTCCTCAGCGTCGTTTGAAGACATCGCCGCCCAATCCTCGGGGCCGGCGCTCAACGGAATAGTCCATAGTTTTCGTGGGTACGAGCCAGGTTTTCTAAAATCGGTTCTGGAAGAAATATAGGGACGTCGTGGAACCTGCGAATAGTCGAGAAATTCGCCGGTGAAGGGTTCAGCTATGTGCCCACCAGTCTGTCCCGGCTCCAGGGTCAAGTCAAAGCGTGCTCCAAGCTTCTCTATCAGTCTCGACGTCGCATTGTTCATCCAGTGATCGCCGAAGCGGAAGTACAAGCAAGTTTCATTAAGCGATTGCCGGAAGGCCTCAAAGCCGATAACTAAGCAGTGGTTTATCCAGTCCTGATCGGCAAAATCTACAATCCATTTGTCCCGTGTCTCATTCAACCTCCACGAATGCGCGTGCAAACCAATCGCATCGCCGGCGCGTTTGATTTCTCGTATCAACGAGTCGTACCGCTTCACTGCCCACGACGCTGACCCATAGGTGATTGCTATCTGAGGGTCCATCCGAAAGAACCATGAAAAATGAACCGGTGATCCCGTTGCAGCTTCGACGCGAGCTCTAAGCTTGCTGAAGATTTCAAAGGTCGCTTTAAAGCCGATCCAATCCTTTTGCACACTCGGATCAATCAGACGCTCGTCCGGCTCGACATCAATGCACATTATCACTGGTATCTTTTTCATATATGGTGAACCGACCAAGTACGACTCTCGGTGACCATTCCTTTCATTGACAAGGCCGCCTGACGCATATCTCTAACAAATGAGGCGTCTCAAGAACAAGCGGCGTTCTGCTCAAGACTGAGGTATAGTGAAAACGGAAATACGAATCGTTCGAAAGTGTCTTGGCGTCCGGTTCGCCCGGCAGGCCGGCGTTGGGATAACAATCCAAGCAAAGAGAATGAGCCGAATCGAAACAAAGTTCGATAATCTCAAGTGCAAAGGGCGCAAGGGTTTCATCCCCTACATCACCGCGGGAGATCCTTCTCTTGAGGCCACAGAACAGATCATTCTCGAACTCGAACGCTGCGGGGCTGACATCATCGAACTCGGAGTCCCGTTCTCTGATCCGGTGGCCGACGGACCAGTGATTCAACGAGCCTCTGAACGAGCGCTGGCTAACAACGTCAGCGTGCGCGATTGTCTCGAAGTCGTGCGGATGGTCCGCAAGCAGAGCCAAATCCCGATTGTTCTATTCAGCTACTTGAACCCGCTTTTGTCGATTGGGCTCGATCGGCTTGGCGACGAATTGAAGAGCGCCGGTGTTGACGGAGTGCTCGCGACCGATCTTGTACCCGAAGAAGCCGAGCAGTTTAGAGCCGTGCTGCATTCGTCAGACATCGATTTGATCTTTCTGGTTGCGCCTACGAGCACCGACGAGCGCATCAAGCTGATTGCCGAGGCAAGCAGTGGATTTGTATATGCGGTATCACGCGCCGGCGTGACCGGGGTCAGGCAGAGCTTGTCTGAAGCGGCGTCGAGCCTGGTTAAGCGAGTCAAGCGATTCACTGATCTGCCAGTCGCGGTCGGGTTTGGGATTTCTACTCCCGAACAAGTCAACGAAGTCTGGCAACACGCCGATGCCGCGGTAGTCGGCAGCCGCATAGTCGCCGAGATCGAAAAGAATTCAGGCGATCCCAATCTAGTCGAAAAGGTCGGCGCGCTCACCCGGTGGCTGGTTTCAAATCGATCCGCAAGCTGACGGTCGGGGCCTGCTTGCCCGTGCAACTCGAAGGGTGGTTCTCTTATCCCGGTCTATCTCCGCGTCTTGACGTTGCGTAGATCAAGATTGCACACATAAGAATCCAACAGGCCAGACTCAGTATGATGTCCGCATCTCTTACGCGATCCTGGCCAAACGGGACGCTGTAGAAACGGCCTGCGCCGGATAGTCGAGCGATGCCCACACCCACCATGAAGTAACTCACCACACCCAGGACTATAGAGCCGACCAGGATGGCAACAGATCCCATTCGATATCTGTACGTGATCACCGCTACAGCTACGAGAATCAAGAGAACGATTATGATGTATGGCATCTCAGGATCTTCCTCTCGGCTCTTGAAGCAGCCTGCCCGGAATTTGACGAGTATCGAGAGGCTCCGGTGAACGATGTTTTGTTTTCGGAGCCTCTCGCCTGGGCACGCAACAACGGGACAATACTAATGCTGTCCCGTTATGGCAATGTTCTGCTCCCCGCGCCTAGGGACACAATGTGGAGTCGAATAGAGCACCACCGTTTACGCAGTTTCCATTGTTGTCGTGCGGAACACAGACCTGCACACTACTCTGGCAACTGCCGCCTCTCCCATCAGTCGCGGTAAAGAAGATAGTGTAAACGCGGCCGTTTCCGTTGCCGCTGCGTTCGGCGCTGATTTGTGCCGTTGCCCCGCCGATGCCGGAAGCATCCGGACATGTATCACCGTCCCCGCTTCCGTTTGTCGGCTCGTTTTGCATGATCCGATCGATTTGGATGGTCACCGGATCACCATCCGGGTCGATCACTCCGAGAATGGAAACGCTCTGCATCTGGTGATTCGGAGGCCACAACGAGGCGACGCTTGCCCGCGCCTGAGTGCAGTCGGGCGAACTGTTTCCGCCTAAACCAACCGCGCTTCTGACAACAGCGAAGTTGTTTGAGCCGCCGATACCTTGAACTGTTACGGTCAGTGTATCCGACGTCCCAGGCACCGCACCTGCCGGGGTTTGTAGCTGCACGGTCACGCTTCGCGTTTCGTTAGTAGCGAGCGCGAAGACTGCGGGACTGATGCTGCTGAGGAATCCTCGATCATCAGATCCGGAGAAGACGAAGGTGTCGGCCGCACCCAGATTTTTCACCTGGAATACGTAGGTGGTTGTCTGTCCGGGCCGCAGGTCCTGGCTTGTTGGCGCAGTTATCTGGACGGTTTGCGGCGTTATGATACCCGGCAGAACTCGCCGATATGCAGTTCCGTTCGAGTCTAACCCGGTGACGTAGACAAGGAAGGATGCGGCCGGCGGAGTCAATGTTCCCGCGAGCTCATCCACAGTGCCGGTTACCGGAGTTAGACTGAAGGATTGTAGAAGCGCGCCTGCCTTGGTGCGCAGTTCGAACTGCGCGGTGCTGAAACCATCACCTAACCGCGCATCGACAGTGCTCGCCTGGCCGGCCAAGGGAAGTCCCGTAATGGGGGAAAAGCCTTCGTGACCGGGCCGTCCGCTTGGCTTAACAAACCTGAAAGCGTTGAGATCGAGCGGGCTCTCGCCGGTCACCATCACAGAGAAATCGCCGGTCCCGTTTACGGCTACACTCCATTGTCCGGAAGCCGGATTGATAATCGAGTAGATCCTGCCGGTGCTCAGCGAGATCAGGCTCACACCCGAATCGGTACCCTGAACTACTGTACCGTCGGGCCGCGTGACGATGACCGACGTGCTGCCGCTAACCGAGAACGTTACGCGCGTCATCGTCGAATCCACCGGGACATCGTAACTCTTTGCCGTGCCGGTCAGGGTGTCGCCTATCGAAAGCACGTTGACTGCGCTAGATCGAACGATCAGATCGGCCAGTTGGGTGATCGTTCCTGCCTCAGACCCGAAGAGAAAGAACAACTGACCGCCCGAATCGTTTGCGATCCTGATGTAACCGGGATCGATCGGCGAACAACTTCCGAACAAGATGGGAAAGACCTCTATGTCTTTCGAAGTAGCCAGACTGCTGACGGCTCCCGCGAGAGAGCTGTCCTTTGAGCTGGCGTCCGTGAACATGAACAGGTCGCCGCCTTTATCGGATGCGCCGAGCGCCTGAAGCATCCCAGTCATCGAGAGCTCAGGACAGTCGCCGCCGCCACTGGCGAATAGCGAGCTGATTGCAGACTTGAACTGATCGGGATCATCGGTGACCGTAATCGGACCGACGCCGGGATCATTAAACGGCGCAAGCACATACTTGGAAGGTTCCTCGTTTGTCCCGAGCCGCGAATTGACGATCTGGATCGCCTGTTGTTTCACGCCGTCGATGATGGAGCCCATGCTTCCGGTTGTATCCATCGCGATTGCCAGGGTCGGGCCGACGCCAAGAAGCAACTTGAGCTGTCTGGGTGTGACCGCGGCTTTTATGTCACGGAAAAACTGTTTGGTGGCTTCACCGGCGACGGAAGCGGCCGCGGAATGTAGCGTGTTGTGAGGCGAGAACTCGCAGTCAAATGAATCCTTGTTTATTCCCTCGCCAAAGAAGCCGGTCGCCGAACTGTCGGTTAATCCGCCGTGGCTGCACTTGCCGGCAGGTTTCACATTGAAGGGCGCGCTCTCGCCGCCGTAGTAGCCGCTGGTAAGCTGGCTGGTTATCAGATTGCCGCTGCAGTTAGGACAGAGCAGCGGCGGAAGTCCGCCTGTGCAGTTTTGGCATGTTGCGACGTTCTGGGGCAAACGGTTTATCGGGTTACCGCGCCGGCCGAGGCTCGGGTTAGGGCTTCCGTTTCCTAACTCAACCCAGTTGCTGTGGGAATAGAAATCCTGAATCGTATGCAGCGCTCGACCGGTACGCTCTCGAGCCAGTCCCGCGTCTTTGTTCTGAAGAGCTCGAACCAGGTCATCGAAGAGCACAAACAGGAGCGACTGGGCCTCCGGAAAACTTTCGCCGTCGACGTGCAAGTAGGCCGTGTTCTGGTCGTCATCGACATTGATGTTGTTGTCGGCGATCTCCTCTATGGCTTTCTTCATCGGCTTTGTCAGCCTGCTAATACCAAAGAACTCCTGATCGAGTTGCTTGATGGCGTCCGAAGTGATCGCCTCGTGAGACTTCCCGAGTGCGCCGCCGAGGGTGCGAAGGTTTGTAGGAAAAAACGCGTGCACGGAACGTGCTACGCCAATTGGGAACAGAGTGAGTGCAATTAACCCAACCGATAACGCGGCAACTCGCCGCCGGAGGGCTCCGGTCGTCCGTAATCTCATGGCTTATCTCCTTTGGTTGTTTCTGAACGTTTCCAGCAATCGCTAGCGAACCTAGCGCGAGGGACCAGCGGACTTCGATGTGAGGAAGCAGCAAGCGCCGATCGTTTCTCGATCGGTCCATCTCGTTCTTCTCCCTGCAAAACTCGCCAGACTACAGCAGGGAGAACCGGATCACGATACGCACGGTAATAAATGATACAACGGGCAGATCGAATCTAGCTCAGGCATCGACTGCCTGTCAACCAAAACGGATCAAAGTTGTGTAACTTGTCCGACTGAGTTATTCGCAAGTGTGTTGAAAGCATTCCGTGAACATCTACGCCGATCAGAGTCCCGGCGGTCGAACGCGTCAGTAACCCGCCGGCTATCAAGGAACATCCATACGCGGCTTCGACTGAGGTTCTTTAATCGCGAGTTATCATTGCTGCTTTCGCCTCACGCGCATAAACTAATTCTCATCAATGTGATCATCATAAGGCTGTAAGGGCTTGCCGCCTTGGGCGTCCCTTCAATACCGTGAGAGCGCATCCGCCGGAAGAAGGGGCGCCCACAGAGGGACGCCCTTACGGGCTGGCGGAGATTGACTTTGAAGATCGAGGACTGGCGAGACGAGATTGATCGGCTGGATGAGCAGTTGGTGAAACTGCTCAATGCTCGTTCGCAGTGTGCAATCGAGCTTGGAAGAATAAAACGTGAACTGGGATTGTCGATCTACTCGCCTGATCGCGAGAGGGAAGTTATAACTCATGTGATGGGCATTAATCCGGGGCCGCTCGATCGCGATGCTGTGCGAAGGCTGTTTGAGCGAATCATCGATGAGTCGCGCCGCATTGAGCGCGTGACGGTTGAGAGAGAAACGAAACGAAAGAAGAGGAGATAGAGCTTAGCGGCTTGGCGACTTTGCGTTGATACGTTTCGCGCAAAGACGCAAAGGACCGCAAAGCACGCGAAGAAGAGAAGCTAAGAAGGGGTCATAGAAATGGTCATTGTGATGGAGGAGACTGCCGCTGAGGAGCAGATCTCCGGTGTGATAGACAAGCTGGTGCGATTGGGTTTCGATATTCATCGCTCAACCGGCGTGAGGCACACGGTGCTTGGAGCGGTCGGCGAACGCGACATCGACTGGCGGGACATCGAACTGCTCGACGGCGTCAAGGAGGTGTTGCGAATCACGGCGCCTTATAAGCTTGCCAGCAAGGGCTTCAAGGCCGAACCTACTAAAGTCAAAATCAAAGACGTAGTCATCGGCGGGCAGGAAGTCGTAGTGATGGCTGGCCCTTGCACAGTCGAGAGCCGCGACCAGGTGATGTCAATCGCAGAGATCGTAGCTCACGGCGGAGCGAAGGTGCTTCGAGGGGGAGCCTTCAAGCCGCGCACGTCACCGTATTCATTTCAGGGACTCGGGGAGGAAGGACTCAAGTACTTGAGACAAGCCGCCGATCGTCACGATCTGCTTGTCGTGTCGGAGGTGATGGAGCCCTCACAGATACCTCTGTTTATTCGTTACGTCGACATACTCCAGATCGGCGCGCGAAACATGCAGAACTTCAATCTCCTTCGTGAAGTCGGCCGCATCAACAAGCCGGTGTTGCTCAAGCGTGGGCCTGCGGCGACTATCGAAGAGACTCTGCTAGCTGCGGAATACATCATGTCGGGCGGCAATCATGAAGTAATTCTCTGCGAAAGAGGGATACGAACTTTCGAGCCGTATCTCAGAAACACATTTGATATTTCGGCGATTCCGGTTTTCAAGAAGCTTTCTCATCTGCCTGTGGCCGCTGATCCAAGTCACGCAACCGGTCGTCGCGATAAAGTTCCACCGGTCGCCCAAGCGGCCGTCGCCGCGGGAGCCGATGCGCTGTTGATCGAGGTTCACAATGATCCTGAAAACGCCTTATGCGACGGCGCTCAGTCATTGTTGCCCGAACAATTTGAGCAGTTGATGCACCGCATCAGATTGATCGCCCAGGCCGTTGATCGCGAAGTCGCTCCCGGCGTGGAAGAAGCGCTGGTGAAGTGAGGATTGAAGGCGACGAGGAGACGGGGCGACAGCGAGACGGGGTGACGATCATGATGTGAGTAGCTATCGCCCTGTCGCCCCGTCTCCTCGTCGCCCGGTCGCAGTGAGTCCTTATGTTCTTCAAGCACATCGCCATTGTCGGAGTTGGATTGATTGGCGGATCGTTCGCGCTTGCCGTACGTCGCGCCGAAATGTGCGAACGAATAAGCGGATGGGATAACCGGGAAGTGCTCGATCAAGCAATAGCTCGTGGTGTCATCGATGGAGTTGAAGAAGCTTTCGAATCGGGAGAGATGAGCGAAGCCGATCTTGTGTATCTGGCGGCGCCGGTCGGAGCGATAGGAAGTTTTCTCCGAACCCGATCGCAGTCGCTCAAACCGGGCGCTATCGTTACCGACGCCGGAAGTACAAAAGGGGACATCTGCCGAATTGCGCGTAAGGCATTATCACGCGAGGTTATTTTTATCGGCGGGCATCCGATGGCTGGAAGCGAAAGGGCCGGTGTTGAATTTGCCGATGCTGAGTTGTTTCGAGGAGCCGCTTATGCGCTTGTACCGGGCGACGACGCGAGCCCGGACGCAGTGCGAGCGATTGTTGATACAGTGATGGCTATTGGAGCGACGCCGATTTCATTGACCGCGGAGCAACACGATAGGATCGCCGCGCGCATCAGCCACTCGCCACAGTTGGTCTCGACTGCGCTCGCGCTGGCGGTCTCGCCGACAAATGACGAGCAAGCTTTCTCGCTGGTGGGCAGTGGCGTCCTCGATATGACAAGACTCGCAGAGAGCCGATGGTCGGTGTGGGAAGATATTTGCCGCACTAATTCTGATGAGATTACTTCCGCCCTCGACGATGCGATTGCCCACCTGGAAGCAATAAGGACGGCAATATCAAGCGGTGATTTTTCGAGCGTGGGTGATATGTTTAGCGCCGCGGGAGAGAGTGCGCGCCGGCTTCGCGAATCGAAAAGAAGAGCAGGCTAAAGCGGTACCCTGAAAACTCGGTTGATGGCGGTACCCTGAGAGCAGATAACTAATGGCAACATACGTCATAGGAGACATCCACGGCCGGCTGGCGCTGCTCGATCAACTGATCAGCAACGTCCCCTGGGACATAGCCAACGACAAGATCGTCTTTCTCGGCGACATGATCGATCGAGGATATGACGCGCCGGGCGTCGTCAATCGCGTGATCGAGCTTACGAAGGGAAATCCCAACGTTGTCGTGCTTCGAGGCAATCATGAACAGATGATGCTGGACTGTTTGGACTACGGCGACTTGCAATGGCTGATACCGGAGAATGGAGGACTGGCGAGTCTTTCGGCGTATGGGTTTCAGCTCGAGCAGCTCAGGGATGTGTCCGATATCAAGATCCCGGAAGCTCACGTCCAGTTCGTCAGGGCTCTTCCGTTTTATCACGAAGACGATCAGGCTATTTACGTCCACGCCGGGTTGGTTCCGGGAGAGCATCCGTCGGAGACCGACACAGATGTCCTGGTGTGGACCCGTGACCTGGATTTCTTCAAGGGCTATCAGGGCAAGCTCTGCTTCTTCGGCCACACGCCTACTGCCTTTCTGCCGCGAGAAGGCCGCAACCGGCGCTGGGGAATTTACATCCACAACAGCTGTGTAGGCATGGACACAAGCGGAGAAGATGGCAGCCCGTTGTCTTGTATGCAGGTCGAAACATTCACTCTCTATCAGTCTTACCCTTCAGGCGCGGTCGAGGTCGAGCGGATGAGAAATCGCAAGCCTTCGGCCACCGCTGCCCGCATCGCTCCGTGAAACGCCCTCCTGAAATGACGACAACAGCTTCGATTCGGAAATATATCCATTGGTTCGTCTGCCTGGCTTTGAGCACCGTCTGGGCTTGCAGCAACCGAGTACTTCTTGACGAGCGCTTCAACGATACGCGGTTGATTAACTGGGAGGTTGTTGATGATCCCGACACGATTGAAGGGCCATCGGATTGGCGAGTCGAAGCCGACGGTTGGGTGCATCAGCGGAGCAATATCTGGGGCCGGCGAGGAGACTTTCTCGGACGGTGGCACGGCACATATCTGATCGCCGGCGAATCTGCCTGGGACGATTACACGGTTACGTTGACGGCTAAACCCGAGGACGACGACGGGTTTGGTGTGGTGTTCCGGTATCAGGACCCCGAGCACTTTTACCGATTGATGTTCCTTCAGGACGGGATGAGCGGCGGCCCAATCACCAGATTGGACAGGCGCGAAGGCGCCGACTACACTGAGCTTTGGTTAAACAAAAAGGGCTATCGACCTGGTGCGGAAATGGCGATCGAAGTCACAGTTCAGGGAGATGTGATAACGGCTTCGGTGGATGGGAAGCAGTTGTGCGAGGTTAAGGACGCACGTTATTCACGGGGGAAGATCGGGCTGTTTTGCTATGCGCAGAAGGGCCAGGCGTTTGACGACGTGAGGGTTGTCGGCCGGTAGACATTCTCGGGAAAAGAATTGGTGAGCAATTAGATGGCTAAGAAAGGATTCGCGGTTCTGCCTATTCTGGTACTTGTCGCAGTGGCCAGCTGTGAGATTGACACATCCGTAACCGTGGATGGAAAGAACCCTCCGTCGTTCCGGGTATCCGGAAGCGGAGGAATAAACTTTGTGCGAATCGTAGATGTCTCAGACTGCAAGGGTTCGTTATTGGATTGTCCTGTCTTGTGGCAGATCGATCCGGCGGGAGGACAGGTTGCCATAGCTGATTTACCGGCGATCACTTACGGGCACGTGCCCCCCGGCTTTCACCAGACGACCCCTTCAAACGATGCACCACCGCGCCCGCTCGTTGACGGGAAGACGTACACTGTCTATACGCCAACGTACAATGCAAATGGTGGCGGTGTCCGGTTCACCATTGTAGAGGGGAAGTCGGTTGAGTTGAGATAGGAAGTCAGCGGGCTGACGGCGAGTCGCTACTTATCTCATATGAGGAAATCATGTCGAAGGCAGTAATAGTAAGCGGTGCACGAACGGCGATCGGATCGTTCGGCGGAGCGCTAAGTGACGTTGCTGCAACGGAACTCGGCCGAGTCGTGATCGCAAGCGCAATCGAACGCGCCGGGATTGATCGCGCGGACATAGACGAAGTCATAATGGGCAACGTGCTCCAGGCCGGGCTCGGAATGAACGCGGCTCGCCAGTCGGCCATCGCCGCAGGGATTCCCGACAGCGTCCCTTCGTTCACGGTCAACAAGGTCTGTGGATCAGGGCTCAAGTCCGTTGCGCTCGCGGCGCAGGCGATCGTTGCCGGTGACGCCGAGTTGATAGTCGCCGGCGGAACGGAGTCGATGAGCCGCGCGCCTTACCTGCTGAAAAAGGCTCGATGGGGATATCGGCTCGGGAACGACGAGATCGTTGATTCGATGTTGAGCGAAGGGCTGACCTGCGCGATGGCAGCGTGTCATATGGGTGTGACCGCCGAAAACGTTGCGGCGGAGTGCGGCGTATCCCGCGAGGCGCAGGACGAGTTCGCCGCCGAGAGCCAGCATCGCGCTGAAGCGGCCATGGCTGCCGGGCGCTTCAGTGAAGAGATCGTTCCTGTAATGGTCCCACAGAAAAAAGGTGAATCGGCAGCCTTCAATGTTGACGAATATCCGCGCAGAGGCACAACCGCTGAGACGCTCGCGCGACTCAAGCCGGCGTTTCAGAAAGAGGGTACCGTAACGGCCGGAAATGCTTCAGGTATAAACGACGGCGCAGCCGCATTACTCGTTGCAAGCGAGGACCGGGCTCGTTTGATGGAGCTCGCGCCGATGGCCGCGATAGTTTCCTACGCGACCGCGGGAGTTGACCCGCGCTTGATGGGACTCAGCCCAGTACCTGCGATTGAAAGAGCGCTCGAAAAGGCGGGGCTCGCATTGAAGGACATCGATCTATTCGAGCTGAACGAAGCCTTCGCCTCCCAGAGCATCGGAGTAATGAGCAAGCTTGGGTTGGCCGCCTCGCGAGTCAATGTTAACGGTGGCGCAATCGCGCTCGGGCATCCGATTGGCGCAAGCGGAGCGCGAATCCTGATCACTTTGCTTTATGAAATGCGTAGACGCGACGTGAAACGCGGATTAGCCGCGCTGTGCATTGGCGGAGGGCAGGGAATTGCGATGATTGTAGAGCGGTGATTTGATTGGGGGAGCAGCATTGCAAATTGCAATTGGAAAATGCAAATTGCAAATTGAGAGCGGGAAGCGTTCACCATGGCTAAGATTGAAGACTCATCGTCCAATTCGGGGATCGTGACCGGTTCACCGGTAATAGTAAATCTGCATAGCCCTCGCGAAAAAATATGGGGCGTGCTGCGCGAGTTGAATGCGGCGGGCGTCTTTGTGCGAGGCATAGACCTTAACACGTTCGACGACTGGGTCCGAATGGTGGTTCGCGGCGAGCGGAATCTAAGTCTGACTCACGTGTTTCTGCCGATGTGGCGCGTTGAGCGCGTGGCTCTGGATGAATCGGTCGATGACATCCCCTCCCTGGCAGCGCAATTCTATTCGCGAATTGGGATCACCCTTAGCGAATATCTCGACTCAGAATGAGGAGGGATGACGCGCAGGAAAGATCGCGCGCCGACTTCGTTACCGATCACTGCCCTTGAAGATGCTGGAAGATTTCGGGATCCAGCTTTGCCGAATAGTTGATTGTGATCAGCTTGATCTCCTGAACAAACTTTCCGTCCTGCTTCATTTCACGGCGAACCGGCACCAGGGTGTTCTGTACGACTGCGCTGCTGAACGGAGTGTAGTAATAATCGACCTTGTACTTGGTCGGAGGCTGGCCCTCGACAAGCTTCAGTTCGTACTCGCAGTGAAGCACGCGATAGGTTCTGGTGCTGAGCCAGTAGCGGGTTTTCTCACCATCGGGCGTTGTCAGATCGACAACATTTGTATCTACGCCGACTACGGTCTCCGGCCCAACGAGTTCGACCTTCGAACCGTCCTCCTTGTAGCGAAGCAGTGCCATGTACTCGTGCGTCAATTGGGCTCGGAAAGCGACGTCGGCGCCGCTCCGAGGATTGACATACTGGCCGTTCTGCGCGGACCAGACGCTGGCGCCGTTAAACCCAATCACGTACTTAATCGGCGGTGCGCCCTGCCCCTGAGAGGTTTCCGGCGCGGATAATTCCAAATCGACACGAAGGAGATCCTCCGAAGACTTCTGTTTCCTCATGGACCGCAAAAGGTAGTTGCCGGTCAGATCACCCTGATCGGTCGCAAGCCTGATCGTGCCGGCTTCCTGGGTCGCGGCGCGCGCTGTCTCAAGTTGTTTGCGCCCGCCGTAGGCTATCACCGCAAGCTCTACTATCGCTTCCACCTGAGTCAGCTTGACCACGCCTGCTTTGGCCTCTTCCTGTTTCTTGGCCTTCTCGAGTTCTTTCTCATTAGGGACCTTTGTGTCGTCCTTTGCCGGCTCTTGAGTCGCAGGCCGTCTTTGACCGCGCTGCGACTGCGTAACCGACGGCGAATCAGGCGCGAGCAGCAATGTCATCGTCAGCAGGGCGATTGCGATGCGGCGACCGCCAAACCGCGCGCGAACCAAGTCACTAAGGCTTAACAAGCTCTGCTTGTTTAACAATGTTCAGCATTCCTCCGTTGCTTCGATCTTAGCTGGCGAGGCCAACCCGCGTTTGGAAGCAGACCGGCAGAACCAGAGTGTAGCATAGGACTCCCGCAAATCGCATCCGAAGGTGGTGGGTCAGTTTGAGGTTCAGAGTTCAAGCTTTAGCTTGCTATTGAGTTTTATGGTCGAAAACACGGCAAGCTAAAGCTTGAACTCTGAACCTCAAACTGACCCGCTACTCATCGAGGGAGTCTGCGAGGTCAGTCGAGTCTTTCGACTTTGCAGCGCGGTTCGGCTACGAGAGACTTGAAAGATGACAGCCGTACCAACCCGGGTTTCGATTTCGGCGGTTTTGATACGAATTTCTTTTGCGTGTAGTGAACAGCGGCCTTGCCCTCGCGCTTCGCTTGAGAATAAAAGGCCGCGAGTTCCGCAGCCTCCGTGATCGTTCGGTGAGGCACCGCTTCACGGCTCGGATTGCGAACGAGGACGTGCGAACCGGGATAGTCTCCTGCGTGGAGCCAGACGTCGTTTGGCCTTGCGACGCGAAACGTGAGCGCGTCATTCTCGCGATCATTTCTGCCAACAACGATTTCGAACCCGTCACTCGATCTAAACCTTCGCCCGAAGGCGTTGATCTTTTGACGCCCACGTGCCTGTTTGCCTTTCTGAAGCGCAGATGTGCGCCCAAAAAGCTCCTCTGTCGCCTGGCGAACTTCCGACACGCGCTGATCCGTAGGATCTTCCTCCAGTCTGAAGAGAAGCTGCTTCAGCGGGCCAAGGTTCTGCGCAACATCCTTCTCCCTGGAGGCGATCGCCTCGAGCGCGCGGCGCGCCTTCTGATATCGAGCAAAATAATCTTGCGCGGCTTCTTGTAACCTGACTCTCTCTGGAATCTCTATCTGAATCTCTCCACTATTCGGGTCGTAGTAATCGACAACCGTGACACTGTTTCCGTTTATCTTTGCGTTGGAAAGGTTCGCAAGGATTAGATCGCCAAAGCGCTTCAATCTGTCAGGATCATCGAATCGCCGGCGATCAGCTTCAATTGCGGCAATCGTAGCCTCGCGGCGCGCGATCTCACGTTTCAGCTCCTGCTTTAGCGTTGAATACTCGGCTCGAAGAGCGGTGGCGCGCGCGCGCGCAGCGTAATACGCGTTCGCGGCCTCAGACAGCGACTCGAACTGGTATCGAAGCATTCCGCGCGCTAAAAACAGTTCGATTTGTGACAGTAAGAGATCGGCTTTGGGATTGATGAGCTGGCTGCCGATTTGATCAAGTGGCACGCGCGAATACACAAGAGGAATCGGCTCGCGATTGAACAGATCATCAATTAGCGATTTGAAAGCCGCGGCTGGTGTCGCGTCACTACAGCGAAACGCAAACTCGCTCTTCAATTGCGGGCCGAAGATCGAGTCGGTCCCCCAAAACCGATTGAGCACCTCGGCTTCTGTGATTGACTCGTCGAGATCGGCTGAAAGCCTGATCGGATCGAACAAGCGGGTTGATCGATCGACTGGAAGAACCTTGTCAGCACCGGACTTTTCAAACAGTGATGCAACCAGATCCCCATGATCGTCAATCACGTGGGCGTTTGACGAGCGCCCGGTAAGCATCAACATCAGCGTCGTTCGAACTCGGTTGTCACCTGCGGCGAGCTTCTCAAAATCAATCTGGATGATTCGATCGAGAGGCGCTTTCCAGATTCCTTCGAGCCTGGCGTCGAAGATGAGTTTGCGAAGCAGGGAAAGGAAGCCGCTCGACGTAGGTTTTTCGGTGGCGGGGTGAGCTTCAAGGTTGCCGGCAATGTAGAGTGCCGGTTTGCTGCGATCGATTGAAGCGAGCAATTGGCGCCCGTTGCCGAGCCGCAGATCGATTCGCAGGCTGGCGTTCACCCACGATACTCTGGCGACAGTCCGACCTTGCACTTCGGGCGCGATCTCTCTAACCACGGCCGATAGATAAAGGTTATCCACACACGTATATTACTTGAGCAGCGGGAACGAACGCTAAACTGATAAGTGAGGCTTCGAGAAAGCCTTCAAGCAACGTTGTTAGAAATCCCGCACCACGACTGTGCCGGAAATGAAATCCTGCCAGCCGCGGCGCTTTCGGTTGAATGCCGCCCAGGCGATTCCAGCGAAAGCCGGTACGGCAGCAATGAAGTATCCAACGGTTCGCAATAGGGCTCGCGATGCTGAAGGGGGTTCAAAGGTCAGCGAATCCACGATCCGCGTATTTGTGAACATCATTCCAAATGTTCTACCGCACAGACTCTGAGTAAGCGCGAGGTAAAAGAAGGCGATCAACGCTACAACCGCCGCGGATGTGAATCTGGTCTGCGCGCTGGCAAAGTTGCCGTCGGATATTCTTATGATCGCCAGGAACGGCGAAGAGCTTGCGGTGATTGCTATCAGATCAACGAAGAAGATAACCGCGTGCGTGAGAATCGAAGGGCTCTCATTTCGAAGAAACTCAGCACCCAGTGCCTGATCGACTTTTCTGACTTCAGCCTCGAGGTAATCGAGCGGCTCCAGCTCGTCGATTACGAGGGTAGAGATTTGTTCAGGCGTATCGGCAAGAAAAGACGATTGGGGTTGCGGGTCGGGAATGACGACTGCCTTGGGGGGTTCCTTAGCGGGCAGCACCGCGTCCACGCGGGCAGGCCTGGTGAATTGGCTTTGAACAAGTTCGGGTCTTGGCGAAGGAGCGGGTTCCGGATTCGACTCGATTTCGGGAGCCGGCTCTAAAGCCCTAGCAGTTGCCTGACGATCAATCGCGAGCCCAGCCTGTGAACTTGCCGGTATCGTCCGTGCCGGTTCAATTTTTGGAAGCGCGGCGCGGCTTGCGTTTTCGCTCGCGCGCTTCACACGATTGAGTGCCGCTTCAACGATATTGCTGCTAGTCCGGCGAGCAGAATCAGAAGCCATCGATGTTCGCTCGATCGTGTTTCGCAGCGCCGGATTACGCAAACTGACATTTGCGGCGTAGGAAGCTGCCGGCTCGCTTGGTTGTTGGACCGGCGCTTCGGTCAGCCGCTCGATGTCGAAGGAACTTTCAGGCTGTTCGGCTCCAGGCGCCTGGGAGTCTGTGCTCCGCCGGGCTCTGATAGCGCGAACCTTCTCATTCAGCTCAGCGCGCCAGGCAGGAATTGAAGCCGGAGCTTCGACAGGCGCTACCATGCGAGTTCTCTTTGGAAACTCCAGCAATCTTGAATCTGTGGACGCCCGACCTCGTCTGGACGTGGAACGATGGCAACGAGGACAACGGGTAAGCGTCTTGGCAAACTCATGTCCGCAACCATGACATTTCATGCTAAGTGTACCTCGGTTTATTTGGGGGGCGTCCTGTGATTCGCGCGCGATACTAGCAGAAACCGTCGGCTGCGGTCAACAGCAAATGTTGCAACGCAGGCACTCCGGGCCATTTCATCCCGTATCTCGAAGCCTGGCCGCGGCGCCCGTCATTCGAGGCGGCTCGACAGTCAATTCACCTGGTATTGCTGGAGTAAACTAATGTCTACTCTTTCGACGCAACTTTCCGCGACGAACCCGAGGTTGATCCGGGAGCCGGCGCTGCGGCCTGGTCGGCCAGCCCGACCGTCAGCCCGAGAGCGTTTCGAACCTCGCCCTCGATCCTGCCGGCGATCGCGGGATCGGACTTAATCAGGTTCTTGGCGTTCTCGCGCCCCTGGCCTAATCGCTCACCCTTAAAGCTGAACCATGCCCCGCTCTTCTCTACGATCTTGTGTTCTACAGCAAGGTCCAGCAAGTCACCTTCTCGCGAAATGCCTTCACCGTACATTATGTCGAACTCAGACTCTCTAAATGGAGGAGCGAGTTTGTTCTTCACGACCTTCACACGCGTCCGATTGCCGACGACCGAGTCGCCGTCTTTGATAGCGCTTGTTCGCCGTATATCGAGTCTGACCGACGAGTAGAACTTGAGCGCGCGTCCTCCTGTGGTTGTCTCCGGACTGCCGAACATGACTCCAATCTTCTCGCGAATCTGATTGATGAAGATCAAGCACGTCAGCGAACGCGCGACGACTGCGGTCAGCTTTCTGAGCGCCTGCGACATCAAACGCGCCTGCAGGCCCGGCAACGAGTCACCCATCTCGCCTTCCAACTCTGCGCGAGGCACTAACGCTGCGACCGAGTCAATCACGAGAACATCAACCCCTCCCGAGCGCACCAGAGCCTCGGCGATCTCAAGTGCCTGTTCTCCCGAATCGGGCTGCGAAATGAAAAGGTCATTGACGTTTACGCCGAGCTTGGTGGCGTACCCAGCATCCATTGCATGCTCGGCGTCAATGTAGGCTGCCACTCCTCCAGCTTTCTGCGCTTGCGCGACAATGTGGAGCGCCAGTGTCGTCTTGCCGCCCGACTCCGGGCCGTAGATCTCAACGATCCGGCCGCGAGGAACGCCGCCGACACCGATCGCAGCATCCAGGCTGAGGCATGAGGTGGAGATGGCCGGGACGTCTACGACTTTCCTTTCACCAAGGCGCATTATTGAGCCTTTGCCGAACTGCTTTTCTATGCTTGCAATCGCCACGTCGATGGCGCGGTTACGCTCGATTCGATCATCTGCCATTTTTGGTGATCCTTTCTGTCTGAGGTGACCCAGGAAGGCTCACTATACCACAACCAAAAACCAACTTCCCAAACCTATTCGAATTTCTGTGAAGTATCCTTGAGTGTATTGGATATCACTTTTTTATTGACAACCTGTTTGACTAATGATACCGTGCCGCCATTCTCGGTAGCCGATACATCCAACGGAGGTTCACATGAGCAAAAGTATTCTCCGAAAAAAACTGCTTCTTCCATTGATTTTTGCTATAGCCGGGCTGACTTATTTGGGAACGACAGTTTTGTCGTCTGGGTCAAAGAAGGACGGCATTGTTAGAGTCAACAACTCTACGCACTCTTGCGAACTGTTAAGCGCAGAAAAACATAACGGGTACCTATCGGTACGGGTTCAAAACAATAGCAACAAGGGTATGACTGCACTAGTCCTAACTTCAAGAATTGATTCCAGGACGGTCTTTACATTCAAGGAGGAATTTGCATTTTCAGAAGCGAACCTCGTGATAGCTCCGGGGAATTATTACGATAAAATGATTAGTATTCCTGGTAGTTTGAATCGCCAGAACGAAATAACACTGAGCCTTTCCGCTGTCTTCTTCGAAGATAACAGTAGTGAAGGTGATCAGGAGATCGTCCGAGATGTTGAGGACAATCGCTTAGGAGAGAAGTTACAGCTCATGAAGGCTCTTCCTATCTTGGACAAGATAGCCGGTCTATCTGACAACGACATTGGGCGTTATTGGAGTAAGACTGCGCGCCATGAGTTTCAAGCCGCATTGGATGCGCAAGATACAGAATTGTTAATCCAATCGAATGACAAAGTAAGTAAAGGAAGAAACTTGGCCGAATCAGAGCAATTCAAGCTAGGGGCTCAAGCTGGAAAGGAGTACGTCGTTCAGAAGTATCAGGAGTTGAGAGATAAACAAAGCCAACAAGGAACACCCGCTCTACGAGAAGAGATCATGGGCCTGAGAGACCTGTATTCAAAAATGATAACCAGATTGTGAAGTAGCTCAGGACTCTACCCCTCAGGAGGACAGATGAAAAGTACAGCTTGTTTAGTTCTGACGTTATTGGTCTGCCTGAATGAAGCCTCTGCGACCGTTTGTCGACCACAGTATGCTTCGACTGAAAGCGACACTGGATGTTCGCTTCCAAATGTATTACTTACAAAGAGTCTGAATTATGGTCTCTGGTGGCCTGATGGCTACAACGATGCTTTGGAGAATGTTAATGGATACGGGGATGTGACCTTTCAAACGTCTGCTGTTCTTCAAGTCAGGCCCAAATAGAATGTTGGCCTTTGTTCAATACACCCACCACGACTACGAGCGGTACTTTCAGTCAGGTTGTAAATAATAGAAGTACTCGAACCGTTTCCACAAATTGCCAGGCTGGCTGCGCAAGCCCAATAAATGTTCTGCAATGCTATACCACGTCAACGGTTACCTATGAAATTTCTCACACTTGCCCCTGCGATGAGGTTATCCTCTGTAGTGAAGGCTATGTACCCCTGGGATGCCATTGTGTTCCAACCTCACCGATTGTTTTAGATATTGAAGGAAACGGGATTGACTTAACTGACGCAATGCATGGCGTGAGCTTTGATATCAATGCAGATGGCGATACCGAAGACAACTCCTGGACATCGCAGGGCTCAGATGATGCGTTTCTAGTTCTGGATCGAAATGGCAACAGCAGGATTGACAACGGTACTGAGTTGTTCGGCAACTTCACGCCTCAGCCAGCATCCGCAAGCCCCAATGGCTTTATTGCTCTTGCTGAATATGACAAACCACAGAATGGTGGGAATGGTGATGGTAGAATAGATAGCCGGGATTCGATTTTCTCCTCACTGCAACTGTGGCAAGACAGGAATCACAACGGCATTTCTGAGCCCAACGAGTTGAACACTTTGCAATCGGCAGGGATATACGCCCTTGACTTGGATTACAAAGTGTCAAGACGCACAGATGAATACGGAAATCAGTTTCGCTACCGGGCAAAGGTTTTTGACTCGCACGGCGCGCATATCGGTCAATGGGCTTGGGACGAATTCTTACGGACTCAGTAAGGCTTGTTGCGTCGATCCGGTCTGAAATCCAGGGCGGCCAGATCGCCGGGCGTTTGCCGCTCCAAGAGGTCACAAACGTTCGACCTTTCAGCGGATTGGATCAGATTCAAGGATAATAACTTTAACTCATACACATTCCGAATCCTAGCTCCTACCACTCCGGCGCAAGAATGCGAACGGCTTTCAATACCTCACTAGGCTTAGATGGATCAACCGCATTCTGACATGCCTCAGTAGCCTACGCATTAGATCTATCGTGGCTCCCTCTTGCAGGCAACCTCTTGGCACGGAGGTTGCACAAATGCATTGCGACGGCTGCGATTCAAGTCTGTGAGGGCAAGAGGCTGTCAAAAGTTTATTGAAACAAAAGGACAGGCGTCGCGTTCTAAGGTTGGATAATGCCCCCCGGGAAGCCCGGGGGCTAACACGGTGAACGAGTTCAGAACAGGTGGGAGTACGAATATGGCTAAGAACATTCAAACAAAAAGAGTGCAGAATAGAAGTGAGATTGATGAAGTCAACTGGTCGACGCTCGATGCGAACGAGTTGAAGGCCAAAGTGCGCGACGGCCTGGTCGCGATGAACATGACTGAGCGTGAAGAGTTCATTGGGACCCTTGAAGCAGAAATGCGACGGGCCGGGTTGAACATGCGCGCCTATCTGGTTCCGCTTGGCATTCCCGGCCACAGTCCGGAGGACTTGACGCCAACAGAGGTCGCCCATTTGATCAGGTTTCTCAAGCTCAACGTCTCGAAGGCTATGCCGGCGATCGAGCGCGCGCTCGGCCGCTACAATAGCTTCGTGGATCACGACGGTAGAACCAACCATCGAATCGCTGCATAAGACGCTGCGCAAACCGGCGTTTTACTCTTGCCCGCCTGGCTGATGATTGCAAGCTAAGGCGGGCATTTGAGTTTCCGGCTCTCTCTCGAATGCGCAAAGCCGCCCCACACGTTTAATTCGAGCGTGGCTGTCTTGCCATTATAGCAATCAACATGAGCTATCTCGCTCCTTCCAAAATAGGCTAATCCTCCTGTAGTATTCCTGCTGCGACATAATTACCGTGCTTGTCTTCTACAATCGCAAACAGACAAAAATGAGAGGAGTGTTCCTGGCAATCTACCTGGCGATCTACCTGTTTTGGCTCTCGTGTGTTCCCGCCCCAGGTGCGCAGGCCCAGCGGGCAGATTCCAGGGATAATCCACCTGGTCCGGCGCTCAAGCGCGCGCAGCAAATCATAGCGATCTCAAGTTCAAAAGAGCCTGATGCCGCGGCAAAGCTCAAGGAAGCTCTCGCCGACGAAAGCTGGTACGTAAGAGGCTCAGCCGCGCGCGCGTTTGGCAGGCTCGGGGACAAATCGTCCACTTCGCTTTTGCTGCCGCTGCTTCAAGACAACAGTTGGTTTGTGCGGCTGGCTGCACTTGAAGCCCTCTCGGCTTTGCGTCCGGCGGGAGCTTCTGCGTCGGGAACCTCGCCGGACTTGTCTTCGTTGCGTGAGGCTCTAGCGTCGCCCGATGAGTACGTCCGGGCTCGCGCCACCGTAACCTCGCCGGCCGCCGGCGATGCCGCAATCGAATTGTTGATCAAAGTGCTGCGCGATCCGGAACCGCTCGTTCGGCGCTCAGCCATACAAGCTCTTGGCGAACTGAAAGCGGCGAGCGCGGTCGATGCTCTCACACCGTTCTTGAAGGACGATGATCAAAGCGCTCGAAAGACAGCGGCTATCGCTCTGGGCCGCATAGGCGACAAGAAGGTTGCCGCTGCACTCGAAACTGCGGCCGGCTCGAACGCCGACCAGTGGGAGTATGCTGCCGCGCTTTATCGCCTGGGTAATCGCGGTCACCTCAGTCAGGTGACGGATGCGCTGCGTAGTGAGTATGCGGATGTTCGCCAGCAGGCTCTAAAGACGCTGCTCGAGTTTGGAGACAACCGAGCCTTGCCGGCGCTGCTTGCACTTGCCAGTGACGACGCCGCCGTGAAGCGAGGAGAATCACCGTGGATTCGACTAGCATTAGCCGACGGCCTGGCCCACTTCGACGGCGAGGAGCCTCGCATTGCACTTGTCAATATGCTTGGCGATGCGGAGGCGGCAGTGCGTGCCGCGTCCGCAACTTCCCTGGTCAAAATCAGCAGCCCTGACGCAAAGAGCGAAGCTTCCCAGCGCTCGTTGATCGCGCTCATCGGCGCGCTGAAGAAAGAAACCGTGCCGATCGTCGTAAATGCCATTACTGATGGGCTTTCAATATTCGACCGCGCGCGCGTCGCGGATCTCTTACTCGACGCCCGAACACCGGAAGGCAAGTTAAGCCCGACGATCCTGGGAGTGCTCGCCGCGTCCGGCGTTACAGCCGAGAGCGAGACATCGCAATTAACCGCCGGCAATGCCGCCGAACAAATTCGCGCGGCGGAAAGACTCTCGAGGCTAGGCGACTCGCGAGCTGTGGCTCCGCTAATCGACGCGCTCACGGGCGCTAAAGAGCTTCAGGTTAGAGTCAAGTCGGCCGAAGCGCTCGGAACGCTGCGCGACAGGCATGCAGTGGAGCCGTTGATCAGTGCTTCTCACGCGTCGGAAGCTCAGCTTAGAACTGCCGCCGTAACTGCGCTCGGGTTGATCGGAGACCACGTCGCCGCCGAAGCTCTCTTCGTCGCGGTTCGAGACAGCGAGCCGGCCGTACGGGAAGCCGGACTCCACGCACTCGCGGCGTTTGGGATTTCGGTTGAGAGGGTTTCTTCCGATCTCTCGAGTTCCAATTGGCAAGTCAGGGCAGCAGCCGTAACAACACTTGCTCGCCTTGGCGATCGCGGAGCAGTGCCGCCTATCGTTTCTGCGCTAAAGGACAGTGATAGCCGGGTTCGATCGGAAGCAGCGCGGGCGCTCGGTACGTTCAACGACCAGAGCGCAACGGATGCTTTGATCGGCGCCTTGCGCGATCAAAGCGCGGACGTGCGAGTTGAGGCTACCTTCTCGCTTGGGAGGTTGAAGGACAGCCGCGCGCTTGCTCCGTTGACTCTGTTGCTCAGTGATGGAGATCCGCGAGTGAGCCTCGCCGCGGCTGAGTCTCTCGCGCGATTGCAGGACCCGCGTGCGACGCGTGTGCTGATCGACTCCTTATCGAGCGGCGACTGGCGCGTGCGTTCTCGCGCAACCCAGGTGCTTGCCCGCATTGCCGGCGAAGGAATGCTTGATCAAGCGGTCGGGCCTTTGACGATTGCGCTCGCCGACAAAGATCCAGTGGTGCGCTATTACGCTGCCGAAGCGCTGGTCGGGATCGGAGCAAAGGCGATTCCTTCGCTGATCCAGGCTCTGCGATCTCATCGCCAAAGCGATTGCGATCGAGCGGCGCGGGTGCTCTGGAGCATCGGCGGAGCGGCAGTGGACCCGCTCCTTGGAGTTCTGCAGGATAGAACGGCTACGCCGGAGATGCGCACGGCGTCGGCAAGCGCTCTTGGAATGATCGGTGATCCGCGCGCGATCCGAGGGCTTGCGTTGTTGCTCAGGGACGAACGCTATTTCGTGCGCGAGCAGGCCTCGAGAGCGCTTGGGCGAATCGGTGAGCCGGCCGTTGGCCTGCTGCTCGAAATGGCAAATTCATCGGCGCCCACCACTCGAGAAGCCGCCGTTGCGGCCCTGGGCAACACCGGTTCGAAGCACGCAATAGAAAAAGTGATCGAGGCGCTTTCCGATTCCAACGCAAACGTTCGCGCGGCCGCGGTGAGATCACTTGGCGAGAGCGCAAGCGAGATTGCAGTATCGCATTTGATGGCTCTGTTGCGAGATGAATCAAGCGCTTTGCGCGCGCAAGCGGCCGCATCGCTCGGCAGGCTTGGGCACCTCTCATTGCCCAGTCTCGTGTCCGCTCTGAAAGATCCAAAGCCGTCGGTTCGCCAGTTGGCCGCCGAGGCGCTTGGTGACATCGGTTCCAAAGATGCCGTTGACCCACTAATCGAGCTCATCGCATCTGATCAGTCGGGCGCGCGCCCGGAGGCAATCGAAGCGCTCGGAAAGATCGGCGACCCCGCTGCGGTTGGTCCAATTCTTTCCGTGATGCCGACGGGCTCGCCCTCCGTTCGCAAGCGCGCGATACGAGCACTGTCCAGTTTTCGCGATACTCGAGCAATAGATGCCCTGGCAGCCGCGCTATCGGATCAGAATGAAGAGGTGAGGCAAGCAGCTGCTGCGGGACTTGGGGAAGTCGGCGATGAGCGCGTCATTTCCAGACTCGAGCGCCTGGCGGACAACGACTCGAGCGCTGACGTGCGCACCGCCGCCGCGCAAGCCATTCAACGCATTCGCCAGGACCAGAAACCGATTGTTAAGCCCGAACCGCAAAAACCGTCTCGACCATGATTTGTAAGTTCAAAGGACGATCTACTCACAAAATGAAAAGAACAACAGTAGCTGGGGCGATTGTATTAGCCCTGCTGACATTCTGGTTAGCCGGGTGCAAAGGCAAAGAGACAGCCTCGATCAACGCCGCGGGCCCATCTGCGCCTGCATCGCCAGCGGCAGCGGCGAACGCAAACTCTCCGGTCACTTCGGGGGCTCAACCCACGACGACTCCTTCAACCCCTGAGCCGCCGAAACTACTCGGCACCTATGAAGCTCGTGAGGTTGAGAACAAAGGCGTCGTGACATTGATCAGCAAAATCAAGACGCTCTTTGTCTTCAGGGCGGATGGCACTTACTCGCGAGTGTCACAGGTCAAGGGCAAGACCTATCACAGCGATTCCGGTCAATATCGAATCGAGGCTCCGGACAAGCTGGTCATTACGATTCAAATTAGCGACAACAATATGAAGACTCCGGCCGTTGTCAAAACGCAGAGATTCCGCCTTTCTCCGGACGGTGATGAATTGAAACTGATCTCCGTAAAGAAGGAATCCACGGCGACCTTTCAAAGAACAGCTAAGCCAACCGCTTAGGAAAGCGGCCCGGGTCTAATGCGGCGCATGAGGTCAATCGCCAGATTATTCTTAGTCGGGTCGCTTGCTCTGGCGACCCTGTCTTGCGGCGCGTCCACTCCATCGCGCGAATCCAGTTCCGGTGAACTTCATCAGGACCCGGCTGTAGAAGATTCAGGCAAGCGCCTGTCTGGAGAGTTCGAGCTGATCTCGCTCGAAGACTCTTATCGACGGGATAGTCTCTCGTCTCAAACCACCTTTCGCTTTGACGAGAACGGAGACTTCAAACGACAAGATGGATCGCGGCTCGAAGAGGGCTCATACCTGATCGCTACACAAAATGAAATGGTCCTGTACATCGAGAAGGTAAACGGCGAGCTACGATCGGCAGCACGGGTCGAGCGCTATCAGATGGCCGATCAAAGTGACAATGGCTTCACAATGCAGGAAGGCGCTTCCAGGAAACTGGTCTTGCGGAAACGCTGAACGATGCCTGACATGCGCTAAATGATGTCTGACATGTAGGGGCGGCCCTCCGTGGCCGCCCCCGTTCGGTTGTCGACACATTTGTACAAGGCAAAGAGGGCGGCCACGGAGTGCCGCCCCTACATGTCGCCGCCACGTCGGCGCCACCCTTACAACTTTGTTGCGATTTGCGCTTCGCACTTTTCGCCTTTGAACTCTTGCGCTATGATTGGCATAAGTTGTTGGACACCTCATGCGAGGGCTGGTAGTAATCGGGAGCATCCAGCTCCCGAGGCGGATCGTAGTTAGGAGAATTACAATGCGCGCCTATGATATTAAGGCGGAGCGAGGGCGCGAAGCCACTTTAGAGACGCCCGACTTTCTCGAGCAAGCACGTCAGCTACTTTCGCGAAGCCTTCCCGTTGAGCTCCGCATGAGCGGAACCTGCATGAGCCCTGCCATTGAAGACGGCGACATAATAACCCTCGAGCCGATGACCGACGAGCCCGTCAAACAGGGTGACATCGTCCTATATCACAGCCGGTTCGATACCGCCGTCATACACCGCGTGATCCGCCTCGATCGCTCTTCGTCTGAGCGATGCGTCGTAACCCGCGGCGATGCGGCTTCGCACAATGACGGTCCAGTCCCTATGCACCGAGTTCTTGGACGTGTTCGACGAGTTGAGCGGGCCGGCGAGCGCATAAAGATGGTTGTGCCGAAGCGCACCGTTACTCAAACAATGCTCGCGTGGCTGCTACGTCTGAAGTTCTGGTAGACCCCGTCACCGGCTTCTGTCTGCCTGTAACAGGCATATCGCTTCTGAAGATGTAGTATGCGATTTACACAGATTGTTGCCCACTCGAACACTAACGAAACGCATGTTGCAAGCGATAGAAATGACGCTACCTCGCATGCACTCTTCCCGAAACGAGCAGCCAGATCAGCACGAGCCCAAGCGCAACTCGATACGCTACGAACACATACGTCGTGTGGCGTTGAAGATATCTGAGCAGGAAGGCAATCGAAGCATAGCCTGAAATTCCCGAAACGATTGTCGCAACCGCGATCGCAGTCCATCCAGTGTTGATCGAGTGAAGCGCTTTGGGAAGCTCGAGCAGTCCGCTCGCCGCAACCGCGGGAATAGAAAGCAGAAATGAAAACCGAGCGGCAGTCTCGCGTTTCAAGCCCGAGAACAAGCCTCCTGTGATGGTGCTCCCGGACCTGGACGAGCCGGGAATTAACGCAAGCACCTGGGCGAATCCGACTACGATCGCATCGGGTATGCGAACGTCTTTCATTTCTTTGCGCTGGCGTCCCGCGATTTCGGCGAGTGTAAGCAGGATCGCCAACCCGATCAAGCTGCCGGCGATGATCCGCAGGTCCTTGGTGAGCATGCCTTCTATTTGATGCCTGAAGAGCAGCCCGACAATCGCGACAGGCAACGTGCCTATGATTATCAGCCAACCGAGCGACGCATATTCCTTTTCGGATTGGTCCGCGATCCGCCCGGTGAAGCGCGCAAGATTCACCATAAGGAAGCCGCTGATAATCCTTAGAATGTCAGTCCAAAAGTAAACTATCACAGCGATCAGGGTGCCGAGCTGAATCACTGCAATAAAAGCCGTCCACTGATCCGGGTGCTGAGGATCGACAAGGTTCATCCACTTGCCCACGAGCGTCAAATGAGCCGTGCTGCTGATGGGAATGAACTCCGTGAGGCCCTGGACAAGGCCGAGTATGATAGCTTCCAGGATAGACATTCAGTTGTATCTCTCTTTCAAAGCGGTCGACGGGCGAGCGAGTGATAGTAGCGAGGGGCCTGCTCGACTGTCAACGAACTTGACCAACTCTGGCGCCCTTTGCCAGACTTTGCGGTCTTTGAGCTAAGCGGTTTGAGTGCGCCGAGAATCAAGCAACACAGCGAGAACCAAAATGAGCGAAGAAGGGAAGCGAGCGTTAAAAATCTTTCTGGAGTTCTGGTTGTTGATCGGGCTGCTGGCGGCCTTCAACCTGTTCAACTATTTTCGCAGCGGGAGCAAGTTGTTCCTGGTAGTCGGGATAATCTGCATTACGGGTTTCATCGGTTGGGCGTTGTTCTATCTTTTGTATGTCCGCAAACGCGAGGAGTGAATCGAAGGGAGCCAAAAGTTTGACAGTCTCAATGTTTGTTGTTTAACATCAAGCCTTGTCTTCAGCGGTGAAAAGTCACTCGAAGTGGCCAGGTAGCTCAGTTGGTAGAGCAGCGGACTGAAAATCCGCGTGTCGGCGGTTCAACTCCGTCCCTGGCCACCATTTCTCTTCCTGCCTACGCTCGTTGGCAACCTCGAAATCTACGACAAGAAAGGCATCATTTGCATACTCTGACGATGCGAAATCCAGAATTATTGGCCAATCGCACGGCCCCATTGGGATTCACGACGCGGAATAAGAGGTCTTCGTCGTCTTCGTTGAAGTCAGGCTTCAGCCTGCGCCCGTTCGTGAGCTTCCCTTTCTGGATAAGCACCGTCCCGCCATTCTTCACTTTAGGCTCTTGTGCAAATGTGAGGCAGCCGGGTGAGCCTCCCAGAAATACCTCAAGGCGCGCGCCCGGCATCAGTCCACTGCCCCCGATCGTTATGGTGCGGCTATAATCGAAACTCTCGATGACTGGAACGTTCGGTATGTTTTCGGGCAGGTCAGGAGAGCGTACGACGAGCACTTCATTGTCAGGTTCCCCGCAGGCGACATATGCGATGCGCTCCAATGTCTCGTTGGGAGGATTTCCCGCCTGAAGGCGCACGCATGCTAAGCCGCGCGGCTTCCGGCATGAAGCGAGCCCGGACTGCGCGGGTGATATTACACGGTCTATGCGCGCATCAAGCAGACCGACCAGCCCCAGTCCGTCATTCGTAAAGAAAATCCCGGGCCTACAGGAAGCAATGCCGATCGGTCCTCCGCTGTCAGTCGCGGCCGGATTGCCCGGCGGAGTGTCGCGCGTACTGTCGTCAGAAATCACTCGGATGACATCATCGGTGCACGTGTCAATTTCAACTATGGCTCCATCGGCGCCCATCCCTCCGGTCGACCCCCAATAGGCAACGTAGAGATTTCCGTTGGATCCCGATAGCGCGGACGTCCACGGGTATTGCACCACCGGCGGCTGGCCCACGACCACTCTGGGGGCGGGTATGTCTTTGATCTTCGTGTCTGTTTCAGTATCAATGACAGAAACGGTGCCGTCCCCAAAGTTTGTTACGTACAGTTTCGACTCATCAGGTGATATGGTGCAACTGGAAGGATCCTTACCAACGGGAATCTCCTTAATCTTGCGGTCTGTAGAGGTATCAATAACGTCAACGCGGTCCGCTCCGCCGCACGGCACGTAAAGCTTGCATCTGTCGATCAAAAACTCAGGGAATCGCGGGCCTTTCCCTACACCGATCTGAGACAGCGCCTTGTAAGTCCCATCCGACTCTTGCTGGAAAACCTGCACGCGGCCTGGCCCGACGTTTGAATAGTCAACGGGCACGCCCTTGCGGGGGATCGTGTTGGATCCGAAAAGAGTCACGTACAGTGTGCCCAGGCCATCTGCTACGCCGAACGGGCCATCCGGGATGCCGCCGGGCCCATCGCCAACAGGTATGTTCTGAATTGTGTTGTTCGCTCTGTTGATTATCGTAACGTTGTCGGAGGCATAGTTGGTCACCAACGCGTCTTGAGAGAAGCTGAGTTCGACGGACCAGGGTTCAACGGCGAGGGGGTCTTTGATTGTCGTCACGGTCGGCGACTGTGCGGCTCCGACTTTACTGGGCCGGCCGCTGGCGATTGGTGGTCTAAAATAACCGGACGACGAAAGAGCAATTACACAGCCACACATTACGACTAAGACCAGTATGAGTCGGGCAACAGGGGTTGATGTCACAATTGCACCTGCCAATCGGCGAATGCCGCAGACTTGGTTTTCACGCCAGTCGCTCTGAGGAAACGACGTTTGAGCACGGTTCCTAACCGAGAGTTGCACCTATTTGGTCCACTACTGAAGCAGTTGAACGCTGGCGCATAGCCATCGTTCACTTTCCTACTTATTTGGCCGTCGGCGCTCACAGGTAGGCATCCTGTTGGTCTGCGCAAAATCTAGATCCTTACCGAACCACGGAATCCCCTGGCGGCATAGTAGGATTCTGCACCGTTGTGATATACGAAAACATTCCCGTAGCGGTAATCGACAAACAGGGCGCCACCGAGTTTTCGGATATCATCAGGTGTTATTATCCAACTCGATGTTTTGGCATCGAAATTTCCAAGTTTCTGCAGCTCCCGATATTGTTCTTCCGTTAGAAGCTCAATGCCCATCGCAAGGGCCATATTAATAGCGCTATTTTTCGGTTTATGTTCTTTCCTCGACTCCAGCGCTTTACGGTCGTAACAAAGACTTCTGCGACCCTTAGGACTTTCCGCTGAACAATCATAAAAAATGTATTCGCCCGTCTTTTTATCATAACCAATCACATCCGGTTCGCCGCCGGTACTTTCCATTTCATTGAGTGACCGCAGTTTCTCAGTAGCTTCCAGCTTTGCTTGTACCTTAGCCCATTCAAGTCCTTTATGGCGGTTCATGTTTTTCTCAAAACGGTCTTTCAATGTTGTAAGTAGTGCTTCACGTTGGTTTGGTTTCATATTTTTTTGCTCTCTGCATTTCCTTGTTTGCTTCTCTGATCTGTTTCATTGGCCTTTGCTCGCCGGCCTTTCTTACGCTTGTTCTTTCGCTTCATCTCCTTCACGAGTCATTCGCTTAATGAGGACACGTCGCTGAGATACGCGGCAATCTCGGAATAGCGAGACCTCCTTTTCGAATCGGAGTTCTGCTCGTAGTACCTTGCCCAGCCGAGCGGTGTCCCGTTCCAGGCTGAATCGGCTCGTTGTGGATCAGCGCCTCCGTTGATCAGCGCTCTGACCGTGTCCAGCGATCCTGAGCACACGGCATGATGCAGTGGCGTGCCGTGCGCGTAGAGGTCTGCGCTGGGCTCATTCGGTAAAGCACCTCTTGCGAGAATCCATTCGACGCCGGCAGCCTTCCCGTTGAGCGATGCGAGAACGAGAGAGAACTGCCGAATTTCCGAAGTGGCTTGAGCGTTAAGCCGTTCAGCTTCGTCCCAACGTTCCAGGCACAGTGCCGCTCCCAGAGTCATGATGGCGCCCCGGGAGAGCAGGTGTTCGGCTGCCGCGATATGCCCATTCACTAATGCATTGTTCGGATTCCTGGCTGGTGAAGCTCCTGCATCGACGAGCGCGTCGATCATTTCGAGTTGCAGGCCGGCGTCAGCCGCAACGCCCGACCAGCACACAAGCCGCAATGTCGAATCGAGCTGGTCCTGAAGCGTGGCAACATCGGTCTTACACGCAGCAGCAATGATGACGCCAATAATCTCGACGACGTTCGGCGCCAGACGGCCGTTGCGAACTGGATCTTCCGCGACGAACCAAAGCAGATAGGGACGGCTGAAGAAGCCGTCTACCGCATCCCCAAGCTGCAGCCGCAACCACTCGGGCGAGCCATCAAGCCGATCGCTAACCAAACGTGGATGAGCGTCGAGCAAGAGTTGTAGGCGGTCGACATCGCCTGCGTCGATCGCGGCAACGGCCTGATAGAATGCATCATTCTCGAGATCGGCTACCGGCATTAAGTTGACCTTCTGTTGCGATGTTTTTGCTGCCTAACGCTTGGGATGACCGGGCGCGCGCCGGACACTCCCAAAAACTCAGGACTAATGACCATCCTATGGTGGCAATTATGTAAGGAAGCGCACAAGAAATTCCTTATTGCTTTTTCGCCAGAGCGGCGAGGCGCTGCTTGCTCAGCTTCGCAACGACTCCGGCGTTACGGTCGGCAACCTCGGCGATACTTAGCTGCACGGACGTTCCCAGCACCTGCGCGATTTCCGATGGCGTCAGGCCATAATCCTGCTCCAGCCACTGTGACATGCCGCCGATCGCGGCGCGCAGCGCGTCTTCAAGCGAGCCGCCCAGGCCGACTGCCATGATCTGCGATTCCGATTCCACGCGCGGAGCGCTAAATCGCTTATTGCGGATGAGACTCACAGTGAATTCCACTTCCATCGACGTCTCCAGCGCGTTGCCGTTTAGTTCGCCATCGCCTTGAGCGGCGTGACCGTCACCGACAAAGAGCAACGCGCCGGGCCGGTTCACGGGCAAGTAAACCGTGACACCTTCAATGATTTCGTTGAAGTCCATGTTGCCGCCGAACCCGCCGGAATCGCCCGTGGGCACTGAGCCGCGGCCAGGCGCCGTAGCAACGCACCCGAGCATGGCACGAAGCGGCACAGTGAAGTTCTTCAGGTGATCGCCCGGGCGCTCGCTGGTCGCAACCATCCGCTCGCGATCGAGATGCCAGCGAACATTGGCCCCATTGTCCTTGAGTTTCACGGCCAATTCGCTGTCAACTGCGCGATCAACAATGGCGTCATCGCTGATGGCGTAGTCTCGATTCAGCCGAATGCGTGTGAAGTGTATTGCAAGCGTGTCACCGGGCCAGGCACTTTCAATGTAGAACGGCCCGGTCTGAGGATTGCCGCCCAGCGATCTCCTGATGCCGCGTTCATCCGCGCCGCCGGCATCAACCGTGGTGGTGTGAACCGTGTCGCCGGGAAAGATGTGCAGCACCGGATCGGGAGAAGCGGAGAATTCGCGATAAAAAGTTGCCGGCATGAATTCGTGGCGTTGCGGCGGACCACTGCGCGGTGCAGGCCTGCGCGTGGCCGTAATCGAGCTCTCATTCACTTCCTTCGTATCGTTGGTCACGGTTTCCACGAACTTGCCCGAAATTGTCCGGCCGTTCAAAGTGGCAGTACATTCAATGGTGCTATTAGCATCGCGGGCGATGAAGTGTATAACGTCGCCTTGCAGTGTGCCCTCGATCTTTTTACCGGAAGCAAAAGCGCCCGCTACTTTGCCATTTTCAAGCTTGAGAGTGATCTTTTGATATAGCTGATTCCCGAAAACGACGCGAGTGATAAGCCATTCACCGCTGATCGGGTCAGTTGATTGCGCCATACCCAAATTCGCGAGCGCGATGCAAATCAAAACTGCCAAGCCAATGCCTGCGACCTTTCTCATAGAGCCTCCATGCCCAAGCTCGGAGCGCTTGTGGCCTTTTCTCGCTGATTTGATCCCGGTGATTAGGATGTCTGAATTGCTTGTCGCTGCGTCGTCTCCCACGAAAAGTCGTAGAAAACACGAAACAGGTTGCCATCCAGGTCTGCGACCGTGAATTCATGCAACTTCCACGGCTTTGACTCGGGACGAGAAATAATCCTTGCCTGGCAGCGACTCCATTCCTCGTGCAAATCATCTACTTCTTGTTTGCTATTGAGGTTGAGCCAGACCAACACGGGCGCTGCATTACCGTAATGTTCTCGGAAAGCGCGATTGGTCAGGAACATTCTGCAGCTTCCTTTCGAGATCCCCGCGATCCCGCCGTCCTCACCTCCCCAATCTATGCCAAAGCCTAGTTGGTTTTTGTAGTACGCCGCAGCCGTGCCGATGTCACTGACAGGTATTTCGGGTACCGCACCAGGAAAGTCGTCTTCCATTCTCCCTCCCAACTACGACCGCTGATCACGCTCGCGGTAAAAGAAAGTGAGGCACGAGGTGCCGCCTAACGCCAAGGATAACCGGGCGCACGCGACTAAATAAAGCAATGAGAGGCGAACTCGGCTGCGCGCGCTCCGGTTCATCCGCTAGTTCGGTGGCACGCGGTCACGGCGTTTCCTTCCGAGCAATTCTCGTATCCAACCGCTCTTTGCCCAATCCACCACAGACTTGCCATTGCAGTCCTTGATCGCGGGACTAACGCCGAACCGAAGAAACGCCTCGATGATCTCGCGTTGTGCGGCTCGTGCTTCGTCCGTCCCCGAGCCGCCGCGACCCGTGTTCTGCACTGCGAGGTGAAACGGCGTCGACCCTGGCTTGTTCCTCAGCGTCGGGTTCCCGCCCGACTCCAGCAGGACGCGTGCGGCCGCTGAGCATCGCGTACGCACTGCTCGGTGCAATGCGGCAGCTCCGTTTTTGTCCTGCGCATTCACGTCCGCGCCGGCCGCGAGTAAAAACTCGAGGGTCTGTACTTGCCGCTCCGGGTCCCACGCGGGGCCGATGATGTAGCCGTCCGCCGCATAGTGAAGTGGGCCGCTTTGGCGATGGTTCATGGCCGCATTTGGGTCCGCCCCGGCCGCGACCAGCAGCTTTACGATCTCGACGCGATAGCCGGCCGCAGCCAGATGAAGGGCCGTGTCGCCGGCGTAGAGCCAGTGAAAGATCTTCTGATCGTAGAATCTGGCCTCGCTGACACGTACGGCGACAAGCGACGAATCGGCAGACAGCATACCCTGGACCGCCGCACGGTCGTCATCAAGGATGGCTCGAAGGAGTGCGTCCATTCTATCCCTGTGTGGATGTCGTGCCCTGACTTCTCTACCACGCAAAAAGCATCTCAGTCGTCGATGGGCTCCTTGTCCTTGATGAACTCTTTCATTGCCTGGATTTCCTCCGGGGAGTGTCCCTGCCAATCCAGGTATTCGCGCACGACCCGCAGCGGCTCGCGGGAGCGATACGACTTCGTTGGATTACCCGGAAACTTTCTGTCGGTCACATTGGGATCATCCATAAACGGCCCCGTAGGTTCCACTACATAGATCCGCCCCGGACCTTCGCCCCTTGCCAGTTCCGCTCCCCAGGTAGCCGCGAACACGGTCTCGCTGAAGTAGATCCAGGGCGACTTCCGCTCAGTGTAGTTGGAGGAATATCCGCCTTGAAGCAGGTCCCCGGGCTTCAGGTCCGCCCGGGTGCCATGGTAGAACGTTCGTGAGCTGGTGTCGGAAGGCGTCGATGGTGCTTCGGGATTGCTCATGCTTATCTCCTCACTCCAATTCTAGTCGAACGTTTCAATTATTTTGTAATCAATCAGTCGTTCATTTCTGTCAAAATAGAATTCCACGTCCATATCAACCCGACTAAGATAATATGTCCTTGAAGTGTTATGTATCCTTGCAAGCAAATACCCTCTCATTGTTCCGTTAAGCTCCTCATGTTTGGTTGTAAATGGGCAGCGGGAGAATCTTGCCCTGCGGTGCGCCGTTGACCGAGTGCAGATAGAGCATGCCGTCAAAACCGAAGGAGACGGATTGAACCTGATCGGAGAATTGCGTGATCTGTTTCCATTCGCCCGCAGGCCCCAACAGGTAATGAGCGAACTCCCAACTTTCGCCGTTCGCCACGCTCGCCAGCAAGTAGCTGCCGTCTTCGTTCGTGCTGAGTGATATTTCAGCGATGCGTGGAAACTCTCTGCCGATGACGTAAGTATCTTCGCTCACGTTCGTGCCCAGCTTCTGAAAGTAAACCTGCTCATAGAGACCTACGTCTGCCGGGGGTCGTTCGTTGCCCTGCGGATAGCGCGTGTAATAGAAGCCCGTAGCCTCTTTGTTCCACGCAACGCTGCCGAGAGCGGTTGGGTACTGGGCACCTGGGATTACATCCGGCAGCTTCTTGCCGGTGGCAGTTTCATAGACATGGGCAGAGCCAATTTCGCTGCCATTCTCCGAAAGGGACACGGCCGCGAAACGTCCGTCGAGCGAGGGTACATACCAATCGATGGCGGTTGTGCCTTTGGGATTCAATTCGTCGCTGACAGTCTTCTTTGTTGTCGGCGGAAATTGAAGCGCTTGCTGTGCATAAACAGGTTGGACAAGCTGGAGCGCTAAGCTCATAACAATCGCGATGAGCATTTTACGTCGAAGAGATAAAATCACCTTTGCAGCCAGGTACAGCGCGCAAGGCAATGTCATGCTGGAAAAGCAGCGGTGCCCTTGATTTGCCTCTAGTCGCATTGTTGTCTCCTTATTTGCGTTTGAATATTCCATACAAAGATTCTCAAATGAAGCCTAACGCTCGTGTTCAGCCGGCCGCGCCTGAGTCCGGGATCCCGGCCGCGATCCGCACTTTTGGGGCAGCGCCTGTGCGCCGAGCGCTGCGTTCCGCCCTTACTGCGGATTGTCTTCGCGTAGTGGGGAGAAACGCTCGTTTTCGCGTGTCAATACTGGCAGAACGCGACTCGCCGTTAGCCACGAGATGCCAAAGGCAACAAGGCCAGTGGTCTCACCATAGAATGTGAGTCGCGGGACGATGGCGCGCAATGTTCCGCGAGAGAGGCTGTCGACAGCAAGTACGACGATTGACAGGAGTATTACAATTCCACAAAGAGCATAGATGGTCGCGCGGGCAGTCGCTTCAGCGTGGCGTTTGGATACGGCCCGCCGGAAGAACCCGTAGCAGAAGAACGCCAAGATGAGGAACATTACTGCCGCCGACGCTCCGTGAACGAATGGAATGATCTCTGAATGGGTGTCGCACTGGCAGGGGAATAGCGCTACTCCAAGCGCAGCGAGCGCCGCAATCTTGCTCAGGAGCATTTCGGGCAGCGATAGGCCGTTGTATGCAAGCAAGAACGCCGCGATTGCAAAGAGAAACCCGATGAAGATACTTTGCGACCAGCCACCTTCGTAGTACGAGGCGCTGATTGACGTAATGGCTGTGTGCGCGAAAAGCCTGGTGAGTAGCGCCAAGCTGATCGCAACTATGCCGACGATCAGCTTGATTGTTCGATGATCAATCTCCTGACGCTTGGGTGCAAAGGGCATGATCTCATCCTCCTGGTCTGGCGGCAGATCGTCGGCTAACGACCACAGTTAGACCATCCGACGGTTTGGAAAGAACTTCGCACTCGTCACGGTTCGGCAGAACAACGCCCAGTACCGAATAGACGACCGTGTGAGCTCAATGCATGGATTCCCGGAGTGCGCCTAACGGCCACGATCAGCGGCGCGGCCTGTGGCCTTGGGGTTAAGCGAAGTCTCCGTTGGCCGCGTCCGCTGCATTGGGTGTTAGGTGCGTTTGCTACCAACCATCCTCTTTACGTTTCTCTTGTTACTTTCGGCACCTAACGAATAGGATTCTTTGCGAAGTCTCGCCGCGGGTCAAGCCGGGAGTAAGGTAACCTCGGTTCGGCGAGCACTTCGCAAAGAATCTGTTGAACGAAACCGCGGGTGGCTATGGGGATTACTTCCGGGAGCGGGCA